>LNFM01000879.1_pt1 | contig 113523 bp, 101 predicted proteins | sample 596031 | NCBI WGS metagenome assembly LNFM01 (sample SAMN04254537, study PRJNA301005) | activated carbon metagenome | isolation source: dual media filters at the Ann Arbor, Michigan drinking water treatment plant | place: USA: Ann Arbor
CACCAGGTGGTGCAGGCCGGTGCCGTCGGACGTGTCGCCGATGTACATGCCCGGGCGCTTGCGCACCGCCTCCAGGCCTTCCAGGATCTGGATGCTGCCTTCACCATAGGCCGTGCTCGCTTCGCTGCCGGTGCTGGCTGCCTGGCCTTCTGCGGTGGGCACTTCACGCTTCACGACACCGTCGTCGGGCGTGTTCGTGGTGCCGTTTTTGCCGTCGGCAGGTTTTTTCGGGTCGCTCATCGGGTGCTCTTTTCGGTCGTGGGCCGCTGTTTGCCGGCCCCTTTAGAAACGCTGAAGCGGGCCAAGGCCCGCTGTGTGCTGGTGGTGAAACCGCGGCCGGCGCTAGATGCGCATGGGCATCACCACGTACTTGAAGCCGGCCTGTTCGGGCACGCTGAACAGCGCGCTGGCGGCGCTGTCGGCCAGTTCGAGCTTGACCATCTCGTGCGGGCTGTTGGCCAACACGTCGATGAGGTAGGTGACGTTGAAACCGATCTCGATGGCGTCGCCGCTGTAGTCGATCTCGAGCTCTTCCTTGGCTTCTTCCTGCTCGGCATTGCTGGACGCGATGCGCAGCGTGCCGGGTTCGATGTTGATGCGCACACCCTTGAACTTTTCGCTCGTCAGGATGGCGGCACGTTGCAGGCTGGCCAGCAGCGGCGCACGGCCCAACGTGACGCTGTTCTTGTGGTTCTTGGGAATGACGCGGTTGTAGTCGGGGAACTTGCCCTCGACCAGCTTGGTGACGAACTCCATGCCGCTGAAAGCAAACTTGGCCTGGTTGTTGGCGAAGCGCATCTCGATGGCGGTTTCTTCGTCCTTCAGCAGGCGCTGCAGTTCCAGCACGGTCTTGCGCGGCAAGATCACTTCCTGCTTGCTGGGCACGTCGTTTTCCAGCGTGGACTGGGCCAGCGCCAGTCGGTGGCCATCGGTGGCCACCAGCGTCAGGGTCTTGCCTTCGGCGATGAACAGGATGCCGTTCAGGTAGTAGCGAATGTCGTGCACCGCCATCGCAAAGTGCACCTGGTTGATCAGCTCGCGTAGCGTCTTCTGCGGCACCGCGAAGGTGGGACCGAAGTCGACACTTTCGTTCACCAGGGGGAAGTCGTCGGCCGGCAGCGTCTGCAGCGTGAAGCGGCTCTTGCCACCTTGCAGCGTCAACTTGTTGGCTGCGCTGCTGAGCGTGACCACCTGGTCGGCGGGCAGGCTTTTCAGGATGTCGATGAGCTTGCGTGCCCCAACGGTGGTGCTGAGTTGTCCCGCATCGCCGCCCAGTTCGGCGGTGGTACGCACCTGGATCTCGAGGTCGCTGGTGGTGAACTCCACCGAGCCGCCGTTTTTGCGCATCAACACATTCGCCAGGATCGGCAGCGTGTGCCTGCGCTCGACGATGCCGGCCACCGACTGCAAGGCTTCCAGCAGATTGGCCTGCGCAGCTTTCAGAACAATCATTGGGTTTCCTCTTTATAGATGTAGTGGTAGCTAGTAGAGCGGCACCGAATCTGGGGACAAGCCTATTTTCACCTTTTCCATCAACACCTTACGAGGCGACGAACCCTGTGCGCCGGGGCCTATCGCCGCTGTACCGGAAAAGGGGACAAAAGGCGGATTGTCGCAAGCCTTGTGGACAAGCGGAACCTTGTCCGAAATCTCTCCACAGCCTTTCCGTTGTCGCCAAGGCGGCTCGCCAGCCCCTCCGCTGGCTTGACCAAGTTACCCGCCATGGATCCGGCTTCGCCGGGCCATCAGCGGAGCCTCCCCCTCGGGGGGTAGCGAGCGACAGCGAGCTGGGGGGCTAACCTTTCAGTGTCTGTTCCAGGACGTGCAGTTGCTGGTTCAGTTCGGGGTTGGTGGTGCGTTCGGCGCCGATCTTGCGCACGGCGTGCAGCACCGTGGTGTGGTCGCGGCCACCGAAGAGCTCGCCGATCTCGGGCAGGCTCTTCTTGGTCATGTCCTTGGCCAGGTACATCGCAATCTGGCGCGGCCGGGCGATGCTGGCCGGGCGCTTCTTGCTGTACATGTCGGCGACCTTGATCTTGTAGAAGTCGGCCACGGTCTTCTGGAGTTCTGGATGCTCAGCAGGTCGCGCAGCGCTTCCTTGGCCAGGCCGATGTTGATGTCCTTGTGGCTGAAGCGGCTGTAGGCCAGCACCTTGCGCAGTGCACCTTCCAGCTCTCGCACGTTGGCCCGCACGTTCTTGGCGATGAAAAACGCCACGTCCTCGGGCATCTCGCTGCCTTCGGCCAGGGCCTTGCGCTGCAGGATGGCCACGCGCATTTCCAGCTCGGGCGGCTCGATGGCCACCGTCAGGCCGGCGTCGAAGCGGCTGGTCAGCCGTTCGTCGATGTCCACCAGCCCCTTGGGGTAGGTGTCGCTGGTCATGATGATGTGGGCCTTCTTGGTCAGCAGCGCTTCGAAGGCGTTGAAGAACTCTTCCTGCGTGCGGTCCTTGCCGGCAAAAAACTGCACGTCGTCGATCAGCAGCAGGTCCAGGCTGTGGTACTTGGCCTTCAGTTCATCGAAGGTCTTGCGCTGGTAGTTCTTGACCACGTCGCTGATGAACTGCTCGGCGTGGAGGTACAGCACCCGTGCGTCGGGCCGGTCTTTCAGCAGCGCATTGCCCACGGCATGCACCAGGTGGGTCTTGCCCAGCCCGACACCGCCGTAGATGAACAGCGGGTTGTACATGGCACCTGGCGCGCCAGCCACGTGCAGCGCGGCGGTGCGGGCCATCTGGTTGGCTCGTCCGGGCACCAGGGTGTCGAAGGTGAGCGCGGTGTTCAGGCGGTGAGTGGTGGCCGCCGGGGCATGGGAGCGCGGGCTCAGGGTCCGGTCGCCCACTCTGCGGTCTTCGCGGGGTTCTTGAGGCTCATGGGCTGCACCGTTGGGGCCGGTGCTCTCGGGGCCGAAACCGGCCAGACCCAGCGCATCCATGGCGCTCACGGCCACTGCTGCAGCTGCCACCGGGTTGCTGCGCCGCAGCGGCATCGCTGGCGCCTCGGCCCGGCTGGGCATCACCGACAGTTCCAGGCGCACCGGGGCGCCCGACAGTTCGCTCAGCAGCGCTTCGATGCGGCCGGCGTACTGCGCGCGGATCCAGTCCAGCTTGAAGCGGTTGGGCACACGCACCACCACCGTGGGGCCGTTGCCGTCGACGGCGTCGGTCACCGACACCGAACCCGCCAGCGGCCGGATCCAGGTGTTGAACTGTTGTTCGGGCAATTCGGCAGCCAGGCGCTCACACCCCCGCTGCCACAAGTCAAGGCTCATTTGTGGACATCTTCTTTTTGGAGCCGCCGGTCTTGCGTCCCTCGCAAGCGGCGGATCGCAGTTATCCACACAAACGAAGCCAGCGTCAAGCCCCGCCAGGCGTGGCGTCTTGTGGTGCAAGTGTTTGACCGCAAAGGCGATTTTTGCTGTAATCGTGGGTTTCCCGGATTCATGTTGTTTGCGGTGCAGCGAAAGCGTGGCTGAAAATTCAGCGCGCCGGACAGCCGCCAGGCAACACGGACGACGCCTTGTGCCCAGTCTTTGCGACAGTGCCAGGCAGGCCAGGCGGCCCAGCCGCTTGGGCGTTCTGAATCACACCCTTCCTAGCCCGGCCTTGATGGCCACAACGGTGACTGGCCAGCCATGAAGCGCACCTACCAACCCTCCAAGATCAAGCGCGCCCGCACGCACGGTTTCCTCGTGCGCATGAAGACGCGCGGCGGCCGTGCCGTGCTGAATGCGCGGCGCGCCAAGGGCCGCAAGCGCCTGGGCGTCTGACGCCTGGCACCGGGCTGCCCACGCCCCGCTGCTGCTGATCGTTTGCCGACTGACCGCCCCATGCTCGGCCGCCTTGTGCACAAGGCCGACTTCGAGCGACTGCTGGCCACCCGTTCGCGTGTGCGGAGCGCTCACTTCGCGCTTCACCACGTCAGTGGGGCCCCGCAAGGTCGCTTGCCATGGGTTCCGAAGGCATCGGCGGGCGACTTATCCACAGCCCCTGCACCGGTTCTCCCACCGCCTGTGGATGACTTTGCCGGCGGCCACTGGATCGGCTGCGTGGTGCCCAAGCGCCATGCCCGTCGGGCGGTCACGCGCAATCTGCTGAAGCGGCAGATCCGCGCCAGCTTCGACCGCCATGCCGCCGGCCTGCCCGGTGGCCTGTGGCTGGTGCGCCTGCGCGCGGGTTTTGCCACCAGCGACTTCGTGTCGGCGCGTTCCGAAGCGTTGGCCAGTGCCGCCCGGGCCGAGCTCGATGGCCTCTTGGCCCAGGCCGCCTGAGTCCGCGGCCGAGCACCCACCATGTGGTCTCACCTGCAAACACTGCCGCAACGTGTCCTGATGGGCCTGGTGCAGGGCTACCGGCTGCTGTTCAAGGCCTGGCTGGGCAGTGCTTGCCGCTTCGAGCCGTCTTGTTCGGCTTACGCACTGCAAGCGCTGGAACGGCATGGCGCCCTGAAGGGCACCGCGCTCACCACCGGCCGTCTGCTGCGCTGCCACCCCTATTGCGCCGGGGGCTGTGACCCGGTGCCACAGAATTTCAAGAACCCTGCTGCCGGCTTGTTCACCCGGCTCGGCCTGCTTCGGGCCGAATCACCCGCCGACCTGCCTGTCGACAAGCCCCCGATCCGGAATCTGCCATGACCGATATGCGCCGCACCCTGCTGTGGGTGGTTTTCACGATGTCGCTCGTCCTGCTCTGGGACGCCTGGAACAAACACACCGGTCAGACGTCGATCTTCGGCGGCGGCCAGACGCCCGCCGTCAGCACAGCCGCCGCCCCGCCGCAGCCGCCGGCAGCCGGTGTGCCGGCCCCTGCCGCTGCCGTGCCCGGGGTGCCCGCCGCCGTGGGCGCCGTCACCCCAGCCGCGGTGCCGACGGCCCCGGCGGCCATTCCCACCACGGAACAGGTGGTGGTCACCACCGACCGCGTGAAGGCCACTTTCGACAGCCAGGGCGGGTCTTTGGTGCGGCTGGAACTGCTGGCGCACAAGGACGCGCAGGACCCGACGCGCAATGTCGTCTTGCTGGAACAAGGCCTGAAGCGCCTGTACGTGGCCCAGAGCGGCCTCATCTCGGCCCAGGGTGGCGCCGCGCTGCCCAACCACTTCACGCAGATGTCGGTCGTGCCAGGTGAGCGCACACTTGCGCCAGGCGCCAATGAAATCAGCGTGCGATTCGAGTCGCCGGTGGGCGCCGACGGGGTCAAGCTGGCCAAGACCTACAGCCTGAAGCGGGGCGAATACACGATGGCCGTGCGCCACGAGGTCATCAACCAGGGCAGTGTCGCCATCAAGCCGCAGCTGTACCTGCAACTGGCCCGCGACGGCAACCCGCCGGAAGGCGAGAGCAGCTTCTACTTCACCTTCACCGGCCCGGCCATCTACACCGAAGCGCAGAAATTCCAGAAGATCGACTTCAGCGACATCGCCAAAGCCAAGACGAGCCACGAAAAAACCAGCGACGGCGGCTGGGTGGCGATGGTGCAGCACTACTTTGCGTCGGCCTGGCTGGCGCCGCAACCCGGACCGCGCGAATTCCGCACCGCCAAGGTGGCCGACAACCACTACACGGTGGCCATGGTGCTGCCGCTGGGCGACGTGGCCCCGGGTGCCACCCAGGCCCACGACGCCATCCTGTTTTCCGGCCCGCAAGAAGAGAACAAGCTGGCGGCGCTGGCCCCGGGCCTGGAACTGGTCAAGGACTACGGCTGGCTCACGGTGCTGAGCAAGCCGCTGTTCTGGCTGCTGGACAAGCTGCACGGCATGCTGGGCAACTGGGGCTGGGCCATCGTGGCGCTGGTGGTGCTGCTGAAGATTGCCTTCTACTGGCTCAATGCCAGTGCCTACCGCAGCATGGCCAAGATGAAGGCCGTGGCGCCGAAGGTGAACGACCTGAAGGAGCGCTACAAGGACAAGCCGCAAGAAATGCAGCAGGCCATGATGCGCATCTACAAGGAAGAAAAGGTCAACCCGCTGGGGGGCTGCCTGCCCATCCTGGTGCAGATGCCGTTTTTCATTGCGCTGTACTGGGTGCTGCTGTCCAGCGTGGAAATGCGCAATGCACCGTGGATTGGCTGGATCACCGACCTGGCCGCCAAGGACCCGTGGTTCATTCTGCCGGTGCTGATGACGGCTTCTTCGCTGCTGCAGGTGTGGCTGAACCCCAAGCCCACCGACCCCATGCAGGAAAAGCTGATGTGGTTCATGCCGCTGGCTTTCGGCTTCATGTTCTTCTTCTTCCCGGCCGGCCTGGTGCTGTACTGGCTGACGAACAACCTGCTGTCCATCGCGCAACAGTGGTTCATCAACAAGCAGATGGGCGTGCTGGGCAGATAGCCGCGCGCAGCGTGCAGACCGCACGCGCTTCAGGGGGGCTTCCCCTGAACGGGGGTTGAGAAGGCCACCCGGCCGTCCGAACATGCAGCCATGCGGGCGACCCGGCTTGAAAGAAGCCGGCTCAGGAGACCCGGCAAGCGGCCCCAACAGCTGCTTGTCGCTCCACCCGCGCCAATCACCGGTGTTCGAAAGCTGTCGCGCCAGAATCCGCACAACATGCGCGCAGCCTCGCCAGTGAATGCGGACCCCGGCCAGTTGCCGGGCCGCCACCAGGACCCCATCGTCGCCATCGCTTCGGCCCCCGGCCGCGGCGCCGTGGGCATCGTGCGGGCGTCGGGACGCGACCTGTCGCCGCTGATCGCCGCCGTCTGTGGCCGCACCCTGCAGCCGCGGGTGGCCACCTTGCTGCCGTTTGCCGGCGCCCAGGGCGAAACACTGGACCGCGGCCTGGCCATCCACTTTCCCGCACCGCACAGCTACACCGGCGAAGACGTGCTGGAATTGCAGGCCCACGGCGGACCGGTGCTGCTGCAACTGCTGCTGGCGCGCTGCCTGCAGGCCGGTGCGGGCATTGGCCTGCGCTTGGCCGAGCCGGGTGAATTCACCGAACGGGCTTACCTGAACGACAAGCTCGACCTGGCGCAGGCCGAAGCGGTGGCCGACCTGATCGATGCCAGCACCGAAGCGGCGGCCCGTTCGGCGGCCCGGTCGCTGTCGGGCGCGTTTTCAGCCGAAGTGGGCGAGCTGGCGGAACGCATCGTGCAGCTGCGCATGCTGGTCGAGGCCACGCTCGACTTCCCGGAAGAAGAAATCGACTTTCTTGAAAAGGCGCGGGCGCGCGACAAGCTCGACGCCATCGAAGCGCAAGTGGCCGCCGCGCTGGCGCGAGCACGCCAGGGTGCGCTGCTGCGCGAAGGCTTGCGGGTGGTGTTGGCCGGGCAGCCGAACGTGGGCAAGAGCAGCCTGCTGAACGCACTGGCCGGCGCAGAACTGGCCATCGTGACGCCGATCCCCGGCACCACCCGCGACCGCGTGGCCGAAACGATCCAGATCGAAGGCGTGCCGCTGCACATCACCGACACCGCCGGCTTGCGCCACGACACCGAAGCCGCTGACGAAGTCGAACGCATCGGCATCGGCCGCAGCTGGCAGGCCATTGAAGGTGCCGATGCGGTGGTGTTTCTGCACGACCTGTCGCGTGCTGGCGAGCCTGCCTACGAGTCCGCCGAAGTGAAGATCGCCCAGCAGCTGCCGCCCGAAGTGAGCGTGCTGCATGTCTACAACAAGGCCGACCTGACGCAAGGCGCTGCGCCAAAGGCCGATGCGCCGGCGTGGCCCGAAGGCGCGCTGATGCTGTCGGCCCGCACCGGCCAGGGCCTGGACACACTGCGGCAAGCCTTGCTGCAGCAAGCCGGCTGGCAGGCCGCGCCCGAAGGCCTGTTCATCGCTCGCGCGCGCCATGTCGATGCCTTGCAGCGCACGCAGCTGCACCTGCAGTCGGCACAACAACATGCGGCTGTGCGCGACGCGGCGCTGGATCTGCTGGCCGAAGAACTGCGACTGGCGCACCGTGCGCTGGGCGAGATCACCGGCGAGTTCAGCAACGAGGACCTGCTGGGCGAGATCTTCAGCCGCTTCTGCATCGGAAAGTGACCCGGCAGCCGACGGCGGCCTGCCCGGCGGTGCAGTCGCTCAGGCCTGCACACCTGCCAGCTTGATCAGCAACTCGCGCAGCATCGCGCGCTCCGCAGGCGACAGCGCACGCAGCAGTTCGGCTTCCATCGTCAGCGACGCCTGGTGAGCCTGCCGCGCCAGGGTCTCGCCCTGCGTGGTGAGATGGACCTGCACCGCGCGCCCGTCGGTCGGACTGCGGCGGCGTTCGACCAGGCTGCGCCCGGTCATGCGGTCAAGCAGCAGGGTGACGTGCGGCGCGGGCAGGTTGAGTGAAAGCGCCAACTGCTTGGGGGCCGCGCCATGGTTGGCCTGCAGCAGCACCAGCAGGGCGAATTCCACTTCGCGCAGCCCGTAGGGCGAGCCGATGTGGTGCCTGAACACACGCCGTGCCGGCACGTCCGCCATGGCAATCAGGAAGCCCACCACGTGTTGCAGGGCCGACGGGTCGAGCCTGTCACCAGCCGGGGCGGCCAGGGCGACGCTGGCGGCTTTGGCCTTCGGTCCAACCAGGTCGGCCTTGGCCGATCTGCTTCGGGTGCGGCGCCCAGGCGCTGGGTTGTCATTGGCCATGGCGCATTCTCGTTGCACAAGCCGAGATCTTTTGTCATTACTAAACATAACCATGAATCAACTCGAACGTCCGAGAGCAAAGCCAGGTGCTCTCAAGGGCGAGAGCAAGAGCAATGGCAAGATCAAAAGCAAAAGCAGGAGAAGAACCAAGGGTTAGCCCGGTTTCCGGCCCTTGCAGATCGGTCAATGATTCCTGCAGATATTTATAAACAGTAATCAAACTGACCTCTTCGGGTCAATGCAGGAGACGTTGATGAGACACCTTTCCTCCCTGGTCCTGTGCAGCGCGACCGTTGCCTTCTTATCGGCATGTGGCGGCGACGACGACGCCGAAGCCTCGTTGCCACAGCTGGCCGCCGCCACCGGCGCCACGCTGCCGTCGTGCACCGACCTGGCCACGCGCCTGAGCTTCGCCAACACCACCTTCACCGCCGCCACGACCGTGGCTGCGGGCACGCTCATGGTGGCTGGCCAAGCCATCGCCGAGCATTGCCTCATCACCGGCCAGATGCACCAGCGCACCAGCACAGTTGATGGTCAGAACTACGCGATCGGCTTTCAGATGCGACTGCCCAAGGTCTGGAACGGTCGTTTTTTCCACCAGGTCAACGGTGGCACCGACGGCAACGTGGGCACGGCCGTGGGTGGCATTGGCGGTGGCGGGGCGCTGAGCAACGGCCTGCACATGGGCTTTGCCGTCATCAGCACCGACGCGGGCCACAACAGTGCCCAGAACCCGCTGTTCGGCCTGGACCCGCAGGCGCGGCTGGACTATGGCTACCAGGCGGTGGGCAAGGTCACGCCGATGGCCAAGGCGGTGATCAACACCGCCTACGGCAAAGGCCCCGACCGCTCCTACCTGGTTGGCTGCTCCAATGGCGGCCGCCACGCCATGGTCGGTGCCTCGCGTTATGCGGACCAGTACGACGGCATCCTGGCCGGCAACCCTGGCTTCAACCTGCCCAAGGCTGCGTTGGCGCAGCTCTACGCCGCGCAGCAGCTGCACCCGCATGCCACCACCACCGACCTGGCGACCAGCCTCACGCTGGCTGAACGAAGTTTGCTGGCCGCCAAGGTGCTGCAGCAGTGCGACGCGCTCGACGGCGCCGCCGACGGCCTGGTGGGCGATGCCGCCGCCTGCCGCAGCGCTTTCAACCTGCAGCGCGATGTGCCCACCTGCGGCGCTGCGGGCCGCGATGGCAGCTGCCTGACGGCCGGGCAGAAGACCAGTGTCGCCAACATCTTCGGCGGCCTGAAGAACAGCGCCGGCACGGCGCTGTACGCCGGTTTCCCGTACGACGGCGGTATCAACAGCAACAACTGGGCAGGCTGGAAGTTCGTGTCCTCGATCGGCGCCCAGCGTGACCCGGTGGCCGTGGGTTTCATCTTCAGCACCCCGCCGGCACCCACCAGCATCCTGGCCGACACCAAGGCCTACGCACTGGCCTTCAACTTCGACACCGACGCGCCGCGCATCGGCGCCACCAACGGCACCTACACCGAGTCGTCGCTGTCGTTCATGACCCCGCCCAACCCGAGCGACCTGTCCACGCTGAAGCAGCGTGGCGCGAAAATGATCGTCTATCACGGCCTCAGCGACGGCGTGTTTTCAGCCGACGACACGGCGCAGTGGTACGACTCGGTGCGCACGGCCAATGGCGGCGATGCAAGCAATTTCGCCCGCCTGTTCCTGGTGCCCGGCATGAACCACTGCAGCGGCGGCCCGACGGTCGACCAGTTCAACCTGCTGGACCCACTGGTGAAGTGGGTGGAACAGGGTCAAGCGCCCGACAACGTGGTGGCCAGCGCACGTGGCACCGGCAACGCGGGCGGCGCCAACGCCGAGCTGCCTGCGGGCTGGTCGGGCACCCGCACCCGCCCGCTGTGCGCCTACCCCAAGGTGGCCCGCTACAAGGGCAGCGGCAGCATCGAGGAAGCGGCCAGCTTTGAATGCCGTTGAAGGACCCGGCGCCGCCGGTGGTGATGCGTGACACACCGCCGCTGCGCTGCCTTTGTGGCCGGGGCATCACGGCGGGTGGTGCGCGCCCCTTCCGCCCGGGCCGCATCTGCAACAGCGTGGGTGGTCAATGCCCGGCGAAGTCGACCAGCGTGAAGAGTGGCAGCCCCGACTCGCGCAGCTTGGCCGAGCCGCCGAGTTCGGGCAGGTCAACGATGGCAGCGCCTTCGATGACCGTCGCGCCCAGCCGCTCCAGCAACTTCCTGCCCGCCATCATGGTGCCGCCAGTGGCGATCAGGTCGTCGATCAGCAGCACGCGGTCGCCGGCTTTCACGGCGTCGGTGTGCATCTCGACGGTGGCGCTGCCGTACTCGAGTTCGTAGGTTTCTTCCACCGTCGTGAAAGGCAGCTTCCCTTTTTTGCGGATCGGCACGAAGCCCACGCCCAGTTCGTAGGCCACCACGCTGCCGATGATGAAACCGCGCGCGTCCAGGCCGGCAATGACGTCGGGCCGCACATCGAAGTAGCGGTGCACGAACTGGTCGATCAGCACGCGGAACACCCGCGGGTTGGACAGCAGCGGCGTGATGTCGCGGAACATCACACCCGGTGCCGGCCAGTCGGGCACGGTGCGAATGTGCTCGCGGATGTAGTCTGCGGGTGATGCAGTGGGGTCGGCGGCCATGGCGCGATTGTCGCCGGCGGCTCAGATGTTGAAGCGGCCCAGCACCTGAACGGTGTTGCCCTGGCCCGGACGCAGCACCAGGCCTTCGCCCGAACTGCTGTTCTGCTGCGTCAGCGCCGACAGCACGAACATGTGGGTCACCCACACCTGCAGCGCCTGCGGCTGTGCGGCGGCGGCTTGCAGGGCACGGCGCAGTTCGGCCAGGTTCTGTTCGTTGGTCTGCTCGGCACTGCCACGCGGTGAACCGAGCGCGGCCCAGGGTTCGGCCTGGCCGAAGGCCAGCGTGGCGGTGTCGATGCAGCGGCACCAGGGGCTGCTGCGCACACGCGCCGGCTTCAGATTCTGTGCGGTGAACCACTGGCCGATGCGCCGCGCCTGCTGGCGGCCTTCGTCGTTCAGGTTGCGCTGCGTGCTGCAGTCGCCCAAGCTGAAACCCGGCGGGTCGAAGGTGCCGGGCGCCAGCGCATGGCGAAAGGCCACCACGGCACCCCCGGCGCGCACGGCCCGCAAAGCCTCGTCGTGACCGGCAGCCGCAAGCCCCTGCGTACTCGGCAGGGCGAGGGCGGGCATTGCCAGAAAACGGCGGCGGCGCAAAGGCATCTTCAACCCCTCATCAACTTCTCTTCGGCCAAGGCCAGCGGCTCTGGCAGGCCCGACAACACGAGGGTATCGCCGGCCGCCATGACATGGTCGGGCTTGGGGTTGCTGACGCTGCCGCTGCTGCGCCGCACCGACACCACGGTCACGCCCACCGCGTGCAGCGCCTGCGCGTCCAGCGTCTGCCCCAGGCAGCGCGCCGCTTCGGGCAGCGTCACGCTCTTCAGCCGCGCCTGGTCGAGTTCGGCCACGGTGTCGTCGTCGGCGCCGTGGAAGTAACCGCGCAGCAGGCTGTAGCGCGCGTCGCGCGCGTCGCGCGTGATGCGGATGACCCGTTGCATCGGCACACCCACCAAGGCCAGTGCGTGGCCGGCCAGCATCAGGCTGCCTTCGATGGCTTCGGGCACCACCTCGGTGGCACCAGCCGCGCGCAGCTTTTCGATGTCGACGTCGTCGATGGTGCGCACGATCACCGGCACCTTGGGCGCGTGCTCTTGCACCTGGCGCAGGATCTTCAACGCCGACGCGGTGTCGTGGTAGGTGATGACCACCGCCGCTGCACGCGCCAGGCCGGCTGCCATCAGGCTCTGCAGCCGCGCCGCGTCGCCGAAGACCACGCTTTGGCCGGCTGCGGCGGCCTGGCGCACGCGGTCGGGGTCGAGGTCCAGCGCCATGTAGGGAATCTGCTCGGGCACCAGCAGGCGTGCCAGGTTCTGGCCGCTGCGGCCGTAGCCGCAGATGATGATGTGCTTCTCGGCCGCGATCGCCTTCTTGGCGATGCTGGTCAGCGCCACCGACTGCATCAGCCAGTCGCTGCTGGACAGCTTGTTGACGATGACGTTGCTGTACATGATGAGGAAGGGCGTGGCCAGCATGCTCAGCACCATGCTGGCCAGCACCGGGCTCATCCATTCGGGTGCCACCAGGCCGTTGTCGGCGCCCAGCGTCAAGAGCACGAAGCCGAATTCACCCGCCTGCGCCAGGTACAGGCCGGTGCGCAGCGCCACACCGGGCTGGGCCTTGAAGGCACGCGCCAGCGCGGCCACCAGCACACCCTTGGCGATGACGGGCGCGGTGGTCAGCAGCAGAACCAGATGCCACTGGTCGAGCACCGGGCGCCAATCCAGCTTCATGCCGATGGTGATGAAAAACAGCCCGAGCAGCACGTCGTGGAAAGGCCGGATGTCGGTTTCCACCTGGTGTTTGTATTCGGTCTCGGCCACCAGCATGCCGGCCACGAAAGCACCCAGCGCCAGGCTCAGGCCGGCGTGTTCGGTCAGGTAGGCCAGGCCCAGCGTCACCAGCAGCAGATTCAGCATGAAGAGCTCTTCGCTCTTGCGCCGCGCCACCAGCGTCAGCCACCAGCGCATGACCTTCTGCCCGCCGACCAGCAGCAGGGTGATCAGAGCGATGGCCTTGATGACCGCCAGACCCAGCGCCATGGCCATTTCTTCGCCGCTGGACGACAGCGCCGGGATCAGCACCAGCAGTGGCACCACGGCCAGGTCCTGGAACAGCAGCACGCCCATGACGCGCTTGCCGTGTTCGCTTTCCAGTTCCAGCCGCTCGGCCATCAACTTGACCACGATGGCGGTGGAGCTCATCGAGATGGCACCACCCAGCACCACGGCCCCTTGCCACGACATCTGCCACTGACCGACGAAGAGCGTGCTGTAGCCCCACACCAGCAGTGCATGGCCGGCCAGCGTGCCGGCCATGGTCAGCGTCACCTGCGACAGGCCCAGACCGAAGACCAGGGTGCGCATGCTTTTCAGCTTGGGCAGGTTGAATTCGAGCCCGATCACGAACATCAGGAAGACAACGCCGAACTCGGCCAGGTACTTCACGCCCTCGCTGTCTTGCGCAAAGGCCAGTGCGTTGGGGCCGATCAGCACGCCCACCACGAGGTAGCCCAACATCGGCGGCAGCTTCAGCGAACGGCACACCACCACGCCGAGCACGGCGGCAATCAGGTAGAGCAGAACCAGTTCGAGGGTGGAGGCCAAGGCTCAGCTGCCTGCGGGGTGGGTGCCTAGAATGGCTTGATCGTATGCGACCGCTGCGAACCCGATTGGCGAACAACGTGCCTGATGCCGTCCCTCCCGTGAAGCCCTTCGATGCCCAGCGTGCCCGGCAGATGGCTGCGCGCACCTTCGAGATCGAAGCACGGGCGCTGCAGGGCCTGGCGGCGCGTCAGGGCGACGGTTTTGCGCAGGCGGTGCACACCATGCTGATGGGCCAGGGGCGTGTGGTGGTCATGGGCATGGGCAAGAGTGGGCACGTGGGCCGCAAGATTGCCGCCACGCTGGCTTCCACCGGCACGCCGGCGATGTTCGTGCACCCGGGCGAGGCCAGCCACGGCGACCTGGGCATGGTGATGCCGGGTGACGTGGTGATGGCCATCAGCAACAGCGGCGAAAGCGACGAGCTGGCGGCCATCCTGCCTGCCATTCGCCGCATCGGCGTCACGCTGGTGGCCATGACGGGCCAGCCGACGTCAACCTTGGCGGAACATGCCGACATCGTGATCAGCAGCGCCGTCGAAGAAGAAGCCTGCCCGCTGAACCTGGCGCCCACCGCCAGCACCACCGCGCAGATGGCGCTGGGCGACGCGCTGGCAGTGGCGCTGCTCGACGCCCGCGGTTTCAGGCCCGAGGACTTTGCCCGCTCTCACCCCGGTGGCAGCCTGGGTCGCAAATTGCTGATGCACGTGCGTGACCTGATGCGCAGTGGCGACGACGTGCCACGTGTCGCCCCGTCGGCCTTGATGAACGAGCTGCTGCGCGAGATGACCCGAAAGGGCCTGGGCTTCACCGCCGTGGTCGATGCCGACGGCCGGCCTGCCGGCATCTTCACCGACGGCGACCTGCGCCGCCTGATTGAAAAGGGCGCCGACCTGCTGGCCTTGAGTGCGGCCGAGGTCATGCACCGCAGCCCGCGCCTGGTGCAGGCTGCGTCGCTGGCCGTGGAAGCCGCCGGGGTGATGGAGCTGCACAAGGTCACCAGCGTGCTGGTGGTCGATGAAAAAGGCTTGCTGGTCGGTGCACTGAATTCCAACGACCTGATGCGCGCCAAGGTGATCTGACGTGACCGAAGCTGCCCTGCGCTTTGCGCCCGAATTGCTGCTGCGCGCGCAAGGCAGCGGCCTGGGCCTGAAGGCCGCCATCTTCGACGTCGACGGTGTGTTGACCGACGGCAGCCTGTTCATCGGTGAACAGGGCGAATCGGTCAAGGCCTTCAACACGCTGGACGGCCACGGCCTGAAGCTGCTGGCGCTGGGTGGCATCCTGCCCCTGGTGATTACCGGGCGCGACTCGGCGGCGGTGCGCCGGCGGGTCGCCGACCTGGGCCTGCCCCATGCCGTCTACGGCGCGCACGACAAGCTGGCCGCGGCGCAGGCGCTGCTGGCTTCGCTGCACCTGGACTGGTCCGACGTGGCCGCCATCGGTGACGACTGGCCCGACCTGCCGCTGCTGACCCGCGCCGCTTTTGCCTGCGCACCGGCCAACGCCCACGCCGAAGTCAAGGCGGTGGCGCACCACGTGACGGCCGCGCTCGGTGGCCACGGCGCCGCGCGTGAGTTCTGCGACCTCCTGCTGATGGCGTCGGGCCGCTACGCCACCTTGTTGCAGCAGCAACTGGCCACGCTGGACGGCCGGTGAGGCAGCGCCTTTGAGCGTCGAACTGCACCTGCCCGACCTGCCGGAGGTGCCCATCTCGCTGGGCCCGGCCCCGGCCGGTGCGCCGCGTGTGCCGTGGCACCTTCGGCTGCGCGATGCGCTGTCGTCCTACCTGCCGCTGCTGCTGATGGCCTTGTTGGCATCGGCCACCTGGTGGCTGGTCAAAAACGCGCCACGTCCGCAGGCCACCCCGGAAACCCGTGTGGTATCCAGCGAACCCGACTACACGATGAGCCAGTTTGCACTGGAACGTTTCGACGCCAGCGGGCGGCTGAAACTGCGCATCGAAGGCGCGCAGCTGCGCCACTTCCCCGACACCGACCGCATCGAGATCGACGACGCGCAGATCCGCGCTTATTCGCCGGATGGCCGCGTGACGCTGGCCACCGCCAAGCGGGCACTGGGCAATGGGGATGGCAGCGAGGTTCAGCTGCTGGGTGGTGCCCAGGTCACCGCGCAAGACGCCAGCGGTGTGCCGCTGGTCATGCGCAGCGAATTCCTGCACGCCTTCCTGGTCACCGAGCGGGTGCAGTCGCACCTGCCGGTGCTGGTGCGCCAGGGCAACACGGAACTGCGGGCAGCGGGGCTGCTGTACGACCACGTCGCGGGTCGCCTTGACTTGAAAGGCCCGACACGTGCGGTGCTGCCGCCACGCGCGCAGCCACGGCCAGCGGCGGTCAAGCCTGCTGCCCAAGCGGCGTCGGGTGCACGGTGACCGCCGGTCTGGTTTTCATCACCGGCGCCTCCAGCGGCATCGGCCAGGCCCTGGCCGAGCGTTATGCGCGCGCCGGCTGGCGCCTGGCGCTGGTCGGACGCCGCAGCGATGAACTGAACGCCTGGGTGCAGGCGCAGGGCCTGGACGCCAGCCGCGCGGCTGTCTACCGCGCCGACGTGGCCGACGCCGACAGCATCGTCGCGGCGGCCCAGGCGTGCATCGCGGCCCAGGGTCTGCCCGACGTGGTCATCGCCAGCGCCGGCATCAGCGTGGGCATGGACAGCGCCGAGCGCGAAGACCTGGACGTGATGCGCGACACCTTCGCCACCAACAACACCGGCCTGGCCGCCACTTTCCACCCTTTCCTGCGCCTGCTGCGGCAGCGGCAGCGTGGCACGCTGGTGGGCATTGCCAGCGTCGCCGCCATCCGCGGTCTGCCCGGCCACGGTGCCTACTGCGCCAGCAAGGCCGCGGTGGTGGCGTACTGCGAAAGCCTGCGCGGTGAATGCCGGCGCCAGGGCGTGAAGGTGGTGACGCTGCTGCCGGGTTACATCGCCACGCCGCTGACCGCGAAGAACCCGTATTCGATGCCCTTCCTGATGCCGGTGGACGACTTTGCCGAGCAGGCCTTTCGCGCCATCCAGGCCGGCAGCAGCTACCGTGTCATTCCCTGGCAGATGGGCGTGCTGGCCAAGCTGTTGCGCGTCTTGCCGAATCCGCTGTTCGACCGCCTGCTGGGTGGCCGGGGCCGCAAGCCAAGGCGCGGCTGAAGTGGCCTTGCCGGGGCCGGGCCCTCTGCTGCCCGCCGGGTGTCGTCTGGCAGCATGCGCGCCGCCATGATCGATGTCGTCGTCTTTTTCTTCCTGCTCGGGGTGCTGGCGCGCCTGGTGAAAAGTGATCTGCGCCTGCCCGAGGCGCTGTACGAGACGCTCTCGATCTACTTGCTGCTGGCCATCGGTTTGAAGGGCGGCATCGAGCTCAGCAAGCAGCCGCTGGCGGCGCTGGCGCCGCAGGTGCTGGCCTGCATGGCGCTGGGTTTCGTGATTCCCTTTCTGCTGTTCCCGCTGGCCAGGGCCTTGCGCCTGAATGCGGCCGACGCCGCTGCGCTGTCGGCGCACTACGGCTCGGTCAGCGTGGTGACCTTTGCCGTGGCCACCGCGGCGCTGTCGCGGGAGGGCATTGCCTACGAAAGCCATGCCGCGCTGTGGGTGGCGGTGATGGAAGCGCCAGGGCTGGTGGCCGGCATCCTGCTGGCACGGCACTCGATGCGTGCCGGCGCCGGCGGTGAATACCGGCGCACGAACTGGGGCGAACTGGCGCACGACGTGCTGGCGGGCAAGAGCGTGCTGCTGCTGCTGGGCGGGCTGGTGATCGGCGCCATTGCGGGGGTGGAGGGCACGGCGCCGATCGAGGCCGTGTTCATCGACCCCTTCAAAGGTGTGCTGGCGCTGTTTCTGCTGGAACTGGGCCTGGTGGCCGGCGGCCGTCTGGCCGAGGTGCGGCGCTTTGGCGCGGCCGTGCTGGTGATCGGGCTGGGCGTACCGCCGCTGCTGGGGCTGCTGGGGGCCGGTGTGGGCTGGGCGCTGGGCCTCAGCACCGGCGGCGTGGCACTGCTGGCCACCCTGGCGGCCAGTGCCAGCTACATTGCCGCGCCCACCGCGATGCGCATCGCGGTGCCCGAGGCCAATGCCGCCTTGTCGATCACCGCGGCGCTGGGCATCACCTTCCCCTTCAACCTCTTGATCGGCATTCCGCTGTACATCGCGCTGGCGCAGAGGATCACCGCATGAAAAAACATCCCAAGACACTGCTGGTCATCGTGGCCGAAGCGGTGCTCGAGAAAAACCTGGTGCGCGATGCCCGCCAGCGCGGCGCCCAGGGCTGGACGGTCACAGAAGTGCATGGCGCCGGCCGCGAAGGGGTGCGCGAGGGCGCCTGGGAGGCCGACCGCACGATCGAGCTGAAGGTGATCTGCGACGAAAGCGTGGCCGACGCCATTGCCGAGCATGTGCTGGCCACCTACGCAGCCCACTACAGCGTGGCCATGTACTTCACGCCCGTGGCGGTGTTTCGGCCCGATCGCTTCTAGCCGGGCCGAGCCCGGGCGAAGTGCACCACTGGCCAGCGCTGCGGCCATGAAAAAGGCGCCCCGTCAGGGCGCCTTTTTGTTTGACCTTGTGCGGGTCTGGTCAGATCAGTAGCCGCCGCGGCTGCCGCCACCGCCACCACCGCCGTAACCACCACCACCACCGCCGCCACTGCGGCCACCACCACCACCGCCGTAGGGGCTGCGGCCACCGCCGCCACCACCGCCGCCGCCGTAGGGGCTGCGACCACCGCCGCCGCCAGCGCCACCGGCGCCGCCACCACCACCGTAGCCGCCACCACCGCCACCGCCGTAGCCGCCGCCACCACCGCTGCGGCCACCGCCACCGCCACCAAAGCCACCCGGACGCTCTTCGCGCGGGCGGGCCTCGTTGACGACGACTGCACGGCCGTCGATGGGCTGGCCATTCATGCCATTGATGGCGGCTTGCGCCTCGGCGTCCGTGCCCATCTCCACAAAGCCGAAGCCCTTGGAGCGGCCGGTCTCGCGGTCCATCATGACCTTGGCGGACGACACATTGCCAAATTGAGAGAAGGCCTGGAGCAGCGAATCGTCGCGCACCGAATAAGCCAGATTACCGACGTACAGTTTGTTTCCCACGGGGAGCCCTTAAATGAACCAGATAAACCATGCGGAGCTCAACCCTGCGTGAACCATTCAGACGAAAGGCGCGGCTGCCAGACACAGACCCCCAATTATGGGTCTCGTGAAGGTATGCCTGTAAAGCAGGGTTGCGTCAAGTGTTGTTTTGTCGTCCCCGTGCTAACCCTGGATCTGCCGGGTTGCACGGCAAAGGTGCCCGGCCTGGCGCTGCGCCTACCATCCTGTCATGGACTTGCTCAAACCCCTGATCGCCTTGCTGGCCATCGTCAACCCGATCGGGGTGGTGCCGTTTTTCATCCACTTCACGCAGAACCTGACGCGCGAAGAGCGGCAGCGCACGATCCGCATCAGCGCGTTTTCGGCCTTTGTCGTGATCGCGGTCAGCGCGCTGGCGGGGCTGAAGATCATCGAATTCTTCGGCATCTCGCTGGCTTCGTTCCAGGTCGGTGGCGGTTGCCTGCTGCTGCTGAGCGCGCTGGCCATGCTGAATGCCCAGCCGGCTGAGAGCAAACCCAGCGACGTGAGCGAGGGCCAGGAGAAAGTCGATGCGGGGGCCAGCATCGCGGTCGTGCCGCTGACCATTCCGTTGCTGACCGGGCCGGCGACCATCTCGACGATGGTCATCTATGCCGAGAAGACCCGCTTCGTCTGGCAACTGGGTGTGCTGGTGGCCTACGGCGTGGTCATCGGTGTCGTCACCTACCTCGTGTTTTCGGCCTCTGGCCGCATCGCCAAGGTGCTGGGCCGCACCGGCATCGACATCATGACGCGGCTGATGGGCCTGATCCTGGCCGCCATGGCCGTGGAGTTGCTGGCTGACGGCCTGGTGAAACTGTTCCCGGTGCTGGCCAGCCACATCGCGCGCTGAACGGTGGAGTGAGCCGTTGCACACGTCAGACACCCCGTATGACTACGTGATCGTCGGCGCCGGCACCGCCGGCTGCCTGCTGGCCAACCGGCTGTCGGCTCAGCAGCACCTGCGTGTGCTGTTGGTCGAAGCCGGTGGTCACGACAACTACCACTGGATCCACATCCCGGTGGGTTACCTCTACTGCATCGGCAACCCGCGCACCGACTGGTTGTTCCAGACCGAAGCCGATGCCGGGCTCAACGGCCGCCAGTTGCGCTACCCGCGCGGCAAGGTGCTGGGTGGCTGCAGCAGCATCAACGGCATGATCTACATGCGCGGCCAGAGCCGCGACTACGACGGCTGGGCTGCGCTGACGGGTGACGACAGCTGGCGCTGGGACCACTGCCTGCCGCACTTCAAGCGCCACGAAGACCACTGGCGCGGCGGCGATGCGCTGCACAGCAGCGGTGCCGAATGGCGGGTCGAGCAGCAGCGCCTGTCGTGGCCCATCCTCGATGCCTTTGCCGCGGCGGCGCAGGAAGCCGGCATCGCCGCCACCGACGACTTCAACCGCGGCAGCAACGAAGGCGTGGGCTACTTCGAGGTCAACCAGAAACGCGGCGTGCGCTGGAACACCAGCAAGGCCTTTTTGCGCCCCGCACTGAAGCGGCCCAACCTGCAGGTGCTGACCGGTCACCAGGCCACGCGGTTGCTGATGAGCGGACAGCGTGTCACCGGTGTCGAGCTGCAGTCGACCGCCGGCGGTGCACCGCTTCAGGTGCTGTCGGCGCGCGAAGTGGTGATGTGCGCTGGCGCCCTGGGCACGCCGCAGTTGCTGCAGCTGTCAGGCATCGGTGCAGGGGCCCTGCTGCACGAACATGGCATCACCCCGCGCCACGAGCTGCCCGGGGTGGGCGAAAACCTGCAGGACCACCTGCAGATCCGCGCCGTCTTTCAGGTGCAGGGCACGAAGACGCTGAACACCATTGCCAACAGCTGGTGGGGCAAGGCCGGCATCGCGCTGGAGTACCTGTTCAAGCGCAGCGGGCCGATGAGCATGGCGCCGTCTCAGCTGGGGGCTTTCACCCGCTCGTCGGCTGAACAGGCCTGGCCGAACCTGGAATACCACGTGCAGCCGCTGTCGCTGGACGCCTTCGGCCAGCCGCTGCACCGCTTCAATGCCTTCACGGCGAGTGTGTGCAACCTGAACCCGACGTCGCGCGGCTTTGTGCGCATCGCTTCACCGCGGCCGCAGGACGGGCCGCGCATCCAGGCGCGTTACCTGTCGACCGACGCCGACCGCCAGGTGGCCGCCGAGTCGCTGCGCCTGACACGCCGCATCGCCGCCATGCCGGCGCTGGCCGCCTTCCGGGCGCAAGAGGTGAAGCCGGGTGTGCAGTACCAGAGCGACGAAGACCTGGCACGGCTGGCCGGCGACATCGGCACCACCATCTTCCACCCGGTGGGCACTTGCCGCATGGGCCGCGCCGGCGAGGCCGGCGCGGTGGTCGATGCGCGGCTGCGCGTGCAGGGGCTTGGCGGCCTTCGCATCGCCGACGCCAGCATCATGCCCACCATCACCAGCGGCAACACCAATGCACCGACGCTGATGATTGCCGAGCGCGCCGCTGAGTGGATGCTGCAGGAAGCCCGGCCGGCGGGTTAGTCCGGATACCGGGCTGTGTGACGATGGTTACATTCCGCCCACTCCCGTTGGAACGTGTGCACAAGCCCGGTCCTTCGGCGGAGGCCAGAGGAGACGACAGGCACCACCCGACGCCAGAACAGTCGGGGAACCGCACCAACCCATCGACCGGCCGGGCGCTTTGCGCACCAGGCTGGCAGGATTCACAAGCGCCGCAGTTGGGGCGCTTTTCTTTTGGGTGGAGCGCCTGTGGGGGTCTTTCCGGCCCCACCAGCCTTGACACATCTGTTCACCGCGCGGGCGGAACAAGGCCCCTTCGGCCCGGGTTTTCGGCCGCCGCTTCGGCAGGTGCCGGCCTAGGATGGGCGTCCCCCTTGCCTGGCCGCCCCATGTCCGTGAACCCCGAACTGCGCAAACTGGACATCGACATTCCTTCGCAGCCGCAGTCGCTGCTGGAACTGTCGCTGCTGTTGGCCGAGGACAACATCAACCTGCAGGCCGCCTCGACGCTGATCGAAGGCGACATGGCGCTGGCCGCGGCGGTGATGAAAGCGGTGAACTCCTCGCTCTACGGCCTGAAGGGCCGCGTGCAGAGCGTGCACCAGGCCATCACCTACCTGGGCATGCGTGAGGTGGCGGCGATCACTTTCGAGATGGGCCTGCGCGCCGCTTTTCCCCCGACACCCGAGCTGGACCCGATCTGGCGCCGCGCCGCCTGGCGCGGCATGTTGATGGGCCGCCTGGCGCAGCGGCTGGACCTGGATGCCTGGGCCGCCCACTCGGCGGGTCTGTTCGAAGAATGTGGCAAGGCGGTGCTGTTCAAACATGCGCCCGACCATTACCGCGCCATGCTGCGCGCCGCCCCCGGTGACGCCGAACTGGTGCTGCTCGAACGCACCGGCTTCGGCGTCAGCCACGACGCGCTGGGCGCGGCGCTGTGCGAAAGCTGGGGCCTGGGTGCCGCAGCGGTGTCCAGCGTGCGCCACCATGTGCAGGCCCAGGCCACCGGCCAGTTGCCGCCGCTGCCGGCCAAACGCAGCATCTGCGCGCTGTCGGTGCTGGCGCATGCCCTGGAAACCGCACCCGAGACGCTGGACGCGGTGTCGCTTTCGGTGGCGCTGCAGGCCGATCTGGAGCCCGACCTGGTGCTGCGTGCGCTGCGCCAGGTGCGTGAACAGATGGACGCCGCTGCGGCCAACTCGCGCCAGTGACCGCTCCTCCGGTCGGATCCGGCGGCGCCTGACCCTGCTCCGCCTGAGGAAAGCCCCCTGTCAAGGCCGGCCGGCCTTCGGTACCCTGCGGCCTCTTTACCGCACAAGCCCGAGAAGGGCGAGGGACCTCCAATGGCTTCGATCGTTTCCGCCGACGCGCTGGCTCTGCAGCGCCTGTACCACTGGGAAAAAACCAGCCCCGACCGCGTGCTGTTCACGCAGCCGCTGGGCGGTGGGCAGGTGGTCACCTACACCTGGCGCCAGGTCATGGACCAGTCGCGCCGCATGGCCGCCCACCTGCAGAGCCTGGGGCTGCAGCCTGGCGACAAGGTGGCGCTGCTGTCGAAGAACACCGCGCACTGGCTGATGGCGGACTTCGCCATCTGGATTGGCGGCTTCGTCTCGGTGCCGCTGTACCCCACGCTGGCGGCCGGCACCATCCGGCAGATCCTGGAACACAGCGAAGCCAAGCTGCTCTTCGTGGGCAAGCTCGACGGCTGGGAAGGCATGAAACCCGGCATCCCGGCAGGCCTTGCCTGCATCAGCCTGCCGCTGGCGCCGCCGGACGCGGCCAAGAGCTACACCACCTGGGACAGCATCACCGCCAAGACCGAGCCGCTGAAGGGCAACCCGCTGCGCGACGCCGACGAACTGGCGACCATCATGTACACCAGCGGCACCACCGGCGCGCCCAAGGGCGTGATGCACAGCTTCGGCACCTTTGCCTGGGGTGTGCAGAGCGGCCTGAAGCGGGTGCCGGCCATCAACAACAGCGCGCGCATGCTGAGCTACCTGCCGCTGTCCCACGTGGCCGAACGCACGCTGGTCGAACACGGCCTCATCGCCACCGGCATGCAGGTCTACTTCGCCGAAAGCCTGGACACCTTCACGCTGGACCTGCAGCGCGCCAAGCCGACGGTGTTTTTCAGCGTGCCGCGCCTGTGGGTCAAGTTCCAGCAGGGCATCGGCGCCAAGATGCCGCCGAAGAAGCTGGACACGATGTTGAAGATCCCCATCCTGGGCGGCATCGTGCGAAAGAAGATCCTGACCGCGCTGGGTCTGCAGGAATGCACCTTCGCCGCCGGCGGTGCCGCACCCATGCCGCCCGACCTGCTGCGCTGGTACAACAAGCTGGGCCTGGACCTGGTCGAGGTCTACGGCATGACCGAAAACTGCGGTGTCAGCCACGCCACGCTGCCCGGCAAACAGCGCCCCGGAACCGTCGGCCTGCCGTACGACGGCGTGCAAAGCCGCCTGGACCCCTTGAGCAGCGAAATCCAGATGAAGGCCCCCTGCCTGATGCTGGGTTACTACAAGGAACCCGAGCTCACGCAGCAGGCCTTCACCGCCGACGGCTGGCTGCGCACGGGTGACAAGGGCGCGCTCGACAGCGAAGGCAACCTGAAGATCACCGGCCGCGTGAAGGACCTGTTCAAGACCAGCAAGGGCAAGTACGTCGCGCCCGCGCCCATCGAGGACAAGCTGGTGATGCACAACGCCATCGAGGCCTGCTGCGTGACGGGTGCCAACCTGGGCCAGCCGCTGGCCCTGGCGATGTTGAACATCGACGCCGCCAAGAAGGCCGGCACGGCCGACGGCAAGGCCGAGCTGGAAGCTTCGCTGGCCGAGCACATCAAGACCATCAACGAAACGCTGGACCCGCACGAACAGCTGGACTGCCTGGTGGTCACCGCCGAAGCCTGGACCGTGGACAACGATCTGATCACGCCCACCTTCAAGGTCAAGCGCAACCGCATCGAAGACCTGTTCGCGAAGAACTACGACGCCTGGGTCGGGATGCGCAAGAAGGTGATCTGGTTCAAAGCTTGAACCGGCACACGCTGCGCCTGGCTGAGTCAGCGGGAGGCGGCTGATGCAGCTGCGGCCGCTGCCGAAGCCGCTGCCGCATTGCCGCTGGGTGTGTTGACGATCACGCCCGGGCCGATGGGAATCTCGTCGGACAGCGTCATGCCGGTCACGTAGTGGCGCGTTTCTCCGAAGCAGCTGGTCGGCAGGCCGACCTTTTCTTCGTAGTGCAGCGCCACGCGCTTGCCGATGCTGGTGGCCAGTTTCTGCGCCACCTGGTCGTCGCGCACCGTGAAGTAGAACTTCTCGGCCGTGCTGCCGGGCAGTGACACCAGCGCCAGTTCACCTTCCCAGGTCTTGCACAGCCAGCCTTTGTTCGACAGCTTCTGCACCCAGCCCGCACGTTCGCCGGTGGAGTAGCTCCACTGCAGCGCGACCCAGATCCAGGCGGCCAGCAGTGCGGCGATCACCAGGACGGGCAGAACGAAAAACTTGAACATGGTGGCGGTGGCCTCAGGCGGAGTGGGGCGGATTATCAGCGGCGCGCCACACCACTTCAGCAGCAGCCAGGTCTTCGAGTGCGCTGCCCACGCTCTTGAACAGCGTGATCTCCTCTGCGCTGCGTCGACCCGCGGCCTGCGCGCGACACAGCGTGCCGAGCGTGCCCTGCAAGTGGGTGGGCAGGAAGTGGCCTTCGCTGATGGCCTGCAGCAGGTCGCCGGCCTTGGCCAGTGCTTCTTCGGTGTCGACGAAGACACGGCTGCGCGCCAGGCACAGGCCGTCGGCTTCACGCATCGTGGGCGTGAAGCCGCCGATCAGGTCCAGGTGTGTGCCCGGTGACAGCCAGTCGCCTTTCACCAGCGCCTGTGTGGCCATGGTGGCGCAGCTCACGATGTCGGCCTGGGGCACGGCGCTGGCCAGATCGTCGGCGACAGACGCATCGAAGCCCTCTGCACACAGCTGTTGGGCCAGTGCCCGTGCCGCTTCGGGCCGTCGCGCCCAGACCCAGATTTCCTGCAGACGCGGTCGCACGCTGCGCATCGCCGCCGGCAGCAGCGCCGCGACGCGGCCCGCACCCACCAGCAGCAGACGGCGCGAGTCCTCCCGTGCCAGGGATCTGGCCGCCAACGCCGAGGCCGCCGCGGTGCGGCGGGCCGTGAGCTCGGTGCCGTCCAGCACCGCCAGCGGCACGCCTGTGCTGGCGTTGAAGAGCGCGTAGCTGGCGTGCACACCGGGCAAACCCAGTGCGCCGTTGCCCGGGAAGATGGTCACCGTCTTCACGCCCAGGCAGCCGCCGGTGCGCCAGGCCGGCATCAGCAGCACCGTGCCGGCCTCGCCGATGCTGTGCGGGTGCCGCGTGGGCACTTCGCAGCCGTCGATGAAAGCCTGCCGCAGCGCCGCCACCAGCGTGGGCCAGGGCAGCGCGTTGCGGACGGCCTGGGCGTCGAAGTGCAACAAGTGCGCGACAGTGAAAGGGGCTCTGCCGCGTCGGGCCTGGCCCCGACTTACTTGGCGTTGGCCTTGAAGCTGGTGAACAGCCGCGTCTGCACACGCCGGATGTCCTGCGGCACCGCGTCGGGTGTGGTCAGCTTCTTGATGTCGGCCGCGCTCGGGAAGATGGTGGGGTTTTCGGCCACGTCCTTCTTCACGAACTTCTTCGACGCCAGGTTGGGGTTGGCGTAGAAGACCTTGTTGGTCAGGCTGGCGTGCACCTCGGGCTGCAGGATGTAGTTGATGAAGAGGTGCGCGTTCTTGACGTTCTTGGCGTCCTTGGGAATGGCCATCGTGTCGAAGAACAGCGTCGCGCCACTCGGCGGAATCAGCGCCTGGATGTCGTGGCCGCTCTTGGTTTCGATGGCACGGGCGCGGGCGATGTTGATGTCACCCGAATAGCCCATCACCACGCACAGCTGGCCAGCGGCCATGTCGTTGATGTAGCCCGACGACGAAAAGCGGGTGATGAAGGGCCGTGCGGCCTTCAACACATCGCGCGCGGCGTCGTAGTCCTTGGCGACCTTGCTGTACGGGTCCTTGCCGGCGTAGATCATGGCCACCGGCATCACTTCGCTGGCCGAGTCGAGCATGTTGATGCCGCAACCCTTCAGCTTGCCGGCGTATTCGGGCTTGAAGATCAGGTCCCAGGCGTTGGCCGGCATCGGCATATTGCCCAGCGCGGCCTTCACCTTGCCGGCGTTGATGCCCACCGTCACGTAGCCCCACATCCAGGTCACCAGGTGTTCGTTGCCGGGGTCGATGCCGGCCAGCTTTTCCAACAGCGCGGGGTCGAGGTTGCCCCAGTTGCTGAGCTGGCTGCGGTCCAGCTTCTGGTACAGGCCGCCCTGGATCTGCGTCTTGGCGAAGTGGGCGCTGGGCACGACGATGTCGTAGCCGGTCTTGCCGGCCACCAGCTTCGCCTGCAGGATTTCGTTGTTGTCGTAGTTGTCGTAGCGCACCTTGATGCCGGTGGCCTTTTCGAAGTTCTTGATGGTGTCGTCGGCGATGTAGTCCGACCAGTTGTAGATGTTCAGCACCTTGGGTTCGGCGGCCTGGGCCCAGGCGGTCGAAGTGGCGGCCAAGGTGGCGGCGGCGAGGCCCAGCGCGACGAATGTGCGGACCGTGGGGGCCAAATGGGCGGGCTTGGACATGGCAGGGGCTTCCTTCATGGGTTGCTCGAGATGCATGGGAACCGGCAATAAACGGACCAGCGCGGATTGTGGCCGACACCCCCCAAATCCGTCGCCCCGCAGGGTTGAGCGCGACCCGAAGCCGTGCGCCGGCGCGCGGGTTTTGGGCATCGGCAGCGCAGCGCCACAATGCGGCCACCGTTGCTGTCCGGAGTTCGATCCATGACCGTTCTGATCCTTGGCCTGGTGCTGTTCCTGGGTGTGCATTCGGTGCGCATCTTTGCCGAGGATTGGCGCACCGGCATGCGGGCACGTTTGGGCGAAGGTCCGTTCAAGGGCGTGTATTCCTTGCTCTCGCTGCTGGGCCTGGTGCTCATCGTGTGGGGTTACGGCCTGGCGCGCCAGCAGCCGGTGCTGTTGTGGGTGCCGCCGGTGTGGACACGCCACCTGGCCGCGCTGCTCACGCTGCCGGCCTTCGTGCTGCTGGTCGCGTCGCAGCTGCCGGCCAACAGCATCAAGGCCAAGCTCAAGCACCCGATGGTGCTGGGTGTGAAGATCTGGGCCCTGGCCCACCTGCTGTCCAACGGCATGCTGGCCGACGTGGTGCTGTTTGGCAGCTTCCTGGTCTGGGCGGTGCTGAGTTTCCGTGCGGCCCGCGCGCGTGACCGCATCAGCGGCGCCGTGCCCGCGCCTGGCCGCCCGATGCCCACGCTGCTGGCGGTGGTGGTCGGTGTGGCGGCCTGGGCCGTGTTTGCCTTCTGGGCGCATGCTGCCCTGATCGGCGTGAGGCCCTTCGGCGGCATGTGACCGCGCCCCGGTGAGCGGCCCCCCCGGCAGGGGGCCATCGCTCAGGGGCCCCCGCCGTTCCCGCCGCGTGGCGATGGTCCCGGCAGCGGCTGCGCCCGAGCATGAGGCCCTCTGATTCGAGGAGCCCGCCATGTTCCAGCTGCCGTCCCGTCTGACTGTGTGTCTGCTGTCGATGTTCCAGCGCCCGAACCCGGGGCGCTCTGACCCCCGGGCCCGACGGCTGCGCACGGCGGCAGATGAAGACCAACAGCCGCCGGCCTGCGGCTGGTTCGATTCCAGCCACGAACTCGAACGCGGCCTGCTGGTGTGTGAACACGCAGAGCACACCGCCGCGGCCGTGATGGCCCAGGCGCCGCTGGCCGACTGGCTGGATTTCCAGCTGCGCAACTGGCACCCGGACGAAACCTGGCCACAAGCGGGTGTGCGCTCACAGGCATGATGCTGCCCTTGCCGCGATCGGCCAGGGGACTTGATGAACAAACGTGGAACGGCCGCCCGGCGGCGCTGGATGGCCCTGGCAATGGGCCTGGCCCTGGGTTTGGCGCTCGCCGCCTGCGGCGGGGGCACCGACCGCACCAAGGCGCAGTTGCGGCTGGTCAACGCCAGCTCGGGATATGCGCAGCTGGACCTGCGGGTCGATGACCAGCTTCGCCAAGGCGGTGTCACCTACGGCAGCAGCGCCAGCTACGTCGAGATCGACCCCGACGACACCCGCACCAGCGTGACGAGCGCCGGCTCGGCCACCGCGTTGCTCAGCTTCACCCCTGCGTTGTCGGCGCGAAAGTTCTACACCGTGCTGGCCTACGGTGGCGCCGGCGCCTTGCGCCAGGTGCTGCTGGACGACAACGCCTCGGCACCCGACACCGGCCGCGCGCTGTTGCGCGTGTTGAACACCGCGGCCGACGCCGGCGCGCTGGACATCTACCTGACCACAGGCGATGAGCCGCTGAGTGGCGCCGTGCCGGTGCAGGCGGGTGCGGCCTTTGGCACGCTGGGCAACTGGATCACCGTCGACAGTGCGAACTGGCGCCTGCGTGTCACGGCCGCCGGCAGCAAAACCGACCTGCGTTTGGACCTGCCTTTGCTGGCCCTGCCCAGCCGCCACGTCACCACACTCGTGCTGACACCGGCTGCCCGCAATGCCAGCGGCGTCGAAGACGGCGGGGGTTTGCTGGTGGGCGCCCTGGTGGTGGCGCAGCAGGGCGCCATCACCCGCGAGGACAGCCGCCATGCCCGGGTGCGGCTGGCGGCCGTGGTGGCCGACAGCGGCAGCGTCGGCGCCAGCGTGGGCACGGTGGTGCTGGGCAGCGGCACGGGCTCGCCCGCCCTGGCCGGCTACCAGTTGCTGTCCACCGGCTCGTCGGCGGTGACGGTGGCGGTCAATGGCCTGCCTGTCAGCAGCCCGGCTTTCACGTTGGACGCCGGACGGGACTACACGCTGATGGTGCACGGCCCGCTGGCCGCGCCGCGTGTGAGCTGGATTCAGGACGACAACCGCCTGCCGTCCGACACCACGCGCAGCAAACTGCGCCTGGTCAACGGCCTGGCGGAAACATCGGGCGCGCTGGCGATGACACTGGACTTCAACCCGGTGGCCGACAGCGTGGCCATCGGCACCGCGTCGGCCTACACCAGCGTCGTGCCCACCCGCGGTGGTGGCACCGACGGTGTTTTGTCGATCACGGCTTTTGGTGTGACCACGCCCGTTTTCACAGCGGTCGACCAGGTCCTGCAGGCCGGCAGTGTGTACAGCGTCTTCCTGGTGGGGCCGCAGGCCGCGCCGGTGGGCATCGTGCGCAAGGACCGCTGAGGCCGGCGCGCGACGCGCCGGCGTGGGGCGACTTCAGGCCAACCGGCCGGCCTGGAAGTCCTGCACCGCCTGCACGATTTCCTGCTGCGTGTTCATCACGAAGGGGCCGTACTGCGCAATGGGCTCCTTCAGCGGCTTGCCCGCCACGAGGATGGCCTGCGCACCTTCCGCCCCGGCCGTCAGCACGGTGCCGTGGCTGCCGGGCGTGTTGGCCAGGATTGCCATGCGGTGGCGGCGCACCACGGTGTCGGCCACGGTCAGCTCGCCGCGGTAGACGTACAAAAAGGCATTCAGGTCGTCGGCCAGCGGCTGGTGGAAGCTGGCGCCGGGTTGAAGCCGCACGTCCAGGTACAGCGGCTCGGTGACTTCGCGCTGCATCGCACCCGTCACGCCATGGCTGCTGCCGGCGATGATGCGCACCTGTGCACCGTCGCCTTGCCATTCGGGCACCTCTTCGCTGGCGATGTCGCGGTACCACGGGTCGCGCATCTTGCTGTGCGAGGGCAGGTTCAGCCAGAGCTGGAAACCTTCCATCGCACCTTCCTGCTGCTCGGGCATCTCGCTGTGGATGACACCGCGGCCGGCGGTCATCCACTGCACGCTGCCCGGCACCAGCAGGCCGACATTGCCCACGCTGTCGCGGTGGCGCATGCGGCCCTGCAACATGTAGGTCACGGTCTCGAAGCCGCGGTGCGGGTGGTCGGGGAAGCCGCCGATGTAGTCGCCCGGGTTTTCGGTGCCGAAGTTGTCCAGCATCAGGAAGGGGTCGAGCCGGCGCTGCAGGTCTTGCGTGAGCACACGCACGAGCTTGACGCCGGCGCCGTCGCTGGTGGCCTGGCCCTGCACCAGCCGTTCGACACGGCGCGGCAAGGTGACATTGAAGTGGCTGGGGGAGGTGGTGGTGTCCATGCACGCACTGTAGCCAGCCGCCGGCCGGGCAGGGTTGCGAGGGCTTGAACGCGGTGTTCATGTGGGCCGGGTGGTAATCTGGCGACCAATCACAAGCCGTCGCGGAGACACCCATGAAAGCCATCTGGAAAGGCACGGTCGTGGCCGAGAGCAACGACACCGTGGTCGTCGAAGGCAACCACTACTTCCCGGCCGATTCGCTGGACAAGCAGTACCTGTTGCCCAGCAACACCAAGACCATGTGCTCGTGGAAGGGTCAGGCGAGTTACCACACGCTGTTTGTCGACGGCGACGCCAACCCGGACGCGGTCTGGACCTACCTGGACCCGAAGGAGGCCGCGGCCAACATCAAGGGCAGGGTGGCGTTCTGGAAGGGTGTGCAGGTCGTCGAGTAAGGCGGTGCCCACGGCCCAGCTGACGTCGCCAGCGGCCCGCACGGCCGTTCACAAGAAGCGCCTGCGCGACATGTGGCGCTCGGCCGGGTGGCCGTGCCGCGACCCGATCGAGCTCGACCTGCTGGCCGCCGGCTTGTTGCAACGCCAGTGGGACGAACAGGGTCGCGAGTCGCTGCAGGTCACCGACGCCGGCATCGAGCTGCTGGCCGCCTCACGGCAGCGCCACCAGGCAGCGCGTGGCGCCCACGAGACCCTGGTGGAACGGGTGGCCTGCGAGATGCAGCGTGCCGGCCGCCTGGTCTGGCGCGGACTGAGCCTGCGTGCACCGCTGGTGGCCGAAGACGGCCGCACCCATTGGGTGATGGCAATGCCCGACGTGTTTTCGATCCGCCACACCACGGTGGAAGACTGGGTCGAGCCGGTGGTGCACGAAATCAAGGTCAGCCGTGCCGACTTGCGTGCCGACCTGCGCCGTGCCGCCAAGGGCCAGGCTTACCTGGCCTTGTGCAGCCAGTGCTGGTACGTGGTGACGCCGGGCATTGCCGACCCGGCCGAGCTGCCACCGCAATACGGCCTGATGGTGGTCGACGGGCAGGGCCTGCAGGTGCTGAGGCCGGCGCCGCGGCGCCCGGCTCGGCTGGACTTCGCGACCTGGATGGCCTTGGCCCGGGCCACGCCCCAGGCGCGGGATGGGACCGAAGAACAAACACAACTCGGTGCACCCGGCGAGCCGGACGGTGCCGCTTGAGGGGGAACGTGTGTTCAGCTGGCTGAGGCGCCTGGGTGGCACGCGCGCCACGGCACCACCCGCCGCCGCCAGGCCGGTGGCGCCAAGCTCGACGTCCGAAGTGCCGGCGCAGCCGCCCGCACCCGCCGCTGGGGCTTGAAACGAGCGCTGCTGGGCCGAAACGGGCATGTGGCGGCTTTCGAGCTGCTTCTTCCCGAGGCTGTGAGCAGCCGCCTTCGGCAACGCCCCGATGCAGGCGCTGCGGTTGCGCACCACCTGGCCTTGCTGGCGTCGGCGGGTGCGCAAGGAACAGCAGCGCGACCGGTGCTGCTCACCTTGCCGACCGAAGTGCAGCGCGAGGCGGTGCTGAGCGCGGTGCCGGGCCATGCGTGGGTGTGGTCCGGTCCGGACACGGCCGTGCCCGACGGACGTTTGCTGGCGCTGCGCGAACGCGGCGTGCGAGTGGGTGCCGCCGACGGGCCGCCCTTGCGATCACCGGCATTGGATTTCGTCGTGCTGCAAGCGGCCGCCGGGGGTGTCGACACGCTGCTGCTGTCGGCCCAGCGCTGGCGCGAGGTGCAGCCGAAGATGGCGCTGATCGCGCTGGACCTTCCGAATCTGGATGAGATGGAGCGTGTGCTGCGTGCGGGTTTTGTGCTGGTGGGAGGCCAGATCGGCCGCAGTGCCCGTGTGCCACCGGCGCGGCCACTGGGCGCCGCTGCCCACCGCGTCTGCGAGTTGCTGAACCACCTGGCGCTGGACCACGACACGGCCGTCATCGGCCAGGCGGTGGCGGCCGACGTGAGCCTGACCTATCGCTTGCTGCGTTATGCCAACAGCCCGGCCATCGGGCTGAACCGCGGCGTCGAGACGGTGGACCAGGCCGTGATGGTGCTGGGCCGTGCCGAACTGGGCCGCTGGCTGTCGGTGATGCTGCTGTCCGCCGCCGGCTCACGCCAGGCCGGACGTGCCTTGCAGGAAGCTGCGCTGGCCCGTGGGCGATTGCTGGAGATGGTGGCCACCAGGCTGGCCTTGCCCGACCCCGGCGCATTTTTCACGATGGGGCTGTTGTCGCTGATCGAACCGCTGTTGCAGCTGCCGATGGCGGCGGCGCTGACGCCCCTGAGGCTGGGTGAACCGGTGCTGGATGCGCTGCTGCGTCGGCAAGGCCCGTGGGCGCCGATGCTGGATTTGCTGGACGCGCTGGACGGGGCAGACACCTTGCGTGTCGACCAAACATGTCAGGCGCTGGGTCTGCAGGGTCCCTTGGCGCAATGGCAGGACGAGGCATGGTGCTGGGCGGGGAAGGTCAGCGCGGGTGCAGCTTGAGTGGTGCATCGGCGACGAGCATGAAAAAGGCCCGTCAGTAACGGGCCTTCTTTGCCATCGAAATGCTGCCGGATCAGGCGGCTTTGCGACTCGCGAACCACTTGCGGCGGCGCGTGCCAGCCACACCCAGCAGCGCCATGCCGGCCAGGGCCAGGGAGCCGGGTTCGGAAACCGAACCGGTATCGCAAGTGGCACCGTTGCCGCCGCCTGTGCCAGAGCCCGCCGTACCGCCAGTCAACGTGCCGACGCACAATCCCACAGTGAAGCTATCCAGCTTGAAGCGGTCGTTGCCGGCGTTGAGGCCACCGCCAGCGGCACCAAAGTAAGTGGTTATCAGAAAATAGCTCGAATACAAGGACCCACCTGTGGCTTGCTCTGCGTAGCTTGATCCGAAGTCGTGATTGGACACAAGGGTCCAACCCGTTAGGGCAGCAGCAGTAGTCCCGCTGGCGATCTGGGCCGCAGTGCCCGAGGTGAGACCGGTGGTGCTGCCTTTGGCAGTTGTCGCCGCAACGTTTGCGTCGCCAGCGCCAGTCCAAGCCCACACGGAAAGATCAGCGTCTCCATCTCTCCAACCAATGCTCAGGTTAGTAAGGTTGACTTTGGAGGTGCCGAAGTTCAAGAACAACGCCTCGATGTTGCCGCCGCAACCACTGTTTGCACCAGATGTCGCTACTCCCCCGCTGGGAGTGTTTGCCGAGCCGCAGCCAGAGGTTACGTTGTCAAAGGCGTGCTGCGAATTCGTGCCCGTTTCTTTGTTGCCGGAGTAAACCCCGAAACCACTGCCGTTGAAGTCACCGAGGTTGGCGCGTACAAAGCCAGTTTGGAGAGTGGAGCCCAGCGTCTTAGGCGTGGCCGTGGTGCCAGAGAAGCCCCAAGCCTGCAACGTGACTCCGACAGAACCGATGCTCGCGCAATTGACTTGCGAGTGAGCACCGCCACCCGGATTGCACTCGTCACCTGCAGTCCCGTCGGCCGCATCAAACCTTCCCTGGGCCAGAACGGAAGTGGCGCAAAGCGCGCCTGCGCAGGTCAGCACAGAGGCGGCCAGCATGCGAGGTGAAGACAATTTCATGGTGAGTTCCCTATCTGGTCCCCGCTCAAGCGGGCGTGTAAGCAAACGCTGCTGGTTCTGTAGCGAGCCCCGTGCCCGGCTCCAAAACTCGTTCTTTTTCAGTCACTTAGAAGCAAGACTGGAATGTTTCGCGAAGTCAGTGTAAAGGCCGCCGACGTATGCGGACACCCCTCAGTTCAGGGTTTTGAGCAGGGCTTTCGCTTCCTTCGCATGGGCCACGTCCAGGCCGCCGCTCAGGGCAGCTTGCAGCTCTTGACGGGCCTCTGCCTGGCGCCCTTGCTGTGCCAGGACGGCGCCCAGGAAGTAGCGGGTGCCGGCATTGTTGGGATCGCGCAGGCGGGCGTCGCGCAGCAATTGGAGCGCGCGGTCGTGCTGGCCGGCATGGAAAGCGGCCCAGCCGGCGGTGCCGATGATGTAGGGCGTCTGCGGCTTCAGCGCCAGCGCCTGTTCGGCCACCTTGAAGGCGCCCGGGTCGCGCAGGTTCACCAAGACGGCGGCCAGGTTGTTCAAGGCATCGGCGTCCCGGGCTGTCAGCTTGACCAGGCTTTCGTAGGCGCTTCGTGCACCGGCCCAATTGCCGGCGCGGGCCTGCGCGTCGCCCAGCGCACGCCACACGCCCACGTCCTTGGGGTGGCTGCGTAGCCACTGTTCGGCCAGTGCAACCGCGGCCTGCAGCTGGGTGGTCTGCATCAGTGCAAACAGCCGCAGCAAGCTATTGCTGTTGCGGTCCAGCTCGTGGGCCCGCTTGTAGGCATCGATGGCCGCTGGCAGCTGGTTGCGTGAACGTGCTATGTCGCCCATCAGGCCGTGGCCGAGGCCGATCTTCGGGTCGCTGGCCAGCACGCTGCGCGCCAGCTGCTCGGCCTTGGCGGCGTCGCCCTGCAGCAGGAAGACGCTGGACCGCAGGCCGCGCGCGCGCAGGTGGTCAGGTTTGGCGCTGAGCGCTTTGTCAAGGGCGTGGGCCGCGCCGGGCAGGTTGCCGGCGCTGACTTGCAGCTCGGCGATCTGGCTCAGCGCCGCCGGGTCGAAGGCGACCAGGGTGGCAGCGCGGGTCAATGTGGACCTTGCCTCGTTTTTCTCGGCATTGGCCAGCTGCACACGTGCCTGTGCCAGCAGCACGGCCAGGGCCTCGGGGGCTTTGTTTTGCAGCCTGCGAACGGCTTCCCGTGCCAGGTCAGGGCGGCCTCGGGCCAGGTGGAAGTCCACCATCTGCAGACCCGGCTGCAGCCGCTGGCCGCTGTTGTCTTCTGCGCGTTGCAACCAGCGCTGTGCCTCTTCGGGCTGCTCTCGAAAGCCGAACAAGCGCGCGGTCTCCAGCAGCGCGTCGACGTTTTTCTCGTCTTTCTTCAGCAGCGCGTTGAGCCGGGTCTGCGCAGCGTCGAACTGGCGCTGATCGATGTCCAGTCTGGCCAGGTTGAGTTGAGGCTCGCTGAAGGTCGGGTCCAGCTTCAGGCTTTGCTCGAAGGCCCCACGTGCAGCGGCGGCGTCACCCTTGGCCGCCAGTGCCGAACCCAGAAGATTGTTGAGGCCCGCGTTGTCGGGCCGCTGCTTGACCAGGCGTTCGGCCACTTGCGCGGCTTTGGTGCCCTGGCCGCTGGCGATGTACAGGCCCACCAGCGAAACCCCGGCCTGGATCTGCCCAGGGTCCTTCTTGAGCGTGGCCTCCAGTTCGGCGGCAGCCGGCGCGAACTTGCCGCTGCCTGCCAGGCTCATGCCCAGCAGCGCACGGGCTGAGGGGTCATCTGCCTTTTTCAGTGCTTCTCCCATCAACTGCGCGGCTCGGGCATGGCGACCCAGAGCCATTTGTGAGGAAGCCAGCATCAGCGTGGCCTGGTGGTCGCCAGGATGGACACGAAGATAGGCCTCCAGAGCCTCCACGGCCTGTGCGATCTTGTTCTCGCGCAGGTAGATGCGTGCCAGCAACTTGGAGACCGGGCTGTTGGCGTCCTGCCGCACCACCATTTCGAGGTAGGGCTTGGCCTTTTCGTACTGGTTCAGCGCAAAGTGCGCCATGCCGCCCAGCATCAGCACCTGGGGCCGGAAGCGGATGTACTCCAGCGGATAGGGGTCGAGCAGGTTGGTGACCTGGACCAGCGCCAGCCGTGACTCGGCGGCTTTGCCGGCTTGTTCGGCCAGCAGTGCGGCCAGGTAGGCCGAACGCGGGTCTTGCGCGTCGGCCTTGCGGGCAGCTGCTACGTCGGCCGTGGCTTCAGCGGTCTGCTTGAGGTCGATGTACAGGCCGGCGCGGGCGACCAGCGAGTCGACGTGGTCGGGTTTGAGCGCCAGCGTGCGCGAATACATCGCCACTGCGCTCTTCAGGTCACCAGTGACATGGGCCACCGTGGCTTGCTGATAAGCTGCGACCGTTGACTTGGGGTCCAGCGCCACGGCCTTGTCGGCGGCGGCCCTGGCTTCGGGCAGTTGGCGGGCGCGCACGCGTATGGGCACTTCGGCCGCCCAGCTGTCGGCACTGTCGGCATTGAGCGTGCGGGCTTCTTCCAGGTACTTCAGCGCGTCCCGGGTGCTGCCCACGTCGCTGGCGGCGGCGGCTTTCATCAGCAGCAGCTTGGATCGGCTCTCGGGCTGCAGCGAGCCATGCGCAAAACGCGGCTGCGACAGCAACTGGGCGGGCTTGCCCTGCGCGATCATGGCCTCGGCCAGCGGCAGCACCACCTCGGCCGGGTTGACGCCCAGCTTCAGTGCTTCGTCGAAAGCCGCCTCGGCCGCGTTCAGTTCGCCATTCGCCAGCAGCGCCCGCCCCAGCAGCACGTGCACCGACAGTATGTTGCGGTCCAGCTTGATGGCGTTCTTGAGCTGGATGATGGCGCCCTTGTGGTCCTTCTTCTCGAAGCGCACCAGCGCATCCTCATAGAACTGCGAAGCCCGCGGGTCGGCGGCCAGCGCCAGGCAGACGCTGGCGCTGAGGAGTGCCGCCACGAGTGGGCTGCGCCAGCGGGCGTGAGTTGGGGTTTTCATGGGCAGTGTCTCTGGGGGCTGACGGATGGCCCGGGGCGCGTGGCGCGCACCTAGACGGCCAGGCGTCGGAAGAGGGGCCAAAGATGCTAGGAGATTTGCCCGCCGCAGCACGGCCGCGGAACAGGGCATACCCGCTTGCCGTGCGGTAATTGCGTGACCAACCCCGCAGTTACGGGGTGCGCAGTCCGCCTGCCTGCAGTCACAGGGTCGCCCCAGAGTGGAACCCCGCGCTGTCGAGTTCCAGGCGCCAGCGCACAATCGTGCATCGTTCGGCCCTTGACCGCGCGGCCACCCGCCGCTGCCGGGCGGGCCCCATCCGGAGTCAAGACCATGAAGCCGACCCTTGCCGCAGCCCGTTGGGCGCTGACCTGCCTGGCTGTTGCCACGCTGAGCCTGAGCACCTTGCCCGGCCACGCCGCGCCAGGCCTGCCGTCCAAAAACGTCGCCTGGCTCGCGGCCGCCGTCGATGCCGATGTCGACCGCGCCTTCAAGCAAGCCAAGGCACAGAACAAGCCGGTGCTGCTGTACTGGGGCGCCACCTGGTGCCCGCCGTGCAACCAGCTCAAGGCCACGCTGTTCAACCGGCAGGACTTTGCGACGCTCTCGCGTTCATTCGTGGCCGTGCACGTGGACGGGGACCGGCCGTCGGCGCAGAAGCTGGGCACACGCTTCAAGGTCAGCGGCTACCCCACGATGGTGCTGTTCAACCCGCAGGGTCAGGAAATCACACGCCTGCCGGGCGAGGTGGATGCGCCACAGGTCATGGCCGTGCTGCAGGGTGCGCTGGCTGGTGGCCGCCCCGTGAAGGCCGTGCTGGCCGACGCCCTGGCCGGCAAGCCGCTGGCGGCCAACGACTGGCGCATGCTGGCCTTCTACAGCTGGGGTACTGACGAACAACAGCTGCTGCCCAAGGCCGACGTGCCGGGCACCTTGGTGCAACTGGCCGCCGCCAGCCCGGCCGCCGACACGGAAACCACCACCCGCCTGTGGCTGAAGGCGCTGGCCGCCAGCGACGATGGCCAAGGCGTGAAGGCCGACGACGCGCTGCGTGAACGGGTGCAGCGGGTGCTGGCCGACCCGGTGCAGTCGCGCCTGCACATGGACGTGGTCACGGGCAGTGCCGACGACATCGTGCGCACCCTGCAGCCCGAAGGTGGCACGGGCCGCACCGCACTGACGGCAGCCTTTGAAACCGCACTGAAGCGGCTGGAAGCCGACAGCACGCTGTCGCGGGGCGACCGCATGGGTGCTCTTTATGCGCGTGTGCTGCTGGCGCGACTGGACAGCCCCAAGGACGCGGTGCAGGTGCAACTGCCCGAGCCGCTGCTGAAAGACGTGCGTGAACACGTGGCACGTGCCGACCGCGAGATCACCGACGGCTACGAACGCATGGCCGTCATCACCTACGGTGGTGCCCTGCTGGCGCGTGCGGGCCTGTGGGACGAAAGTGATGCCTTGCTGAAGTCCAACCTGGCCAAGAGCCACTCGCCCTACTACCTGATGAGCCAGCTGGGCAGCAACGCGCGCAAGCTGGGCCGCAAGGAAGAGGCGCTGAAGTGGTTTGCGCAGGCCTGGGAAAAGAGCGACGGCCCGGCCACCCGGCTGCAGTGGGGCACCAGCTACTTCACCGCGCTGGTGGACCTGGCGCCGCAGGACGGCAAGCGCATCGAAAAAACCGCCGCACAGCTGTTCACTGAAGCCGCACGTGACAGTGGCGCTTTCCAGGGCCGCAGCGTGCGGGCACTCAAGCGGGTGGGCAGCAAGCTGGGTGACTGGAACAAGGACGGCAAGCAGGACGCCACCTTGCGCCGCCTGCAGACGCAGCTGAAGTCGGTGTGCCCCAAGGTCGATGCGGCCGACAGCCAGCGTGCCACCTGCGAAGGCCTGTTGAAGCCGGCGGCCAAGGCCGCGGTCTGAAACTTGCTGACCGCCTTCCCGGACTTCCACTGAACATGAAATCACTCGACGACCTGGGCCGCGCGCGACGCCGGCTCGCTGCCCTGCTGGCCGCCACACCCTGGGCTGGTGCCCTGCATGCGGCCAATGCGCCCACCGCAACGGCGGCAGGCACAGCACCTGCGGCCCCTGCTGATGCCGGCAACGACTTCACCGGCCGCTGGGTGCACGCTTTCGCCGCCTACGGCGCACCGAAGTACGGCCCCGAGTACACCCACTTCGGCTACGTCAACCCCGACGCGCCGCGGGGCGGCACAATGCGGCTGCGCAACCCCGACCGCCGCACCAGTTTCGACAAGTACAACCCCTTCACGACACGCGGCAATGCACCGGCCGGGGTGCTGATGTGGATGTTCGAAGGCCTGGCGCACCTGTCGGCCGACGAGCCGTCCACGATGTACGCGCTGCTGGCCGAGTCCATGATGGTGGCGCCCGACTTTTCATCGGTCACCTTCCGCATCCGCCCCGAAGCGAAGTTCTCGAACGGCGACCCGGTGCTGGCCGCCGACGTGGTGCACAGCTTCCAGGCGCTGTCGGGCAAGGGGGCATCGCCCACCTACCAGACAGTGCTCGGGGGCATATCGCGCGCCGAGGCGCTGGACGCCCGCACCGTGCGCTTCGACATGAAGGACCGGACCCGCGACCTGGTCTTCGTGGCAGGCACCTTGCCGATCTTCAGCCGCAAGTGGGGCGCGGGCAAGACGCTGGACGAGGTGGTCACCGACTACCCGATCGCCGCCGGGCCTTATGTCATCGCCAAGGTCGACATGCCAAGGCGCATCGAATTCGAGCGCAACCCCAACTACTGGGCTGCCAACTTGCCGGTGCGGCGCGGTCACTTCAACTTCGACCGGGTGATCTACCGCAACTACACCGACCAGGCGGTGTCGCGCGAGGCCTTCAAGGCCGGCGAGTTTGACATGCTGAAGGAATACGGCGCACGTTCGTGGGTGCGCCAGCACAAGGGTGTGAAGTGGGACGACAAGCGCATCCTGAAGCAGTCGCTCGTCACCGGCTACGGTCAGTTGATGCAGATCTATGCCATCAACATGCGCCGGCCCATCTTTGCGGACATGCGCGTGCGCGAAGCGCTGATCTACACCTACGACTTCGAGCAGGTCAACCGCACGGGCTTGTTCCGGCGCGCCAACAGCCTGTTCAACAACAGCATCTTTGCCGCCGAAGGCACACCGAAGCCGGGTGAACTCAAGCTGCTGGAACCTTTCCGCTCGCAACTGCCGCCCCGTGTCTTCGGCCCGGCTTACCAGGCGCCGCGCAACGACAGCTCGCCGGGTGCGCTGCGCGCCAACCTGCTGAAAGCGCGGGCCCTGCTGGAAGAAGCGGGCTGGAAGCTGGACAGCAGCGGGGTCTTGCGCAACGCCAAGAACGAGCCCTTCGAGTTTGAGTACCTGTCGCCGCGCGAAGGCGGCAACAACGACTGGATCAATCTGCTCAAGAAGCTGGGCATCACGATGAAAGAGCGCGTGGTCGACTTTGCGCTGTACCGCACGCGGCTGCAGAAATACGACTACGACATGATCGCGCTGGCCGGTGGCGACTTCACGATTCCCGACGCCGGCACCTTGCAGGCGCTGCTGGGTTCGAAGTCCTTCGACGAACCCGGCAACAGCAACTTCCGCGGCGTGAAAAGCAAGGCGGTCGACAGCATGATCGAGGCCGTGGGCCGCGCGCAGACGATGGAAGAGCTGCAGGACGCCTGCCGCGCGCTGGACCGCATCGTCACCTGGAGCTTCTTCCAGATTCCCGACCTCTTCCTGAACGTCGAGAACATCTCGCACTGGGACAAGTTCGGCATTCCGAAGGTGCAGGCGCTGTACTTCAACGCCGACACCTACTTCACCGGCATCAACGAGTTCGGCCCCTGGCCGCTGTGGACCTGGTGGGACAAGAGCCTGGACAAGGGCCTGAACAAAAACGCGATGAACACCGCGGAAGGGAAGCGCTGAATGCTGGTCTACATCCTCAAGCGCATCTTGCTGATGGTGCCCACGCTGCTGGGCGCGCTGACCATCACCTTCATCGTCATGCAGTTCGTGCCTGGCGGCCCGGTGGAGCAGATCATGGCCGAGGCGCAGGCCTCGCAGCGAGGTGGTGGTGAAGGCGGTGGCGGCGGCTACAAGGCCGGCCGCGACATCGACAAAAAACAGCTCGAAGAACTGAAGAAGATGTACGGCTTCGACAAGCCCGCGCATGTGCGCTATTTCGAGATGCTGGCCAGCTACGCACGTTTCGATCTGGGCAAGAGCTTCCTGCAGAACAAGGAAGTCTGGCAACTGATCAAGGAAAAGCTGCCGGTCTCGATTTCGCTGGGCTTGTGGAGCTTCCTGATTGCCTACGCCATCTCCATTCCGCTGGGCATCACGAAGGCGGTGCGTGAAGGCTCGCGCTTCGACACCGTGACCACGCTCTTCGTGCTGCTGGGTTACGCCATCCCGGGCTTCGTGCTGGGCCTGCTGCTGATCGTGCTGTTTGCCGGCGGCACCTACTACGACTGGTTCCCGCTGCGCGGCCTGACCAGCGACAACTGGGAAGAGCTGTCGTGGCCGGCGCGCATCGCCGACTACTTCTGGCACCTGGCCTTGCCGCTGACCTGCCTGGTCATCGGCAGCTTCGCCACGCTGACGATGCTGACCAAGAACACCTTCGTCGAAGAGATCCGCAAGCAGTACGTGCTGGTGGCACGGGCCAAGGGCCTGAGCCAGGAACGGGTGCTCTACAAGCACATCTTCCGCAACGCGCTGATCCCGCTGGTCACCGGTTTTCCGGCTGCCGTGGTGGGGGCGTTTTTCACCGGCGCGCTGCTGATCGAGACCCTGTTTTCGCTGGACGGCCTGGGCCTCTTGGCCTATGAAAGTGTGGTGCGGCGCGACTACCCGGTGGTGCTGGGCTCGCTGTATCTCTTCACCCTGATCGCGCTGGTGGTCAAGCTGGTGTCCGACCTGATGTACGTGGTGGTCGACCCCCGCGTGCAGTTCACCAGCGTGGCCAAGTAGGGAGCCCCCGCATGAGTTCCGTTCTCACGCCCTCGGGCGATGTTCTGGGCACCGATGCGCCCGCCCTTCCGGCCGTCAAGCCGCTGTCGCCCAACCAGCGGGCCTGGGCGCGTTTCCGCCGCCACAAGGTGGGCTATGTGTCGCTGTGGGTCTTCGTGGCCATGCTGGTCGCGGCCACCTTCGCCGAACTGATCAGCAATGACCGCCCCATCGTCGCCAAGATCAACGGCCAGTGGTACGCGCCGATGTTCAACAACCCCAACGAAAGTGCGCTGGGGGGTGACTTCGGCACACCCACCGACTGGAAGGACCCCTTCATCACCGAGCTGCTGGCCAAACCCGGCAACTGGGCGCTGATCACGCTGAACCCGCACTCGGCCACGTCGACCGACTATTTCAACAAGGCGCTGCCACCGGCCGCGCCCAGTGGCGACAACTGGGTGGGCACCGACGGCAACGGCCGCGACATGGTGGCGCGGCTGCTGTACGGCTTTCGCGTCAGCATCTGGTTTGCGCTGGCACTCACGCTCACCGGCACACTGATCGGCATGGCCGCCGGTGCGATCCAAGGTTACTTCGGCGGCAAGGTCGACCTGGTGCTGCAGCGCTGCATCGAGATCTGGGGCTCGGTGCCCGAGCTCTATTTGCTGATCATCTTTGCGTCCATCTTCGAGCCTTCGCTGCTGCTGCTGCTCATCCTGCTCAGCCTGTGGGGCTGGATGGGCCTGTCGGACTACGTGCGCGCCGAGTTCCTGCGCAACCGCGGCCTGGAGTACGTGAAGTCGGCGCGTGCGCTGGGCCTGAGCAACAGCCAGATCATCGTGCGCCACGTGCTGCCCAATTCGCTGACGCCGGTCATCACCTTCCTGCCCTTCCGCATGAGCGGCGCGATCCTGGCGCTGACTTCGCTGGACTTCCTGGGCCTGGGTGTGCCCAGCACCGTGCCTTCCCTGGGTGAGCTGCTCAAGCAGGGCAAGAACCAGCTCGACGCCTGGTGGATCATCGTGCCGACCTTCCTGCTGCTGGTGCTGACGATGCTCTTGCTCACCTTCATCGGCGACGCACTGCGTGACGCCTTCGACACCCGGAAGTCGTGAACATGGACCAGCCTCTGCTTGAAGTTGACCACCTGAGCGTTCGCTTCGGTGACAGCACGGTCGTCAAGGACGTGTCGTTTGCCATCGCTGCCGGCGAGAAGTTTGCGCTGGTGGGTGAATCGGGTTCCGGCAAGAGCATCACCGCATTGAGCGTCTTGCGCTTGGTCGATGCGGCCGTCACCACCGGCGCGATCCGCTTCGAAGGTGTTGACCTGGTGGCCAAGACCGACCGCCAGATGCGCAGCATCCGCGGCAGCCGCATCGGCATGATCTTCCAGGAACCGATGACGGCGCTGAACCCGCTGTACAGCATCGGCAACCAGATCGGCGAAGTGCTGCAGCTGCACGAAGGGCTGCACAAAAACGCAGCACGGGCGCGGGCTATCGAACTGCTCACGCGCACCGGCATTCCTGAACCCGACAAGCGGGTCGACGTCTACCCGCACCAGCTGTCGGGTGGCCAACGGCAGCGCGCGATGATTGCCATGGCGCTGGCGTGCAAGCCGCGCCTCTTGATCTGCGACGAGCCCACCACGGCGCTGGACGTGACCATCCAGGCGCAGATCCTGGCGCTGCTGGACGAACTGCAGGCCGAGATGGGCATGGCGCTCTTGTTCATCACCCACGACCTGAACCTGGTGCGGCGTTTCACGCACCGCGTTGGCGTGATGGAACGTGGCAAGCTGGTGGAACTGGGCGCCACGGCCACCGTTTTCGGTGACCCGCAACATGCCTACACCCAGAAGCTGCTGGCCAGCCGACCTGAACGGGTGGTGCAGCCGGTGAGCGCCGATGCGCCGGTGCTGGTGCAGGGCGACGATGTCGGTGTGAGTTTCACCTTCAGCGAAGGCTGGTTCGGCAAGCGCCAGTTCCAGGCCGTCAAAGGGGCCACGCTGCAGCTTCGGCGCGGTGAAACGCTGGGCATCGTGGGCGAATCGGGCTCGGGCAAGACCACGCTGGGCATGGCGCTGCTGGCGCTGCAGGGCCTGTCTTCTGGCTCGGTCACGATGGGCGGCGAGCGCATCGACAACGCCGACCGCGCGCACCTGCGTGCCATGCGCAAGCGCATGCAGGTGGTGTTCCAGGACCCCTTCGCTTCGCTGTCGCCGCGTTTGACGATCGGCCAGATCGTCGGTGAAGGCCTGGCGCTGCACCAGCCCGAACTGGACAAGGCCGCGCGCGAGAAAAAGGTGCTGGAGATGCTGGACGAAGTCGGCCTGTCCGAGCGCCACGGCGTCAGCGGCGTGCTGCAGCGTTACCCGCATGAGTTCAGCGGCGGTCAGCGCCAGCGCATTGCCATTGCCCGTGCCGTGGTGCTGCGGCCCGAGGTGCTGGTGCTGGACGAACCGACGTCGGCGCTGGACGTGTCGGTGCAGCAGCAGGTGCTTCGGCTGCTGGGCGACCTGCAGAAGCGCTATGGCATGAGCTATGTCTTCATCAGCCACGACCTGGCCGTGGTGCGCGCGATGTCGCACCGTGTGATGGTGATGAAAAACGGCGACGTGGTCGAAGCGGGTGAATCCGAGGCGCTGTTCTCAGCGCCGCAGCAGCCGTACACCCGCGAGCTGCTGGCTGCAGCACACCTCGCCTGAAGCCTACTTCAGCAGCCCCTCGGCCTTCAGCGCAGCCTGCACCGCCGGCCGTGCCGCGACCCGCGTCACGTAGGCCGACAGGTTCTTCAAGGGTGTGATGTCCACACCCACGTACTTGCCCCAGCCGGCCACGGTGAACAGGTAACCGTCGGCCACGGTGAAGGTGTCGCCCATCAGGTAGGTCTTGCCTTCGAGCTGCGTGTCCACCCAGGCCAGGCGTTCACCGAGCTTGGTTCGCGCCTGTGTCTTGGTCTCGTCGGGTGCTGCGGGGTTGAACAGCGGCGAAAAGCCCTTGTGCAGTTCGCTGGTGATGAAGTTGAGCCACTCCATCAGGCGGTAACGCTCCATCGTGCCGGCAGCGGGTGCCAGCTTCGAGGCCGGCACCTGGTCGGCGATGTACTGCACGATGGCCGGACCTTCACTCAGGCGCTGCCCATCGTCCAGTTCGAGCAGCGGCACGTAGCCCTTGGGGTTGATGGTGTTGAAGTCGGTGCCGTCGGCCAGCTTCTTGGTCTTCGTGCTGGCCATCACCAGGTCGAAAGGCAGGCCGGCTTCGCGCAGGGCGATGTGCGGGCTGAGCGAGCAGGCGCCCGGGCTGTAGTAGAGCTTGGTCATGGGGTCTTCCGGTGTTGAAGCAGACGGCAAGAGCTTAGGGCCTGGCGGCACCGTGCGCTTTCAGCGCTTTGAACCCAGCCTGCGACGGCATTCAACGAAGGCTGGGCCCTTGTCCGCAGACGGGGCAGTGCGGCTGACGCAGCAGCTGCATCTCGTCCCAGCGCATGCTGCGGGCGTCCAGCATCTGCAAGCGGCCCGACAGCGACGTGCCCACGCCGGCCAGCAGCTTCAGCGCCTCGGCCGCCTGCACGCTGCCGATGATGCCGACCAGCGGCGCAAACACGCCCATCGTGGCGCAAGCCACTTCTTCGTGGGCTTCGCCCGGCGGAAAGAGGCAGGCATAACAAGGGCCCTGGCCTGCCGCCGAAGGCCGTGGGTCGTACACCGACACCTGGCCGTCGAAGCCGATGGCGGCGCCCGACACCAGCGGCACGCCGTGTTTCACGCAGGCGCCGTTGACGGCGTGGCGGGTGGCGAAGTTGTCGCTGCAGTCCAGCACCACCTGGGCCTGGGCCACCAGCTCGTCCAGCAGCGCCGCGTCGGCCCGGCGCACCAGCGCACGCAGCTGCACGTCGGGGTTGATGGCGGCGACGCTGCTGCGCACCGACTCGGCCTTGGGCAGGCCCACACGCGACAGGCAGTGGGCGATCTGCCGCTGCAGGTTGGTGACATCCACCGTGTCGTGGTCCACCACCGTCAGGTGGCCGACCCCAGCGGTGGCCAGGTACAGCGCCACTGGCGAACCCAGGCCGCCGGCGCCGATGATCAGGGCATGTGCAGCCAGCAGCCGGGTCTGGCCCTCGATGCCGATTTCGTCCAGCAGCAGGTGGCGCGAATAGCGCAGCAGTTGCTCGTCAGTCATGCCATCAGCATAGCGACAGCCGGGCACCTCAGGCGCAGCCCAAAGAAAAACGCCAGGCGTGGCCGCCTGGCGTTTTGTGGTCTGTGCAGGACCTGCTTGCTGCAGGCCCGTGCGTCGTTCAGGCCGAACGGCGGCGTGCAGCGCCGGCCGCGCCCAGGGCCAGCAGCACGAGTGCGATGCTGCCCGGCTCGGGAATGGTGCCGCCGGTTTCGACGAACAGCTTGCGACGAACGGCGTCCGAGAAGTCGGTGAAGTTCGAAGCCGCTTCGATGAAGCCGTCCGAGGTGATGACGTTGGTCAGGTAGTAGTTGTTGATGCCGGTGCCACCGATGGGCAGGCCGTTGATCGTCATGTTGTTGGCCGTGGCGCGGTCACGGGCGGCGCGGTCCGACGTTGCGTTTCCGGTGCCGTCGCCGGACACGTCGATCACCATGTTGTCGGTGCCTTCCAGGGCCCCGCCAGCAGCCGTGGCCGCCAGCAGCAGATCGATGGCCCGGTTGGTACCGGTGTGGATGGAGGTTCCGCCAGACCCGATGCGGACGAAGTTGTCCAGCACGTCAGCAAAGGCGTTGATCTGTGCGGCCGAATTCATCACAGTGAAGCTGTCCAGCACCGTGGTGTAGAAACCGGCGGCGAAGAAGATGACGTTGACTGCCGTGGATCCGTTGGTGCCACCCAGCATATTGGCCTGAATGCCTGCGTCGCGGAAGGCATTGGCGTAGCCGTCCATCTGCAAGGCGTATTCGGAGGCATCGACGCTGCCCGACACGTCGATGACCAGCGACAGCGCCAGGTCAACCGGTGCGGCCTGCACTTGCGAGGCGCCGAACAGTGCGCTGGATGCAAAGGCAAGCGCTGAAACAAATGACCGAATCTTCATGAGTACCCCCGGTGAGCTGCTGTAGACAGGTGATGCGACTTCGGGTCGCGGTAATGGGCTTCTGCAAGAGCCATGCCGATCACCCGCAGCGCCGCGCATCGGAGCCGCCTGCTGCCCAGGTGAAACTGGGGTTTCTAGGGGGGTGAGGTCTGGCGGACGCGGTGCAAGGGGTTGCAGTGCATCTGTCAGACCCGCCGACACCCTCAAACAAGTGGGGTCGGGCTGTTCGGCGGGTCGACCGAAGTCCTGCTTCAGCGGCCGAACAGGCCTTTCAACCAGGCCACCAGCCGCTCGAGCAGGCCACCAACGGGTGCCGGGGCGGCAGCGGTTTCGGCTTCGGCCACCACACCGTACTTCTGCTGCAGCGCCTGGTTGAAGGCCTCGAAAAACTCGGTCGCCATCTTCTGCGCCGCCATGTCCACCAGTCGCGAGCCGATCTGCGCGATCTTGCCGCCCACGCTGGCTTGCGCGCTGTAGTGCAGCATGGTTTCGCGCGGGCCTGCACTTTCGAGCCTGATGTCGGCACTGCCCTTGCCGTGACCAGCGGCGCCGCCCTGGCCTTCGAAGCGCAGCGTGTAGCTGTTGGGTGGCTGCAGGTTTTCCAGCTGCAGCTTGCCCTTGAACTTGGCTTTCACCGGGCCGATGGCGGCAGTGAGCGACACCTCGTACTGGTTCTCTCCGGTCGGCGTGATGGCCTCGCAGCCCGGTATGGCCTGCTGCAGCAGGTCGATGTCGTTCAGGGCTTCCCAGGCCTGGGCCTGGCCGACCGGGAGGGTCTGTTGACTGGTGAGTTGCATGGTGGATTGGGTCAGGGATTCGGATTCAAGGTGCCGGTTTGGCGGCACGGCCCTTCAACTGCTGCGAAGGGACGGGGGGCCGCGCCAGCAGCTCGGCCAGTTCGGACAGGCTTTGCAGGTTGTGCGCGGGCAGGAAGGCGTCGGTGTGCGGCAGCATGGCCTTGATGCCGCCGGCACGCGGCTCGAAGGCGTCGAAACGCAACAGCGGGTTCAGCCACAGCAGGCGGCGGCAGCTTTTGTGCAGACGTTCCATCTCGAAGGCCAGGCTGTCGGTCTGGCCGTGCTCCAGGCCGTCGCTGATCAGCAGCACGGTGGCATTGCCCGACAGCACCCGCCGCGCCCAGTGGCGGTTGAAGTCGTGCAGGCACTGCGAGATGCGCGTGCCGCCCGACCAGTCCTGCACCACACGCACCACGTGCGCCACGGCCACGTCGGGGTCGCGGCTCTTCAGCAGGCGCGTGGTGTGGGTCAAGCGGGTGCCGAAGACGAAACTCTCGACGTGCGCATCGGCATGGCCCAGTGTGTGCGCAAAGTGCAGCAGCATGCGCGAGTAGCGGCTCATGCTGCCCGAGATGTCGGCCAGCACCACCAGCGGTGCCGGCTGGGTGCGGGGCTTGCGCCAGCGCATGTCCCACACCTGGCCGCCCTGCCGGCCCATGGCCGACAGCGTGGCGCGCCAGTCGGGGCGGCCACTGTGCGCGCTGGGCCGACTGCGGCGCGTGGGCAGCGGTTCGAAGACCAGTTTCATCTTCGCCAGCAGCCGGCGTGCCTGGTGCCATTCGTCGGTGGACATGGTGTCGAAGTCGGCCTTCTGCAGCACCTCGCGGTCGTTCCAGGTCAACTCGGCGTGGACTTCGGTTTCTTCCTGCTCGGGTGGCGGCGGTGCGTCGGGCTGGTGCGGGAACAGCGCCTGGCCCAGGCGGCGGTTTTCGGGTGGCGGCGGCACGTCGCCCTTTTTCAGCTGCACCTTGGGCAACATCATCGCGCGCATGCGGCCCATCAGGTCGGGGTCGCGCCAGAACAGCTCGAAAGCCTGGTCGAAGAGCTCGCGGTGTTCGATGCGGTCCAGCATGCAGGCACGCAGCGTGGCGTGCAGGTCGGTCTTGGACTCCAGGCCGGCCACCTGCAGCGCCTGCAGGCTGAGCGCGACGCGGTCGGTGCCCACCGGCATGCCGGCGTCGCGCAGCACGCGCGCGAAGTGCATGACGTTCTCGGCCAGTCGGCCCGGTGTCTGGCGGGCGGGGATCATGGGCTGATGGTGTTCAGGCCAGTGCAGCCTGGCGTCGCAGGTCTTCCAGCAGCCGCGCGGCTTCACCGCCTTGCATGCGCGCGATGTCGTCCTGGTACTTCAGCAGCACACCCAGCGTGTTGTTCAGCACCACAGGGTCCAGCACCACGGTGTCCAGTTCCATCAGCGCCCGTGCCCACTCGATGGTCTCGGCGATGCCGGGCTGCTTGTACAGCTCCACCGAACGCAGCTTCTGCACGAAGGCCACCACCTGCGCGGCCAGCGCGGCGCTGGCGCCGGGCACCCGCCGCTGCAGGATCTGCAGTTCGCGCGCCGCGTCGGGAAAGTCCACCCAGTGGTACAGGCAACGGCGCTTCACGGCGTCGTGGATCTCGCGTGTGCGGTTGCTGGTCAGCACCACCACCGGCGGGTGCACGGCCTTCACGGTGCCGAGTTCGGGCACGGTGATCTGGTAGTCGGACAGCACCTCCAGCAAGAAGGCCTCGAAGGGTTCGTCGGCACGGTCCAGCTCGTCGATCAGCAGCACCGGTGGCACCGGCTCGGCCGGGTCGATGGCACGCAGCAAGGCGCGGCGTGTGAGGAAGCGCTCACTGAACAGGTCTTTGGCCAGCGCCGCACCGGCTTCGCCCTGGGTCGCGCCCCGCGCTTCGGCCAGGCGAATTTCCATCATCTGCCGCGCGTAGTTCCACTCGTAGGCCGCGCCCGACAGGTCCAGCCCTTCGTGGCATTGCAGGCGGATCAGCGGCCGGCCCAGCATGGCGGCCAGCGTCTTGGCGATCTCGGTCTTGCCGGTGCCGGGCTCGCCTTCCAGGAACAGCGGGCGCTGCAGGCGCAGCGCCAGGAAGACGGTGGTCGAGAGCTGCCGGTCGGCGACGTAGTCCAGCGCCAGCAGGCGCTGTTGGGTGTCTTCGATGCTGGTCGGCAGCCCTTCCGTCATGGTTTCAGCTCGCGGCCACCGCGCGTGCGGCCAGCACCGGGATCAGCGCGGCGCGGTACTCGGCGCTGCCGTGCAGGTCGGTGTTCAGGCCGTCGGCGCTGACCGTGGCGCCCTTCAAGGCGTCGGCGTTCCATGAAGCGGCCAGCTTGGCTTCCAGACCGGTGGCGCGGAACACGCTGGCGCCCGCGCCGGTGACCGCCACGCGCACACCCTGCGGGCCCTTGCTGACAAACACGCCCACCAGCGAAAAACGCGAGGCTGGCTGCTTGAACTTCTGCCAGGCCGCCTTTTCGGGCACCGGGAAGCTGACGGCGGTGATGACCTCACCTTCGGCCAGCGCCGTTTCGTACAGGCCCTTGAAGAAGCTGTCGGCGGCGATGGTGCGGGTGTTGGTGTGGATGGTGGCGCCCAGGCCCAGCACCGCTGCCGGGTAGCAGGCCGCCGGATCGTTGTTGGCCAGGCTGCCGCCGATGGTGCCGCGGTTGCGCACCTGGCGGTCGCCGATGTTGCCGGCCAGGTCGGCCAGCGCCGGGATGGCCTTGGCCACGTCGGCATTGGCGGCCACTTCGGCGTGTGTGGTCATCGCGCCGATCTTCACCGTGCCACCGCCGACGGTGATGCCGCGCAGTTCGGCCACGCCGCCCAGGTCGACCAGCGCGTCGGGCGCCGACAGGCCCATCTTCATGGACGCCAGCAGCGACTGGCCACCGGCCAGCAGCTTCACGCCGTCGGTCTTGATGGCGGCAGCGGCCGCCGCCAGCGATGAGGGGTTTTGGTAGTTGAATGCTTGCATGGTGTTGTTCTCCTGGCGGTTCAGCGTGCGGCCGTGGCGGCAGAACGGGCGGCGGTCCACACCGCAAACGGCGTGGCGGGCATCGGCATGTCCTTGATGCCCAGCGCGTGGCAGATGGCGTTGATGACGGCCGGCGGCGAACCGATGGCGCCCGCTTCGCCGCAGCCCTTCACGCCCAGCGGATTGTGTGTGCAGGGTGTGCCCTTGGCGGTTTCCACCGTGAAGCTGGGCAGGTCGTCGGCACGGGGCATCGTGTAGTCCATGTAGCTGCCGGTCAGCAGCTGGCCGGTTTCGGTGTCGTAGACACCGTGCTCCAGCAGCGCCTGGCCGATGCCCTGCGCCAGGCCGCCATGCACCTGGCCGTCGACGATCATCGGGTTGATGATGTTGCCGAAGTCGTCACAGGCCGTCATGCGTTCGATGCGGGTCTTGCCGGTGGCGGGGTCGATCTCGACTTCGCAGATGTAGCTGCCGGCCGGGTAGGTGAAGTTGCTCGGGTCGTAGAAGGCGTTTTCGTTCAGGCCTGGCTCCAGCTTGTCGTGCGGGAAGTTGTGCGGCACGTAGGCCGTCAAGGCCACCGACGCAAACGGCACCTTCTTGTCGGTGCCGGCGACCTTGAATTCGCCGCCTTCGTAGATCACATCGCTGTCGGCGGCTTCCATCAGGTGGGCCGCGATCTTCTTGCCCTTGGCGATGATCTTGTCCACTGCCTTCACGATGGCCGTGCCACCCACCGCCAGGCTGCGGCTGCCGTAGGTGCCCATGCCGAACAGCACCTTGCCGGTGTCGCCGTGTTCGATGCTGATGTCGTCCATCGGCACACCCAGCTTGTCGGCCACGACCTGCGCGAAAGTGGTCTCGTGACCCTGGCCGTGGCTGTGGCTGCCAGTGAAGATGGTGACCTTGCCGGTGGGGTGCACACGCACTTCACCCGCTTCGAAAAGGCCGGCACGGGCGCCGAGCGCACCCGCCACCGACGACGGCGCGATGCCGCAGGCTTCGATGTAGGCGCTGTAGCCCAGGCCACGTTTCAGGCCCTTGGCTTCGGATGCTGCGCGACGAGCCGGGAAGCCGGCCACGTCGGCCAGTTCGATGGCACGTCGCATCGTGGCGTCGTAGTCGCCGATGTCGTAGGTCAGGCCCACCGGGCTGGCGTAGGGGAACTCGGTGATGAAGTTGCGGCGGCGGATCTCGGCCGGGTCGATGCCCAGTTCATGCGCCGCCGTTTCGACGATGCGTTCCAGCAGGTAGGTGGCCTCGGGCCGGCCGGCGCCGCGGTAGGCGTCCACCGGCGCGGTGTTGGTGAACACGGCCGACACCTCGCAGTAGATCTTGGGTGTCTTGTACTGCCCGGCCAGCAGCGTGGCGTGCAGGATGGTGGGCACACACGATGCAAAGGTGGACAGGTAGGCGCCGATGTTGGCCGTGGTGTCGGCCCGCAGCGCCAGGAAGCGACCGTCCTTGTCCAGCGCGAGCTTGGCGGTCGTGACGTGGTCGCGGCCGTGCGCGTCGGACAGGAAGGCTTCGCTGCGGTCGCAGGTCCACTTGATGGGGCGCTTGATGGACTTGCTGGCGAAGACCATCGCGGTTTCTTCGCCGTAGAGATAAATCTTGCTGCCGAAGCCACCGCCCACGTCGGGTGCCACGACACGCATCTTGTGCTCGGGGATGCCCAGCACGAAGGCGCACATCAGCAGGCGTTCGACGTGCGGGTTCTGGTTGCTGACGTACAGCGTGTAGTTGTCGGCGTTGCTGTCGTAGCTGGCGTTGGCGCAGCGTGGCTCCATCGCATTCGGAATGAGCCGGTTGTTGCGGAAGCTGAGCGTGGTGACGTGCGCGGCGGTCTTGAACGCGGCGTCGGTGCCGTCCTTGTCGCCGATGCCCCAGATGTAGCACCGGTTGTCGGGCGCTTCGGTGTGCACGGGCTCGCCCGTGGCCGCGGCGTTGTAGGCCTTGGCGGTGTCGACCACGGGCGTGAGCTCTTCGTAGTCCACTTCGATCAGCGCGCCGGCGGCCTTGGCCTGTTCCAGCGTTTCGGCCACGACCATGGCCACACGGTCGCCGACATAGCGCACCTTGCCGTCGGCCAGCACCGGGTGCTTGGGCTCTTTCATCGGGCTGCCGTCCAGGCTGTTGATCAGCCAGCCGCAAGGCAGGCCGCCGACGGCCTTGAAGTCGTCGCCGGTGAAGATGCCCAGCACGCCTTCGGCCTTGGCGGCAGCGGCGATGTCGAGTTTCTTGATGCGGGCGTGCGCGTAGGGGCTGCGCAGGAACCAGGCGTAGGTCTGACCCTGCAGCGAAATGTCGTCGGTGTACTGACCCTTGCCGGTGAGGAAACGTCCGTCTTCACGGCGTTCGGTGGACTGGCCGATGAAACCTTGGCGTGCGTTCATGGTGGGCTCCTGGTCAGGCCTTCATCGCGGCAGCACCCTGCTGAACCGCTTTGACGATGTTGTGATAACCGGTGCAGCGGCAGATGTTGCCTTCCAGGCCTTCTCGCACCTGCGTTTCACTGTGGCAGCCGTGCTGCTGCACCAGGTCCACCGCGCTCATCACCATGCCCGGGGTGCAGAAACCGCACTGCAGGCCGTGGCAGGCCTTGAAGGCGGCCTGCATGGGGTGCAAGGTGCCGTCGGCCGCGGCCAGGCCTTCGATGGTGGTCAGCTCCGCGCCCTGTGCCTGTGCGGCCAGCATGTTGCAGCTTTTCACTGCGCGGCCGTTCAGGTGCACCGTGCAGGACCCGCACTGCGCGGTGTCGCAGCCCACGTGGGTGCCGGTGAGTCGCAGGTCTTCGCGGATGAAGTCGACCAACAAGGTCTGGGGCTCGCAGTCTCGGGCGACGGATTTGCCGTTCACCTTCAGGGTCAGGCGGATGCTCATGGTTTTGTCTCCTGGCTTAGTGGACATCGAGGCTTGCGTGGCTGTGTGCACGGTGAATCGACTGGGGTGCTGGGAACTGCACGCCTGGGGGTCGCAAGCTTCTGAGGACGGCAAGCATAGGTGAGCGAGTGCGCGGCTGCACGCCCGTCCACCCCTAGTGGAAACCCCTTGGTCGATGCGGTTCCCGTGTTGCGCTACCTTCGTCGCATGGACAACGTCGATCTTCAGGTCATGCGCCAGGTGGTGGCATGGCAGGCCAGTGGCCACCGCGTGGTGCTGGGCACCATCACCCGCACCTGGGGCTCGGCCCCGCGGCCGCCGGGTTCGAGTGTCGCCATCCGCGATGACGGTTTGGTGGCCGGCTCCGTGTCAGGCGGCTGCATCGAAGACGACCTGGTGGACAAGGCACGCGGCGGTGTGCTGGCGGCCGGGGTGCCGCAGGTGGTGCGATACGGCATCGACGCCGATGCGGCGCACCGCTTCGGCCTGCCCTGCGGCGGCCTGATCGAACTGGTGATGGAGCCGGTGCAGCCCATCACGCAGCTGCCCGAACTGCTGGAACGCCTGACACGCGGCGAACGGGTGCAGCGCCTCTTGACGCTGGCCACCGGCGCGGTCACCTTGCAAGACGGCGGCACGGCCGACGAGCTGACGCTGACCGACACCACGCTGACCACGCACCACGGCCCCAGCTGGCGGCTGCTGCTGATCGGCGCCGGCCAGATGACGCAGTACCTGGCGCAGATGGCGCAGGCCCTGGGTTACCAGGTGCTGGTGTGCGACCCGCGTGAGGAATACGCCACCGGCTTCGACGTGCCCGGCGCCACGCTGCTGCGCACCATGCCCGACGACACCGTGACGGCGCTGCTGCCCGACGGCCACACGGCCATCATCGCGCTCACCCACGACCCCAAGCTGGACGACCTGGCGCTGCTGGAGGCGCTGAAGTCACCGGCCTTCTACGTTGGCGCCATCGGTTCGCGGCTGAACCAGAGCAAGCGCAAGCAGCGACTGAAGGAACACTTCGACCTCACCGACGAACAACTGGCCCGGCTGCACGGCCCGGTGGGCCTGAAAAACGGCGCGCGCACACCGCCGGAAATTGCCGTCAGCATCCTCGCGGAGCTGACGGCGGTTCGCTACGGTTTCCGGGTGCCCGAGCCGGTGCCGGTGCAGCCGCAGGCCCTGGTGGAGGCTGGCTGCACCGTGGCGGCCTGAGCCCCGCCGGGTTCCGGTTCGGTTGAAGTCAGACTGCGCGGCGGCGGGCGATGCCCAGCGCCAGCAAGGCGCCGGCCACCAACCAGGCGGTGCCCGGCGTGGACACGGCGGTGACGACCACGTCGCGCACGGCAAACGTGCCGTCGATGGTGCCGTTGCCACCGCCCACCGCGGTGTCGATGCCGGCCAGCAAGCGACCGAAACCGACCCAGGTGAGGTCGGACTCGGTGAAGTCCATGACAAAACCGTCGCTGTAGATTGCGCCAGACACATCAAGGACCCCCGCGCCGGCCGGATCGACAAAGCCGCCGCCGAACAGGGTGTTCAGGAAGCCCAGCACCTCGGCGCTGGTGCTGCCGTCATAGGCCACGCTGAAGCCGAAGTTGCCCAGGAAGGTGTCGTTGACACCCGCCACGCCAGGCGTGAAGGTGAAGCCGTAGTCGCCGGGTGTGGCGCCCGTGGGCACCACGGCGCCGCTGAAGAAACGCAGCGGGTCGACGATGGTCTGGGTGATGGTGCCGCCGGGGCCATCAAAGCCGGTGAAGGAGAAGGTGCCCTGCACGCTCACGTCGTAGCTGCCGGCCGGCAGCACCGTGGCGTTGATGGTGCCGTTCAGGTCGCGCAGGCTGGCGCTGAAGGTTTGCGGCGTGCCGTCGGCAAAGCCGGTCACGCTGGAGAAGCCGGTCAGGCTGGCGGTGGTCAGCACCGGGTTGGCTTGGGCAGACAGCGCGGCCCCCGCCACTGCAACGCCAACGAACAACTGCTTCAGGGATGTGTGCATCGAGGTACTCCAGGGCTCAGGGGTGGGACAGACCCAGCGCCGCGGCGTTGATGCGGCTTCAGGGACTGTTCGGGTCGAATGGCGACAGACGCAACATCGGTGCCTGAAACCGAAACTTCACCCGCATCAAGCACTTGTCGTTTCTGCGCTACGTCAGAAAAAGACAGATGTCAATCCCTTCGACAGTGGGGCGCCGCTCATACGAGCCCGTCGAACAGCCAGACCTCGACGTCTTCACCGGCCGCCACCGACCCCTGTTCGTGTGCCAGCACCAGCAGCGCGTTGGCTTCGCTCATGCTGCGCAGGATGCCGGCACCTTGAGCGCCGGTGGTGCGCACTTCCCAGCCACCGCTTGCGGCGCGGCTGACGATGGCGCGCTGGAACTCGGTGCGGCCCGGCCGTTTGCGGATGGCCACTGCGCTTTTGGCCGTCAGTCGCGGGGCCGCGGTCTGCGTTGCGCCGGCCAGCGCCAGCAGCGCTTCCTGGGCAAAGGCGTAGAAGGTGACAAGCGCGGCCACCGGGTTGCCGGGCAGCGCGAACAGGTAGGCCGTCTTGCCGGCCGCACCATGCAAGGGGCCGAAGGCAAAGGGCCGGCCCGGGCGCATGGCCACTTTCCAGAACGCCACTTCGCCTCGAGCGGCCAGCAGGTCGCGGGTGTGGTCGGCGTCGCCCATGCTGACACCTCCGCTGGTGACCACGGCGTCGGCTTCGGCGATGGCGCGGTCGATGGTGGCGCGCAGCAAGTGGGGGTCGTCGGGCACCAGGCCCAGGTCGAGCACGTCGACTTCCAGTCGCTGCAGTGCCGCCAGCAGGCTGAAGCGGTTGCTGTCGTAGATCTGGCCTGGGGCCAGCGGCTGGCCGGGTGTCTGCAGCTCGTCGCCGGTGGAAAACAGCGCCACACGCAGGCGGCGGAACACGGTGACCTGGTCGAAGCCCAGTGAAGCCAGCAGGCCCAGGTCGGCTGGCCGCAACACCCGGCCGGCGGCCAGGGCCACGCCGCCCAGGGCCAGGTCTTCACCGCGCTTGCGGCGGTTGTCGCCGGCGCGCAGCACACCGGGCTGGATCGTCAGCTGCTGGCCCGCCACCTGACACAGTTCGATCGGCACCACGGTGTCGGAGCCCGCCGGCATCACGGCGCCGGTCATGATGCGCACGCACTCACCGGCGGCCAGGCTGCCGCCATCGGCCGCACCGGCGAACACCGTGCCGGGCAAGGTCTTCAGCAAAGTTGCGTCGGCAGGCTGCAGGTCGGCGCCACGCAGTGCATAACCGTCCATCGCCGAGTTGTCGTGCGCCGGCACCGCAATCGGCGACACCACGTCGGCGGCCAGCACCCGTTTCAGCGCGGCAGGCAGCGCGACAGTTTCGGTCTCGGTGATCGGCCGCAGCACCTGCTGGATGGCTGCATGTGCGGCGGCCACCGGCAGTTCGTCGCCGCTGGCCAGGGGGGAAGGTCCGAGTTCGCTCATGGGTCCGGGTCTGCGTTGGTGTGCCGATTCTGCGGTGTCATGTCACGTGGGCCGGGGGCGCTGGCCCATACTGCGGCACAAAGAGGAGTTCACCATGCCCCGCCCCGTGCTCGACGACAACCACATCCACCCCGCCGTGCGCGAGCGGGTGGCGTCTCACCAGCAAGACATCGTGCAAGAAGTCCGGGCTGCCGTGGCCAGCCACCCCGTGGTGATCGTGGGCATGCGAGGCAACCCCTTCTGCCGGAGCGCGCGCAAGGCGCTGGACGCTGCCGGCGTGGCCCACACCTATCTGGAGTACGGCAGCTACCTCAGCGAATGGCGTCGCCGCAACGCGCTGAAGATGTGGACCGGATGGCCGACGCTGCCAATGGTGTTTGTCAAGGGCGTGCTGGTGGGCGGGTCTGCCGATCTGGCGCGGCTGATCGGCGCGGGCGAGCTGAAGCAACTGCTGGCCTGAGCCGGTTCGTTTCGTCCGGCGCTGCGGCCTTTCATGCGGCCCGGCCGGCCAATCGCCCGCTGCGCCGGCTGTGTATGCAGGCTGCCGGCCAGAATCGCGGCCATGAAACCTCTCTTCATCTTCGGCCTGGCCGCGGCCGCGATGGCGCTGTCCATCGGCTCGGGCCAGGCGGCCGAAACCCGGCCCGGCCTGAAACCATGTCGCCTGCAAGGTGTCGAGCACGAGGCCTTGTGTGGCGTGGTCAAGCGGCCGCTGGACCCCGCCCAGCCCGGTGGCACCCAGATCGACGTGCACTACGCCGTGCTGCCCGCGCTGGCCCGCAACCGCAAGCCCGACCCGGTGCTGTTTTTTGCCGGTGGCCCGGGCCAGAGTGCGATGGACCTGGGCGGCCCGGTGGCGCGCATCCTGACGCGCCTGGCCTACCGGCGCGACGTGGTGCTGATCGACCAGCGCGGCACCGGCCGCACCGCACCGCTGCTGTGCCCTGAACTGGCGCCGGCCACGCCGCTGGCCGAGAGCATCGACATGGCCCGCCAGGCCGACCGCATGCAGGCCTGCCTGGGGCAGCTGAAGGCACTGCCTCACGGCGACCTGCGCCACTACACCACCTCCGTGGCCATGCAGGACGCCGACGCGGTGCGGCAGGCGCTGGGCGCAGCGCAGGTCAACGTCGTGGGCGGGTCTTACGGCACCCGTGCCGCGCTGGAGTACCTGCGGCAGTTCCCGAGCGCGGTGCGCCGCACGGTCATCGACGGCGTGGCACCGCCCGACATGGTGATGCCGGCCGCGATGTCCACCGACGCCCAGTCTGCCGTCGACGCCGTGCTGGCCGCCTGCCAGGCCGAAGCGGCTTGCGCCAAACGCTGGCCCGCGCTGGCGGCCGACTGGCGCTGCCTGCTCGCCAGCCTGCCGCGTGAAGCCACCGTGCGGCATCCGCTGACCGGCGCCAGCGAGAAGCTCACGATCACCCGCGACCTGGTGCTGGGCATGGTGCGTGCGCCGCTGTATGCGCCGGTGCTGGCTTCGGCATTGCCGCTGGCCATCAGCGAAGGTGCACGTGGGCGCTTCGAGGCGCTGGTCGGGCTGGCTTCGTCGCTCGGCTCGCGCAGCACGGGGCGCATGAGCGAAGGCATGCACTACTCGGTGGTGTGTGCCGAAGACCTGCCGCGGCTGGCGCAAGCCACCGACGCCCCGGGCGCCGATTTCGGCAGCGGCATGGCCACGCTGTACCAGCGTGTGTGTGCGCAGTGGCCTCGCGGCGACGTACCGGCGGCCTTCTACCAGGTGCCGGCAACGGCTTCGGCCACGCTGGTGCTGTCCGGCGGCGCCGACCCGGTGACACCGCCTCGCCATGGCGAACGTGTCACGGCCATGCTCGGCGCCAAGGCCCGGCACGTGGTGGTGCCGCAAGCCGGCCACGGTGTGATGGGCCTGGCTTGCATGCGCGATGTGCTGTTTCGGTTCATCGACGCCGAGAGCGACGCGCAGGCGCTGCAAGTGGACGCCAGCTGCGCACAAGGCATGCCGCGCCCGGGTGCCTTCGTGCCGCCGGGGCTGGAGGTCTTGCCATGATCGAAGTGCAAGCGCTCTTCAAGTCCTTCACTGTCGGCCGCGGCCGACAGCAGAGGGTGGTGCCCGCCGTCGCGGGCGTGGACTTCACGGCGGCCAACGGCGCCATCACCGGCTTGCTGGGCGCCAACGGCGCCGGCAAGACGACCACGCTGCGCATGGCCGCAGCGTTGATCGAACCCGATGCCGGCCGCATCCGCGTGGATGGCATCGACGTTGCGCAGCAACCCAGCCAGGCCCTGGCCCGCATGGGCATGCTCAGCGATGCGCGTGGCCTGTACCCGCGATTGACGGCACGCGAGAACATCATCTACTTCGGCCGCCTGCACGGCATGAGCACAGCCGATGCCTCGGCGCGTGCCGACGTGCTGGCCGCGGTGCTGGAGATGAAACCGCTGCTGGACCGCCGCACCGAAGGTTTCAGCCAGGGTGAGCGCATGAAAACGGCGCTGGCCCGCGCGTTGGTGCACGACCCGGCCAACATCGTGCTGGACGAGCCTACCAACGGCCTGGACGTGCTGGCCACGCGCGCGCTGCGCGAAGCCTTGCGTCGGCTGCGCGACGACCAGGGCAAGTGCATCGTCTTTTCGACCCACATCATGCAAGAGGTGGAGCGCCTGTGTGACCACGTGGTGGTGGTGGCGCAAGGCCGCACGGTGGCCAGCGGCAGCGTGCAGCAGCTGATGGCCCAGGTGGGCAGCAGCGACTTCGAGGACACCTTCGTTCAACTGGCCTTCGACGCGGCACCCAACGCTGCGCCGGCCGCAGGAGCCCCGCGATGATCGCCGCCGCCTGGAGCGTCTACCTGAAAGAACTGGTCGACGCGCTGCGCGACCGCCGCACGCTGGTGATGGTTCTGCTCAGCTCGGTGGCCATCGGGCCGCTGGTGCTGGTGCTCATCAGCAACCTGGTGGCCGGCATCGAGAAACGCGCCGAAGCGCGGGAACTGGTGGTGGTGGGCATCGAACACGCGCCCACGCTGCACAACTTCCTGCAGCGCCAGACCTACACCGTGCGCGCCGCGCCAGCCGACTACGAACAGGCGCTGCGCGACAGCAAGCTGGGGGAACCGGTGCTGTTGGTGCCGGCCACCTTCGAAGCCGACCTGGCGCGCGGTGAACCGCCGGTGCTGGAGGTGGTGAGCAGCGCGGCCAACCAACGTGCGCAGGCCGGCACCGGGCCCTTGCTGCGCTTGCTGCGTGCGTTCAACCAGGAACAGGCCACCTTGCGGCTGGCCGTGCGGGGCGTGGCCCCGGCGGCGCTGGAGACCGTGCGGGTGCAGGAACGCGACCTGGCCGACCCCGCGACTCGCGCCGCGCAGCTGGCCATCATGGTGCCCTTCTTCGTGTTGATGGCGGTGCTCTACGGCGCGCTGAACGCGGCGCTGGACACCACGGCCGGCGAGCGCGAGCGTGGTTCGCTGGAACCCTTGTTGATGAACCCGGCATCGCGTTTGTCGCTGGTGCTGGGCAAGTGGGCCGCGGTCACCAGCGTGGGCATGTTGATCGCGGTGCTGTCGTGCCTGAGCTTCCTGCCCGGTCAGTGGCTCTTGCGCAGCGAAGCGCTGGCGGCGATGTTCCGCTTCGGGGTGGGCGAGGCCGCCCTATTCGTGGCATTGCTGCTGCCGCTGGCGTGCGCGCTGGCGGCGGTGCTGATGGCCATTGCCATCCGCTGCAAGAGCTTCAAGGAGGCGCAGGCCAACGCCACGGTGCTGCTGCTGGGCGTGTCGATGCTGCCGCTGGTGACGGTGTTCAACCAGGAAGGCACGGCGCCTTGGCACTTGTGGGTGCCGGCCCTGGCTCAGACCACGCTGATGGGGCGTGTGCTGAAGGGCGAAGTGCTGGCCGTGCCAGACGTGACACAGGCCACGGTGGTCTGCATGGTGCTGACCGCCGTGGCCTTGGTGTTTGTGGCGCGCACGCTCAAGAGCGCGGCGCTGAAGTAGGTCTGTCGAGCCCGCCTCTCAGGGCTGGGCTCGGCCTGGACTCAGGCGCCGAACAGCCAGTCGAGCACAGCGCCCCAACCGCCACGGGGGAAGGAAGTGTTGGTGGAATAGCTCATGGTGATCTCCAGGTGGGGTGAACGGCTCTCTCAAGCCATGGCTGGATTTCACCAAGAACGAGGGGGGTTTCGTAGCTATGTGCCTTTGTAGCTTGACAAAGAACCCGCTCTGTGCTCATGGCCCCGCCTGAGCCCTGAAGCGGTCCTAGATCAGCCCGAGCGACTGCGCTTTCAGAATGGCCATGTGCTTGCTGGACACGCCCAGTTTGCGCATCGCGTTGCGCAGGTGGTAGTTCACCGTGTGCTCGCTCATCGACAGGATCTGACCCACCGACCAGGCCGACTTGCCCTCGCGTGTCCAGCGCAGCACTTCCTTTTCGCGCTGCGTCAGGTGCGGCAGCGGTGATTCGGGCTGCGCTTCGGGCAGCAGCACCCGCACAGCGGTTTCCTGGGCGTAAACGGCCAGCAACTGCAGGTCGGCCATCAGCCGGGTGAGTGCATGGTCTTCCGAAGGCAGCGGCGATTCGCGGTCCACGCCCAGCAGGAAGTGCCGGCCTGCGGGCATGTGCAAGGCCATCGAGATGCCCGTGCGGTAGCCAAACGGCGCCTGCTCTTCCCACAGGTCGGCAGCGTCTTCTTCGATGTACAGCGACTGGTCGTAGACAAAGGGCCGGCTGCTGGACTTGAGCCGGCGCATCACCGGGTCACGCTGCACGTTTTCGAAGTTGCGCGATGCATCCACAAAGGCCTGCGGCGTGTTGCCGATCATCACGAACAGCGGCTTCTCGCCGGGCTGGTCGACCGCGAGCGCGGCCGACACGATGCCGAAGTCCATTTTCTGGGCGAAGCTCAGCAGGCGACGTTCGAAAGTCGCCAAGTCTGGTGAAGCGCCGACATCCTGATAGTCCTGATACCTCATCCTGGCCTTGTGTAAACCATCAAGGTTTGTAGGTTGCGCGTGGGCGCTCGCATGGCGACCATCGAGTCACAAACAGCCAAAGGGGTGCGAAATGGGTCTTCAATCTTGGATGATCAAGTCTTGGCCAATTATTGATTGGTTCTTGCCGCCAGCAAGTGAACAGTGGCCCAGCTTCTTGCACATGAGCACACGAGTCACGGCCGAACGTCGTGGCGCACAGCCGGTGGCTGGCAATTCGGTCTGGGTGGGCAACGTGGGCAGCGCTCATGTCGGCCTGGCCTGGGAATGGGTTGAGCTTCGGCCCGGTGTGTTGCTGCTGGCTGACCCGAACTCGGTCATCACCAATGTGCGTTTCGTCGACAAGCGGGGTCGTGCGCTCGACCCGCTGAAGGCGCTGGTCTGCGTCAATCGCATCATGCACCAGCTGCCGTGGCAAGCCGCCGCGTGCGAAGTGCTGGCCAGTGCCGGCGACCCGCGCGGCCAGCAGTTGCAGCCTGCCGAGTTGATGAAGTTGGGTTCGATCAGTTACGGCGGCGTGGCCGCCTGAGCGGGCTGGCCCGCAGGCAGATTCAGCAGGCGCCGCGAGGCTCGCGGACTACAAAGGTTTGTAGGTTCGCCTGGCGCCAGACAGTGGTGCAATGGTTTGTCTGGCAGGTGCTTCGGCACTGCGCCAGTCCAGTGCCCGGGTTGTGTTGGTGATCATGGCCCAGGCTCTCAGCGCACGGACCGCCGTCCCTCATGCGATCGTGTGCTTCGCGCCGTCCCCTGCGGGATGGCGCTTTTTTTTGCGTCGCCCGAGTGGGTAGGCGATCCGATCAGCTGCGCTTGACGGGGCAGCTGCTGAAACCCAACACGGTGTACAGCGGGCAGAAGCCGAAGGCCGCCGTGAGCAGCGGCACAACCCCGATCCAGCCCCAGACGCCGATCGTGCCGGTCAACGTGAGGGCAATCAGGGCCAGGCCCAGCACGATGCGAAGGATGCGGTCGATGCCGCCGACGTTGCTTTTCATGGTTCACTCCTGAGGGGCTTGCACGGCAACAGTGCCGATGCCACGCAGTGTGGGCGCCGGCAGACTGCGGGTCGGTGACCTGGGTCACACGGGCCTTTGACGCAGGTCATGGCGGTGCGCGACAGGGTTCAGGATTCGCGCGGCGCTTGGCCCTTTGCAATGGCACGCAGGGCCGCAGCATCGGTGATTTCGATGCGCTCGCGCGACACGGCGACCGAGCCGTCGCGCTCGAAGCGCTTGAGCAAGCGCGTCACGATCTCGCGCACCGTGCCCAGTTCGTCGGCCAGGTCCTGGTGGGTGGCTTGCACCGGGTTGCCGCGGTCCAGCAGCGTGTGGGCCAGGCGTTGGTCCAGCCGCTGGAAAGCCACGGCTTCGGCCAGCGCCATCATGTCGGCCAGCCGTTCGGCAAAGAGGCCGAACACGTAGCGTCGAAAAGGGGCGTGCCCACACCAGCGCTCGAAGCCGGCCGCGTCGAGCAGCACCAGTTCGGTGGCTTCGGTGGTCTGGCCGTGGGCTGCGGGTGGAGCCTGGCCCAGCAGGCATGAGGTGGACACCACACACAGTTCGCCGGGTGTGACGCGGTAGAGCTCCAGTTGCCGTCCGCCCGGGCTGCCACGGGCGACGCGGATGCTGCCGCGCATCACCATCGGGAAGCCCTGGCAGGGTGATCCTTCGTCGAACAGCATCTGGCCGGCTGCTACGGTCAAATGGCGCGTGTGATGCGACAGGCTGGCCGCTTGCATGTCTTCTGGCAGGTCGTTCAGGGCCGGGTAGAGCGCGCACAGGCGCTGTTTCAGTTCCGGTGTCATGCGCGGGCGCCCGGCTGGGTTCGCAGCTCCAGCGTCCGCAGCCAGTGCATGGCTTGCTGCCTTGAACTGCCGCACATGGTGGCCTCGGATTGAAGAGACTGGCACACGGCCGGACGTTCTGGTTTGCCGAAGAGGCGGCAGCGCAGTTGCGCGTCGAGCTGCACGCAGCGCACGCCCGCGGGCTTGCCGTCCGGCATGCCCGGAATCGGCGAGCTGATCGACGGCGCAATGCAACAGGCGGCGCACTGTGGGCGGCATTCCATGGCTGGATGCTATCGCCGGCATGCAAGAGATCGATGCCCTTGGCAAACGGATGATGGAACAATCGCAAACAAGAACTATTCGCATTGGAGAACTTCATGGCCAAGTCCGCCACTTTTGGCGTCATGCACCTGGGAATCGCCTTTGGTGTGAGCTTCGCCCTGACCGGCAGCGTGGCGATTGCCGGTGCCATCACCGTCGTCGAGCCGTTGGTCAACACGGTGGCGCACTACTTCTTCGACCGCTGGTGGGATCGGCAGAGGCCCACCCTGCCGGTGGGTGCGGCTCCGTAGAATCGAAGATTCCATGCTGCACCCACAAACCTTTGATGTGATCGTTGTCGGCGGTGGCCATGCTGGCACCGAAGCGGCGTTGGCGGCCGCCCGCATGGGCTGCACGACGCTGCTGCTGACGCACAACATCGAGACCCTGGGGCAGATGAGTTGCAACCCCAGCATCGGCGGCATCGGCAAGGGGCACCTGGTCAAGGAGGTCGATGCACTTGGTGGTGCGATGGCCGAAGCGACTGACGAGTCCGGCATCCAGTTCCGCATCCTGAACGGCAGCAAGGGCCCGGCGGTCAGGGCCACGCGGGCCCAGGCCGACCGACTGCTGTACAAGGCCGCCATCCGCCACCGCCTGGAGAACCAGCCCGGCCTGTGGCTGTTCCAACAGGCCGTGGACGACCTGATGCTGGAAGGTGAGCGTGTGGTCGGCGCGGTCACCCAGGTGGGCGTGCGTTTCCGTGCGCGGGCCGTCGTGTTGACAGCGGGCACGTTTCTGGACGGCCGCATCCACGTCGGGCTGCAAAACTACAGCGCAGGGCGGGCTGGCGATCCGCCGGCAGTCAGCCTGTCTGCGCGGCTGAAGGAATTGAAGCTGGCGCAGGGCCGCCTGAAAACCGGCACGCCGCCGCGCATCGACGGCCGGTCGATCGACTTCTCGCGGCTGCAGGAACAGCCCGGTGACCTGGACCCGGTGCCGGTGTTCAGCTTCCTGGGCCAGGCATCCCAGCACCCCCAGCAGGTGCCCTGCTGGATCACGCACACCAATGCCCGCACGCACGAGATCATCAAAGGCGGCTTCGACCGCAGCCCGATGTTCACTGGTGTCATCGAAGGCGTGGGCCCGCGTTACTGCCCCAGCATTGAGGACAAGGTCAATCGCTTCGCCGACAAGGATGCACATCAGGTTTTTCTGGAGCCCGAGGGCCTGACGACCCACGAGTTCTACCCCAACGGCATTTCCACCTCCCTGCCCTTCGACGTGCAACTGGCGGCCGTGCAGTCGATGCAGGGGCTGGAGCGGGCGCACATCCTGCGGCCGGGATATGCCATCGAGTACGACTACTTCGACCCGCGCGAGCTGAGGCCCAGCTTCGAGACCCGCGCCATCGGGGGGCTGTTTTTCGCCGGCCAGATCAACGGCACCACTGGCTACGAAGAAGCTGCGGCTCAGGGGCTGTACGCAGGCGCCAACGCCGCGCTGCAGGTGCTGGGCCGGGCGCCGTGGCTGCCGCGCCGTGACCAGGCCTACCTGGGTGTACTGGTCGACGACCTGGTCAGCAAGGGCGTATCAGAGCCGTACCGCATGTTCACCAGCCGGGCCGAGTACCGCTTGCAGCTGCGCGAGGACAACGCCGACCTGCGGCTGACCGAGGTGGGACGCGAACTGGGCCTGGTGGACGACCGCCGCTGGGCGGCGTTCAGCCTGAAACGAGAACGCCTGGAGCGTGAGCTTCAGCGCCTGCGGGCGACGTGGGTACGGCCAGCCTCCTTGCCGGCAGCCCAGGCCGAGCGCTTGCTGGGCAAGGCGCTGGAACACGAGTACGCCCTGGCCGATTTGCTGCGGCGGCCCGGCGTGGGCTTCGATGCCGTCTGCGAAGCCGCGCAGATCGCGGGCCACCCGGAGGCGGTTTCACGTGAAACACTGCGTGCCGAAATGGGGGCGGTCGAGGCTGACGCCGTGATCGAACAGGCGGAGATTGGCATCAAGTACGCGGGCTACATCGACAAGCAGAACGCTGAGGTAGAACGGGCTTCATCCCTGGACAGTCTGCCCCTGCCAGAAGACATGGACTACGGCGCCGTCGCTGCCCTGTCATTTGAGGTGCGCCAGAAGCTGGCGCGCCACCGGCCAGCAACGGTCGGCCAGGCCTCTCGGATTTCTGGCGTTACACCCGCCGCCATCTCGCTGCTGTTGGTGCACCTGAAAAAACACCGGCTCCGGCGCACGGCCCGGCTTGACTTGCCGGGCGAGGCCGCCTGAGTGGCGGGCTCGCTCGACGCCATCTGCGCGGCGCTGGACTTGGCGCCAGACTCTCGGCAGGAGCAGGCCCTGCAGGGCTACCTGGACCTGCTGCAGCGCTGGAACGCCACCTACAACCTGACGGCGGTGCGCGACCGGGACGCCATGCTCACCCAGCATCTGGCCGACTGCCTGGCGGTGGTGAAGCCGCTGCAAAGGGTGGTGCCGGCGGGTCGCGTGTTGGATGTGGGCAGCGGTGGCGGCCTTCCCGGCGTGGTGCTGGCCATCATGCAGCCCCACCTTCAAGTGACCTGTGTCGACACCGTGGGCAAGAAGGCGGCATTCATCCGGCAGGTGTCGGGCCAGCTGGGCTTGGGCAACCTGCAGGCGGTCCACGGCCGGGTTGAGCAGATGAGCGGTCCGCCTTTCGACATCATCACTTCGCGTGCCTTCGCATCCCTGCTGGACTTCGCGACGCTCACACGCCCGCTGCTGTCAACGGATGGTGTCTGGCTGGCCATGAAGGGCAAGACACCGACAGCCGAGATGGCCGCTTTGCCAGCCGGCGTGCAGGTGTTTCACGTGGAACCTCTTTCCGTGCCCGGGCTGAAGGCAGAGCGCTGCCTGGTCTGGATGCGCCCGAATCTGCCCATCCAAACTTCCACGGCCCCATGACTCGACACCTGCTGACCACCGGCGCTCTGTGTGCCGCCCTTCTCTTTCACACCCCCGCGCCGGCTCAAACACCGCCGCTGAAGGCCCTGCCCAGTTTGAACGTGCCCAGCTACATGGGCACCTGGTACCAGGTGGCCTGGTTTCCCAACCGCTTTCAGCGCCAGTGTGTGGCCGACACCACAGCGACCTACCGGCAGTTGGCGGGCGGAAGCGTCGAGGTCATCAACCGGTGCCGGCGCGCGGATGGCAGCATCGACGACGTCACCGGGCTGGCGCGCCCGGCCGAATCGGCCCTGAACGGCACACAGCTCGAACCTGCGAAGCTGGAAGTGAGCTTTCTGCCCCCGATGTTTCGCTGGTTGCCCATCTGGGGCGACTACTGGGTCGTGCAGCTGGCCGACGACGGCCGCTACGCGGTGGTCAGCGAAGCCTCGCGCGAATACCTGTGGGTGCTGTCGCGCACGCCGCGCCTGCTGCCAGCCGACGAAACTGAGATACGCTCCCGGCTCGCCCAGCAGGGCTTCGACCTCAAGCCCTGGCAGTTGCATCCGCACACGGCGGCACCGCGCTGAACAGCCCCTTCCCACCCGAAAGACCTGACCATGCTCGGCATCGCCGACTTCGGCGCCTTTTGCGCCGCCATCCTGCTGTTCCTGGCGCTGCCCGGGCCCGGCACCTTTGCACTCATCACCTCCACCGGCAAAGGGGGCCTGCGCGGAGGCGCAGCCGCCACCTTGGGCGTCATCCTGGGTGACCAGGTGCTGCTGTGGCTCGCGGTGGCTGGCGTGGCGGCATTGCTGGCGGCACATCCGACGGTGTTCAAGATCGTGCAGTACGCCGGCGCGGCTTACCTGGCGTGGATTGGTCTGAAGCTCATCTTTGCCAAACCCGGCTCGGCCTCACCGGTGCGCATCGAAGCGCATCACTATGCGCGCCAGGCGTTTTTCATCACCCTGCTCAACCCCAAGGCCATCGTCTTCTACATGGCCTTCTTCCCGCTGTTCATCGACCCAGCGCAGCACCGCGGCATGCTCACCTTCGGCGCGATGGCGCTGACCATCGCACTGATCACCGCCGCCTACGGGCTGACGCTGTGTGCTTTTGCCGACGCCGTCAGCGCCAAGGTGCGCGCCCACCGGCGGCTGGCCCGCGCACTGGAGCGGCTGGCAGGGGTGTTCCTGGTCGGCTTCGGCATCCGCCTGTCCACCCAATGAACCCTGCCCGCTGACCCATGCGCATCTTCTGCATCGCCAACCAGAAAGGCGGCGTCGGCAAGACGACGACAAGCGTCAATCTGGCCGCCGGGCTGGCCCAGGTGGGCCGCCGGGTGCTGCTGGTGGACCTGGACCCGCAAGGCAACGCCACCATGGGCTCGGGCATCGACAAGCGCAGCCTGGACCCCAGCGTCTATGACGTGCTGCTGGAAACCACGGCCATCACCGAAGCGCGCAAGCCCAGCCCCCATGGCGGCTACGACGTGCTGGGTGCCAACCGCGACCTGGCGGGTGCCGAGGTCGAACTGGTGACGCTGGAGCGCCGCGAAAAGCGCCTGAAAGCGGCACTGGCCGCGGTCAAGGACGAGTACGACTTCGTGCTCATCGACTGCCCGCCGTCGCTGAGCATGCTCACGCTCAATGGCCTGTGTTCGGCGCACGGGGTCATCGTGCCGATGCAGTGTGAGTACTTCGCGCTCGAAGGCCTGTCGGACCTGGTCAACACCATCAAGCAGGTGCACGCCAACCTCAACCCCGAGCTCGAGATCATCGGCCTGCTGCGGGTGATGTTCGACCCGCGCATCACGCTTCAACAGCAGGTCAGCGAACAGCTCAAGGCGCACTTCGGCGACAAGGTGTTCAACACCGTGATCCCGCGCAACGTGCGCCTGGCCGAAGCGCCCAGCTACGGACAGCCCGGTGTCACCTTCGACCCGTCCAGCAAGGGCGCGGTGGCCTTCGTGGAGTTCGCCAAGGAAATGTCGGAACGGCTGGGTTGAAGGTGATGGCCGGTTTCGACGAGACCTTGATGTCGCGGGTGGAAGACGCCGGCCTCAATGCCAGCGCCCCGCCCCAGCAGCGCTGGCTGGACGGCTGGCTGGTGCGTTACCTGCCGGGCAAGGCGCGGCGGGCACGTTGCATCAATGCTTTGGCGGCCGGGCGGCTGCCGGTGGTCGACAAGCTGGCGATGGCCGCCGAGGTCTACCGAGAAGCCCAGCTGCCAATGATCTTCCGCTTGACCCGCTTCACCCAGCCCGCCGGGCTGGACGCAGAACTGGAGCGCCTGGGTCATGTCCTGGTGGACCACACCCAGGTGATGATCCGCCCCGACCTGTCCGGACTGGCCCACCGGCCCTTGCCGGCGGGCCTGCAATGGACCCCGCTGCAAGGTGCCGACTTCGCCGACGCCGTGGGCGAACTGCGTGGTTCTCCGGCCGAACACCGCATCAGCCACGCCTTGCGCCTGCAGCACTCGCCGGTGCCCTACCAGGGCTACGCCATCCGGCGGGAAGTTGACGGCGCCGTGCTGGCCTGCGGTCAATTGGCGCGCGAGGCCGACCTGGTGGGCCTGTACGACGTCTTCACCCACCCCGTGGCGCGCGGTCAGGGCCTGGCAGGCTTGCTGTGTGAGCGCCTGCTTTCGATTTCAGCCTTGCAGGGCGCCGAAGTTGCCTACCTGCAGGTGGAAGCCGAGAACCTGGCGGCCCAAGCTGTCTACCGCCGCCTGGGTTTTGCGGCGGCCTACGGATACCACTACCGCGAGCCCACGGCCGGCTGAACTGGCCGTCGGTGGCGGCCGACTCAGAGTCCCAGGCCCTCGTCCACACCCAGGTGCACGTTCATCGCCTGCACCGCAGCGCCGCTGGCGCCCTTGCCCAGGTTGTCCAGGCGTGCCGCCAGGATGACCTGCGTGTCGTTGGCAAAGACAAAGATGTCCACGCGGTTGGTGTCGTTGCAGCCCTGCACGTCGAAGAAGCCACTTTCCAGCGTGCCCGGGTCGCGCAGCGGCATGACGCAGATGAAACGTTCGCCGGCATAACGCGCAGCCAGCGCCGCGTGCACGGCTTCGGGCGTGGTGCCCAAGGCCTTCAGGTGCAGCGGCACGGTCACCGCCAAGCCCTTGTAGAAGTTGCTGACGATCGGCATGAAGATGGGCGTGGCCGTCAGGCCGGTGTGCGCCATCATTTCGGGCAGGTGTTTGTGCGTGAGTGTCAGCGCGTAGGGTCTGGGCGAAGTGAGCGCCGGCTCTGCGCCAGAAGCAGCAGCGGCCTGGTACTGCTCGATCATCTTCTTGCCACCGCCCGAATAGCCGGTGATCGACGTTGCGTTCACCGCCAGCGATGCCGGCACCAGGCCGGCGTCGACCAGCGGCCGCATCAGCAGGATGAAGGCGCTGGCATGACAGCCCGGGTTGGCGATGCGCTTCGAAGCCCGGATCGCGTCGCGCTGCGCCGGCGCCAGTTCGGGCAGGCCAAACACCCAGCCCGGCACGGTGCGGTGGGCGGTGCTGGCGTCGATGAGGCAGGTGCGCGGGTTGGTGACCAGCGCGGCGGCTTCGCGCGACGCGGCGTCGGGCAGGCACAGGAAAGCCACGTCGGCCGCGTTGAGCAGCCGCGCACGTTCCGTGCTGTCCTTGCGGCGGTCGGCGTCGATGCGCAGCACCTCCACATCCTTGCGCGCAGCCAGGTATTCGTGGATGCGCAGGCCGGTGGTGCCTTCCTGGCCGTCGACAAAAACAGTGAAAGCCATTTCGGGGTCCTGTGACAATGCCGCTGCAATGCAGCAAGGATAAAGGCAATGCAAAGCGCGCATCGGGTTTTGATCCTGCCGGGCTGGCAGAACTCGGGCCCGGCTCACTGGCAAAGCCGCTGGCAGGCCTTGCATGGCTTTGATCGTGTCGAACAAGCCGACTGGGACTGGCCCCTGCGTGGCGACTGGATGATGCGCCTGGAAGAAGCTGTGCGGGCCGACCCGCGCCCCACGTCGCTGGTCGCGCACAGCCTGGGTTGCCAGCTGGTGGCCGCCTGGGCCGCGCATTCGCAGCACACGGCCACCGTCAGCGGCGCGCTGCTGGTCGCACCACCCGACACCACACGCGTGGACATGCCACCGCAACTGGCCAGCTGGCGCCAGGTCGTGCGACAGCGCTTGCCCTTCAAGGCCCTGGTGGCCTACAGCAGCAACGACCCCTTCTGTGCCCCCGAACGCGCCCGCGCGATGGCGGCCGACTGGGGTGCGTCGACACTGCCGATGGGTGCCGCCGGCCACATCAATGCCGACACCGGCCTGGGTGACTGGCCCGACGGCCTGGACCTGATCCGCCAGTTGCAAGCCACCTCGGCCTGACAAGCCATGAACGGCCCATGAACAGCCGCTTGGGTCGCGCCCTGCTCTTTGCCCTGCTGCTGATGGTGGTGCTGGGCTGGACGCAGGTGCTGGGTTCGGGTGTCAGCTGGGCCTTTGTGCTGGGGGTGACCCTGGCCACGCTGCTGATCGGTGGTGTCTGGTGGGCCGCCAAACACCTGCCCGACCTGACGGCAGCGATACGCGAACGTTTCTGGGCCCGCGACGAAGGCAGCTACCACGCCTTCGGCGGCGTGGGTCTGCGGGTGGAAGACGACGGCCGCCACGTCTGGCTGGGCGGGCAGGGTCTGCTGCGTGTGCTGGGTCGGCAGGAAGCCGACGATGTGCTGGCCGCGCGCATGCCCGGCATGTCGCGGCGCGACGCCAAGGGCGCCTTGCTGCTGCGGGTGGACGCGGTGATCGACTACCTGGGCCACATGCCGGGGCGCCAGGACCTGCGCGTGCAGAAGCTGCGCCGTTACCTCGAACGCGATGTGTTGCACCCCGCTGCGGAGCGCCACCGGCGAGCATCGCGCGCTCGGTGACAATCCGCCGCATGGTCACCAAGAAACCCAAGGGCCTGGGCCTCGGCCTGGAGGCCCTGCTCGGCCCCAAGGTCAGCGACGCGCCCCAGGCCGAAGCCGGCACACCCACCACCCTGCCCCTGAACGTGCTGCGTGCCGGCAAGTACCAGCCGCGCACGCGCATGGACGAAGGTTCGCTGTACGAGCTGGCCGAAAGCATCAAGAGCCAGGGCGTGATGCAGCCGATCCTGGTGCGCCCGGTGACGGGCGGCTACGAGATCATCGCCGGCGAGCGCCGCTTCCGCGCCGCGCGCCTGGCGGGCCTGGACAGCGTGCCGGTGCTCGTGAAGGCGGTGGCCGACGAAGCCGCCGCGGTGATGGCGCTGATCGAGAACATCCAGCGCGAAAACCTGAATCCGCTGGAAGAAGCGCAGGGCCTGCAGCGCCTGGTGAACGAGTTCAAGCTCACGCACGAACAGGCGGCGCAGGCCGTGGGGCGGTCTCGCAGCGCCGCTTCCAATCTGCTGCGCCTGCTGAACCTGGCAGAACCCGTGCAGCAGATGCTCCTGGCCGGCGACATCGACATGGGCCACGCTCGCGCTTTGCTGTCATTGCCTGCTGCCGAGCAGGTGATGGCGGCGCAGGAAATCGCGGCCAGGAAGCTGAGCGTGCGCGATGCCGAAAGGCTGGTGGCGCGCGCCGGCCAAACCGAAGCTGACAGCCGGACTGCGAAGCCCAAGGTCAAGTCGCGCGACATCACCCGCCTGGAAGAACGCCTGGCCGACCTGCTGACGGCAGCGGTTGAAATCCGCGTCAAGCGCCGCACACGCCGTGGCGAAGAAGGTGAAGTCGCGATTGCCTTCGGTTCGCTGGAAGAGCTGAACGGCCTGCTCGACAAATTGGGCGCCGGCGAAGCCTGAGAGCCTGGCCTTCAAGGGCCGCTGGTCGCGGCGGCTGCGCGCCGATTCTGCAAACGCAACCACAGCAGCGCTGCGGTGACCGCCGCGATGGGCAACAGCGAGCCCAGGTTGAGCCAGGTCCAGCCTTGGGTCGTGATCAGTGCACCCGATGAAAACGAGCTGAGCGCCATGGTCCAGAACACGCAGGTGTCCATCAGGCCCTGCGCGCGGTTTTTCTCTTCGGGACGGTAGGTCTGTGTCAGCAGCGTGCTGCCACCGGTGTACAGGAAGTTCCAGCCCACGCCCAGCACAAACAGCGCCACCAGGAACTGCATCAGGTCGACGCCACTCAGCGCCACGGCCACACACACCAGGTTCAAAGTCGCACCCACCAGCATGACGGGAATGGCACCGAAACGCTTGATCAGGTTGCCGGTGAAAAAGCTGGGCACGAACATGCCCAGCACATGCCATTCGAGCACCAGCGCCGCACTCTCGAAGGGGTGCTTGCACTGCGCCATGGCAATCGGCGTGGCCGCCATCAGCAGGTTCATCACGCCGTAGCCCAGCGCAGCGGCAACGATGGCCACCACGAAGGCCGGCTGGCGCGCCAGCTCTGCGGCCGAGCGCCCGCTGGCAGCGCCCGGCAGCGGCGTCACGTGCGCGGGAAAGCGGATGAAGCTCATCACCACCAGGCCAAGCAGCGCCACACCCACCAGCGCCAGGTAGGCGCCGGCAAATGGCACGGCCAGCCAGGTGCGGGTGGCGCTGGCCAGGTTGGGCCCGATGAACGCGCCAGCCACACCACCTGCCAACACCCATGAGAGCGCCCGTTCCTTGAAAGCCGGCTGCACCAGTTCAGCCCCGGCGAAGCGGTACAGCGCGCCGTTGGCGCTGTAGAAGCCGGCGAAAACCGTGGACGCGACCAGCAGCCAGAAGTTGCTGGTGCTGACAGCCAATGCACACAGGGCCGATGACAAGGCCGCGACGACCAAACCGACCTGGAAGGACCTCTTGCGCCCCACCCGCGCCTGCAGCCGCGCCACCGGCATCGCCGACAGCGCTGCACCCACGACGTAGCCCGTCACCGGCAAAGTGGCCATCCAGCCCAGGGGCGCCAGCGACAAGCCGACCAGGCCGTTGATGGCGATGAAAGCCACGTTGTTGGTCAGGAAAAGCGCCTGACACACCGTCAGCAGCATCAGGTGTCGGTTCATCGGCATGAGTGTCGCACCGCACGGAACCATTCGCGGGCCGTGTCGCTCCATCGCGGTGCGCTGTTGCTGTCAGCGGCGTGCAGAGCTGACACGTTGAGTGCATGATGGCAAGGCACGGTGCTTGCAACAAAGCAGCGTGTCGTGAGTGATCACACGGCATCCGTCGATGCTGGCAAATGGTACCCATTTGGGCGGTTCATTCGGCGCTTCAGCCGCGCAGAATGTTCCATGCTGAGATCACATCGCCGTCGGTGAGCGTGTTGTGCCGACAGCCGGAAAGCTCTGATGGAGCCTGGGCCCGTACAGCCGGGACTTCATCAGAACTTCCCAGGCGCGGTCAGGGGCAGGGTTGTCCTCCCCACCGTGTGCTGGCCCCCTTTACCGGAGGTCCCACGCATGGATGTGATCAGCAATTTCGCCGCGCGCTTCGAGCGCACGCGTGAAGAAGAAATCTCGCTCGAGGACTACCTCGCCGAGTGCAAACGCAACCCCCTGGCCTATGCCACCGCCGCCGAGCGCATGCTCAAGGCCATCGGCGAGCCGGCCTCGGTGGACACACGCAATGACCCACGTTTGTCCAGGCTGTTTGCGAACAAGGTGATCAAGGTCTACCCGGCCTTTGCCGAGTTCTACGGCATGGAAGACGCCATCGAACAGGTGGTGTCCTACTTCCGCCACGCCGCACAGGGGCTGGAAGAAAAGAAGCAGATCCTGTACTTGCTGGGCCCGGTGGGCGGTGGCAAGAGCAGCATCGCCGAACGGCTGAAGCAGCTGATGCAGGAAGTGCCCTTCTACGCCATCAAGGGCAGCCCGGTGAACGAAAGCCCGCTGGGCTTGTTCGACGCGGTGGAAGACGGGCCCATCCTGGAAAGTGAATACGGCATCCCGCGCCGATACCTGAACCGCATCCTGAGCCCCTGGGCCGTGAAGCGGCTCGAAGAGTACGGTGGCGACATCCGCAAGTTCAAGGTGACCAAGCGCCACCCCAGCATCCTGAAGCAGGTGGGCATCAGCAAGACCGAACCGGGCGATGAAAACAACCAGGACATCAGCAGCCTGGTGGGCAAGGTCGACATCCGCAAGCTCGAAAGCTTCAGCCAGGACGACCCCGACGCCTACAGTTACAGCGGTGGCCTGTGCCTGGCCAACCAGGGCCTGCTGGAGTTCGTGGAAATGTTCAAGGCGCCCATCAAGGTGTTGCACCCGCTGCTGACGGCCACGCAGGAAGGCAACTTCAAGGGCACCGAAGGATTTGGTGCCATTCCCTTCGACGGCGTCGTGCTGGCGCACAGCAACGAAAGCGAGTGGAAGGCCTTCCGCAACAACAAGAACAACGAAGCCTTCCTGGACCGCATCTACATCGTGAAGGTGCCGTATTGCCTGCGCGTGAGCGAAGAGATCCACATCTACGAAAAGCTGCTGAAGAACTCGTCACTGGCGGCGGCCACCTGCGCGCCAGGCACGCTGAAGATGATGAGCCAGTTCGCCGTGCTCACGCGCCTGAAGGAACCCGAAAACAGCAGCCTCTATTCCAAGATGCTGGTGTACGACGGCGAAAACCTGAAGGACACCGATCCGCGTGCCAAGAGCTACCAGGAGTACCGCGACTACGCCGGTGTCGACGAGGGCATGAACGGCATCAGCACACGCTTTGCCTACAAGATCCTGTCCAAGGTCTTCAACTTCGACAGCGCCGAAGTGGCGGCCAACCCGGTGCACCTGATGTACGTGCTGGAGCAGCAGATCGAACGTGAACAGTTCGCCAAGGAAACCGAAGACAAGTACGTCGGGTTCATCAAGGAACTGCTGGCACCGCGCTACGCCGAATTCATCGGCAAGGAAATCCAGACCGCCTACCTGGAAAGCTACAGCGAATACGGCCAGAACATCTTCGACCGTTACGTCACCTACGCCGATTACTGGATCCAGGACCACGAGTACCGCGACACCGACACCGGCGAGGTGTTCGACCGGGCTTCGCTGAACGGCGAACTCGAGAAGATCGAAAAGCCCGCCGGCATTGCCAACCCGAAGGACTTCCGCAACGAGATCGTCAACTTCGTGTTGCGTGCGCGTGCCAACAACCAAGGCAACAACCCGGTCTGGACCAGCTACGAGAAGCTGCGCACCGTGATCGAAAAGAAGATGTTCAGCAACACCGAAGAGCTGTTGCCGGTGATCAGCTTCAATGCCAAGGCCAGCGCCGACGAAGCCAAGAAACACGAAGACTTCGTGACACGCATGGTGGCCAAGGGCTACACGCAGAAGCAGGTGCGACTGCTGTGCGAGTGGTACCTGCGCGTGCGCAAGTCGAGCTGAGCCTATGCAACACATTGTCGATCGCCGTCTCGCGGGAAAGAACAAGTCGATCGGCAATCGAGAACGATTCCTGCGCCGCTACAAGGACCAGATCAAGGAAGCGGTCAAACGGGCCATCGACGGCCGCGGCATCCGCGACATCGAACGGGGCGAGGACATCCACATCCCGAAGAAGGACCTGTCCGAACCGGTCTTCGGCCACGGGCAAGGTGGTGTGCGCGAAACCGTACACCCGGGCAACCAGGACTACGTGCGCGGTGACCGCATCGAAAGGCCCAAGGGTGGCCAGGGCAGCGGCAGTGGCAAGGGCCAGGCCGGTGACAGCGGTGAGGGTGAGGACGACTTTGTCTTTGCGCTGAGCAAGGAAGAGTTCATGCAGGTCTTTTTCGAAGACCTGGCCCTGCCGCACCTGGTGCGCACGCAGCTGGCCGAAGTGCCGGAGTACAAGAGCCACCGCGCCGGCTTCAGCAACGACGGCACGCCCAACAACCTGAGCGTGGTGCGCAGCATGCGCGGTGCCTTGGGCCGGCGCATCGCACTCGGCATGGGGCCGCGCCGCGAACTGCACGCGCTGGAAGCCGAACTGCTGGAATGCCAGCAGGCACTGCAACCCGGTGACGCGGTGGCCGAGGCCTACATCACCGAGCTCAACGACCGCATCACCGCGCTGCGTGCGCGGGTCGAACGCATCCCCTACCTGGACCCCATCGACCTGCGCTACCGCAACCGCGTGAAGACGCCGGTGCCCACCAGCAAGGCGGTGATGTTCTGCCTGATGGACGTGTCGGGCAGCATGGACGAAGGCCGCAAGGAACTGAGCAAGCGCTTCTTCATCCTGCTGTACCTGTTCCTGACGCGGCACTACGAAAAGATCGACCTCGTGTTCATCCGCCACCACACCCAGGCGCAGGAAGTGGACGAGCAGAACTTCTTCCATGCCCGCGAAACCGGCGGCACGGTGGTGAGCAGCGCGCTGGTGTTGATGGAAGAGATCATCAAGGCACGTTACGACCCCAGCCAGTGGAACATCTACGGCGCGCAGGCCAGCGATGGCGACAACTGGCACCACGACAGCGGCCGCTGCCGCGAGCTGCTCAGCGAGAAGCTGCTGCCGCTGGTGCGTTACTTCGCCTACGTGCAGGTGGCCGAAGAAGAGCAGAACCTGTGGGAGGAATACAGCCACCTGCAGGCCGCGCACAAACACTTCGCGATGCGCAAGGCCACCGAAGCCAGTCAGATCTATCCCGTGTTCCGAGACCTCTTCAAGAAGGAAGGGGCGAAAGCCGCATGAAGGGCGCCGCATGAAGATCAAGCCCGCCGCGCTGGAGCAACCGCTGCCGCTGGCCGACCGCCCCAGCGAACACCTGCCCGGCCCCAGCGATTGGAGCTTCGAGCTCATCGAGCGCTACCACCGAATCATCCGGGCCACGGCTGACCGCTTCGGGCTGGACACCTACCCCAACCAGCTGGAGATCATCACCGCCGAGCAGATGATGGACGCCTATTCCAGCGTCGGCATGCCGGTGAACTACCGCCACTGGAGCTACGGCAAGGAGTTCATCTCCACCGAGAAGAACTACAAACGTGGCCACATGGGGCTGGCCTACGAAATCGTCATCAACAGCAACCCCTGCATCAGCTACCTGATGGAAGAAAACACGATGGCCATGCAGGCCCTCGTGATTGCGCACGCGGCCTACGGCCACAACAGCTTCTTCAAGGGCAACTACCTGTTCCGCATGTGGACCGACGCGGCGTCGATCATCGACTACCTGGTCTACGCCAAGAACTACGTCGCGGCCTGCGAGGAAAAACACGGCCTGGATGCGGTGGAAAGTTTCATCGACAGCTGCCACGCGCTGTCCAACCACGGCGTGGACCGCTACCGCCGCCCCAGCCGCAAGAGCCTGGCGCAGGAACTGGCCGAGCGCATCGACCGCGAGGCCTACGCGCAGCGCCAGGTCAACGACCTGTGGCGCACGCTGCCGCGCCGTGCGGAAAAGGAAGACGCCACGCCAGAGGCCAAACGCTTCCCCGACGAACCGCAAGAGAACCTGCTGTACTTCATCGAGAAAAACGCGCCGCTGCTCGAACCGTGGCAGCGCGAGATCGTGCGCATCGTGCGCAAGGTGGCGCAGTACTTCTACCCGCAGCGCCAGACGCAGGTCATGAACGAGGGCTGGGCCACCTTCTGGCACCACAAGCTCTTGAACACGATGTACGACGACGGTTTCCTGACCGACGGCGTGATGATCGAGTGGCTGAAGTCACACACCAACGTCATCTACCAGCCGCCGGTGGGGCACAAGGCCTACAGCGGCATCAACCCGTATGCGCTGGGTTTTGCGATGTACACCGACATCAAGCGCATCTGCGAAAAACCCGACGCCGAAGACCGCGACTGGTTCCCCGACATCGCCGGCAAGCCCTGGCTGCCGACGTTGGACCACGCGATGCGCAACTTCAAGGACGAAAGTTTCATCGGCCAGTACCTCAGCCCCAAGCTGATGCGCGACCTGCGCCTGTTTGCCATCCACGACGACGAAAAACAGAGCGAGCTGGAAGTCAGCGCCATCCACGACGACAGCGGTTACCGCCGGGTGCGCGAATCGCTCAGCCGCCAGTACGACCTGGGCAGCCGCGAGCCCAACATCCAGGTCTGGAACGTGAACCTGCGTGGCGACCGTTCACTCACGCTGCGCCACTTCCAGCACAACGACCGCCCGCTGCACGACAGCGGGCAAGAGGTGATGAAACACGTGGCGCGGCTGTGGGGTTTTGGTGTGCACCTGGAAAGCACCAACGCCAAGGGCGACGTGACGAAGCGCTTCAGCGTGCCGGCGCCGGGGGGCTGATTCGCACGTCCGCTGCGGGCAGGGTCAGCACCACCCGCAGCCCGCCCAGCGCCGTGTCCTGCAGGTCGACCTGGCCACCGTACAGCCCCACCAGCTCGTTCACGATGGCAAGGCCCAGGCCGCTGCCGGGCACCGATTCGTCCAGCCGCGCACCGCGGTTCATGACTGCATCGCGTCGGCTGGTCTCGATGCCGGGGCCGTCGTCTTCGACCGTGATCTGCAAGCGCGGCGGGTCCGACAAGGCCAGCCGCTGCGCCGACACCTGCACCGTGTGGCGCGCCCACTGGCAGGCGTTGTCCAGCACATTGCCCAGCATTTCCTGCAGGTCCTGCGCTTCGCCGGCAAAGGCCAGTTCGGGGTCGAAGGAAACGACGTTCATCGTCAGTTGCCGCTCGGCATGCACCTGCGCCATCACCCGCAGCAGGCCCGCCAGTGCGGGCGCCACGTTCGCCCGTGTGCCCGGCACGCCTTGTGAAGCTGCCGCGCGTGAACGTGCCAGGTGCCAGTCGACATGGCGGCGCGCCACGCTGACTTGCTCCAGCACCATCGTGGACAGTTCACAGGGGCCTTGAGCGCTGGACACGCGGGCCGCCTGCGCCATCGCGGCCAGCGGTGTCTTGATGGCATGGGCCAGGTTGCCGGCCTGCGTGCGGGCACGGGTCACGACCTCGGCGTTGCGGTCCAGCACGGCGTTGAAGTTGTCGATGAGCGGTTGCACCTCGGCAGGAAACTGCCCTTGCACACGGGTCGTGCGACCGCCTTGGATGTCGGCCAGCGCGCGGTTCAGCGCGCGCAGCGGCGCCAGGCCCACGGCCACCTGCGCCAGCGCGGCTGCGCACGACAAGGCCAGCAGCAGCAGCAGCGACAAGGCCAGCACGCCGTTGAAACGCGTCACGGCGGCTTCGGTCGGGCTCAGGTCGGCGGCCACCAGCACACGCCACGAGCCACCCGTTGCGCCGTCGACCTGCACCGTGCGCTCCACCAGCAGCAATTCGGTGCCCGCCGGGCCGGTCACGGTGTGCACATGCACGGGGCCCGGGGCCAGTTCGTCCAGTGGTGCCTCCAGCGTGGTGTCCCAGAGCGAGCGCGAACGCAACTGCGCCCGTTTCACGGCGCCTGGCCCCGCGGCGTCGATCTGCCAGTACAAGCCCGAGTAGGGGCGCGACCAGCGCGGGTCGGCCAGCAGGTTTGGGTCCAGCTGCGGCTGGCCGGTGCTGTCGAATTCCAGGCGCGCCGTGACCTGGTCCAGCTGCGCTGTCAGCGTGTCGGCAAACTGACGCTGCACATGGCTGCGGAACAGGCTGCCCAGCAGCAGGCCGGCCAGCACCAGCGCCACCAGCACGGCCACCAGCGTGGCCGCCAGCAGGCGAAAGCGCAGTGAACCGGTCCAGAAGCGCCGCATCATGCGCCGATCACGGCCCGGCGCGCGGCGCAGCAGTCAGCCGGTAGCCCAGGCCACGCACGGTCTCGATGGTGTCGGGCGGCAGCTTGCGGCGCAGGCGGCCGATGAAAACCTCGATGGTGTTCGAATCGCGGTCGAAGTCCTGCGCATACAGGTGTTCGTTGAGCTCGGTGCGTGACACCACCTGGCCGGGCCGGTGCATCAGGTAGGCCAGCAGTCGGTATTCGTGGCTGGTCAGGTTGACGTGCTGGCCGTCCAGCGTGACGCGGCTGCTGCGGGTGTCCAGCGCCAGCGTGCCACAGTGCAGCAGCGGCGACGCAATGCCCTGCGCGCGGCGGATCAGCGCCCGCAGCCGCGCCAGCAGCTCTTCCATGTGAAAGGGCTTGCTCAGGTAGTCGTCGGCACCCGCGTCGATGCCGGCCACCTTCTCGTGCCAGCTGTCGCGTGCGGTGAGGATCAGCACCGGCAGCGTCAGGCCCGCCTGCCGCCACTGGCGCAGCACCGACAGGCCGTCCAGCACCGGCAGGCCCAGGTCCAGCACCACCGCGTCGAAGGGCTCGGTCTGGCCCAGGTGCAGCGCGTCGCGGCCGTTGTCGGCCAGGTCGACCGCGTAGGCGGCTTCGCTCAGGGCGTCACGCAGCTGGGTGCGCAGCGTGGGCTCGTCTTCGACGAGCAGGATCCTCATCGCGCTGCGCCGCTGGCCGCCGCCGCGGGCTGCTGTGGCTCAACGGGTGGCCCGCGCCGGCCGTGCTTGCCGCCCTTGTCCTCGCGGCGCTTGAGCTTCAGCACCTGTGCCGTGCTGGCGTCCAGATCCAGCTTCATCAACTGGCCGTTCGCCTGAAGGAGTTTCACTTCGTAGATCCAGCGGCCGTTGTCGCGCTCCAGCTCCAGTTCCAGCACCTGCCCCGGGTGCGTGCGCTGCAGGCGTTCGAGCAGCGTGCCCAGCGGCAGCACCTCGCCCGCTTGCACGGCGGCGCGGGCCCGTTCGTGGTCTCTTTCACTGGCCTGGGCTGCGGGCAGTGCCATTGCCGTGACCAAAGCGGCACACACCGCGATGCGCGTGGTGCACAGGACAGGACGGCTGGGCAGGCGGTTCATGCCCTCGATTGTCAGAGCCGCACCTGAACCGCAGATGAACGGGCCCTTCAGGCTGGCTTCAAGGACGGATTTCAACAATGACTCCATCGACATCGAAACCCCCGCCACCATGACACACCTTCACTCCCAGCGCTTGCCGCGCCTGCTGCTGGCGCTGACCCTGGCCACCGCCGCGCTGGCCGTGCAGGCCGCCGACACCACACCGGCCCAGCAGCTGCAGCGCTTCAGCGCCGAAGCCGGCGCACCCGGCCAGGCCGACAAGGGGCGTGTGTTGTTCACCAGCCGCCATGGCGGTGAATGGTCTTGCGCTTCCTGCCACGGCCAGCTGCCGGTGGCCGCCGGCAAACACGCCAGCACGGGCAAGGCCATCGACGCCTTGGCGCCGGCTTTCAACCCGCAGGCCTTCACCGACAGCGCCAAGGTCGACAAGTGGTTTCGGCGGAACTGCAAGGACGTGATGCAACGTGAATGCACCGCCGCCGAAAAGGCCGACGTGCTGGCCTGGTTGGTCACCTTGAAGCGCTGAAGGACACCCCATGAGCCCCCTGAATCTGCACCGCCTGCCCGCGATGGCCGGCATCTTGTTGGCGCTGCTGATGGCGCCCATCGCCCAGGCCGACGGCGGCCGCCCGATGCCGCCCGTCGTGCCCAAGGCCTACACGCAGGAGTGTGCGGCCTGCCACCTGGCCTATCCGCCGAGTCTGTTGCCAGCGGCTTCCTGGCAGCGCCTGATGGGTGGGCTGGACAAACACCACGGCAGCGACGCTTCGCTGGACCCGGCCACCGTCAAGCAGCTCAGCACCTGGCTGCAGGCCTACGCCGGCACCGACAAGCGCGTTCGCGAAGCACCGCCGGAAGACCGCATCACCCGTTCGGCCTGGTTCGAACGCAAGCACCGCAAGGTGCAGCCCGCCGTGTGGGTGCACAGCAGCGTGAAAAGCGCCGCCAATTGCGCGGCCTGCCACAGAGGCGCCGAGCGCGGTGACTTCGACGACGACGGCCTGCAAGTGCCGCCGGGCCTGGACCCCCGCATGACACGTGGCTGGTCCGACTGAACACCAGCCCACCCGAAATGGCCTCCACCAAGGACACCCCATGAACGCCTCACCCAGCCTGAACCCGGGCGCCGCAGCTGCCGCCACAACCCAGCCCGCCCGCACCCGCCTTGTGGTCGACGCGCCGACCCGCATGTTCCACTGGCTCTTTGCGCTGAGCTTCGTCGGCGCCTACCTCACCGCCGATGGCGAACGCTGGCGCATGCTGCACGTCACGCTGGGCTACACGCTGGCAGGCCTGCTGGTGTTCAGGCTGCTCTACGGGCTGTTCGGTCCGCGCCAGGCCGGCCTGGCGATGTTGTGGCGCAAGGTGACAGGTGCGCCTGCATGGCTGCGTTCGGTCATGAAGTTACGGGCGCAGTCGCCGGGGCAGGCACCTTGGCGCCAGGGCCAGAACCTGCTGATGGCCGTGGCCGTGCTGTCGATGTTGCTGCTGGTGCTGCCGCTCACCTTGAGCGGATACGCCACCTACAACGAGTGGGGCGGTGACTGGCTGGAAGACGTGCACGAGTTTTTCGGCAACACCTTCGGCCTGGTCGTGCTGGCCCACGTGGCGCTGATCGCCGGCCTGAGCTTCGTGCGGCGAAAGAACCAGGCGCTGCCGATGCTGACGGGCCGCATCGAAGGTGCGGGGCCCGACCTGGTCAAGCACAACCGGGCCTGGCTGGCCGCTTTGCTGCTGCTGACCGTGCTGGCCTTTGCGGCCTGGGAATGGCAAGCGTCGCCGCAAGGGCTGGTGCCGGCATCGGCCTGGACCGGCGGCGGCTCAAGCCAGGGTCACGACGACGACGATGACTGAAGTGCCGCCGTGTGCCTGAGTCCCTCTGCCGTTGGACCGACTCAAGCCGTGAACACCTTGCCCGGGTTCATGATGTTCTTCGGGTCCAGCGCACGTTTGATGCTGCGCATCATGTCCACCGCACCGGCGCCGGCTTCTTCCAGCAGGTAGCCCATCTTGTGCAGCCCGATGCCGTGTTCGCCGGTGCAGGTGCCGCCCAGGCGCAAGGCGCGTTGCACCATCTGCACGTTCAGGCGTTCCACCGCGGCCACCTCGGCTGCGTCGTTCGGGTCCATCAGGTAGCTCAGGTGGAAGTTGCCGTCGCCCACGTGGCCGACGATCCAGTACGGAATGCCCGAGGCTTCGGCTTCGTCGACGCTGACGTTGATGCTCTCGGCCAGGCGCGAGATGGGCACGCAGGTGTCGCTGCTCTGGCAGCGGCAGCCGGGGCGGCTTTGCAGCGCGGCGAAGTAACTCTGGTGGCGTGCCGCCCACAGCTTGCTGCGCTCTTCGGGTGTGCTGGCCCACTGGAAGGCTTCACCGCCGTGTTCGGCGGCCAGCGCCTGCACGGTTTCGGCCTGCTCTTTCACGCTGGCCTCGCTGCCGTGGAATTCCATCAGCAGCAGCGGTGATTCATGCAGGGCCAGCTTGCTGTGTTTGTTGACGGCACGGATGGCGTTGGCGTCCAGCAGTTCACAGCGGGCGATGGGCACGCCCATCTGGATGATCTGGATGGTGGTCTGCACCGCCGCGTCGATGCTCGGGAAGTTGCACACCGCCGCGCTGACCGCTTCGGGCAGCGGGAACAGCTTCAGCGTGACCTCGGTCATCACGCCCAGCGTGCCTTCGCTGCCCACCATCAGGCGCGTCAGGTCGTAGCCTGCGCTGCTTTTCTTGGCGCGGGTGCCGGTGTGGATGAGTTCACCCGTGGCCGTGATCACCGTCAGCCCCAGCACGTTTTCGCGCATGGTGCCGTAGCGCACGGCATTCGTGCCGCTGGCGCGTGTGGCCGCCATGCCGCCCAGGCTGGCGTTGGCGCCAGGGTCGATGGGAAAGAACAGGCCCGTGTCCTTGATCTCGCGGTTCAGTTGTTCACGCGTGACACCGGCCTGCACGGTGACCGTCAGGTCTTCGGCATTCACGCTCAGGATCTTGTCCATGCGCGACACGTCCACGCTGACACCGCCTTGCACGGCCAGCAGGTGGCCTTCGAGCGAACTGCCGGTGCCGTAGGGAATCACCGGCACGGCGTGTTCGTGCGCCAGTCGCACGACGAACTGCACGTCTTCGTTGCTCTCGCAGAAAACCACGGCTTCGGGCGGTTGGGCGTCGTAGACACTTTCGCCGCGCCCGTGCTGGTCGCGCACGGCGGCGGCGGTGCTGCAGCGTTCACCGAAGCGCGCACGCAGCGTGTCCAGCATGCCAGCGGGCATGGGGCGCAGGTCGACGCGGGGCAGCACGTGGCCGGGCAGGGGGGCGTTCATGGGCGGTCTCCGGTTGGGCAAGGCGGCTTCGCTGGCCGCCAGCATCGTAGGCCAATCCCTGCCTGCAGCGGGTTCCGGGGAATCGTGGGTTTGTGCCGGACAGGCCTGCACGGCCGCTGGCAGCGGCCCGGGGGCTGCCCGTACCATCGCCGCCGGCCGCCGCCCTGCCGGGAGTCCGATGACGTCCGTTGACCCACCCGCCGAGACCACCGCACCCGCCCTTCGCCTGTGGGGCGTGCCCGAACTGCGGCTGGCGGACACGGCCGTCAGGTTCACCACCGAGCGCCGCTTCCAGTTGCTGCTGGTGCTGGCGCTGGCCGACGGCAACTGGATCGAACGCGACCGCATCGCTGCGCTGCTGTGGCCCAACCACGGCCTGCCCGACGCACGCCGCAACTTGCGCAAGGTGGTGTTCGACGCCCATGCGCTGGTCGGCCCGTTCCTGCTGGAAAGCCATGGCCAGGCCTTGCGTTGGCCGGTGCACACCGACCTGGCGGTTTGCCAGGCCCATCACCCAGGCCAGGCCGCGGTTGCGCTGGACTGCCGCCGCGGGCCGCCGCTGCAGGGGCTGGACGATGCCCGCAACGGCACCTGGTCCGACTGGCTGGCGGCCGAGCGGGCGCGCCTGGACCGCTGCTGGCTGTCGGCGGCCCAGGCCCATCTGCTGGCCCTGGAAAACGGGTCGGCCAGCGCTGAAGTGCGTGCTGCCGCTGCACAAGGCCTGCTGGCCGTGGATGCGCTGGACGAAACCGCCATCGCGGTGCTGCTGCGGGCACAGCTGGCCCAGGGCCAGTTGGCGCAGGCGCAGACCGCCTACCGGCGCTATGCCACTGCGCTGGCGCAGGAGCTGGGCGTCGAGCCTTCACACCGCTTGCGCGACCTGATGGCCACAGCGGCGAATCCATCGGCGGCCAAGACCGCCGCCCAGGCACCGGCCGTTCACGTCACCCTGAGGCCCAGCGGCGACGGCTTCATCGGTCGCCGTCACGAACTGGGTGAACTGCAAGCCCTGCTGGAACGCCCCGAGTGCCGCCTGCTCACCCTGCTGGGCCCCGGCGGTGTGGGCAAGAGCAGCCTCGCGCGGCAGGCCATCACCCGCTGCACCCCGCTTTTCCCGGGCGGGGTGCTTTGGCTCGAACTGCAGGACCTGAGCGACGCGGAAGAACTTCTGCCACGCTGGGCGCAGCAGTTGGGCCTGAACCTGCCTGCCGGTGGCGACAAGCTGGCTGCGCTGCTGGACCAGTTGTCACCCGCGCGTTCGCTGCTGGTGCTGGACAACGCGGAACACCTGCCCACGCTGGCGCCGCTGCTGCAGCGGGTGGTGGAAGCCGCGCCTTCCCTGGTGCTGCTGGTGACCTCGCGTGTGCGCCTGCACCTGGCCGACGAGTGGCTGCTGCCGCTGCCCGGCCTGGCCGTGCCCGACGAAGACAGCCACGACCTGCAGGCCGCCAGCAGCTTCGACGCCGTGCGACTGTTCGAGCGCCGCGCGCAGACGGCCCGGCGCAACTTCGTGCTGGCCGAGCACCTGGACGCCGTCATCCGCATCACCGAAGCCGTGGCCGGCCTGCCGCTGGCCATCGAGCTGGCCGCCGGCTGGGTGCGGCTGATGCCACCGGCCGAAATCGTGCGCGAGCTTCGGGGCTCGCTGGACCTGCTGCAGCACCACCCCGCCGACCGGCAGACCGCCGCGCGACCCGAACACAGCAACCTGCGCCACGTGCTGGACCGCAGCGTGGCGCTGCTGTCGGTGGCCGAGCGCCAGGCGCTGGCCGCGCTGTCGGTGTTCCAGGGCGGTTTCCTGCCCGATGCGGCACGCGCGCTGGGTCTGCCGGCCACGCTGCCGCTGCTGTCGGCCCTGGTGGACAAGAGCCTGCTGGCACTGGACACGCAGGCCGGGTCCGAGGGTGGCCCGGGCCGTTTCCGTCTGCATCCGCTGGTGCAGTCCTACGCCGCCGAACTGCTGGCGGCCGACCCGGTGGCCGGCACCCGTGTGCGGCATGCGCATACCCGCCACTTCGCCAGCTTCATGAACCAGCTGGCGCCGCTGACGCGCACCGATGCGCAGCGCCTGGTGACCGCGGTCGAAGGCGAATACGGCAACGTGCTGGCCGCCTGGCGCGAGGCGGTGGCGCTGCAGGACGCCACCTTGCTGGGCCAGCTGGTGCGGGCGCTGTGGGTGTGTTTCGAGCTCACCGGCCGTTTGCGCGAAGGTGCGGACATCCTGCGGCCGGCGCTGGACCTGCTGGCGACGCAGGCGCAGCCGGTGCCGCAGGCGCATCCCGCGGCGACATGGGCGCTGGCGCGCCTGCGGCACGGGCTGTCGATGCTGCTGCACCGCGGCGGCCACCAGGAAGACGGCCTGGCGGTGGCGCAGGCCGGCATCGTGGCCGGGCTGGCGGGTGCTGAACTCGAAGCGCACCTGGGCTGCGTGCTCAACAGCGGCAGTTGCCTGCTGGCACTGGCGCGCACGGGTGAAGCGCACGTGCACTTCGGCCAGGCCCTGGAGCTGGCGCGCGCCCACGGCGACCGCCACTGCACCGCCTGGGCGCTGGGCAATCTGGCGGTCAGCCATCTCGAGCTGGGCCAGCCACCCGAAGCGCTGGCCTGTGGTGAACAGGCCCTGGCCATCGACCGTGAGCTGGGCAACCAGTACCAGGTGGCGGTGCACCTGATCAACCTGGGCAGCACCCTGGTCGACCTGAAGCAGCTGGACCGCGCGGTGGCCATGCTGCGTGCCGGTGTGGCGCACTGCAAGGCCTTCAAGCTGCGCATCTTTGCGATCGGGGCCGGGGCCAACCTGAGCGCGGCGCTGCTGCGCATGGGGCTGCTGGAAGAAGCCCGCGCCCAGGCGCAGGACGTGCTGGCCCAGGCCCGCGCCTGCGGCCACCGCAGCGTGCAGGTGGGCATGCTGGGCATCCTGTGCCGGGTCGACCTGGCCGCCGGCCGTGAGGCTGCTGCGCTGGTGTCGCTGCGCGAAGCGGTGCAGCTGTCACGTGCCCACGCCTTGCATGCAGACCTGCAACACATGCTGCGCAACTTCGCGCGGGTTTTGCACGCCCGCAGCGACCGGGTGGGCGCCGCACGTGTGCTGGACATGCTGCTGGCCCACAGCGCATCCACGCCGGCGGACGCGGCGGCCTTTGCCGTGGCCCGCCGCGAGCTGGCCCTGGACGCTGAAGAAACGCAGGCCGCCCTGGCCCGGCCCTTGACGCGCGAACAGGCGCTGGCCTGGCTGGAAGGCGGCGCCGAAACGGCGTGAAACGCGCAAGAAACGCCTGCGTTCCACAGTGCCCTCCACCACATGGAGAGCCCGATGGACCCAGCCCGATTCCGTGCCCTTGCGCATCACCAGGTCAGGTGGCTGCTCATCGCTGGCCTCAGCGCTGCGCTGGCCGCTTGCGGCGGCGGCGCTGAAGATCCAGCCCCTGCACCGCCGCCGCCCACAGCCACCGAAGTGGCCGCCGGCCAGCGGGTGCAACAGGACGTGGGCGCCGCCGGCGGCAGCGTCAGCCTGAGCACCCGCGAAGGTGCGGTGTTCACGCTGAGCGTGCCCGCCGGTGCCGTGCCCGACCACACCCGCCTGGGCCTGGAGACCGCCAACGCCAGCCAACGCCAGCGCTTCCACCTGCGCCTGAGCCCGGCCGGCCTGGTGCCGGCGCAGCCGCTGACGCTGACCGTGGCCTTGCCGCCGTCGCTGTCCCTGCCCGCGGGTGCCGTGCTGTCCTACGACAGCGTGCCGGCGCCCTACACGCCCTTGCCCGATGGCCGCCTGGAACTGCGTCTGCGCGCCCTGGCCGGCGCCGCCACCACCGCCGCGGGTGCCAACCGCGCGCAGGCCCTGTCGGCGCGGCCCTTGGCCCGCACCCTGGTCGACACCCCCGCCACCCGCTGCGGCAGCGCGCCCGTGCCCGATTTCGCCAGCGGCGGCCTGACCGCCAGCGACGCGGTGGAGGCCGACCTGTACGGCCAGTGCATGCTGGGCGCCGTGCATGCGCTGGCCGCCGAGGCCCAGTACACGCAGGCCGTGCGCCTGGCCACGTCGCTGGCGGCCTACCTGCAGAAACTGGGCGCGGCCAACACCGTGGCGCTGTCCGACCGCTACATCACCGAAGCGCGCGCCGTCGCCTGCACCGCCTACGCCGCCGCGCTGGACACGGCCGCCGGCACCACGGTCACCCGCTTCGCCACGCTCACGCAGGCCGTCAAACCCGTGCTGTTCTGGGAACACGCCGTGCAGCAGCTGGGCGCCAGTTGCCCCGGCGTGCCGCCCACGCGCTACACAACGGTCATCGAGAACCTGACCAGCGACGCGCTGCGTTTCTTCGCCAGCCAACAGGGCGCGGTGGTCGACGTGGGCAGCGTGGAATACACCGAAGCCGTGCAGGAAACCCGCGACGGCAGCCGCGCGGTGACCGAGGTGCAGAGCCTGGACGCCCCGGCGCCGGTGCAGGCGCTGGCCCGGGCGCAGCTGCAGCAGCGTGCCCAGCCGGCCGTCCTGGACGCGGTGCTGCAAGCGCCGTGGCAACGGTGCCGCGACAGCGGCAACTTCGACAAGCTCATCGAGCTGATGGAGCTGATGGACAAACCCGCCAGCGTGAAGACCGCGGCGCAGTACTGCGCCACGCAGCTGCAGGCGCAGGCCGCGAACAGTGCCGGCACCACCACGGCAACGCTGGACCCCGAGCTGGGCGGTGTGGCCGCCGGCAACCAGCGCACCAGCGGCAGCCTGGCCGTGGCCAAGGACGGCAAGTTCAAGCTCAGCGGGCCCATCCGGCAGCTGCAGTGCCCCGTGGGCAGCACCGGCGGCACGGAAAGCCTGCAGGTCAGGCTGGGCAGCACGGTGCTGCAGACGATCACCACCGCACCGTACCTGGCCAGCACGCTGGAGATCGACATCGCGCCCGCGCTGGAGGCCGCCGGCATCAACGCCGCGACCTTCACCACCGCCACGCTCAGCCTCGTCCGCACCGGCAGCCCTTGCGGCGGCTTCTGGGGCAGCCACCCCGAGCCCTTGCTCTCGGTCACCCTCACCAGCGGCGGGTGCTCGCCGGCTGCGGGCTACAGCTTCTGCATCACGCCCCTCGTGCGCAGCGACGGCTCGGCCGTGGATGCGGGCCCCTACCCGTGGGCCGCGGCCATCAACGACAAGGCCGAGGTCCTGTTCAAGCAGCTGGCCTTCGACGCCGATGCTGTCGGCGTCCGCGTCTGGGCCAAGGGCGCGGTGCGCGACCTGCCCGCGGGCTTCGGCGTGGCGAACGCGACGCCGCGCCTGAACAACGCTGGGGTCGTGGTCGGGATCCACCGTGCAGACGGCACCCGGAACGACGGCGAAGACGCAGGCGTGGCCCTGCCCGACGGCAGCGTGGTGAAGCTGCCGCTGCCCGACTACCCGGTTGGCATGAACACGTACAGCCGCGAGGTGCGCTTCGACGAAGGTCCCCCTGTCGTCGCCGACAACGGCAGCGTGTATGGCACGGCTCTGCTGCACGGCACGGTCGATTCGGTCAGACCGCCTGCCGGTTGCGAACCAGCGCAGTTCTGCTACCACGGCTACGTGCTGCGCTGGGACCCTCCGTACACGAGCTACAGCGTGATCGACGGGCCGATCTACATCTCTGCGCCGCAGATCGTGCGCGATGTCGATGCGGCCGGTGTCGTGGTCGGCAGCCGCATCACGCCCGCGGGTCAGCGGAACGTGCCCTACCAGTGGAACCCGGCGGCCGCCGTGGACCGCGATGACACCCGAGGCCAGGCCCTGCTGCGCGACGACCAGGGCGCGACATGGTGGATCCGCGAGGACGAGGCCACGCTTGCGCAGGGCTTGCGGGTGACGCGCCAGCCGCCACACCTGTCGACTGGCGACCTGGCCGACGTCAGGGGCATCGGCAAGGCCGGTTTTGTGCAGCTGTGCGGCAGCAGCACCAGTCATCAGCTGCAGCTGCGGCACGTCTACGACGGCCGCACGTGGTCGATGACAGGTTCGACGCTGGTGGACCCCGCGCTCGGCTGGGACTTCGGCGATCTGATGCAGAGTTGCGAAAGCTGGGGCTTCCGTGCGAACGAGATCAACCGCCACGGCCACCTGCTCGTGCACGGCACGTGGCGGGGCGTGTTCACGCCGGCCATCCTGACCCCACGCGGCCAGCCGCTGCCGTGATCGCGATGCCCATCACCCCGACGCAGGAGAACACCATGGACGAAGCCCAGCTTTTCACGGTGCGGGTGTGGTGGCACGCGCAGCAGTTCCGCGCCGCCGTGCGCGCAGTGGGCGAAGAACGCACCGAGCTGTTCAGCGAACCGGCGCAGGTGGCGGACTTCCTGTGGCGCTGTTGCGCAGAAGGGCCTGCACCCGCGCCCGCACAACTGGTCGGTGATGGTGGCTTTCATCGGCCCACTGTCAACGCGGTGAACTGCCCAAATGGCGCCTGTTGCGATACAAGCATGCAGAGGCCGCCATGTCCCAGCCCGAGCCCATCATTGCCGACCGCGGTGAATTCATCGACGCGCTGACGCACCTGCGCCGGGGTTGTGTGCTGGTTCGGCCCGACCCCGCCGATGAACGCTGCGTGCTGGACGGCAGCCCGCTGTACACCGCCTTCAAGCCCCTGGCCCGCTACGGCCTGATCGACGAGTTCCCCAACCCCGACGGCTTCGAACACGTCCACTACTACCGCTTGAACCCCCGTGGTCGCGACTTCGCCGAGCGCGCCTGCCAGGCCTGGAAACAAAGGCCGCTGCTGCAGCGGCTGGCGGTGCGCCTGACGGGCTGAACGGGTGAGAGGCCACGCGGCGCGGTACATTGCCCGGCCTTGGCCGCCCGCACCCACCACCAGCGCCCACAGGCGCAAGCCAAGTTCCTGCCTCCGCGCCCTCGCCACGCGCTGCAGCGGCAACGCCTGCACACGCTGCTGGACAGCACGGCGCCGGCACGCGGGGTGTGGCTGCAAGGTCAGGCCGGTGCCGGCAAGTCCACGCTGGCCGCGGCCTGGGCAGCGGCCCGTGCAGACCGCAGCGGCACGGCCGTGGCCTGGTTCAGGGTCGATGCCACCGATGCCGACCTGAGCAGCCACTTCGGCCAGCTCGCCGCGCTGCTGGCCACCTTGTCGCGGCGCAGGCTGCCAGCGGCCGTGGAACGCCCGCCCCCGCTGACTGGCGGCGCCGCGCTGCACGCCCACGCCCGGCTCTTCTTCCGCGCTTTCCACGCCCACGCCGGACCGCTGCTGCTGGTGTTCGACGACGTGCACGCCGCGCCCACGCCGGCGCTGGAAACCGTGCTGCTGGCGGCGCTGGACGAAGCACCCGCCGACAGCGTGGTGCTGATGACCAGCCGCCAGCCGCCGCAGGGCCTGCTGCTGGAGGCGGTGGCGCGGGGCGAGCTCGTCACCGTGCACGGTCAGGCGCTGGACTTCACCGCCGACGAAGCCGCCGCGTTGCTGGCGCCGCAACTGGGCCCGGCGCGCGCGCAGGAACTGTTCGAACGCACCGGCGGCTGGGCCGCGGGCCTGACCTTGCTGGCCGCCAGCCCGGGTGCCGAAGCGGCCGAACGCACCGTGGCCGACTTCTTCGAGCAACGGGTGCTGGGCCTGCTGAGCGCCGACCAGTGCCAGCTGCTGGCCGCCGTGAGCCTGCTGCCCGACGTGGACCTGGCGGCGCTGCAGATGCTGGGCCTGCCGCCCACCGCCGCCGACAGCCTGGACCAGCTCTGTGCGCAACTGGGCTTTGTGCAGCGCCTGCGCCCCGGCCAGCGCTGCTGGCGCCTGCACGACTTGCTGACGCAGGCGCTGCAGTCGCGTTGGCCCGAGCTGGGCAGTGCTGCCTGGCGCAAGGCCACCTTGGAGGCCGCGGCGCAGGTGCACGCCAGCCAGGGCCGGCTGCTGGCGGCGGTCACGCTGCGGGTCCGGGCCGGCGACTCGGCGCAGGCACTCGAGCTGTGGCTGCAGCACGCCGGCCCGCTGCTGCGCCAAGGTCGCGCACTGGAGTTGCAGCGGGCTTTTGCCGCGCTGGAACCGGCGCTGGTGCTGCACGACGCCACCGCCCTCATGCAGCGTGGCCTGGCCGCCTGGCTGGCCCAGGACGCCGACACCGGCGACTGGTTCGACCGCGCCTGGGCGGCGCTGGACCGCGCCGCCGAGCCACCGGCCACGCCAGCACGCCTGCTCACCGCGGCAGCGGCACTCAACGCCCAGTTCAGCGGCTGGCGCAGCTACGCCGGCCGTGCCGACTGGTTGCAGCGCTTCCTGGCCGCGTGGCCCGCGCGCGTCGGGGTGCGTGACCCCGACGAAGGCCTGCGCGTGGACAAGTCGGCCATGCTCTGTTTCCTGAGCCACCGCAGCGCACCGCTGGCCGACAGCGAGCGCGACACGCTGCTGCAGCGGGTGCTGGCTGCCCTGGCCGAGCCGGGGCCCGGGGTCGATCCCAATGTGGCCGTATCGGCTTCCAGCACGCTGGTGGAGTGGTGCAACTACAGCGGTGATACCCAATTGCTGGCGCAACTGGCCGACCTGACACCCCCCTGGCTGCTGCTGCCCGGCCTGGCGGCCACGGCGCAGGCCTCGTGGTGGATCAGCTACGGCTGGGTCAGCGTGCGCCTGGTGATGGGCCGCAGCGACCTGCCCGAAGGCGAAGCGGCCATCGAACATGGGGTGGCGCTGGCACGTGCCGGCGGTGCGCCCGACGTGGCCTTCTACGGCCTGAGCAACCTGGTGGCTGGGGCCGCGTCGCGCCATCAGCTGGGCCTGGCCGAAGAGCGCCTGCAGCAGCTGCAGGAGGTGGCAGCGCAACGCACCGGCGCCGCCCAGCAACCCACGCAGCAGGCCACGCTGCACCTGCTGGCCGCACGGCTGCTCACGCTGCGCGGCGACGCGGCCACGGCGCTGGTGCGCATCACCCGCGCGCTGGAACTGGCCCGGGCTTCGGACTTCCCGCTCAGCGAAACCTGGGTCTACCAGCTGGGCCATGTGCAGGTGCTGGTGGCGCTGGCCCGTGAAGACGAAGCCGCCAAGCTGGCGGCGGCCCAAGCCCTGTTGTTCGATGGCATGCGACGCGACCACCTGCAGGCGCTGGGCCTGCTGGCGCAGCTGGCACAAGCCTGGCGACAGGGCCGCGCACCACCGCCCACGCAGGTCGTGGCCTGCGTGGACCTGGCCGCGCGGCACCGCTGGACAGCGCTGGGCAACCACCTGCCGGCCGTGGTGGCGCAGCTGGCGGCCACTGCCTTGGCCCAAGGCGCCGAGCGCGATTTCGTGCAGACGCTGGTGCGCCAGCGCCGCCTGCCCGCGCCGCAGCCCGACCTGCCCGACTGGCCCTGGCCGCTGCGCATGCACGCGCTGGGCGGTTTTGTCGTGTGGGTCGACGACGTGCCGCTGGACTTCGGCGCCCGGCCGCAGAAAAAGCCGCTGGACCTGCTGCGTCTGCTGGTGGCCCGCGGTCCGGCGCCGCTGGACACCTCGGCGATCCTGGACGCACTCTGGCCGGACGCCGAAGGCGACCGCGCCAAGGCTTCTTTCGACATGGCCGTGCTGCGCCTGCGCAAGCTGCTGGGCCAGGACGAAGCGCTGCGGCTGGACCAGGGCCAGCTGGCGCTGAACCGCAGCCTGGTGTGGGTCGACGCCTGGGCCTGGGCGGCAGGCCAGCCCCTGCCCTACGCGGGCCCCTTGTTCGGCACCGCCGCACCCGAATTGGCCTGGGCGGCGGCCCGCGAAGCGCTGCACGGCCTGTACCTTCGCCGTTGCCACGCCCAAGGCCAAACACTGGAACGTGAAGGCCAGTGGCCCCAGGCCCTGGCGCTGTACGAAGAAGCGCTGAAGCAGGACACGCTGGACGAAGCCCTGCACCGGGGTGCCATCCGCTGCCACCTGGCGCTGGGCGAGGCGGCAGCAGCACGGCGTGCCTTCGAGGCCTGCCGCGACAGTCTGCAAGCCGGCCTGGGTGTGCGCCCGGCGCCGGCCACCTGGGCCTTGGTGGCGGCTTTGTAGCGGACCGCGGGTGGGCTGCCCCCCAAGCTTGGCGGGGACGGACACGGCGGTGGTGCGCTCAGCGGTGAGCGAGCCGTGAGTGCATGCCGCCGATGCTGGGCACATGGCCTTTGATGGCCACTTGGAGACCGCCCATGTCCACGAACACCCCGTCGCCACGCCGCTGGCGCATCGCCACTGCGATGAGTTTGCTGACCCTGCTGGCCGCCTGCGGCGGTGGCGGCGACGGCGCGCCCGAAACCCCCCCACCGCCTCCGCCACCACCCCCGCCGCCGGTGGTCAACCTGGCGCCGGTGCCGCGCTTCGATGCACCCGCAGGCGCCGTCGCGGGCCAGCCGGCGGTGTTCGACGGCCGGGCCTCCAGCGACCCCGAAGGCAGCCCGCTGCGCTTCAGCTGGGACTTCGGCGACGGCAGTGCCGGTGGCACCGCGCAGATCGCGCACCTGTACTCGGCAGCCGGCACCTACACGGCCCGGCTGCTGGTGCTGGACGAGCAGGGCTTGAGGGCCGAGCTGACACGCAGCGTCACCGTGGCCGCGGCACCGGCGGCGCTGCGTGCGGTGCCGCTGGCTGGCCGGGTCACCGGCATCGACGGCTTGCCGCTGGAAGGGGTCACCGTCACCGTGCTGGGCGCCACCGGCGCGGGCAGCACCGCCACCACCGACGCCGAAGGCCGCGCGGCGCTGAGTGCCGGCGTGGGTGTGAAGGTGGTGCTGCGGCTGGCCAAGGCCGGCTACACCGACCAGATCAAACAAGTGGCCCTGCCCGGCACCGCAGGCAGCGACGGCAGCTTCGAAGCCAGCCTGATGCCCCGCGCCGCCACACAGACCCTGCCCGACGCCGCCGCCGGCGGCACGCTGACGGGCGCGGACGGCGCGGCCCTGGTGCTGCCCGCGGCGGCCCTGGTCGATGCCAGCACCGGTGCCGCCGTCACCGGCCCGGTGCAGGTCACGATGACCCCGGTGGACGTGAATGCGGCCGCGGTGGCCGCTTTCCCGGGCCGCTTCGAAGGGCTCAACGGCGACGGCACGGCCACGCCCATCGTCAGCTACGGCACGACCGAGTTTGTGCTCACACAAGGTGGTCGGCCGCTGCAGATGAAGCCCGGCGCACGCGCCACCATCGAACTGCCGTTGTACGCCAGCCAGGACCTGGGTGGCGCAGCGCTGGCCGCGGGCGGCAGCCTGCCGCTGTGGTCGATGGACGAACGCAGCGCGATGTGGGTGAACGAAGGCAGCGGCACGCTGGTGGCCAATGCCGCGTCGCCCACCGGCCTGGCCCTGCGCGCCGAGGTGGGCCACTTCAGCTGGTGGAATGCCGACAAGGGCTACACACCCTACCGCCCCAAGCCGCGCTGCATCAACGACGTGCCGGGGCAATACGACAGCATCTTCGAGCAGGCGACGATCTGCAAGATGCTGGCCGAGATGGACAAGCCCATCCCCGCCCAGGGCGCGGCCAGCGCCGGTCGTGCGCGGGCGCTGAATGCCTTGGCGGTTGCCCCGGCGGCCACCGCCGCATCGGCACCGCGTTTCCCCTTTCCCGCGGTTCGCATCGAGGGCGACCTGCCGATGGCCGGTGGTGTGTCCATCGACATCCCACCCGACCACGACGTGCTGCTGACCGGCACCGCGCTGAACGGCACCTGGCGCGGGCAGCTCAAGATCAAGGGCGGCGAAGGCATGACGGACGAAGTGAGCGTGCCGCTGCGGCCCGTGGCTGTCGGCGGCGCGTCGGAGCTGATCACGCTGCCCTTCGACCAGGTCCGCACCGCCGCGACGTTCCGTGTCGACACCTACCGTTTCGTGGCCACCGCCGGCCAGGGGATCGACCTGACGCTGGCCGCCGAAGGCTCGACGCTGACCGGGCGCGTGCGCCTGCGTGACCCGGCCGGCCTGTTGCTGGACGCCGGCGACTTTGGCGCCGACAGCGCGCGGCTGCGGGTGCCGCTGCCCGCCGCGGGTGAATACCGCATCGAGATCGAAGCGCGCAGCGGCGCACCCGGCAGCTACCGGCTGCAGGCGGTGTTTGCGGCGGCCGCGTCGGTACCGGCGCGCCTGCCATCGGCCACCGTGTCCGAAGGCAGCCTGAGCAGCACACCGGTGGTGGCCACACACGCCGGCCAGGCGCTGGCGCTGTGGGTGGCGCCGGTGGGTGGCAGTCTGCAGCTGATGGGCAGCCGCAACGGCGCGGCCGGGCAGGACTGGTCGCCGGCACAAACACGTGCTGCGGCGCCGGGCTACAACGACGGCCTGGGTCTGCAGGTGCTGGTCGACGGCACCGGCCAGGCCTGGGTGATGTGGAACGACGGCACTGGGCCCGTGGTGGCACGCGGCGCTGTGTCCACCGACACGGCCTGGGCGGCACCCACGGCCTTGTCCAGCGCCAGCTGCCAGGGAGCGCTGGCGCAGCGGTTGGCCGTCAGCGGCAGCGGCCAGGCGCTGGTGATGTGGCAACGCGCCGGTGCCAGCACGGGCTGGTGCCTGCGGCGTTTCGACGGCACGGCCTGGCTGGCCGAGCAGGTGATCAACACCACGCCCCTGGCCGGCGGCGCGAGCCCGGGCCTGGTGCTCACTGCCACCGGCCAGGCCGTGGCCGTGTGGCAGCAGGACAGTTTTGGCGGCCTCTTCGTGGCGCAGCAAGACAGCGCTGGCGCGGCCTGGAGCACACCGGCCGTGCTGATCGGCGACGCCTTTGCGGGTGCGCCGCAGCTGGCGGCCGCCAGCGACGGCAGCCTGGCCCTGGCCTGGGTGGGCACCGGCGGTGTCTCGGCCGCGTTGCGGCCGGCGGGCCAGCCCTGGTCAGCCAGCCAGCGTCTGGGTGACAGCGGCAGCAGCGCCAACCCGCAGCTTGCGTGGCTGGGCGGCGCGCGCTTGGCCGTGGCCTGGAACAGCTTCGGCAGCGGCCCGCGTGTGGTCGAACACAGCAGCGCCACGGGTTGGGGTGCGCCGCAGGCGCTGGCCAGCGGGGCGGGCCTGCCGATCATGCTGAACCTCGCGGGCGCCGCTGACGGCTCGGCGGTGGTGGTGTCGATGGCCAACAACCGCGCCGGCTCGGGCCTGGAACTGCTCATCGACCGGCGCGACACGGCCACCGGCAGCTGGGTGACCGCGCCTGCGCAACTGGCGGCCCGGGTGCTGAGCGCCGGCAATGCCCGCCAGCCGCGCACGGCACCCGTGGCGGTGGACGCGGCGTGGGCCGGCGCGGTGTGGCTGGAACCCGGCGCGCCCGGCGACCCCACGGTGCGGGTGCGGGCGTGGCGCCTGTCTGCCGCCCCTTGAACGCGAGCCAGCCACACCATGCACAGCTTCATCGTGCGGGTCTACCGGCGGCGCGGCGGTGAACTGTCCGGCACCGTGCAGGCCGTGGGTGAAGCGGCGGGTGGTGCCGCGGGGCCGCCCGCGGCTTTTGCCAGCGCGGGCGAACTGCTGCAGCGGATGAGCACAGAACCCCGGCCCGCGACAAGGGGGTCTGCAGCCGTTCACGTTGGCAAGCCGGGCAAGCCGCTCAAGCCCGGGCGCTGAACACGGCGCGGCGGTGGTGGTTCAATACGGACCCCTCCGCCTCTTCGCTGTGCAGCCGCCATGTCCAACCGCCTGACCCAGATCGCCACCCGCACCGGAGACGACGGCAGCACCGGCCTGGGCGACGGCACCCGCGTGCCCAAGAGCCACCTGCGCGTGACGGCCATGGGCGACGTCGACGAGCTGAACTCGGGCCTGGGTGTGCTGCTGGCCGAACCGCTGCCGGCCGAGGTGCGCGAACTGCTGGTGGTGGTTCAGCACGAGCTCTTCAACCTGGGCGGTGAGTTGTCGATCCCCGGCTTCGAGCTGCTGAAGGCCGACGCGGTGCTGCGGCTGGACCAGGCGCTGGAACAGCACAACGCCCAGCTGCCACGGCTGAAGGAGTTCATTCTGCCCGCCGGCACCCGCAGCGCCGCGCTGGCCCATGTCAGCCGCACCGTGGCGCGACGTGCGGAACGTGCCGTGGTGGCCTTGGGCGCCAGCGAAAAGATCAACGACGCACCGCGCCAGTACCTGAACCGCCTGAGCGACCTGCTGTTCGTGCTGGCGCGGGTGCTGAACCGCGCGAACCTCGACGGGCTGGGTGGGGACGACGTGTACTGGAAGAGCGAAAAGCTCCTGCGCGCCGGCGAATAGTTCAGCGCGTCGGGCGCGGTCTCAGCCGATCACGGCTCGGCCTTGTTCAACTGCCCATTGGTGTGGTGCAGCCACAGCTTCAGCCGTTGCCGCTCCATCAGCCCCAGCCCCGGCCCTTCCGAGCCGGTGACGTTGGCGGCGGCCCAGAAGCTGGCGTTCTTGCCGTCGATCTTCTGCATCACCGTGTCCTGCAGGCGGCGGATGTTCAAGGTCTTGGCGCCCAGGCCCTTGGCGCGGTCGAGCTGGCCCGACTTTTCCAGCAGGCTGAAGTCGTCGCCGCGCAGTTCGTTCAGCACCATCACGTAGTGCAGGCGCTGGCCGAAGCGGTCCAGCAGGCGTTCGAGCAGGTCCACGCTGTCGCGGCCGGCGTCCATCACGTGCCAGTACTGCAGCGTGATGCCCTGCAGGTCGGCCATGTCCAGCACACCCGACTCGTCCATCCAGCGCACCAGCGGGTCGTGGGTCTGCGCGGCCAGGTCGACCAGCACCCGGCGGCCGGGTTGTTCGACCGCGGCTTCGATGATGTGGTCCAGCGCTTCGTAGCGGTCCACCAGCACCGGGCTGGCGTAGCCGGCGTAGAAGCGCAGCAGGCTGCCGTGTGAACGGTCGGTGTCAAAGCCCACGAAGGGCAGCTTGTGGTCGATGAAATGCTGCGCCAGCAGGCGCGCCACCAGCGACTTGCCCACGCCACCTTTTTCGCCACCGATGAGGTGGATCTTCGAGGCCGGCTGCGTTTCCAGGGTCGGGACTTGCATGTGCTCTTCCATGATCGGGCGCGTGGCCGCGTCGGGTGCGGCGGTGGTTGATGCAAGGGTCCGATTCTGCATGGCCCGGTGGTGAAATAGCCCGCTGTCGACACCCGCCCCAAGGAAGCTTCATGCCGTTCGCCGTGTCCCGCCTGTTCGGGCCCCTCTTCGGTCCACTGGCCAGGCTCTGCCTGGCCCTGCTCTTGTCCTGCGCCGGGTTCGCGGTGCACGCGCAGCCGCTGGCCGACCCGCGGGTGGACTGGTTCAGCGCCGACAGCACGAACTTCCGCATCCACTACCGCGAAGGCCAGCGCCTGCAGGCCCAGGCCGTGGCACGGGCCGCCGAGCGGGTCTACCCGCGTGTCACGCAGGCGCTGCAGTGGCAGCCGCGCACGCGCACCGAGATCGTGCTCTACAGCGAGTTCGACCTGGCCAACGGCTTTGCCACACCGCTGCCCTACAACTTCATGGGCGTGTTCCTGGCGCCGCCCGACGAAGGGGAACTGCTGGACAACAGCGCCTGGATCGACCTGCTGCTGGTGCACGAGTTCACCCACGCCGTGCACCTGGACAAGGTGCGGGGCGCACCCGGCGTGCTGCAGCGCATCTTCGGCAACGTGCCCTGGTTCATTCCCAACCTGTTCCAGCCTGGCTGGATGCTGGAAGGCCTGGCCACCTGGAACGAGAGCGACCCCGCCAGCGGCCGCGGCCGTCTGCGCAGCCCGGTCTTCGAAGCCTGGCTGCGCACCGAGCGCGCCAATGGCTTTCTGACACTGGCCGAGATCAACGCCGACGGCCGCACGCTGCCGCTGAACAAGCAGTACCTGTACGGCGCCTACTTCATGGACTTCCTGGCGCGCCGGCATGGGCCGGACAAGATGGGCCAGATCGTCCAGCAGTACAGCGGCAACATCGTGCCGCGCCTGCACAGCGCCCCCTGGGCCGCCACCGGCCGCATGATGGACGACCTGTGGGCCGACTTCCTGGCCGACCTGGCGCAGCAGGTGGACAGCCGCGCCGAAGCCATCCGGCGCCAGCCCGAAGCCGTGGGCGCGGCCGTCACCGGCCCGCTGTTCGATGTCAGCAGCCTGGCCGCCCTGCCGGGCCCGGCGGGTGGCTGGCTGGCGGTGGTGGCCGACGGGCTGGACGGCACGCACCTGACCCGTTTTGCGGCCGATGGCAGCCGCCAACGTGTGGCGCGCGTGAACGCCGGTGCGCGTGTGAACGTGGCGGCCGACGGCGCCGTGCTCGTGATGCAGCCTGACGTCTGCAACACCCTTCACCTGGCCTACGACCTGTACCGGCTGCAAGGCAGCCGCCTGCAACAGCTGACCACCTGCGCACGCCTGCGCCGCGCGGTGCAGGCCGGGCCGCTGCTGCTGGCCTTGCAGCAGGACGCTGGCCGCACGTCGCTGGTTCAGCTGGACTCCCAAGGCCAGAACCCGCGTGTGCTGCTGCCGGCCGTGGACGGCACCGACCTCATCGACCTGGCGGTGTCCGCCGACGGCCGGCAGCTGAGCCTCATCGCGCGCGCAGGCAGCGACTGGCAGCTGCTGCAACTGGACCTGGCCACACCCCAGGCCGCCCCACGCCTGCTGCTGCGTCGCGCCACGCCCATGCACGGTCTGCGGCAAGGCACGCGGGGGCTGGAGTTCATCACCGCCGAAGCCGGTGTCGACAACGTCTGGCGGCTGCCCGCCACCGGCGGTGAACTGCAGCGCCTGACCCACAGCCACACCTCGGTCGTGGCACACGCGGGCACGGCGGCCGACGGTTCGCTGCTCAGCGCCGTCATCGCCAGCAAGGGCGTGGCGCTGCACCGGCTGGCGCAGCCGGTGGTCTTGCAGACGCTGGCGGTGCAGACCGCCGCGCCGGTGGCAAACACGGCCACGGCTGCCGACGACCCGGCCACGGCGCTGGGCGAAGCGCGGCCTTACTCGGCGCTGTCGGCCCTGCGCCCACGCGCCTGGCTGCCGGCCGCGGTGCTGGACCACGGCCTGTCGGCCTATGGCGCCAGCACCTCGGGCGGCGACGCGCTGGGCTGGCACCGCTACGCCGCGCTGGCGATGTGGGAGACCTCGCAGAAGGAACTGACCGGGAGCCTGGAATACCAGTTCGCCGGCAGCCACGGCCTGGCGCTGCAGCGCGAACTGGTGGCGCGCCAATGGATCATCGGCAACGACAAGGACACCACGTCGGTCTACGACCGCAGCACCCGTCTGCAGTGGCTGAGCCTGTTCCCCTTCACACGCCTGGAACGGCGCGTGCTGCTGGGTGTGGGTGCCGCGGCCGAGTGGACCGACCGCGTGGACCTGGGCATCAGCGGCCCGCCCGCCAGCACCACTCGCCGCCAGGACGAACGCCTGCTGGCGGCGCTGCTGGACGTGGACTTCAGCAACGGCGACTGGTTCAGCGAAGGTGCCAACCGCGGTGCGCAAGGCACGCTGCTGCTGGAGACCTACAAACCTTTGGCCGGTGGCGACAGCCGCCGCTACGACGGCCATGTGCTGCGCGCCGACCTGCGCGGCTACCTGGGCACCGGTGCCCTCGTCAGCCGCAGCGTGCTGGCGCTGCGCTACACCGAAGCCCGTGCCAGCGGCCGCACCGAGTCAACGACGACCTGCTGCAACTGGGCCTTGCGCTGAACGACCGCCGGCTGTCGCTGCGCGGTTACCGGGGTGACGAAAGTGGCCTGCGGGGCGCCAACGCGCGCGTGGCCACCGTCGAATGGCGGCTGCCGCTGGCCGACATCGACCGCCACGCCATGGTGCCGGCGGTGGGCATCAACCGTTTGTCGGCGACGGTGTTTGCCGACGTGGGCGGTGCCTGGACCACCGGCAGTGGCCCCGCCACCTGGCGCCGGGGCGTGGGGGTGGAGCTGATGGGCGAAGTCAAGCTGCTGTATGCGCTGGGCCTGCAACTGCGCCTGGGTGTCGCGCGGGGGCTGGATGAACCGAAGGGCACCCGCGGCTACCTGACCGCCGGCCGCGCGTTTTAGCAGCGGCTGGCCGGCTCGGGCCGCTGGGGGTCACGACTGCGTCAGATGCCGTCCGCCATCTGCACGCCAATGCCGCGGTAGCCCTGGTAGCGGCAGCCACTGTCGAACATCGGCTGCCCGCTGACCCGGAACTGCTGCACCTTGCCGTTGCCCAGGCGGCGGTGGAAGACAAAGTCCAGAAAGGGTCGCCGCTCGGCGATGTACCGCTGCAGGCGCTTGCGCTGTTCGGGGTCCCAGCCATCGTCGGCGGGTGTGGTTTCGGTCTCCACGAGCTGGCCCACGCGGAGGCCCAGCATCTCGAGCACCGGCCCCGAGACGCGGGTGAACTCGCCACTTTCGTCCTGTTCCCAGTACCAGTCCGAGGCCAGCTCGGTCAGGCTGCGGTAGCGGGCTTCGCTTTCGCGCAGCTCGGCGGTGCGGTCCGCCACTGCCTGTTCGAGTTCGCGGTTGTGCGCTTCCAGCTTGCGGTACAGCAGGCGCACCTCGAGCATGTTGTGGATGCGGGTCTTGACCTCGACCAGGTCGAAGGGTTTGCTGATGAAGTCCTTGGCGCCGGCCTGCAGCGCGCGCAGCTTGTGGCCGGGCTGGGCCGTCAGCACGATGACGGGCAGGTAGCCCTGCTCTTCGTTGGTCTTCAGGGCTTCCATGACCTGGAAGCCATCCATGCCCGGCATCTGCAGGTCCAGCAGGATCAGGTCGTAGGCATTGCGTCGGTGCAGTGTGCACACCTCGGCAGGCTGCATCGTTGCCGACACGTTGCTGTAGCTCGCCTCGGACAGCAGGCGCTGCAACAACTGCACGTTGGCGGCCTGGTCGTCGACGATCAGGATCCTGGCCTTCAGGATGTCTTCTGGCATGTTCATGGGGTGACGGTCTCGATTTTCTTTTCAGCGGTGTTGCTCGGCAGCGGTGTCGTTCGCCAGCAGGGCGAGGTCGAGCGCTGCCATGAAGGCCTCGACCCGGATCGGTTTGGTCAGGTAGCGGAAGAACCCTGCCTGCAAGCCCTTTTCGATGTCGCGCGGCATCGCGTTGGCGCTGACCGCGATGACCGGGATGTGCGCGGTGTCGTTGTCAGCGGCCAGCAGCCGCAACGCTTCGAGGCCGCTGATGCCGGGCAGGTTGATGTCCATCAGGATCACGTCGGGCTGTGCCTGGCGCGCCAGCTCGATGCCGCGGCGTCCGTCCTTGGCGCTGAGCAAGCGGATGTCGGGCCGCCGCGACAACAGCCGGCTCACCAGCAACAGGTTGGCCGGGTTGTCTTCGACACACAGCACGGTGCGCCGTGGCAGCGGGCCCGCTGGCAGAGCTTCGGAAGAAGCAAGCGCACCACCCTTGCCCGCCAGGGCCGTGCTGTCGTCGGGCGATTCGCCGATGCCGCACGTGAGCAAGTCGACCCAGAACAGGCTGCCCACCCCCACCGTGCTGAGCACGCCGATCTCGCCACCGATCAGGTGGGCCAGCTTCTTGCACACCACCAGGCCGATGCCGGTGCCTTCTTCGACACCCGCTTCCTGGCCCAGGCGGTTGAAGGGCTGGAACAGCTGCGCCAGCTTTTCCGGCGACAGGCCTTCGCCGGTGTCCTGAAAACTGATGCGGGTGCGCTCATTGGGCATCCGCTGGCAGCTGACTTCGACCGAACCGCCGACGCGGTTGTACTTGATGGCGTTGGACAGCAGGTTGATGAAGATCTGCTTGACCCGTGTGCGGTCGGCGTTCACGGCCCACTGGCTGTCCACGGGGTTGAAGTTGACGCTGATGCCACCCTTCTGCGCCTGCGGTTCGATCATCGCCTGGCAGTCGGCCAGCACCTCGGACAGCAGCAGCGGCTCCATCGACAGCGAGAGCCTGCCCGATTCGATGAGCGCCAGGTCGAGAACCTCGTTGATCAGCTCCAGCAGGTACCAGCCGGCCTGCAGGATCTGCCCGATGCTGTCTTTCTGCAGCGGCGTGGGCGCCGGCGAGCCCGACTCGAGCAGCTGAGCAAAGCCCAGGATGGCATTCAGCGGTGAGCGCAGTTCGTGGCTCATGCTGGACAGGAAGTCGGACTTGGCCTGGTTGGCACGTTCGGCCGCCAGCTTGGCGCTTTGCAAGGCCAGGTCCAGGCGCTTGTGCACGCTGACGTCGCGGGCGGCCACGATCACGCCACGCAGCGCCCGGTCACGGTCGTAGAAGGGTGTGGCGTTGCACGACACCACGGTTTCGCGCCGGTCCACGGCCCGCGCCGTCAGCTCGTAATTGGTGACCTTGTTTTCGCTCAGCACCCGGTCGATGCAGGACTGGGCACGTTCGGGGTCGGTGAAAAATTGCTGGAAAGGCGTGCCGATCAGCGCTTCGCGGTTGCGGCCGGTCATGCGCTCGGCCTGTTCGTTGACGTCGGAGATCACGCCCTGGGGGTCGGTCGTGATCAGGGCGTCCTCGATGGCCTCGAACAGCGAGCGTGCGTAGAACTGCTGGTCGCGCAGACGCTGGTCCAGCTGTTCCTGCACCGCCTCGGCTTGCTTGCGCGCGGTGTTGTCGGTGCCGATCAACAGGTAGCCGATGAGCTGTCGCTGCGCGTCGCGCAGCGCCGTCACCGACACCAGGGTCGGTTGACGGGTGCCGTCCTTGTGCACGCACGTGACTTCGTGGATGTCTTCGATGCCACGCGAAGCCTTGAAGGCCAACGCATCGAAGCCAGGCTTGACGTCGACACCAAACTCGGCGCTCAGCGCCTGCGCGCGCTGCGTCAGCACCCCGGCGGCGAAAAAGTGTGCTGGCGTGAGCCTGTTGACGACCTCGGCGGCCGAGTAACCGAGCATGCGCTCGGCGCCGACATTGAAAAGCTGGATCACCCCGTGTTCGTCGGTGGCGATGCTGGAAAAGGTGGCGCTGCCCTGAACGGCGCTCTGCAAAGCAGCGGTCTTCAGCAAAGACCGCTGGCGGCGTGATTCCGGTGTGCCCGTGCCGCGGCCGGGCAGATGGGCTGCGTTGGGCGCGGTCTTGAGGGGTTTGGGCGTCACGGAGGTCTGGCTGAAGAACAAGCCGCATCCAGCGCAGCCAGAAACTTGTGACGCGCGTCTTCGCGTTGCAAGTAGGTGCCCGCTCAGCGATGCATCGCCTGCAAGGGTTTCACTCATCGTGGTCCTGCTGCCAAACGGCCGTCCGTGCGGTACCGAACAGACGGAGCCGTTTCTGGCCCCGAACGTGATCAAGCCCCCAGTTCGCGGTGGAGCCAAGCCCGCGCCAGCGCCCAGTCGCGCTTGACGGTGGCACTGCCCAGGCCCATCACCTGGGCGATTTCCTCGTTTTCCAGGCCGCCGAAAAACTTGAGCTCCACCACGCGCGCAGCGCGCGGGTCCACTTGTTCGAAGGCCAGCAGGGCTTCGTGCACCTTCATGACCTCGGCGCCGGGGCCGCCAGCCACCTGCTGGGCTTCGGTGAGTGTCAGCGGGACCAGCGGCATGTCGCGCTTGGCGGCCTGCTTGGCCACCGCGTGGTTGACCAGGATGCGCCGCATCATGATCGACGCCATGCCCAGGAAGTGGCTGCGGCTCTGCCACCGGGTGCGGGTCTGCTCGGTCAGGCGGAACCATGCCTCGTGGGTCAGCGCGGTGGCGCTCAGCGTGTGGCCGGCGTATTCCTTGCGCATGTGCGCGCCGGCGCTGCGCTTCAGCTCGTTGTAGAGCGCAGCGAACAGGTGGTCCACGCTGGTGGCATTGCCCTGGTCCAGCTGCTGCAGCCACAGCGTCACGTCGCCAGCGCCGGCCATCGATGCATCCATGCGCGGCATTGTCGGGCGCCGGTGATCCTTTTGCGCCGAATCCTCTGCGCTACCCATCAAGGCCTGCTGCTGTCGGCCCGGCCGTTCATCACCGCAAAGGACTTCCATGCACACCCTGCCGCAAGCGCCGCGCCCTGTTTCGACGATGTCGAGCACGCTGTCCGCCCTGTCCGCCCTGTTCGCCCTGACCCTGGCGGCCACGCTGCCGGCTTGCGGAGTGGGCGACGACCCCGCGGCTGCACCGGCACCTGCTCCGGCTGCGCCCAGCCCCGTGGCACCCGCACCGGCCGTCAGCACCAAGGTCACCGGCTCGGTCGTCAAGGGCCCGGTGGCCGACGCCGCCGTGTGTGCCTACACCGTGGTGGCCGGTGGCCGTGGCACGGCGCTGGGCAGCTGCACCACGACCGACGCGCTGGGCCGCTACAGCTTTGCGGTGCCGGCCGGCAGCGGCCCGCTGTGGGTGGAAGCCACTGGCGGCACCTACACCGACGAAGCCACCGGCGCCACCACCCCGCTGCCGCCCGGCAGCCCGCTGCGCAGCCTGATCACCGCCACCGGCGGCACGGTGAGCAGCACCCTGACGCCGTTGACGACCTTGGCGCTGAACGACGCATTGGCCCGCCTGGCCAGCAGCGCTGCGCTGGATGGCGCTGCTTTTGCCGCGGCCGCCGCCCGCTTGCTGGCCACCTTCGGCCTGCCGGCCGACCTGGCGCTGGCCACCGCCACGCCCACCTTCGGCGCCGGCATCGACAGCTACGGCACCGCGCTGACCGTCATCTCGCGCATGGTGGCGGCGGGCACACCGCTGGCCACGCTGCTGGCCACCACCGACCCGGCCACGCTGGCCGCGGCCTACGCAGCCGCGGTTGCGCCCACGCCGCCGGTGTCCACCCCGCCGCCGCCGCCCGCCACGGGCGGCGACCCGTCGGCCAGCGGCACGCTGGTGATCGGCGGCACCCTGCCCGCCGGTTCGGCCACCAGCTTCACGCCCGACGGCACGGCCTTCGTGGTCAGCGTCAACGAAGGTGGCACCACCTACACCTTCACGAAGAGCATCTCCACCGCGGCCGACTACGCCCGTGTGACGGTCTCGGTGCCCGGCATCGGCCAGACCACGGTGGTCTACACCGACCGCAGCGGCGGCCGTTTCAGCAGCGAGTTCTGCACCGCCAGCTGCGGTGTCACGGTCAGCGCACCGGCCGGGGCCACCCACCCGGTCACCGTGACCCTGACCGGCACGCCGATCGGCACACGCACGCTGACCGGCAGCCTGGTGGGCGACGCCCCCGGCGCGCTGTTCGGCCCCGGCGAGTTGCCGAGCACCACCAACAGCGCGCTGACACTGGGCGGCAGCAGCGTCAGCGCCGTCACCGCCAGTGACGCCACCAGCACCACTGGCACCTTCACCGTGCGCACCTTGGTGATCCGCCTGTCCGACGGTTCGCAGCTGAGCCTGAATCAGATGAACGGCGACCCGGTCAGCGCGGTGCGGGTACTGGCGCCGGCCACCGTGGCCTCGTGTTCGAGCGCCTGCAACATCACGCTGGCCAGCACCGCCACCGGCACACGTGTCACTTTCGCCAGCACAGCGCTGAGCGGCGGCCTGGTGGTGAACGGCACGGTGGACGTTGGCCAGACCAGCGGCACCGTCACCACCACCGAGCTGGGCAGCATCACGCCCATCACCAGCAACATCACGTCGGACAACGACGTGCGCACGCTGACCTTCAGCGTGCTGGGCACACCGGCGCAGGCCGGCCTGAGCCTGATCACGGTGCAGGTGCAGGGCGGACGGGTCATCAAGGCCGACGCCACGGTGGGCATCGCCGCCGAGTTGTACGGCTGCCTGGACAACGGCGCCGGCATCGGCTACCCGGCGTGCACCCACGTCACGGTGGCCGCCGACGGCCGCACGCTGAGCTTCAACAACGCGGTGCTGCACGGCGGCGCGGTGGGTGCCGTCAAACGCAACGTCACCTTCAACGGCACGCTGGTTGCGAAAGGGCTGTGACATGGGCAACGATTTCATCGGTCAAGCCACCCGTGCCGGCGTGTTCCTTGCCCTGCTGGCCACCGGCCTGTGCGCTGCGCCGGCCCGGTCCCAGACCTTCGAAGGTGTGCCGCTGGGGCCCGACTTCAAGGCCGCCGACCGCGCCGCCGACCTGGTGCAACTGCGCAGCGATGCCGCGCCGCTGCTGAAAGGCCTGAAGCGTGTGGCCGTGAGCTCCTTCCAGGTCGAGTTTGTGTACAAGGGAGCGGCCAGTGCCAGCAGCTACCGCATCGGCCAGTCGGGAACCGCCAACACCAACATGGTGATGACGCTGGTGGGCATGACGCCGGCCGACTTCCAGGCCATCACCGAAGCCGCGTACAAGGACACCGTGGCCGGTCTGCAGGCCCAGGGCCTGGAGGTCTTGCCGGTGGACAAGGTGCTGGCCGCCGCGGCCTACCGCAAGATGGCCGAGAGCGGCGCCCCGTCGCCGGTGGAAACACGCAGCCGCGACACCTGGTCCGTGGTGCACGCACCCGCCGGGCTGGCGGTGTATGGCGAAGGCGCGACCAGCAGCGCGTCGATGGTGCCGGGCCTGAGTGTGTTCTCGGGCATGGCGGCCGTCATGTCCTCGGGCCTGGGCATGCCCGACCTGTCCAAGGAGCTGGACGCCGCGCTGCTGACCTACCGCCTGGTGGTGAACTTCGTCGACACGCAGTCCAGCGACAAGAGCTGGTTCAGCCGCAGCTCGGGCCAGGCCAAGGTCAGTTGGCAAGTGGGCCCATCGGTCGCGCCGCAGCGCACCGTGATGCAGGTGGCCCGTTTCCACAACAGCGCCATGGGTGGCAGCGACGGCAACGGCCCGGCGGGCGTGGCGCGGCTGGAACTGCAAGCGCCGCTGCTGATCGACGGCGCGGCCTTCAAGGAGGTGAAGGACACCAGCTCGGTCGCGGCCAACGTGGGCCTGGCGGTGCTGCAGCTGGCCATCGGCAAGGGCGGCAGTTCCAGCGCTGTGGAAAAGGAAGCCGTGGCCGACCCCGAGCGTTACCGCGAGCTGGTGGGTGCGGGCCTGGGGGCCGCGCAGGCGATGTTCCTGCAGCGCCTGAAAACGGCCCAGTGAGCCGCTGTGCCGACCGGGCCTCTGCCCGGTCGGCACCAGCAGCCCCAGCCATACTTCCGCCATGACCCCCACGCCGTTGCCATGGCCGCAGATCAAGGCCGTGTTCGACGCGGCGGTGGACCTGCCGGCCGCGAAGCGTGAAACGCTGATCGCTGCTGCCGCGCTGGACGCGGCGGCACTGGCCGAACTGCGCAGCCTGCTGGCCCACCACGACGTGGCCACCGAGCAGCAGGTTTTCATGGCCAAAACCGCGGCGCAGCAGCTGGTCGAAGCGGCTGCGCGGGTGGGGCAGCGGCTGGGGGCCTGGGAAATCGTGCGTGCCATCGGCAGCGGCGGCATGGGCGAGGTCTTCGAGGCCCGCCGGGCCGACGGCAGCTACCAGGGCCGCGCGGCGGTCAAGCTGCTGAAGCGCGGCATGGACAGCGCGGCCGTCTTGCAGCGCTTTGCGCTGGAACGGCAGGCGCTGGCGCGCTTGAGCCACCCGCACATCGCACGTTTGCTGGACGCCGGCGCCAGCGACGAAGGGCTGCCGTACTTCGTGCTGGAGTACGTCGACGGCCAGGCCATCGACGAAGCCGTGCGCAGCCTGACCATCGACGCGCGCCTGCGCCTCTTCCTGCAGCTGGCCGACGCGGTGTCACACGCGCACCGCAACCTGCTGGTGCACCGCGACCTGAAGCCCGGCAACGTGCTGGTGGACAGCGAAGGGCAGGTCAAGCTGCTGGACTTCGGCATCGCCAAGGCGCTGGATCCGCTGGACCATCCGCGAGACGGCTCAGGCGGCCAGACCACCGTGGGCGGCCAGCGCCCCTACACGCCCCACTACGCCAGCCCCGAGCAGGTGCGCGGCGAGCCGGTGACCACCGCCACCGACATCTACAGCCTGGGTGTGTTGCTGTACCAGATGCTGACCGGCACACGCCCCACCGGCCGCCACGCCACCACGCCCGCCGAAGCCGCGCGCAGCGTGCTCGAAGACGAGCCCACCCGCCCCAGCCGGCTGTCGCCCAGCGAAGCGGTGGACCCGCAGTGGCTGCAGACGCGCAAGCGCCTGGAAGGCGACCTGGACAACATCCTGCTGAAGGCGCTGGAAAAAGCCGCCGAGCGGCGTTACGCCAGCGTGGATGCACTGGCAGCCGACGTGTTGGCTTACCTGCAAGGCCGCCCGGTCAGCGCGCGGCCGGCGCAGCTGGGCTACGTGCTGGGCAAGTTCGTGCGCCGCAACCGCTGGGCGGTGGTGGCCAGCGCACTGGGCGGGCTGGGCTTGCTGGCCGGTCTGGCGGCGGCCTTGCTGCAAGGGCGCGTGGCCATGGTCGTGGGCTTGCTGGGCATGGCGCTGGGCCTGGGCCTGGCCTTGCTGCAGGCCGAACGGGCGCGGCGCGCGCAGCGCAGCGCGGCCGAGCAGCTGGGCCACGTCAAGGACCTGTTGCGTGGCCTGGTGCTGCGCTACAGCTACGGCGTGTGGCTCACGCCCAAGGGCGGCCGGCTGATGCGCGCTTTTGTCGAAGACGCCTTGCCGCGGCTGGAACGGGCGCTGCAGGCCGCGCCGCACGACCTGGAGCTGCGTGCCATCGCGGTCGACCTGTATTCGCGGCTGGGCGAGATGCTGGGCTCACATGCCTCCGCCATCCCGGCCGGCGCCGCGGTGGGCAAGCCGGACCCCGGCGCGGTGACGGCGCAGCGTGCATGCGAACGTGCCGTGGCCCTGGGTGACGAAGTGCTGGCCGCCGGCCCGCACGAAGGCCAGCTCGTGACACGCATCGCCACCGCGCGCATCACGCTGGCGGCGATGGCGCAGCAGGCGCACGAGCCGCTGAAGGGGCTGGCGCAGCTGCAGGCGGCCCTGGCGCAGGTGGACACCGCGCTGTTGCAGCCGCAGCCGCGCGCGGCGGCCGCGCAGTTGCGCAGCGTGCGGGGCCATGTGCTGATGAGCTGGGGCCAGCTGTGCGACCACGGCGGCAACCTGGGCCTGGACCAGCCCGAGCAGGCGCTGGAGCTGCTGGCGCAGGCGCAGCAGGAGTTCGACCGCTTCCTGGCCGACACTGCCGGCATCGCGGCCCTGACCGCCGCGTCGCCCGAAGACGACATCGACGCCACCGCGTCGGTGCTGCAGAACCAGGGCAGCGTGCACAGCAGCACCGCGATGGTCCACCTCAAGCAGGGCCGCATCCAGGCGGCGCAGGCGCAGGCGCAGCAGGCGCTGCAGATGCACGAACGGCTGCTGCGTGACTTTCCGCCCAATGTGGTGTTCAGCGACGGCCTGGTGACCGCGGCCAACCTGGCCACCCACCTCTCGTTGCGCTGCGGTTTGACAGACCTGGCGGTGCAGGCCGGCCAGCGCGGCTGGCAGGTCAACAACGGGCTCATCGCCAGCGAAGGTGCCGACAGCAAATGGGCCGCGATGCGGCCCATCCTGGCCACCGAATACGGCGCGGCGCTGCAGGCGGCAGGGCGGTGGGAACAGGCGCTGCCGGTGCTGCGTGAAGGCGCGGCGCACTGGCAGTTGCAGGCCGAAGCCGCGCCGGGTGACATCACCGCCGGGCGTTCGCGGCGCCGATCGGCCTTGTGCCGGCTGAACGAAGCACGTGCCCAGCGTGCGCTGGGCGATGTGCCGCAGGCGCTGGTGGCGGTGCAGGCCGGTGTCGGGGTGCTGGCCCCTGCTGCAGCCGACCCGCGCCAAGGTGCCGAGACCCGCCTGGCACAAGCCGAACTGCACCTGCTGCGCGCCGAACTGGGCGCACCCAGCGCGGCACAAGACCGCGCCTTGGCGCGTCAGGTCGCGCTGACCGTGCTGGCCCTGCCGACGCTGGCTCCCGACCACCGCCAGCTGGCGCAGCAACTGGCGCAGAAACCGGCTCAGCCCGGGGTGAGCTGAGCCGTCGCTTCAGACGTTTTTGCGCCGCGCCTTCACCGCCTGCGCCAGGCCGTCGATGAGCCCCACGCTGTCGTCCCACGCAATGCACGCGTCGGTGATGCTCTGGCCGTAGACCAGCTTGGCCGGGTCGTCCTTGCCGGGGCTGAACTTCTGCGCGCCGTCCAGCAGGTGGCTTTCCACCATGACACCGAAGATGCAGCGCCTGCCGGCGGCGATCTGCGCGCCGACGTCCTTCATGACCTCGATCTGGCGCTGGTGCTGCTTGCTGCTGTTGGCATGGCTGGCGTCGATCATCAGCCTGCAGTCCAGCTTGGCGGCTTCGATTTCCTTGCAGGCCGCGGCCACGCTGGCGGCGTCGTAGTTGGGCGCCTTGCCACCGCGCAGGATGACGTGGCAGTCCTTGTTGCCCTTGGTCTGCACGATGGCCACCTGGCCATTCTTGTGCACCGACAGGAAGTGGTGCGGGCGCGCCGCGGCCTGGATCGCGTCGGTGGCGATCTTGATGTTGCCGTCGGTGCCGTTCTTGAAACCCACCGGCGCCGACAAGCCCGAAGCCAGTTCGCGGTGCACCTGGCTTTCGGTGGTGCGCGCGCCGATGGCACCCCAGGCGATCAGGTCGCCGATGTACTGCGGGCTGATCACGTCCAGGAACTCGCTGCCCGCCGGCATGCCCAGGCGGTTGATGTCCACCAGCAGCTGGCGCGCGATGCGCAGGCCTTCGTGGATGCGGTAGCTCTCGTCCAGGTAGGGGTCGTTGATCAGG
>LNFM01000371.1_pt1 | contig 113346 bp, 98 predicted proteins | sample 596031 | NCBI WGS metagenome assembly LNFM01 (sample SAMN04254537, study PRJNA301005) | activated carbon metagenome | isolation source: dual media filters at the Ann Arbor, Michigan drinking water treatment plant | place: USA: Ann Arbor
CGCGCTCCTGGACCTCGGGGGAAAACCTGATCGTCTTCTTCATGGCTCCATCCTCTCAAAGATTGGAGCCTCCTCAAAACTCGGGGCGGTTCACCCAGGAATGCTGAACACCCCTTGGGGAATGTCGGTTCGGAACTCCGCGTCGCCCGTGAAAACGACGATCGACTTGACGTTGTCGGGCGGCAGGAAGTCAAGGAGCTGTTGCACTGCTCGAACGTGCCGGATGTTCTGATGCAACGGGTTCTGAAACTTGAATCTCCATTGGTAGAGGACTTGGGTCCACTTCGTTTGTCTTGTGTCGGCAAAGATCCATCCCTTGTAGTCCTTGGTTTCGATGACGAACACGCCGAATCGGGAAACGAGGACGTGATCAATCTGAGTCGTGCCGTCGCCCATCCGAAGGGTGATGTGATTCATCAGGTGATAGTCGGGAGGACGGAAATTCGTCAAAGCGACACGGGACAGAAGCGCTTCGCTGCGATTCTGGAATGAGGTATGCCGTCGGGCACGGTAGCGACCGATCACGAATCCAACGGCAAGCGCGACTATGAGGTAGAGGCTGGTTCTCTCGTCCAGCTTCCATTCACGGAGAATCAGAGACAGTTCCCGAATCACGATGTGACCTTACGCAGCGGCTGCGCTCTGAGTTCCGCCGTACGGCCCGACTCGAGGATCAGGAATGCGATCCAGTCCCGGTAGGAAGCCAGCGTCCCGCCAGTGTGTCTCGATCGTCCGACACCTCAACAGCCTGGCAAAGCGCGGTACGCGACATCCGCTCATCCTTTCCCCTCCCCCAGCGCCCCCCCACAAACATCCCCCCCATCCCTCGGCAACGGCTTCCCGATCAGCCTTTGTATCGGTACCCAGAAGATAGACGTCGCAAATCGGCCAACGGTCCCGATCACATCCCCCGCCGACACCCCCACATCAAACCCTTTGAAGCTTCCCTTCACCTCCACCGGAATCGCGACGCTCAGGAACTCCGGCTTCTTCCCCTGAGGTGCCATCCGGAACTTCAGTGTCTCGTTCCGGAAGTCGACGCCGCCGGCGCCCGTCACGCGCATCCGGCTCGTGTCCATCACGATGGTCTTGTGGGTCAGCAGGCCGTCCTTCAGGTCGAAGCTGGCGACGGCGCAGTTGATCTTCGAGGCCTTGTCCGGGTCGACGGCGGGGAGGAGGGCCGACAGCACGTTCACCGCCCAGAGGTCCGCGAGGCCCGACGGCATGTTCTCGGGCCACACGGCGAACTCCAGGCTGCCGTTGCCTTTCTCGAGGATGTCCGAGAGGTACTTGGCGCGCGAGTTCACGTCCATGCGCAGGGTGAGCAGGCCCTTGTAGTCGGCGTCGGGCTGGAAGCGGCGGGCGAGGATGCCGTAGTCGAAGCGTTCGATGCGGACCTTGGTGTCGACCTTCACTTCGGTGTCGGTCGGTTCATAGCCCAGCCATAGTCGGGCGCTGCCGCCGGGAACGTTCACTTCCATCGGGCCGATGTCGGCGCGGCCGTTCTCCAGCTTGGCGTCGAGCCGGCCACTGCCCATCTTGTCCTTGCCGGACAGCACCTCGTCCACGCGCACGGTGAGGTACGCGTCCTGCCGGCGCATCACCTCGGGGCTCAGCATCTTCTGCGCTTCGTTGGTGGCCCTCTCGGCGTCGGCCTTCACTTCCTCGGCGGACTTCTCCGGTTCGTCCTTCTTCTCCGGCTTCTTCTCGGCGGCGGACCAGCCGTCGAGCTTGAAGTCGTCGAGCTGGATGCTGGGCGATGCCAGATCGATCGTGAGCTTCGGCTTGGCGCCCGCCGTCACCAGTGCACCGCGGCCCTGGAGCCGGCTCGCGCCCACGCGCACCGCAAGGTCTGCCACTTCGTAACCTTGCTTCGACATGCGGAACTTGCCGCCCAGGGAGTACGGGCCCCACGGCGGGAGCGACGTGCGGGCGAGTCGGTTCAGGCTGTCGAAACGCTTGCCGTCGAGCGCGAGCGCCAGTTCGATGTCGCCTTCGCCCACCGGCTTCGAGATGGCGCCGGTCAACTTCACGCGCGTGTCGGCGGCTTCGGCGGTGAACGTGAAGGGGATGCGGCTGTCGGGGCGGACGAGGTCGGTGGCCTTCGCGGTCTCGAGGCCCAGGGTGATGGGCACGTCGTCGAGCGAACCTTTCAGCGCGAGGCGCACAGGCTGACCGGGCTTGGCGGTGAGTTCGCCTGCATCGAGCTGGATGCGCGCCTCGGCTTTGGTGTTGGCGTCGCGGATGACGAGCCGGCCCTTGTCGATGTTCCCGATGAGTTCTGACTTCGCGAGCATGTCGCCCAGCAGCGTGGAGCGTGCGATGAGCGCGATCTGCACGGCGCCCACCGTTGCGTCGATGTTCTGCGCGAGGCCCAGCGTGCGCAGCAGCTTGCCGATGTCGACGGAGCCGGCTGCGAGCCACAGGCTGCTGACGGGGTCGTTGCGAAGGTCGAGTGCCACTGCGCCGCTGAACGGGATGTCGGCGACGGTGGCGGCAAACGGGGAGGGCTGCATCGCGCCGTCGCGGATGTGGCCGTCGAACGAGATGTCGCGCGGGTTGAGCGGCGTGCCGGTGATGCGCTTCACGCGCACCGTGAGGTCGGCGTCGCCCATGTCGATGCCCTTCGGCAGGATCGGAAGTTCGAGCACGGGTCGGCCTGGTGTGGCGGTCTGCGCGGGTTTCGGCTTCGACGGGGGGAGGAGAGACTGCAGCTCCGCGACGTCGATGTCGCCGACGTCGAGGTGGACCCGCACGATCTCGCGGCTGCCTTCGCGGATGAGGCCGGCAGTGCCGATCAGGTTCGTGCGGCCGAGGCGGAAGACGACGTCGTCGACCTTCCAGTCGCCCTCGGTCAGCGACGCCTTGCCCTTCAGGGCGACCGGTGCGCTGGCCTTCGCTTCGAGGCCCAGCCACTTGGCGACCTCGCTGGTCTTGTTGGCCGTGAGTTCGAAGGCGACGGTGGGTCCGCCCGTGGCTGTGGGCGCCACCAGTACGCCGAGCAGGTGCGCGCGCACGCTGCCCGACTGGATCGAGAAGTCGAGCGGCGAACCTTCGTCCAGCATCACCTTCTCGAGGGTGCCTCCCGTGAGTGCCGCCTTCAGCGGTTGGCCGAGCAGGGATCCGACGAGGCTTCCTTTCAGCGGCTTGCTTGCGGGGAGGTCCACCGAGAAGTTCTCGACGGTGAACTCGACGGGGCGGCCGCCCTCGAGGTTGCCGTACGAAAGGCGGCTCCTGTCGAGGTCGATCGTCACGTCGAGCGACTTCACCAGTTCGGCGCCCTGGTCGCCCTCGGCCTTGACCGCCACGGCGAAGCGGCCCACATGACCCTTCATGCCCTTCGCGCCGGCGAAGAGTTCGGCGAGACCGCCGAGGTCGGAATCGCGGGTGCCGAGCGCAAGCGCGAAGCGGGGCGGGTCCATCGTCCCGTCGGCCGTGATGCGGCCTTCGAGCGCCACGTCGGTGATCGTCGCCTTGATCGGGGCGTCGAGCCGGCCGTCCTTCACGATGAGGTGCACGTTCGCGTCGCGCGCGTCGCCGGGGAGGCTCAGCCAGCGGTCCACCTGGAGTTCCAGGTCGACGTCGGCGGCTTTCAGGCCCGACAACGAGAACGTGGCCTTCGCGAGTTCCTTGTACGTGTCGCGGAAGCTCTGCGGGGGTTCCTCCACTTCGTCGGGGGTGTCGGTGAGGAAGGGGCGCAGGTCGAGCGACGGCAGGGCGAGCTTGCCGGTGATCGACGGGCGCGTGCCCCGCTGGTCGAACGAGAGGTTCCCCGAGAGCACCGTTTTGCCCATCCTGCCGGCGAGACCGGTGATGTCGACCGTCTTCGGCGTGAATCGCACGTGGCCGCTCAGGGCCGTCGCGCCGACCTTGGGGTACGTCTCCTGGAGCAGGCGCTCGACCTCCGCGAGATCCTCCGTGCCCACCGAGAAGTCGACCTCCCCCGAGGTGCCCGCCACCGCGCCCTTCAACGACAGCATCGAGCTGAGGAAGTCGACCCGGAAGTCGAAGGGCCAGGGTTTCGTCGCGGCGAGGAGTTCCTGGAGCGATCCGCCCGAGAAGGTCACCGTGTAGGGAAACGTCTTCTCGACGGTGCCCTTCATGGCGACTTTCATGGGCTGGCCGCTGGGTGACTCGCCGTTCAGGCTGTCGAGCGAAAAGAAATGGCTCCTGCCGCCGTCCGGCGTGTACTCCACCGAGATCCGTTCGAGCGCGAAGCGGCCGACGTCGAGCATGGCCGCGGCATCCATGGCGGCTTTCGTGTCGGTGGGCGAGTCGGACGCCGGCTTCGGCGCGGCGTCGGACGGTGGGATCGCGAACGTCCAGTTGTTGGTGCCATCGGCGTTGGTGTGGAGGTTGAGCACGACGTCGCTGCCCGCGAGGTCCTGGATGTGCAGTCGGTGGGCGAGCAGCTTCCAGAGGTCGAGCGCGAGGCGCACCTCGCCCACCGAGACGAGGGTGCCCTCCGCGAAGCCGCCCGGGTCGGCGATGGAGAGGCCACCCACCTTCAGCTTGGGACGGGCCGAGATCTCGAGCTGCGCCGGGCCGTCGAAGCGCACCTCCCGCTTCAGCGCGTCGGAGAACGCCGCGGCGATGCGCGGTCGGAGGCCGGCGGCGTCGATCGTGACGCCGATGAAGGCGATCCACGCCGCGATGGCGACGACCAGGATGACGAGCACGCCGAGCGTGAAGCCTATCCATTTGGCTACCCGACCCGCCCGCCGCGCGGTGCCGCGTAGGGCGCCTTCTGCCGGCGCTGTGGCAGGAACGGCGGCAGGTTCGATCGGCGAATCGGGCGTGGCTTCGGACGGCATCGTGGAGGTGGGGTGGTCGATGTATCCTCGGGGCCGAGGGCGGTCGATCGTGGCACAGCGCGCAGGGGGTGCGCAAACCGATGGGAGAGGCAGCATGAAGCGGAGCACGTGGATGGCAGGGCTGGGGCTGGTCGCGATGACGCTCGGATCGCCGGCCGGAGCGGCGGCACCGGAGTGGGTCAGTGTCGGCATCGAGGGCGGTCTCGAGCACTTCGTGGATGCCGCGTCGCTGGTGCGGTCGGGCGAGGTGGTGCGCGTGTCCAAGCGGTCGGTCTATCTGAAGCCCGCTCCGATGGGCGAGACACCCGGTCTGCCGCTGGTGAGCGAAGCCGTGGGCGTGATCGAGGACGACTGTCAGCGGATGCAGCACCGGGCGGTGTCGTTCCAGCTCATCGGCGTCCAGGGGGAGGTCCTCTGGTCCTCCGGCGAGATGAAGCTCGTGTGGGAGGCCATCGAACCCGGCAGCCCCGGGCGGGCCACGCTCGATTTCGCGTGCTTGCGGACCAGCCCATGACCGCGTCGAGCCCTCCGTTGCGGCTCGCTCCCGCGGCACGGCGCGGGGCCTTCGACATCGTGTCCTCAGTTCCTCTCGCGTCGGCCTGACCAGGCCGACGCCTTCCACCCGGCGAACCCGCGTCCCATGCACCAAGCGCTCAGCAAGCTCCTTTCCGCGGCGGGCAAGATCGCCGCGACGTTCGCCATGGTCATCGTTCCGGCGATGGCCGGCGACATCGAGCAGTTCTCGCCCACCGGCGAGGTCAAGCTGCCGCGGCAAGTCGTGGTCCGGTTCACCACGCCGATGGTGAATTTCGGCGATCCGCGTGGTCCGGAGCCCTTCGACATCGACTGCAAGGCCAGGGGCTCCGGTCGCTGGGTCGATGCGCGGGAGTGGGTCTACGGCTTCGAGCGCGACGTTCCCGGCGGCATCCGCTGCAGCTTCCGGGTGAAGCCGGGTCTCGTGGATCTGGCCGGCGGGGCCGTAGGCGCCGGCAGTCGCGAATTCACGACGGGTGGCCCGGGGGTGCGCGAGACGCGGCCGTGGGAGGGTGAGGAGAGCATCGACGAGCAGCAGGTCTTCGTCCTCGGCCTCGACACCCAGGCGACCGAGGCGTCGGTCGCGAAGCACGCGTGGTGCTCGATCGCCGGGCGGGCGGACCGCGTGGGCGTGCGGATCGTCACCGGCAAGGAGCGCAAGGCGGTCCTCGATCGCCAGGCCGATTTCTTCGACCGGCTGCGCGATGGCGCGGGGGACCCCGACGGCTTCGACCGTCTGGTTCGCGAGCGGGCCTGGGACCGCCTGCCAGTGATGGTCGTGGCCTGCCGCGCGCGCCTGCCCAACGAGGCCGAGGTGCAGCTCGTCTGGGGGAAAGGCATCGCCTCCGCCGACGGGATCGGGACGACGGTCGAGCAGACGTTCGCCTACCGCGTACGCCGGGCTTTCACCGCGAAGTTCCGCTGCGATCGCGTGAACCCGAACGCCGACTGCATTCCGGTCCTGCCGATGTCGTTGGAGTTCACGGCGCCGGTGGCGGTGGCTGCAGCGGAGAAGATCACGCTGGCGGCGGCTTCCGGCAAGGTGTTCGCACCGAAGCTATCCGACGAGGAGCGGCGCTCGGGATTCGTCAGCTACCTGACCTTCCCGGCGACGTACCTCGAGTCGTCCAACTTCCGTCTGGCGCTGCCCGAGAATCTCGTGGACGACGCCGGCCGACCCCTCACCAACGCGAAGCGCTTCCCGATCACGGTGAAGACCGACGCCGCGCCGCCGCTCGCCAAGTTCGCGGCGCGCTTCGGGCTGCTCGAACTGAATGCCGATCCGGCGCTCGCGGTCACCGTGCGCAATGTCGAGAAGACGCTCACCGGAAAGCAGGTCGCGGTGACGGGGACTGCCGGCACGACGGGCGTGGCGGCCCGTCGCCTGCGCGTGCAGTCGCCCCGCGACATCCTGTTCTGGCTGAAGCGGCTCGACTCGGGCGAGGCGAAGTGGACCGAAGGCGGCTACGAGTCCAGCAGCATCTTCCGGCCGACCGACACCACGAAGGCGCTCTCTCTGCCGCGTTCGCCCGACGACAAGGCGTTCGAGGTCGTGGGCATCCCGCTGCCCGAGCCCGGCTTCCACGTGGTCGAACTGGTCAGCCCGCGCCTCGGGCAGAAGCTGCTGAAGGACGGCAAGCCCTATTACGTGTCGGCCGGGGCGCTCGTCACGAACCTCGCGGTGCACTTCAAGCGCGGCCGCGAAAGCTCGCTCGTCTGGGTCACGACGCTCGACGCCGGTCAGCCGGTGGCGGGCGCAGAAGTGGCCGTGCTTGATTGCAGCGGCAAGTCGTACTTCGAAGGGAAGACCGACGCCTCGGGCATCGCCCGCGTAAAGCGCGCGCTCCCGAAGACGGACGCGCTGCCCGGCTGCCGCGACCAGTGGGATCGCCAGTACTTCGTGACGGCCCGGCGCGGGGCGGACGCCTCGTTCCTGCTTTCTGGTTGGGACGATGGCATCAGCACGTGGCGCTTCAATCTTCGCAACGAGGGCCGCTTCGGCGAGCAGGCCGTCGCGACGGTCTTCGACCGGACGCTGCTGCGCGCCGGCGACACGGTGGGCATGAAGCACTTCTGGCGGCGGCGGACGGGTACCGGCTTCGCGCTCGTCAAGCCGGCCCAATTGCCGGTGCGCGCGGTGATCCAGCACTCGGGGTCGGACCAGCGCTGGGAACTGCCCCTCGCCTGGAACGCGGACGGCAGCGCGGAATCGTCCTGGCCCGTGCCGAAGGACGCCAAGCTGGGCGAGTACTCGGTGACGCTGGCTGGGCCGAAGAAGGGTGACGAAGCGGGTTGGGTGCAGGGCGAGCGGTCCGGAGACTTCCGCGTCGAGGAGTTCCGCGTGCCGACGCTGCGCGCCACCCTGCAGTTGCCGGCGGCGGCGCAGGTGCGTCCGACGGCGATGGAGGCCTCGGTGCAGCTCACGTACCTCTCGGGCGGCGGCGCGGGCGGTCAGCGGGTGAAGGTGCGCGCGATGACGCAGCCGAAGACGGTGACGTTCCCCGCGTTCGACGGCGCCGTCTTCGCGAACGGTGACGTCACGGAGGGGAGAAAGTCCGGCGAGGACTCGGGGTCCGACGAAGCGGATGCGGAGAGCGGCGCCACGACCGACGCCGACGGCCGCACGCAGGTGCTGTCGACGCGGCCGCTGGTGCTCGATGCCGGCGGTGCCGCGCGCACGTCGATCGACGCCTTGCCGACGATCGACGCGCCGCGCGAGTTGATCGTCGAGATGGAGTACGCCGATCCCAATGGGCAGGTCCTGACCCGCGCCGCGCGCACGACGCTGTGGCCGTCGGGCGTGCTGCTCGCGGTGCAGCCCGACGGCTGGGCCCACTCGACCGACCGCGTGAAGCTGCGCGTGACGGCGGTCGACCCGGCGGGCAGGGCGCTCGCGGATGTCGCGGTGAAGGTCGATGCGTTCGAGCGGCAGTCGTTCTCGCATCGCAAACGGCTGATCGGCGGCTTCTACGCCTACGAGTACGGCGAGGAGATCCGTCGGCTCGGGGACTTCTGCGAGGGGCGGACCAACGCACAGGGCCTGCTGGTGTGCGAGGCCCCGGTCGCGAAGTCGGGCAACGTGATCCTGCGGGCGCGCTCGGCGGATGCGCAGGGGAACGCCGCCGTTGCGCGTGCCGAGGCGTGGATCGCCGGGTCGGACGACTGGTGGTTCTCGCAGGCCGACGACGACCGGATGGACGTGATCCCCGAGCGGCGCCGCTACGAGCCCGGCGAGACGGCCGTGTTCCAGGTCCGGTCGCCGTTCCGTGACTCGACGGCACTGGTCACGGTGGAGCGCGAGGGCGTGCTCGACGGGTTCGTCACGCGTCTCTCGGGCAAGTCGCCGGTGGTGAAGGTGCCGGTGCCCGGGCACTACGCGCCCAACACCTTCGTGTCGGTGCTCGCGGTGCGGGGGCGCGTCGCGGGCGTGCAGCCCACCGCGCTCGTGGACCTCGGCAAGCCGGCGTTCCGGCTGGGCATCGCGGGCATCCAGGTGGGTTGGAAGGCGCACGAGCTGAAGGTGTCGGTGAAGCCTGCCCAGCCGGTGTATCGCGTGCGGGACAAGGTACGCGTGGCCATCGAGGTCGCGCGGGCCGACGGCACGAAGCCGCCGAAGGGCACCGAGATCGCCGTGGCCGCGGTGGACGAAGCGCTGCTCGACCTGAAGCCGAACGAGAGCTGGAAGCTGCTCGACACGATGATGGATCCGCGCCCGATCGAGGTGGAGACCTCCACCGCGGCGATGCAGGTCGTCGGCAAGCGGCACTTCGGGAAGAAGGCGGTGGCGCCGGGCGGTGGCGGCGGTCGGCAGTCGACGCGCGAACTCTTCGACACGCTGCTGCTCTGGAAGCCGCGGGTGAAGCTCGACGACTCCGGTCGGGCCACGGTCGACGTGCCCCTCGGCGATTCGCTGAGCGCGTTCCGCATCGTCGCGATCGCGAGCGGCGGCACGGGGATGTTCGGCACCGGTCACGGCACGGTGCGCACCACGCAGGACGTCCAGCTCACCTCGGGGCTGCCGCCGCTGGTCCGCGAGCAGGATCGCTATTCGGCGGTCTTCACGGTGCGCAATTCCTCCGCACAGCCGCTGGACATCACGGTGGAGGCGTCCGTGGCATCGACGCCCGCCCGCAAGGATCTCGGCGTGACGGCGCCGAAGTCCGTCTCGTTGCAGCCCGGCGAGGCGCGCAACGTGAGCTGGGAGGTCACCGTTCCGGTCGACGTGAGTTCGCTGCAATGGACCGTCGCCGCGAAGGTGGCGGGCGGGGAGGGCGACGCTGCGGGGGATCGCATCCGCATCCCGCAACGCGTGATCGCCTCGGTGCCGGTGCGCACGCTGCAGGCGACGCTCGCACGCGCGGGCGGCGACTTTGCACTGCCCGTGGCGCTGCCGGCCGGTGCGATCCCCGGGCGCGGGGAGTTGCGTGTGAGCCTGCGGGCGCGATTGGCGGACGATCTGTCCGGGGTTCAGGAGTACATGGGCCGGTATCCGTACACGTGCCTGGAGCAGCGGTCGTCGAAGGCCGTCGCGCTTCGCGACGAAGCGGCGTGGAAGGCGGTGATGGCGTCGCTGCCTGCGCACCTCGATCGCGATGGGCTCGCGAAGTACTTCCCCGGGCCGTGGGAGGGCAGCGATTCGCTCACCGCCTATCTGGTCGCAGTGGCGCACGAGGCCGGATGGGAACTCCCCGAGGCCGCGAAGGCGCGGATGCTCGATGGCCTGGAGGGCTTCGTCGCGGGGCGGGTGATCCGCCACGGAAGCCTGCCGACGGCCGACCTCACGATCCGGAAGGTGGCGGCGCTGGAGGCGCTATCCCGGCATCGACCGGAGATGGATGCCGCGCTCGTCGGGTCGTTCGCCGTGGACCCGGACCGCTGGCCGACCTCGGCGGTGATCGACTGGCTTGCGCTGGCGGACCGTTGGACCGCCATGCCGGACCGCGATGCCCAGCGCACGAAGGCGGCGCAGGTGCTGCGCGCTCGGATCAACGTCCAGGGCACGACGATGAACTTCTCCACCGAGGCGTCCGATCGCCTGTGGTGGCTCATGGTGTCGCCGGACGTCAACGCGAACCGCGCGCTGCTCGCGCTCATGGACGACCCGGCCTGGGAGAAGGAACTCCCGCGCATGGCCCGTGGCAGTCTCGGGCGGCAGCAGGCCGGCCACTGGAACACGACCGTCGCGAATGCGTGGGGGGTGATGGCGATGGAGCGCTTCGGGAATCGCTTCGAGACCGAGGCCGTGACCGGCGAGACGACCGCCAGCATGGGGACGCAGAAGCGGTCGGCCGACTGGGCGAAGGCGCCGGCCGGCAGCGTTCTCGATGTGCCCTGGCCGGCGACACCAGGGTCGCTCGCGGTGTCGCACGACGGCACCGGCCGCCCTTGGATCACGGTGCAGAGCCGCGCCGCCGTTCCGCTGACGGCGCCGCTGGCGAGCGGATATCGCATCCAGCGCACCGTGACGGCGGTGTCCGGCGATCCGAAGCATCCCAAGCGCGGCGACGTGCAGCGGGTCACGCTCGAGATCGATGCGGATGCCGACATGACGTGGGTCGTCGTCAGCGATCCGGTGCCGGCCGGCGCGGCCATCCTCGGCAGCGGGCTCGGCGGCGACTCCGGCACGGCACCGGTGGTCGGTGGTGACCGCGATGCCTGGGTCCGACCCGTCTACGAGGAACGCGCCTTCGAAGGCTTCCGCGCCTACTACCGTTTCGTGCCGAAGGGGCGCGTGACGCTCGCCTACGACGTGCGGCTCAACAATGTCGGGACGTTCACGCTGCCGCCGACCCGGGTGGAAGCCATGTACGCGCCGGAGATGTTCGGTGAGGTGCCGAATCCGAAGCTGGTCGTCGGCGACGAGTAGCGCCCCGCGCACCGCGATGTCCCGGATCTCCCGATGCGCGGTGTTCGCGGTGCTGCTGTCAGGCGTCGCGGCGCCGGCATTGCCAGCCCTGCTGCCCGGCTTCGACGAGGTACGGCGGGCGCATCGCCCCAGCGAGGCCCAACTGCTCGACCGCCACGGCGCGTTGCTGCACGAACTGCGCGTCGACAACTCCGTGCGGCGTCTGCAGTGGGTACCGCTCCAGGATATCTCGCCGGCGCTGGTGGACGCCGTGGTGCGCGCGGAGGACCGACGTTTCTTCGAGCACGGCGGCGTCGACTGGCGCGCGCTGGGCGACGCGGCCATCGACACGTTCCTGAAGGGCGCGCCGCGGGGCGCTAGCACGCTCTCGATGCAGGTGGCGGCGATGCTGGAGCCGGCCCTGCGCGCGGCCGGCAGCCATCGGACCGTGACCCAGAAGTGGGACCAGATCCGTGCCGCGCGTGCCCTGGAAGCGCGGTGGGCCAAGCGCGAGATCCTCGAGGCGTACCTCAACCTGTCGCCCTTCCGGGGCGAGCTGACGGGCATCGGCGCCGCCACGCGCGGACTCTTCGACAAGGCGCCCTCGGGTCTTGATGCCCGCGAAGCCGCCATCCTCGCAGCCCTGCTGCGGGGGCCGAATGCGCCGCCCGATGTGGTGGCCCGGCGCGCGTGCGGCGTGGCGGCGACGGGGAAGAAGCTGGTCGACTGCAAGCCGTTCGAGGCGATCGCGAAGACGGCGCTCGGCCGTGCGCCCCGGCTGGAGGCAAGCGTCGCGCTGGCGCCGCACCTCGCGCGGGAACTGCTGTCCCGCGATGCGCCGCGCGTCGTGACGACGCTGGATCTCCGGACGCAGGCCGCCGTCCTCGAAGTGCTGTCCCGTCAGATCGGCGAACTGGCGAAACGGGGTGTCCAGGACGCCGCGGCGCTCGTCGTCGACAACGCCACCGGCGATGTCCTCGCCTATGTGGGCAACCAGGGAGGCGGTTCCTCGGCGCCATTCGTGGATGGCGTGAAGGCACCGCGGCAGGCCGGCTCGACGCTGAAGCCGTTTCTCTACGCGCAGGTGTTGGAGGAACGGCTGCTGACGGCCGCCTCGCTCCTGGATGACACCCCGGCCGACCTCGTCACGCCGTCGGGGCTCTACGTGCCGCAGAACTACGACCGCGATTTCCGCGGACCGGTGAGCGTGCGCGCCGCGCTGTCCGGGTCGCTCAACGTTCCGGCGGTGCGCACCCTCATGCTGCTGGGGCCGGAGCGGTTCACGGACCGCCTGCGCGATCTGGGCTTCGAGCACGTCGTGCCGTCGGGGGACTTCTACGGCTACTCGCTCGCGCTGGGCTCGGCCGATGTGACGTTGAAGGAACTGGTCAACGCCTACCGGACGTTCGCCAACGGCGGGGCCTGGTCACCGCTGCGCGTGCTGCCGGCGCCACCGGGGAAGCCGCGCGCGGTGACGGAGCCGGGCGCTGCGTGGATCGTGGCCGACATCCTCTCGGACCGCGGCGCCCGCAGTGCCAGCTTCGGACTCGAGAATCCGCTGGCCACCCCCTTCTGGACGGCAGTGAAGACGGGTACGAGCAAGGACATGCGGGACAACTGGTGCATCGGGTTGTCGCGGCGGTACACGGTGGGGGTCTGGGTCGGCAACTTCGATGGCGCCCCCATGCGCGACGTGTCGGGCGTGAGCGGTGCCGCGCCGGCATGGCTTGCGATCATGCAACGGCTCCATCGCAACGAGACGTCGCCGACCCCGCCCAAGCCGTCGGGCGTCGTGATGCAGCGCGTCCGGTTCGTGCCGTCCATCGAGCCGGACCGAGAAGAGGTCTTCCTGCGCGGCACCGAAGTGGCGGAGGTCGTACTCGCACCCGCGGTCGGGGCAGGGGTGCGGATCTCGTACCCGGGCAACGGCGCGATCCTGGCGGTGGACCCGGACATCCCGGAGTCGTCGCAGCGCGTGCGCTTCAAGGCGACGCAGCCCGGCGAGGGGCTTCGCTGGCGCCTGAACGACGAGCCGCTGGTCGCGGACGCCGTCGGTGCGGTGCTCTGGAAGCCCGTGCCGGGGCGCTTCGAGCTGGTGCTGTCGGACGCGGCCGGTGCTGTGCTCGACCGGGTGCGCTTCGAGGTGCGCGGGGTCGCCCGCGACGCGATCGCGCAGTGAATGAACCGGGACGTCCGTCCCGGGTATCCAGGCAAGGCTTCGGGACGATTCCGGGGGCGCGTGGCACGCGGGCACCCTTATCCGTAACCCATTCGTAAGTTCCCTCCGACTAATCTCCAAAGGCCATCGGTGTAAGTGGGTCGACATCCGCAGTCCAGGGGTGGCGGCCGGCACCGAGGGTGGGTGTCTCGACGGGACATTGCCCGTCTCGACCCTCTTGTTGGATGGGCACAGGGTGGTTCGTCGAATCGCCCCCCCCGAGAATTCAACCTTGGAGACTTTTATCATGCACAAGATGACTCGTCTGGCGGCGCTGCTTGCCGTCACCGTCGGTCTCACCGCGCCGGCATTCGCCATTGGCCCGATCGAAGGCGCCGATATCGTCCTGGATACGGTGATCGCCGGTTCCGGGCCGGCCGCTGGCGCTCCTGGCATCAACCTGCGTCTGTACGATCTCGGTTTCCTTGAAGGTACTGCCTTTGCGGGTGTCAGGAACTGGGTGGAACTGCAGATCACCACGACACCCACGCTCGAGCCGACGCCATTCGACGCGGCCGCTCTGGCGGGCTTCGGGCTGTCAGGTTATCCGGTGGTGGGTCAGGTCCAGGGCCTCGGTAGCCTGAGCACCGGTGAGTACGCGACGGCGATCTACCTCAACATCAACGAATCGGCGGTCGCCGGTTTCGACTACAGCAGGCTCAGCATGCTGTGGACGGATGATGCAGGGTTCCCCAATGCTGGCGCCAACCCGACCAGCATGGTCATCGCCCCGAACGGCTTCTCGCTCGGTGCCCCGGGCGGTGCGTTCGACGTGATGATCACCTTCGGCGCTGACGCGCTCGGCCCGGATGGCGCGATCTCCAGCAAGCTCGCCTTCACCTACGACGACGGCAACACCAACATCGACATCAATCTCTTCGAGGCTGCGTCCAGCGGTGGTTCGGGGGCCTATCTCGCCGCCGCCCAGGTCTGGGGCACGCCCGGTGTCGTGGGCTTCATCGGTGGCACCGAGGCCGTTTTTAGCTCCGTGCCGGAAGTGCCGGAACCCGAGACCTACGCGCTGATGGCGCTGGGTCTGCTGGGCGTCGGCTTTGCGGTGCGTCGCCAGGCAGCGCGCGCCTGATGTTGCTCTGCTGATGCCGTTCGGCTGACAGCGTCCGGACGGTGCAGTACCTCGGTCCGGGAGGTTTCTCCCGGACCGTTTCTTTTGTGGGTGCGCTATCCGAAACATCCCGTCCGGGTCAACTCTTTTCATACCCATACGGCCGTAGCCAACAGTCGCCCCCCTTCCTACAATACGCGCCGCTTCCCGACAGACGGGCCAATCAGGCCTGCAAGCCCCGGGGGGCATGCTGGTCCATCGAATGAAACAAGGGGAGGAGTCGACTTGGCCATCCAGAGCGTGTCCCGGGAGTTCGAAGAAGCCACCTTCAAGAAGGTCGCGGGTCGGTTGATCCCCTTCCTCTTCATCTGCTACATCGTCGCGTTCCTCGACCGGGTCAACGTCGGCTTCGCGAAGCTGCAGATGGCGCCTGACCTGAAGTTCAGCGACACCGTGTACGGATTCGGTGCCGGCATCTTCTTCATCGGCTACTTCATCTTCGAGGTGCCGAGCAACGTGATCCTCGAGAAGGTGGGCGCGCGCATCTGGATCGCCCGGATCATGGTGACCTGGGGCTTGATCTCCAGCGCCTTCATGTTCACGAACTCGATCGCCTGGGGCAGCATCGCCGTCGCCTTCAACTGCACCGACGCCGAGTTCACGTTCTACTTCCTGCGCTTCCTGCTCGGCGTGTCCGAGGCCGGCTTCTTCCCAGGGGTCATCCTGTACATGACCTACTGGTTCCCGTCCTCCCGACGCGCCAAGATGACGGCGCTCTTCATGACTGCCATCGCCATCGCCAACGTGGTGGGCTCCCCGGTATCGGGCGCGATCATGCAGTACATGGACGGAGCCAACGGCTGGCGGGGCTGGCAGTGGCTGTTCCTGCTGGAAGGGATACCGTCGGTCATCATTGGTGTGCTCGTGCTGATCCTGCTCGACGACGGGCCGGCCAAGGCGAAATGGCTCACACCCGAGGAGCGGGAACTCGTGGCCGGCCGGATCCGTGAGGACAACGAGGCCAAGCAGGGCAGCGGCAACAGCCACAACATGATGGACGCCTTCAAGGACGTCCGCGTCTGGGCGCTCGCCGTGGTGTACTTCTGCGGGGTGGTGGGTTTCTATGCCGTCAATTTCTGGATGCCGACACTGATCCAGGAACTGGGCGTCGACAAGACGGACTTCCTGAAGGTCGGCCTGCTCAGCATGATTCCCTGGGGCGTGGCCGCGGTGGTGATGGTCGTGGTCGGCAGCCACTCGGATCGCACCGGAGAGCGTCGCTGGCACGTGGCAGGCAGCATGTTGGTGGCTGCGGTCGGCATGTTGATGCTGGCACTGGTGGGCAAGGACCCGATCCTCGGCATGCTCGGGCTCACGCTGATCACCAGCGGCATCCTCTCCTACGTGGCGACCTTCTGGTCGCTGCCGACGGCGTTCCTGTCGGGTACCGCGGCGGCGGCGGGTATCGCCTGGATCAACTCGGTGGGCAACCTCGGTGGTCACTTCGGCCCCGACATGATCGGGCGCATCCGGCAGGCGACCAACTCGACCGAGGCGGCGTTCTACGCGCTCGCGGCGCTGGCTCTTCTGGGCGCGATCATCACGATCATGATGCCCAAGGCGGAAAAACGCTGACCTTTCAGCAGAAGTCCAGCGATACGCCGCCGGGGCAGTTGACCGGCGGCGTAATTTTTTTCGACAGTGGTGACATGGAGATTCTGTCGAGCCGGTAGAATTCGGTGCCGCTTTTGCACAACAACAAGACTTAGGAGCCTGTCGAACTTGGGATGACTCGGCTGCAACGGTGGGAGAGCGGTCCGTATTCCGCCGCTTCCTCCTCACGTATTCCCGATACGTTCGTCGAAATCGTCGGAATCTGTTTTCACTCTCCCGCCGTTTCGCTTTCGACCACCCAAGCCCGACAGGCTCCTGGCGTCTGCTCATCAGAGGACGACCTTGCGCCGGTTTCTGCTGTTCATCCTCGCCGTTCTGTTGACGGCCCTGCTCGCATTCCTGGTCTACATGACGCAGTCCGTGGACTTTGGACGGCAGGTGCGCGTGAACGCCCTGCTAGGAGACCTGCGCGAGCTCGATGCCAGTTGGAACGAGTCCGTGCTGCGGTCCCGCACGGAGTTCCTCGCGGATCCCGAGATGCTTCGCGTCTCCCGCGACCGCCTCGGACGCGCGATCAACGAGCTGGGTGAACAGGCCCGCGCCCTCGACGACCTCGTGCTCGTGGCCAACGTGGCCCAGCTCAGCACCCTCTACGACCAGAAGCTCGAACTGATTTCCCAGTATCGCGAGGCCGCCGGGATCTCGAACAGCGCGCTGCGCAACGTGCTGCAATCGGTCTCCGCCTCCCAGGCGAGACTGCGGGACCTGGAGGTGGGTGGGACGTCGCTCGCGGGCCAGCGGATCGATGACGTGCGTCGACTGCTCGACCGCCTCTCCACCAAGTCGATGGAGTTCAGCGTGGTCTCCGCCGGCCGCCTGACCCAGGAGATCGAGGAGGCCGAGTTCAAGTTGCTGGCCGCGTTGGAAGTCCTGCCGGCGGGTTACCGTGAACCGCTTCAGCTGACCGTGGAACATCTCCGCGCCCTGCGGTCCGTCCAGCCGGCGCGTGAGCAGTTCTTCAGCAAGGTCTACTACCACCCCACCGGACCGCGCACCGATGCGCTCGGCCAGTTGTTCGAACAAGGTTTCCAGGCCGCGATCGAGCAGCGCGAGCTGTACCGTGTGTATCTGGTGTTCTACTCGGCTGCGCTTCTCGTGGTGCTCGCATACTTCGGGTCCCAGCTCCTGCGAAGCTACCGGATCATCAACGGCATCAATCTGCAGTTGAAGCGATCGAACGACACCCTCGAACACAAGGTGGAGGTGCGCACCCGCGAGCTGTCCGAAGCCATGGCGCATCTGAAGGAGTCGGAAGCGATGCTGGTGCAGTCCGAGAAGATGTCGTCCCTGGGGCAGATGGTCGCGGGCGTGGCCCACGAGATCAACACGCCGCTTGCGTACGTGAAGGCGAGCCTCGAGGCCGTGCAGGCGCAGCTTCCGATGATCGGATCGCTTGCGACCGACACGTCGCAGCTCCTGAAACTTCTGCAGTCGGGCGATGCGGACGAGAACGCCGTCAATGCCCAGTTCGCTCGTGTCAGCGCGGTGGCCGCCGACCTGCACGAGGCCGAGGCCGTACCGACGCTCGGACGCCTCGTGGACGACGGCCTCTACGGGATCGGGCAGATCTCCGACATCGTCGTCAACCTGAAGGACTTCTCGCGGCTCGATCGCAACATGGTCTCGCGGGTCGATCTTCACGAATGCCTGGAGAGCACCCTGAAGATCGCCCGCAACGTAGTGAAGACGAAATCGGTGGTGAAGCGCTTCGGTACGATCCCGTTGGTCAGCTGCTCGCCGTCACAGTTGAACCAGGTGTTCCTGAACCTCATCACGAATGCCGCGCAGGCGACCCCCGAGAACGGCGGCACGATCGTGATCACGACGCGCATGGTCGGCGACCGTGAGGTCGCAGTGGATGTCGACGACAACGGTCATGGCATTCCGGCAGACGTCCTGCCGCGCATCTTCGATCCGTTCTTCACGACGAAGGATGTCGGGAAGGGGACGGGTCTCGGGCTGTCGATCGCCTTCAAGATCGTCCAGCAGCACGGTGGTCGCATCGTTGTGGACTCGAAGACGGGGCAGGGCACGCGCTTCAGCGTGATCCTGCCGCTCGATATCTCCGCTGCTGCGGCAGCCTGAGGCGAGGCCGGGGACCATGCGCAAGCTTCCGGAGCGGATCGGCAAGTACGAGGTGCGAGGCCACCTGGGCGTCGGTGCGACGGCGACGGTCTATCAGGCCTACGATCCTGTCATCGAGCGCACGCTCGCGGTGAAGGTGGTCGACAAGGGACGTCTCGATCCGCAGGAGTCGAAGGCCATCCTCGCGCGCTTCCGGATCGAGGCGAGGGCGGCCGGGCGTCTGCAGCATCCGAACATCGTGGCCGTCTACGATTCGGGCGAGGAGGACGACATCGTCTACCTCGTGATGGAGTGCGTGTTCGGCCGCCCGCTGACGGCGTATCTCCACGGCGAGGATTTCAGCGGCGAGCCCGAGAAGGTCTGCGACATCCTGTTGCAGGTACTGTCGGCCCTCGCGTACTCCCACTCGCAGGGCGTGATCCATCGCGACATCAAGCCATCGAACATCATGGTGAGCCGCGACGGGGTCATCAAGATCGCGGACTTCGGGGTCGCGCGGCTCGAATCTTCGAATCTCACACAGACCGGGGACCTCATCGGGACGCCGTCGTACATGGCGCCCGAGCAGTTCGCCGGCGAGGTCGCGGATCCGCGCACCGATCTCTACGCCGTCGCGGTGATCTTCTACGAACTGCTGACGCGCAAGCGCCCCTTCGATGGGCCGAACAGCGCGGTCATCATGCATCGCGTGTTCACGGAAACACCCGTGCCGCCGTCGGTGAAGAACGAGCTTCTCACCACGGTGCTGGACCCGCTGGTACTGCGCGGACTCTCGAAGGAGCCTGCCGATCGCTACCAGAGCGCGCGGGAGTTCGAGTCGGCGATCCGCGAGGCGATGCACTATCCGCTGCTGAAGGGCGCGCCGCCACCGATCGAGTCGTCGGTGCCGCGCGTGGCGCCGCAGATGCTGAAGTCGCTGCGCACGAATCTCGGCAAGGAAAGCGGCACGCTGCCCGGGGTGCCGGCGCCCAGCGTGCTCGCGCCCCTCGCGCCCGTGAACGTGGTCCCGCCGCCGGCGGTGGCGGGTGATCGCGCCAACGTCCTGTTCGTCGACGACGAGATGCGGATCCTCACGGCCCTGCACGCGCTCTTCCGCCAGCAATATCACGTCTACACCGCGGACGATCCCGTCCAGGCGCTCGAGATGGTCAAGCGCATCCCCGTGCAGGTGGTGATCTCGGATCAGCGGATGCCCGGCATGCTCGGGGTCGAACTGCTGCGGCAGATCCGCGAGGTTTCGCCACGCAGCGTGCGAATCCTCCTGACCGGATACTCCGATCTTGCCTCCATCGTAGGGTCGATCAACGATGGCGAGGTCTGGCGCTTCATCAACAAGCCGTGGAATGCGCAGGAACTGCAGCGGGTGGTCGCCGAGGCCGTCGACATCGCGGCGTCCCTGCCCGATGTTCCCGCTTGGCGGCTGCCATCGGAATCGCGCTTCGACGAGTCGATTCTCTGCCTCGACCCACGTGACGAGATCATGCCCCACGCGGTGCGCGATTTCGGCGAACGGCATTGGGTGGGGCAGGCGCGCAACCTCGATGAAGCCCTCCGGCTTCTGCAGGAGCGCGAGGTGGCGGTGCTCGTGGCCGACCTCGACGCAGATCCCGCGGCGGTGAAGGCCCTGCTGCACGCCCTGAAGGTGGCGTATCCGCAGATCCTCACGATCGCGGTGACCGGCGCGCCGGACGCCGTCATGCTGATCGATCTCATCAACGAGGTGCAGGTGTACCGGTTCATCAACCGACCGCTCGCACCGGGGCAGTTGCAGGAGCACGTGGCTGCGGCCCTCAACCGGTATCACACCTACAAGACGAGCCCGGGCCTCCTGAAGGCGCAGCGCGTCGAGCCGGAGAAGGTCACCAATTCCCCCGTCTCGCGCAGCCTCTTCCAGCGCCTTCGCGATCTGCGCGTCCGTCTGCCGTTCTCGAACTGACCCGGGGTGGTTCGCCCCCGTTGATCCAGGTCAATCGCGGACCCTCGAGCGAGGCGTACCGTCTCTCCTCGTATCGGTACGCGCCGGGTGACCCCCGGCACCAAGGATCCATAGACCTGTGCTCCGCGCGTCGTCCTCACCTGCTGTCCCGCAGACCAGCCGTCCACCGCAGGCGGCAGGGTCATCGACCCCGCAGCCCTGTTTTCATTGTGGATTGCCGGTCATGGAACCTGGCCGGTACGTCGCGATGGTCGACGGCGCGCCCCGCGATCTCTGCTGCACGGGCTGCCAGGCCGTCACCGAGACGATCCTGGGAAGCAGCCTGGCCGCGTTCTACGCTTCGCGCACGGCGACGGCCGTTCCCGCCGCGGCCGGCGACACCGTGTCACTTCCCGAACTTGCCGTGTACGACCGCCCCGAGGTGCAGGCCGGCTTCGTCGAACGCGGTGCCGACGGCATCTGCGAGGCCACGCTGCTGCTGGAGGGGATACGCTGCGCAGCCTGCGTCTGGTTGAACGAACAGCACCTCGCCAGCCAGCCTGGCGTGCTGCGCGCCGACATCAACTACACCACCCGGCGCGCGCATCTCCGCTGGGACCCCGCGAAGATCCGGCTCTCGGAGATCCTCGGTGCCGTGCAGGCCATCGGCTATCGGGCCTGGCCCAACGACAACGCGGCCGCCGAGGCCCTCGACCGGCGCGAGGGCCGGGATGCGCTGTGGCGGCTCTTCGTGGCGGCTTTCGGGATGATGCAGGTCATGATGTACGCCTTCCCGGCCTACATCGCGCTGGACGGCGACCTGACGCCGGACATCGCCAATCTGCTGCGCTGGGCAAGCCTGCTGCTGACGGTCCCCGTGGTCTTCTACGCAGCCGCGCCCTTCTTCCGCGGCGCGTGGCGCGATCTTCGAGCCGGCCGTGCCGGCATGGACGTCCCCGTGGCGCTGGGCATCGGGTCCGCCTTTCTCGGCAGCGTGTGGGCCACGGTGAGCGGGGAGGGCGAGGTCTATTTCGATTCGGTGTCGATGTTCGTCTTCTTCCTGCTGGGCGGCCGCTGGCTCGAAGCCGGCGCACGGCGCAAGGCGGTCGAGGTGCTGAGGCATCTGTCGCGGGCGCTCCCCGCCACCGCGGAGCGCCTCCAGGACTGGCCGGCGGTCGACGCCACCGAGACCGTCCCGGCCATCGCGCTCGCGGTGGGCGATCACGTGCTCGTGCGCCCCGGCGCCGCGTTCCCGGCCGATGGCGTGCTGGTGCACGGCGAGACCCGTGCAGACGAATCGCTGCTCACCGGTGAAGCGCTGCCGGTTGCCAAGCGTGTCGGGCATCCCGTCGTCGGTGGGGCAGTCAATGCGTCGCAGCCGGTCGTCGTGCGCGTCGAGCGCGCCGGGAACGCCACACGTCTCGGTGCCATCGTGCGCCTCGCGGAGCGGTCCCACGCCGAACGTCCGGCGCTCGTGGCGCTGGCCGATCGGTACGCGTCGGCTTTCGTGATCGTGGTGCTCGTCCTCGCAGGGCTCGCCGCGACGGCGTGGTGGTGGCACGACCCTTCGCGGGCGCTCGCCGTGGCCGTGGCCGTGCTCGTGGTGACATGCCCGTGCGCGCTGTCCCTCGCGACGCCTACGGCGCTGACCGTGGGTACGGGTGCGTTGGCAAAGGCGGGATTGATCGTCACGCGGGAGCGAGCGATCGAGACGCTGACGCGCGTGACGCACGTCGTGCTCGACAAGACGGGCACGTTGAGCGAAGGCGTGTTCTCCATCGTTTCGGCAGACGCGCTCGGTCGTCTCGACGAGAAGCGCTGCCGCGCACTGGCGGCGGCGATGGAGGCCGGTTCGGATCACCCGGTTGCCCGCGCGCTTCGGGATGGCTCGGCGGAGGCGATGCTCGTGACGGACGTTCGCCACATCGCCGGCGAAGGTGTCGAGGCGTGCTGGGAAGGCAGGCGCATCAGACTCGGTTCTCGCCGCCATGTGGAAGCGCTGGCGGGTCCGCTGCCGGTCGATGAGACCGCAGCGACGAGCGGAACCACCGAAGTCTGGCTCGGAGACGACGGCGGGCCGCTGATGCGATTCGCGCTGGGGGATCGCCTGCGCCCCGAGGCCGCGAATGTCGTGCGCCAGCTCCGCGCTGCGAACCTCGCCGTCATTCTTGCGAGCGGAGACGGCGCGCATGCCGTGCGCCACGCAGCTTCCCAGTGCGGCATCGATGACTGGCGCGCGGGGCTTTCGCCCGAGGCCAAGCATCGCCTCGTCACCGATCTGCAGTCGGGCGGCGCCGTGGTGTGCATGGTCGGTGACGGCGTGAACGACGCACCGGTGCTCGCACGGGCGAATGTCTCGATCGCCATGGGGTCCGGCGCTGTACTCGCGCAACGGGCCTCCGACATCGTGATGGTGAGTGGTCGGTTCGATTCGCTGGTGCCGGCGTTCGACATCGCGGCCCGCACCATGCGGCTCGTGCGTCAGAACCTCGCGTGGGCGTTCGCCTACAACGTGATCGCGATCCCGCTGGCGGCCTTCGGATGGATCACGCCGTGGGCTGCGGGCCTGGGGATGTCCGCGAGTTCGCTGTTCGTCGTCGTGAATGCGCTGAGGATCGGGCGTTCGCGTCGGCGCGCCGATCCGCCGGCGACGGTGCGCACTGCGGTGAATCCTGCGGGCTGACCATGGACATCCTGTACCTCCTCATTCCGCTCTCGCTCGTGCTCGTGGTGCTGGTCGGCATCGTGTTCTGGTGGTCCGTGAGGAACGGCCAGTTCGACGACCTCGAAGGTCCCGCGCACCGCCTCCTGCAGGACGACGACACGCCCGCGAAGAAGTGACGCGGCGCAGTCGACGCATGACCCTTCGAGCCAAGTGGCACCCCTCGGTATTGATGTGAATCAATTGCCCGCGCGCACCGAAGTTCACGTGGTTGATCCAGGTCAAGCGCTCAAGGTCGCTGCATCGCAATAATCCGCCTGTGATCGGTGGAAGTCCTCCACCGAACACCACCAAGCGCCTTACCGGAGAAAGGGAGCGGACATGCAAGAACAGACGACCTATAACTACAAGGTGGTCCGACAGTTCGCCATCATGACCCTCGTATGGGGGATCGTGGGGATGCTGGTCGGCGTGATCATCGCCGCCCAACTGTTGTGGCCAGACCTGACGTACGGAATACCCTGGCTGTCGTACGGGCGACTGCGCCCGCTGCACACGAACGCGGTGATCTTCGCGTTCGGCGGGTCGGCGCTCTTCGCGACGTCCTACTACGCTGTTCAACGCACCTGTCATGCACGCCTGTTCGCCGGTCCGCTCGCGGCGTTCACCTTCTGGGGCTGGCAACTGGTGATCCTGCTCGCCGCGGTCACCCTTCCGCTCGGCTACACCTCCGGCAAGGAGTACGCCGAACTCGAGTGGCCGATCGACATCCTGATCACGCTGGTGTGGGTCTCGTACGCCATCGTGTTCTTCGGGACGGTGGCCACGCGCAAGGTGAAGCACATCTACGTGGCCAACTGGTTCTTCGGCGGCTTCATCCTGACGGTGGCGCTTCTCCACCTCGTGAACAGCGCCGAGATCCCGGTCAGCATGTGGAAGTCGTACTCGGCCTACGCGGGCGTGCAGGACGCGATGGTGCAGTGGTGGTACGGCCACAACGCGGTGGGCTTCTTCCTGACCGCGGGCTTCCTGGGGATGATGTACTACTTCGTGCCGAAGCAGGCCGGACGCCCGGTGTATTCCTACCGGTTGTCGGTGGTGCACTTCTGGGCGCTCATCTTCACTTACATGTGGGCCGGCCCCCACCACCTCCACTACACGGCACTGCCCGACTGGGCGCAATCGGTGGGGATGGTGTTCTCGCTGATCCTGCTCGCGCCGTCGTGGGGCGGGATGATCAACGGGATCATGACCCTGTCGGGTGCCTGGCACAAACTGCGCACCGACCCGATCCTGAAGTTCCTGATCACGTCGCTGTCCTTCTACGGGATGTCCACGTTCGAAGGTCCGATGATGTCCATCAAGACGGTGAACTCGCTGTCGCACTACACCGACTGGACGATCGGCCACGTGCACTCCGGTGCCCTCGGCTGGGTGGCGATGATCTCGATCGGCAGCCTCTACTACATGATCCCGCGGCTCTTCGGGAAGTCCGAGATGCACAGCATCCGGCTGATCACGGTCCACTTCTGGGTGGCGACGATCGGCGTGGTGCTCTACATCGCGGCCATGTGGATCGCCGGGGTGATGCAGGGCCTGATGTGGCGCGCGGTGAACCCGGACGGCACGCTCACCTACTCGTTCGTCGAGAGTGTGAAGGCGACCTACCCGTTCTACGCGATCCGGCTGCTCGGCGGGACGATGTTCCTCGGCGGCATGTTCATCATGGCCTACAACGTGTGGCGCACGGTCGTCGGTGCCAAGGCAGTGGACGCACCGATCATGCGCCCCGCGGCTGCGCACTGACCGGGCCAACCAGGAGAACACAGACATGAGTTTCAGCCACGAAACCATCGAGAAGAACATCACCTGGATGATCGTGCTCACGGTGTTGGCCGTGAGCGTCGGCGGCCTGGTGGAGATCGTCCCGCTCTTCTTCCAGAAGAGCACCACCGAAGCGGTGAAGGGCGTCGAGCCCTACACACCGCTGCAGCTGGCGGGGCGCGACATCTACTTGCGTGAGGGCTGCTACAACTGCCATTCGCAGATGGTGCGTCCGTTCCGCGCGGAGACCGAGCGATACGGTCACTACTCGGTCGCGGGGGAGTACGTCTACGACCATCCGTTCCAGTGGGGCAGCAAGCGCACCGGTCCGGATCTGCACCGGGTCGGCGGTCGCTACAGCGACGACTGGCATCGCCTGCACCTCAACAATCCGCGCGACGTCGTGCCCGAGTCGAACATGCCGGCCTACCCGTGGCTCGCCACGGCCGCGGCCGATGCGTCGGACATCGAGGCGAAGATGCGGGCCCTGCGGATGGTCGGTGTCCCGTACACCGACGAGCAGATCGGCAAGGCGAAGGAAGAACTCGCCGGCAAGACCGAACAGGACGCGATGGTCGCGTACCTCCAGGGTCTCGGCCTGGCCCTCAAGAACGTGAGGTGAGCGCGATGGACATCACGATGGCAGATATCCGGTCCTGGATGACGGTGCTCGAGATGGCGTTGTTCATCGGCATCGTCTGGTGGGCCTACGGTCGGCGCAGGAAGACCGACTTCGACGAAGCCGCGAGGCTCGTCCTCGATGACGAAGATCTCGTCCCCGCACCGGGTCGCAGACCCCGTGCCGGCGGGCGCTAGGGGGAACCATGAGCGATTTCACGAGCGATTTCTGGGGGCTGTACGTCGCGGTAATCACGTTGGTGTCGATCCTGGCCTGCGGCGTGTTCCTGAAGATGCTGTCGAGCAAGAAGGTGGCCGGATCGACGGTGGAGACCATGGGACACGTCTGGGACGGCGACCTGGAGGAGTTCAACAATCCGTTGCCGAAGTGGTGGATGTGGTTGTTCTACCTGACGCTGGCGTTCGCGCTGATCTATCTGGCGCTGTATCCGGGGTTGGGCAGCTACGCCGGCATCTACAAGTGGTCCTCGCAGGGTCAGTACGACGGCGAGCAGGCGAAGGCCGCAGCGCGCTTCGGTCCCGTGTTCGACAAGTACCTGGCGATGGATCTGAAGCAGGTGGCTGCGGATCCCGAGGCCCGCGAGATCGGGCAGCGGCTCTTCCTCAACTACTGCGCTCAGTGCCACGCGTCCGACGGCCGCGGCAGCAAGGGCTTCCCCAACCTGACCGACGGCGACTGGCTGTACGGCGGGGACCCCGAGGCGGTGAAGACCTCGATCGTGGCTGGCCGGGCCGGCGTGATGCCGGCGCTGGCTCCGGCGCTGGGCGGTGCGGAGGGAACCCGAGACGTGGTTCACCACGTCCTCTCCCTGTCGAACCAGACCCACGATTCCGTGCGCTCGGGCCGCGGTGCCGAGAAGTTCGCGACCTTGTGCGCCGCGTGTCACGGCGCCGAAGGCAAGGGTAATCCGGCACTGGGGGCACCGAATCTGACGGACGGTACGTGGCTGTACGGCGGCGGCGAGACGGCGATCACCGAAACGCTCACCAAGGGCCGCAACGGCGTGATGCCTGCCCATGGCGAATTCCTCGGCGAGGCGAAGGTTCACGTCCTGGCCGCGTACGTCTGGGGCATGTCCAACAGCGGTGGCGCCGGCAAGTAGGCGCATTGAGAAGGTCGAGCCAGGTCATGGATACGCGGGTGGAAAAGGTGGATGCGGGCAAGCCCCTCGATGCGGTGGAGCAGGGGCTCTACGAGATCCGGAAGAAAATCTACCCGCGTGCCGTGACCGGCATGTTCGCGTCGGCGCGCTGGAGCCTCGTGATCTTCACGCAGGTGCTGTTCTACGGGCTGGCGTGGTTGCCATGGAACGGACGCCAGGCCGTGCTGTTCGATCTGGCCTCCCGCAAGTTCTACATCTTCGGTCTGGTGTTCTGGCCGCAGGACATCGTGTACCTCACGGTGATCCTGATCCTCGCGGCCTATTCGCTGTTCCTGTTCACGGCGGTGGCGGGGCGTCTGTGGTGCGGCTACGCCTGCCCGCAGACGGTCTACACCGAGATCTTCATGTGGATCGAGCGCAAGGTCGAAGGTGACCGGCTCGCCCGGATGAAGCTCGACAAGTCGCCCGCGACGGCGCGCAAGGTGGGGCTGAAGCTGACGAAGCACGGGCTCTGGATCGCGCTCGCGCTCTGGACGGGCTTCACGTTCGTCGGCTACTTCACGCCGATACGCACGCTGTCGCATGACGTCCTCGCGTTCGCGACGGGGCCGTGGGAGACCTTCTGGATGCTCTTCTACGGCTTCGCCACGTACGGCAACGCCGGCTGGATGCGCGAGCAGGTCTGCAAGTACATGTGTCCCTACGCCCGATTCCAGGGGGTGATGTTCGATCCGGACACGCTGGTTATCACGTACGACCGGGAACGGGGCGAACCGCGTGGCTCCCGTTCGAAGAGCGCCGACCCCGCGAAGCAGGGGCTGGGTTCCTGCGTCGACTGCGGTATCTGTGTGCAGGTGTGCCCGACCGGGATCGATATCCGCAATGGTTTGCAGTACGAGTGCATCGGCTGTGCCGCGTGCATCGACGGCTGCGATCAGGTCATGGACAAGATGGGTTACCCGAGGGGGCTCATCCGCTACTCCACCGAGAACGCCGTCCGCGACAAGCTCGACCGGCAGGGGTTGATCCGCCGGGTGTTCCGGCCACGGGTGTTGCTGTACACCGGGATCCTCCTCGTGGTCCTCGTGGCGGCGGTGACGACGCTCGCGAACCGCCAGCCGGTGAAGGTGGACGTCATCCGTGACCGTGTGCCGATGTCCGTCGACAACGGGGACGGCAAGGTCGAGAACGTCTATCGGCTGCAGATCATGAACACGGACGAGACCCCGCGGCGGTTCGAGGTGAGCGTCAGCGGCATGCCCGGCATCGAAGTCTCGAGCCGCGAACTGCCGCTGGAGCTGAAAGGCGCGAGCCAGCGCATGCTGCCCATCCGGATCCGGGCGCTGCCCCAGGCGGGCGACCATGGCTCGCAGACCATCGAGTTCCGCGTGACGGCCACGGCGATCGACAATCCGTCGCAGGCCCCCGTCACGATCAACGAGACAGCGCGCTTCATCGTGCCCTGACACGATGACGCCGAGAAAGGAGAACGACATGAACACGCTCGCGGCGGGAAGCATCAAGCCCTGGTACCGGGAACCCTGGCCCTGGATCCTCATGTCGGGCCCCGCGATCGTGATCGTCGCGGGATTCGTGACGCTCTGGTACGCCGTCACGTACGAGGACGCTCTGGTCACGGACGATTACTACAAGCAGGGCCTCGCCATCAACCGGACCCTGGCGCGTGAAGAGGCGGCGGTGGCCCTCGGAGTCGAGGCGAAGCTGATGTTCTCCGGCGATGGCGCCAGCGTGCGGGTGTCGCTGGGCGGTCGCGAGAATGCGCCGGACCAACTGGTCCTCCGGTTCGCCCACGCCACACGCGCTGGTCTCGATCAGCGCATCGACGTCGTGCGGGTGGCCGGTGGCTGGTACGAAGGCAAGCTCGTTCCGATGCACGACGGCAAATGGAAGGTCATGCTCGAGGACCCGTCGGCCTCGTGGCGGGTCACGGGCATGTGGGTTGCGGACGCGGACGACGCGCTCGATCTGCGGCCACAGGTTCGCTAGTGTCTCGACACGGAAATTCGCAAGCAATGATTGAAGTCGCGGCATCGGTTAGCGGAGGGGATCGGACGATGAATGAGCACTGCGTTGGTCCGGCGTCGGAGCGCGACACGAGGCGTCAGGCAAGGCGCGAACCACAGCTAGGTTGGACACCTGGCGAGGATTCGCAACGCTGCATGGCGTCGCGCGGCGCGGTCCGACGTTGCGATGTTTCCGTGTCGAGACACTAGGAGGGCGCCATGACCGCGCAACGGTGGATCCACATTCTCTGGCCGGCCTTCATCGTGGGCGGCATCGGTGAGGGCATCTTCTTCACGGTGTTCGATCCGGCCGATCTGAGCCTCTTCGGGGAGCCTCTCGTGGCGAGCCGCGTCGCGATCTACTCCGCCGGCTTCTTCTGCTTCTGGGCGTTCGCGGCATGCTCCAGTGCACTCACGCTGTTCTTCCAGCGCACCTCGGCAGAGATCAACCGGTGTCCCATTCCGGACCCGACGCAGCGGCCACCCGGGTGCCCGAAGCGCGAGGACCCCAACGCCTGCTGCGGTTGACGCAACGCGGGTGAACAGCCATGTGGAACGGACGGGCAATCCCGTCCGTTCTGATTTGTACCAGCCCCGCGGATCGCGCGCTCTGTGATCCAAGTCACCGAGCCTGCCTGCGCGGACGCGCACGATGTGTCCGTCTTCTGCCATCCACACCATCCAGGTTCATGACCATGCGCACGCTCCACCTGCTCGCCATGCTCGCACTCGCCGGGTTTCTCCCGTCCGGGGTCGCACGCGCCGAGGCTCTCGAGACCACGGAGGCCAGCTATCGCGAGGTCGACGTGACGTACGCGACCGAGGCGGTGGTCGAGGCAACGCGCCAGTCCACCATCTCGGCCCAGACGACCGGTCGCATCGTCGAGTTGCGGTTCGACGTCGGCGACGCCGTGCGGCAGGGCGAGGTCATTGCGCGCATCGATCCGCAGCAGCTCGAGCAGGCGCTGGCGGGCAGCGTCGCCCAGGTCGCCCAGGCGCGGGCCGCCTACGAGAACGCCCGGGTCGAACTCGAGCGCACCCGTGAACTGGCGCGGCAGAAGTTCGTGAGCCAGGCAGCACTCGATCGCTCGGAAGCGGCCTTCCGGGTCGCCGAGGCGGGTTGGAAGGCGGCGCAGGCCTCCGCCGGTCAGGCTTCCACGTCGCGCAGCTACACGACGGTGGTCGCGCCCTACAGTGGCGTCGTCTCAGCGCGGCACGTCGAGTTGGGCGAGATGGCCGCGCCGGGCAAGCCGCTGCTGACGGGCTTCGATCCGGCGGATCTTCGGGTCGTGGCCGTGGTGCCGCAGTACCGCGTTGCGGCGGTGCGTGCCGGCGCGAAGGCCTCGGTGGAGATTCCCTCGATCGGGCGATGGGTCGAGGGCAGGGCCGTCACCGTGCTCCCGTCGGCCGATTCGCAGACGCACGTCACCCGGGTGCGGATCGACCTCCCGCGCGACGTACGCGACGTCTACCCCGGCGTGTTCGCTCGGGCGCATTTTGCCATCGGCCGGGAACGCCGGCTCGTGATTCCGACGCGCGCGGTCCTGCGGCGCAGCGAGGTGACGGCGGTGTACGTGGTCGGCGCCGAGGGACTTCCGCGGTTGCGGCAGATCCGGGCGGGGGAATCGGCCGGTCCGGAGTTGATCGAGGTGCTCGCAGGCATTCAGCCAGGGGAGAAGGTGGCCCTGGATCCGGTCAAGGCTGGCATGGCCGTGGCGGCCGGTGCCCAACAGGGGAGGAAGTGAAATGGCCCACATCGTGATCATCGGCGCAGGACTCGGCGGGATGCCCATGGCGTACGAGATGCAGCATCTCGCGCGGCCTGACGACCGGGTGACCGTAGTCTCGAACTCGCCCACGTTCCATTTCGTGCCGTCGAACCCTTGGGTTGCCGTGAACTGGCGCGTGCGCGACGACATCGAGTTCCCCGTCGCTGAGTATCTCCAGAAGAAGGGCATCCACTTCAACGCAGCGGGCGTGAAGCGCGTGCGCCCGGAGGAAAGCCGGCTCGAACTCGGCGACGGCAGCTTCCTCGACTACGACTTCCTGGTCATCGCGACCGGTCCGCGGCTCGCGTTCGAGGAAGTGGAGGGCCTCGGTCCGCAGGGGCACACGCAGTCGGTCTGCCACGTGGATCACGCGGTCGCCGCCGGCCGCGCGTGGGAGGCGTTCGTCGCGAAGCCAGGACCGATCGTCGTGGGTGCGGTGCAGGGCGCCTCGTGCTACGGCCCCGCGTACGAGTTCGCCTTCATCATGGAGACGGACCTGCGCAGACGGAAGATCCGCGATCGCGTCCCGATGACGTTCGTCACCGCCGAGCCCTACATCGGGCACCTGGGTCTGGGCGGCGTGGGTGACTCGAAGACGCTCCTCGAGTCGGCCATGCGGGAGCGGAACATCAAGTGGATCTGCAACGCGAAGACGACGCGGGTCGAAGCTGGAAAAATGTACGTCACCGAGTACGACGAGATGGGCAAGGAGAAGCGCCTCCATGAACTGCCCTTCGGCTACTCGATGATGCTGCCCGCGTTCAAGGGCGTCGATGCGGTGGCCGGTATCGAGGGTCTGGTGAATCCGCGCGGCTTCGTCCTCATCGACGAGCATCAACGCAATCCGACGTACAAGAACATCTACTCGGTGGGCGTGTGCGTCGCGATTCCGCCGGTCGAGCAGACGCCCGTCCCGACCGGTGCGCCCAAGACCGGCTACATGATCGAGTCGATGGTGACCGCCACGGCGCACAACATCCGCGCGGAGCTGGACGGACGCGAGCCCGAGGAGACCGCCACCTGGAACGCGCTGTGTCTCGCGGATTTCGGTGACACGGGCGTGGCGTTCGTCGCGCTGCCGCAGATCCCGCCGCGGAACGTGAACTGGTTCTCGGAGGGCCGCTGGGTGCATCTGGCGAAGGTGGCCTTCGAGAAATACTTCATCCGGAAGATGAAGAAGGGCACCTCGGAACCCCTCTACGAGAAACTGGTGCTCCACAGCCTCGGCATCCGCAAGCTGAAGACCTGATCCTCCCAATCGACGACTCCAGGACCCCATGGGCATCTCCGGCCGCATCGCCGCCTTCTTCCTTCGTTCACAACTGACCCCGCTCATCGCGCTCGTCGCGATGCTGGCTGGTCTCTTCGCGGTGGTGGTCACGCCGCGCGAGGAGGAGCCCCAGATCGACGTCACGATGGCCAACGTCTTCGTGCCGTTCCCCGGCGCGTCGGCAAAGGATGTCGAGAGTCTCGTCGCGACCCCTGCGGAGCAGGTGCTCTCGCGCATCGCGGGTGTCGACCACGTCTACTCCGTCTCGCGGCCGGGCATGGCCGTCCTCACGGTGCAGTTCAAGGTGGGCGAGGACCAGACCCGGGCGCTGGTACGGCTGCACGACACGCTGGCGGCGCATCGCGACTGGCTGTCGAGGGGGCTGGGCGTGGGGGAACCCGTCGTGAAGGCGAAGGGTATCGACGATGTCCCGATCGTCGCGCTCACGCTCTGGACCGACGATGCCGCACGCGGCGCGTTCGAGCTGGAGCGGGTCGCCCACGCGATGGAGGTCGAGCTGAAGCGCGTTCCCGGAACCCGTGATGTCTCGACGATCGGGGGCCCGGGGCAGGTCGTGCGCGTGCTGATCGACGCCGAGCGACTGAACGCCTTCGGCATCACCGCCCAGGATCTGCGCAATGCGCTGCAGCTCGCGAACGCATCGCAGCCGTCGGGCTCCCTCGTGCGGAACAATCGCGAGGTGCTGGTGCAGACCGGCACCTGGCTCGCGAGCGCCGCCGAGGTGAGGCAGCTCGTGGTGGGCGTGTTCGAACGGCAGCCGGTGTTCGTCACCGACGTGGCGAAAGTCGTGGAGGGGCCGGATCTGCCCGCGCGATATGCCTGGTACGGAACGGGTCCGGCGGCGGAGGGCGGGGCGCGGGGTGAACACCCGGCGGTCACGCTGGCGGTGTCGAAGAAGGCAGGGGAGAACGCGGTGACCGTCGCCACGGCGGTGCTGGAGCGGGTCAAGGCGCTCGAGGGCCAGATCATTCCGGAAGGCGTCCACGTCACGGCAACCCGCAACTACGGGGTGACGGCCAACGACAAGGCGATGAAGCTGATCCAGAAGCTCGGCTTCGCGACACTTTCGGTGGTCGTGCTGGTGTGGTTGACGCTCGGCCGCCGGGAGGCCGCGATCGTGGGCGTCGCCGTCGTGCTGACGCTCGCCGCCACGCTGTTCGCCTCTTGGGCGTGGGGGTTCACCCTGAACCGGGTGTCGCTGTTCGCCCTAGTGTTCTCGATCGGCATCCTGGTGGACGACGCCATCGTGGTGGTGGAGAACATCCACCGCCATTCGCAGCTCCACGACGCGCCGCTCGTCACGCTGATCCCCGGTGCCGTCGACGAGGTGGGCGGGCCGACCATCCTCGCGACCCTCACGGTGATCGCGGCGCTGCTGCCCATGGCGTTCGTGTCCGGCCTGATGGGGCCGTACATGAGCCCGATTCCGATCAACGCCTCGATGGGCATGGCCATCTCGCTCGCGGTGGCGTTCGTGGTGACGCCGTGGCTCGCCTCGAAGTGGCTGAAGTCGGGTCATCACGGCACGGCGCCAGCCGGGGAAGGGCGCCTCGATCGGCTCTTCGGTCGCATGGCACCGCTGCTCGACGGGGCGAGGGGACGTCCGCGACGGATGGCGCTGTTCGGTGCGATCGCGTTGGCGATCGTCGCGGCGGCATCGCTCGCGGTGTTCAAGCTGGTGGTGTTGAAGATGCTGCCGTTCGACAACAAGTCCGAGTTCCGCATCGTCATCGACATGCCGGTGGGCACGCCGCTGGAACGCACTGCCGCCGTGATGCGCGATATCGGTTCCGAACTGGCGAAGGTGCCCGAGGTGGTCGATTACCAGGCGTATGTGGGAACCGCGGGGCCGATCGACTTCAACGGACTCGTGCGGCAGTACTACCTTCGGGCGGCGCCGGAATCCGGCGACATGCAGGTCAACCTGCAGGACAAGCACCTGCGGGAACGGAAGTCCCACGAGATCGCCCAGGGCGTGCGCCCGGCGCTTGAGAAGATCGCAGCGGCGCACGGCGCCGAGGTGAAGGTGGTGGAAGTACCGCCTGGGCCGCCGGTGATGTCGCCGATCGTCGCGGAGATCTACGGCCCGGACTACGCCGGCCAGATGGCGGTGGCGAAGCAGGTGCGGGAGATCTTCCGCACGACCCCGGACATCATCGGCGTGGACGACAGCGTCGACGAGGATGCGCCGAAGCTGCTCGTGCGCGTGCTGCAGAACAAGGCGGCGATCGCCGGGGTGGCGCCGATGGACATCGTCGAGACCATGCGCATGGGTCTCGCCGGGGATTACGCCACACCGATCCACGACGGGGACGCGAAGTACGAGGTGCCGGTGCGGATCGGCCTGGCGCCGGAGCGGCTCGATTCGGTGGAATCGCTGCTGGCGCTGTCGGTGCGATCCCGTTCGGGCGCGCTGGTCCCGTTGTCGGAGGTCACGGAAGCGGTGCCGGTCCAGCGCGAACGTACGATCCACCACAAGGATCTCCAGCCCGTGGCTTACGTGTTCGGCGACATGGCCGGCGATCTCGACAGTCCGCTCTACGGCATGTTCGACATCCGTGCACGGACGGCCGGCATGGCGTTGTCCGAGGGCGGTCGCCTCGGCGAAGAGTTCCTCGGGGCGCCCGAGGAGCGCTACGGCGGCTACACGTTGCGCTGGGACGGCGAATGGACCGTCACGTACGAGACGTTCCGCGACATGGGGATCGCGTACGCCGTGGGGCTGGTGCTCATCTACCTGCTCGTGGTCGCGCAGTTCGGCTCGTACGTGGTGCCGCTGGTCATCATGGCGCCCATCCCGCTGACGCTGATCGGCGTGATGCCCGGACACGCGCTGCTGGGCACGCAGTTCACCGCGACGTCGATGATCGGGATGATCGCGCTGGCCGGGATCATCGTCCGGAACTCGATCCTGCTCGTGGACTTCGTGAATCTGCAGGTCGCGGAAGGTGTGGCTCTGCAACAGGCGGTGATCCATGCGGCCGCCGCGCGGGCGAAGCCGATCGTGCTGACCGGTCTTGCGGCGATGCTGGGTGCGCTCTTCATCCTCGATGATCCGATCTTCAGCGGGCTCGCCGTGTCGCTGCTCTTCGGCATCGCGGTGTCCACGCTGCTGACGCTCGTGGTGATTCCGATCCTCTACTACTCGACGTTGTACCGCCGGGTTCCGTGACCGCGGTCACATAGGTTCGGGCGGGAGACCGTTAACCTGACTTCGTGGCGGCCTCACCGGCCGCGAGGTCCTTCGAGGAGACATCCATGACCGTCAATCGCATCGTCCGCATCGTCGCCGGCTTCTTCGTCCTGCTCTCGCTCGCGTTGGGCGTCCAGGGCAGCCCGCTCTTCGTGAGCGCGAACTGGCTCTGGTTCACAGCCTTCGTGGGCGCGAACCTGTTCCAGAGCGGCTTCACGACGTTCTGCCCGCTCGACATGATCCTGAAGCGGTTGGGCGTCCGGGAAGGGGCTGCGTGCCAGTGACGATCGGTTCGTCCGACAAGAAATGAAAAAAGCCGCCTACGGGCGGCTTTTTTCGTTCGTGCAGAACCTCAGCAGGGCTGCTGGTGACTCATCACCTGCTTCAGGCTCGGGATGTCGATGATGCGGATGTGCTTCTGCTGGACGCTCACCAGGCCTTCGTCCTGGAAACGCGAGAAGACGCGGCTCACCGTTTCGAGCTTCAACCCGAGGTAGCTGCCGATCTCCTCGCGGGTCATGCGCAGATAGAACTCCGAGGGCGAGTAGCCCCGGGCGGTGAAGCGCTGAGACAGGTTCACCAGGAATGCGGCGAGGCGCTCCTCGGCCCGCATGCTCCCGAGAAGCATCATCACGCCATGATCGCGGACGATCTCGCGGCTCATCACCTTGTGGAAATGGTGCTGGAGGGCCTGCACCTCGCGGGAGAGGTCCTCGAGGCGGCTGAATGGGATCACGCAGACTTCGCTGTCTTCCAGCGCGATGGAATCGCAGGTGTGCAGCTCGGTGCCGATGCCGTCCATGCCGATCAGCTCGCCCCCCATGTAGAAGCCCGTGACCTGATCGCGCCCGTCCTCCAGAAGGACGGTGGTCTTGAAGAACCCGGAACGTACGGCGTAGATCGCGTCGAAGCGATCGCCCGCACGGTAGATGCTCTGGCCTTTCTTCGTGGTGCGGCGTAGATGAATGAGATCGTCCAGGCGATCCATCTCGGGCTGTGAAAGCCCCACTGGCAGGCACAGTTCCCTGAGCCCGCAGGTTGAGCAGGCAGTTCTGAGCCGCTCGAGACTGAGGGGCTGTACCGAGGAAGTGTTCAACATGTCCCGGTCTCCAGGAGTCGCGTTTCGTGTTCGCGTAACGTCTTCAGCTGACCCTTTCGGGCGTTTGATCCAAATCAAGCGACAAGTTCAGGTGCCGCGTATTCTCGCCTATGCGTGCCGAAGGTCGCTGCGACGGCTTCCAGTTTGTTCCAGGCTCTTGTCGAGCCTGCCAAGCCGATCGGTCCCGTAGGCTCGAAGGTGTTGCCAACCCGGCGACCCGCCGAGCCGTGGTGCCGTCCGCAGCAGGTTGATCAGCCAGTCGATCACCCCGTCTAACTTGCGGCGCGAGTCCTCCGAGGGCCCCAGCCCGCCGACGAGAATCGACTCCCCCCGACACGAAGCCAAATCATGATAACGCAGGCCTCCCTGGTGATCGACCCGGACGTGTTGCGGAACTACGGGCACAACGGTCCCCGCTACACCTCATACCCCACCGCGGACCGGTTCGTGGAGGCGTTCGACGAAAGCGCATACCGCAGCTGGTTGTCGAAGCGCGGGATCGGCGGGATCGGACGACCTCTCTCGCTCTACGTGCATCTGCCCTTCTGCGACACGATCTGCTTCTACTGTGCGTGCAACAAGATCGTGACCCGTGACCGCGGGCGGGCCGCCAAGTATCTGAAGTATCTCGAGCGCGAGGCGGAGCTCGTGTCCAAGTCGCTCGACGGCGACCGGCGTCTCTGTCAGCTGCACTGGGGCGGCGGTACGCCGACCTTCCTTCCGCCCGATCAACTCCGGGAGTTGATGGCAATCATCTCGCGACACTTCAAGCTGGTTCCCGATGGCGAGTACTCCATCGAGATCGACCCGCGCAGCGTCGAGCCCGGGACGATCGCGCTACTGGCCGAAATGGGCATGAACCGGATCAGCGTGGGCGTCCAGGATTTCGACCCCGTGGTGCAGCAGGCGGTCAACCGCATCCAGAGCGAGGCCTCGACCCGCGCGGTGGTCGAGGAGGCGAGGGCGAGCGGGATACGCTCGGTGAACATGGACCTGATCTACGGGCTGCCGAAGCAGAACGTCGTCGGGTTCAACGAGACCATCGACCGCGTCCTGGACATCGCGCCCGACCGGATCGCGCTGTACAGCTACGCGCACCTTCCGCACATGTTCAAGCCGCAGCGGCGGATCCTCGACGCGGACCTGCCCACGCCGGACGTCAAGCTCCAGATGCTCTCGCTCGCCATCCGTCGGCTGGGGGAGGCCGGATTCGTCTATATCGGGATGGACCACTTCGCGAAGCCGGACGACGAGCTGGCGGTCGCCCAGCGACAGGGGCGCCTGCATCGCAACTTCCAGGGTTATTCAACCCACGCCGAATGCGACCTGGTCGCCCTCGGTGTGACCGCGATCGGCAGCGTGGGCCCCACGTATGTCCAGAACGTCCGTACGCTCGACGACTACTACGACCGGCTCGATCGCGGCGTCCTTCCGGTCATGCGTGGCATCGAGCTGACATCGGACGACATCCTGCGTCGTACGGTGATCCAGTCCCTGATGTGCCATGGCGCGGTCTCCATGGAGGGCGTGGAACTGGGTCACATGATCGATTTCCGCAGCTACTTCCACGCGGAGTTGCAGGAGCTTGCGCCATTCGTCGAGCAGGGTCTTGTCACGATCGATGAGGAGTGGCTGGCGGTGACCCCTCGCGGTCGTCTGCTCGTGCGGGCAGTCTGCATGGTCTTCGACCGCTATCTCCGCAATCAGCAGCGTACGGCGAGCTACTCCAAGGTGATCTGACGGTGCCCGTCGAGTTGGCCGGTGCAGCGTTCGTCGTGGGCCTTCTGGGCGGCGTCCACTGCATCGGGATGTGCGGCGGGATCGTCTCCGCCCTCGTCGGTGCAGGAGGGGAGGGGTTCCCACGCTGGAAGCTGCGTCTCGGCTACAACATCGGCCGGATTGCTTCGTACGCGATGGCCGGGGCCGTGGCGGGTACGGTCGGCGGTGCGAGCCTCCTACTAGCGAGGGCTCTGCCGGTACAGATGGTCGCGCTGGTGCTGGCGAACCTGCTGCTGGTGGGCCTGGGGCTCTACCTCGCAGGGTTCTCGAATCTGGTCGCGCGGCTGGAAGGTCCTGGCAGGCAGATCTGGCGACATATCCAGCCGATGACACGTCGCCTGCTTCCTGCGGACAACTGGTGGCGTTCGCTCGCCCTCGGCGGACTGTGGGGGTGGTTGCCTTGTGGGCTGGTGTACTCCATCCTCGCGACCGCGCTGCTGGCAGGTTCAGCCGCGGGTGGGGCTGCGGTGATGCTGGCGTTCGGTCTCGGTACGCTGCCGAATCTCCTGATGGCCGGCGCAGCCTTCGACCGCCTCCGGAGCAGGGTCGGGATCCGTGTGGTGGCAGGCGGACTCGTCGCCGGCTTCGGGCTTCTTGGGTTGCTGCGTGCGACCGCCCTGCCCGATGCAATCCGTCGCGGGGTCCTCTGCCTGGTCTGATCGCCGGGGGGCGGGTCTGCGCTTCTCCCTGCGCGGATCGTCCCTTACCCGGGTTCTCTCGACTGGCCCCTCCCTGGGGCGGCCCCGCCTTGACGGTGCGTTCCGGTGTCTTGCGAAGCAGCGACCGCCGCCTTCGAATGCCCGCAGAAACCACACGCGCCGCTTGAGGTGTGCGGTGTAAACGTATTAAAATTCAAAGCTATCCTGCTCATGCACGCTTGAGGCTGTGCCTGCCGTGCGCCGCAACCCTGTGACTGACCACCGAATTCGGCCTGTCACTCGTGGAATGGCGCACCCGGTGAGGCACCTATTCGTACGTTATGGGTACGTTGATGGGTACGTTATTGGTCATGCGTCCCATGGTCGTTTGCATTTTGCAAGCGTGCGTACAGCAGGAAATTCACACACCCGCGAGCAGTTCAAGGTGCGGTGCCCGTCCGGCAGGAATGCCGCGGGCCATCAGCGGGTGGAGGCTCAACCACACTTCAGGAGTTTCCCATGTCCGTCACCATGCGGCAGATGCTCGAGGCCGGAGTTCACTTCGGCCACCAGACGCGGTACTGGAATCCCAAGATGGCGCCGTTCATCTTCGGTCACCGCAACAAGATCCACATCGTCAATCTCGAGAAGACCCTGGTCATGTACCAGGAGGCGATGAAATACGTTCGCCAGCTATCCGCCAACAAGGGCAACATCCTCTTCGTCGGAACCAAGCGTCAGGCTCGCGACATCGTCCGCGAGGAAGCTGTTCGTGCCGGCTGCCCCTTTGTCGATCACCGCTGGCTTGGCGGAATGCTCAGCAATTTCAAGACCGTGAAGCTGTCGATCAAGCGCCTCCGCGACATGGAAGCGATGGTGCAGGACGGCTCCATGGAGAAGCTCTCCAAGAAGGAAGGCCTCATGTTCCAGCGTGAACTGGCCAAGCTCGACCGCAGCCTGGGCGGCATCAAGGAGATGAACGGTCTCCCCGACGCCCTCTTCGTGATCGACGTGGGTTACCACAAGATCGCCGTGACCGAGGCAACGAAGCTCGGGATCCCTGTCGTGGCCGTGGTCGACACCAACCACACGCCCGACGGCATCGCTTACGTCATCCCCGGCAACGACGACTCCAGCCGCGCCATCCGTCTGTATGCCCGCGGTGCGGCCGACGCCGTGCTCGAGGGCCGCAGCCAGATCGTGCGTGAAGCCGCCGGCGACGAGTTCGTGGAAGTCGAGACCACCGAAGATCAGTCCGGGCAGTAATGCCAGCACGCGCCGGCCGCGACGCGGTCGGCGCCCGAAGTCCGGGGCGGCGCGCGACGCATGCCCCGACACCGAAGCACAGCATTCAGGAGCGAACATGGCGGAAATCACCGCGTCCATGGTGAAGGAACTGCGCGAGAAGACCGACGCGCCGATGATGGAATGCAAGAAGGCCCTGACCGAGGCGGCCGGCGACATGGAAAAGGCGGAGGAGATCCTCCGCGTGAAACTCGGTAACAAGGCAGCCAAGGCGTCTGCCCGGGTTGCTGCTGAGGGTATCGTGGGCACCTTCCTGTCGCCCGACGGCAAGCTCGCGGCGATCATCGAGGTCAATTGCGAGACCGACTTCGTGGCCAAGAACGAGGACTTCCTCGCCTTCACCCGCGAGTTGGCATCTCTGGTCGCGAACGGAAACCCGTCGGACGTGGCTGCCCTTTCGGCAATGCCCCTCTCGGGAAAGACGGTCGACCAGGTGCGTACCGAACTCGTGGGCCGCATCGGCGAGAACCTCAGCATCCGCCGCTTCACACGCATCGCATCGGCAGGCCGCGTGGCGCAATACATCCATGGTGGTTCGAAGATCGGTGTGCTGGTCGATCTGGTGGGCGGTGACGAGAACCTCGCCAAGGATCTCGCGATGCACGTGGCTGCCGCCAAGCCCGTGGCACTCTCCAAGGATCAGGTCCCCGAGACGCTGATCCAGAAGGAGCGCGACGTCGCTGCTGCGAAGGCAGCGGAGCAGGGCAAGGCTCCCGACATCGCCCAGAAGATGGTCGAGGGTTCGGTGCAGAAGTTCCTGAAGGAAGTCACGTTGCTCGGTCAGCCGTTCGTGAAGGACGACAAGCAGACCGTCGAGCAGCTTCTCAAGAGCCGCAGCGCATCAGTGTCCAGCTTCGTGCTGTACGTGGTGGGCGAGGGGATCGAGAAGAAGACGACCGACTTCGCTGCGGAAGTCGCGGCGCAGGCCCAGGCCGCGATGCAGCGTTGACGTAACCCGAGTCCCGGAACCATGGCGAAGCCAGTCTTCAAGCGCATCCTGCTCAAGCTCTCAGGCGAAGCCCTGATGGGCGAGGACAGCTACGGCATCAATCGCGAAACCATCGAGCGCATGGTCTCCGAGATTGCGGAGGTCGTGAATCTCGGGGTGGAACTCGCCGTCGTCATCGGCGGCGGGAACATCTTCCGGGGTGTGGCCGGTGGCGCGGCCGGAATGGATCGCGCCACCGCCGACTACATGGGCATGCTGGCCACCGTGATGAATGCGCTGGCATTGCAGGACGCCCTCCGCCGCATCGGCGTTTCCGCCAGGGTGCAGTCGGCGCTCAACATCGAACAGGTGGCTGAGCCCTACATTCGCGGGAAGGCGATCCGCTATCTGGAAGAAGGCAAGGTCGTGATCTTCGGGGCGGGCACGGGAAATCCGTTCTTCACCACCGACACGGCCGCGGCGCTGCGCGGAATGGAAATGAACGTCGACATCGTGCTGAAGGCGACGAAGGTCGACGGTGTGTACACCGACGATCCGAAGACGCACCCGGGCGCGACCCGCTATCAGAAGATCAGCTTCGACGAGGCGATCTCGCGGAACCTCAAGGTGATGGACGCCACGGCGTTCACGCTGTGCCGTGATCAGAAGCTGCCCATCTGCGTGTTCAGCATCTTCAAGACCGGTGCCTTGCGCCGGGTGGTCATGGGCGAGGACGAAGGAACGCGCGTCTACGCATAGGGCGAGTCGCGGTGATCGGGCGTCCCGGGTGACGCCGGCCGCGGCAGTGCGACAGCGACGCGTATTCACCAGACAGGGGGCAGGCAGATGATCGCGGATGTGAAGAAGAACGCCGAGCAGAAGATGCAGAAGTCGATCGAGACACTCAAGTCCGATCTGGGCAAGGTGCGGACGGGCCGGGCGCACACCGGTCTGCTGGATCACATCAAGATCGACTACTACGGCACGCCGACGGCCATCAATCAGATTGCCAACATTTCGCTCATCGACGCGCGGACCATAGGCGTGACGCCCTGGGAGAAGAAGCTCGGCGGCGCGATCGAGAAAGCCATCCGCGATTCCGATCTCGGGTTGAATCCGGTTTCGATGGGCGACATCGTCCGCGTGCCGATGCCTCCGCTTACTGAAGAGCGCCGCAAGGACCTCATCAAGGTGGTGCGCGGTGAGGCGGAAGCTGCCCGTATCGCGATCCGCAACGTGCGGCGCGACGCCAACACGCAGTTGAAAGAGCTGCTGAAGGAAAAGAAGGTCGCCGAGGACGACGAGCGGCGCGGTCAGGAAGACGTACAGAAGTTGACGGACCGCTACATCGCCGACGTCGACAAGACACTCGCGGCGAAGGAAGCGGAACTCCTGGCAGTCTGAGTTGGCGCGTTTTCTCAGTGCCACACAGGGCATTCCGGAGGGCGGACGGGTGCCAAGGCACGTGGCGATGATCATGGACGGGAACGGGCGCTGGGCGAAGCGTCGGTTCCTTCCCCGCGTTGCGGGTCACAAGCGTGGCGTCGATGCCGTGCGCGACGTCGTTCGTGCATCGGTCGATTTCGGTGTCGAGTACCTCACCCTGTTCGCCTTCTCGAGCGAGAACTGGCGGCGCCCTCCCGATGAAGTCTCGTTTCTGATGCAGTTGTTCGTCCGTGCGCTCGAGCAGGAGGTCACGAAGCTGCACGAGAACGAGATCAGGCTGCGGGTCATCGGCGATCTCAGTCCCCTGGATGCGGGTCTCGTCCGACTCATCGAAGAGGGTGAGCGACTCACGCAGTCGAACACCCGGCTCACGCTGACGGTTGCGGCGAACTACGGCGGCCGCTGGGACATCCTCCAGGCGATGAATCGCCTTGCGCGGGCTCATCCGGAACGTGCCGGGCGCTACACCGAAGAGGATCTCGCGCCGTTGCTTGCCATGAGCTACGCACCAGAACCCGATCTCTTCGTGCGGACCGGAGGGGAACAGCGCATCAGCAATTTCTTGCTCTGGCAGCTCGCGTACACCGAGTTGTACTTCACCGACACCCTGTGGCCGGACTTCGACACGAAGGCCTATCTCGCCGCCATCCAGTCGTTCCGGCAGCGCGAACGTCGGTACGGGCGCACGAGTGAACAACTGGTCGCGGACGACGTCGCCGCGGTGCCCGTCGGTCGCGGCTGACGTAGCGGGCGCCATGCTCGGACGGCGCATCCTCACGGCAATCCTCCTCTTGCCGGCTGCTCTGGCAGCTCTGTTCTTGCTGCCGGCGGCGGGTTGGCGCATCGCCGCGGGGATCGTGATCCTGATCGGTGCCGATGAATGGTCTCGGCTCGCCGGATGGCAGGGTAGGGGGCGCGTGGCGTTTGCCGCCTTGATCGCTGTCTCCCTGCTGAGCGCAGGCGCGATGCAGATCGAATGGATCGGATTCCCATGGATTCTCGCTTTGGCCACCCTGCTCTGGTCCTCGGTCGTGTTGGCATGGCTGCGCGGAGGCTGGCACGTGCGGTCCTGGTGGGCGATGGCGTTGACGGGATGGTGGGTGCTCGTTCCGGCGTGGCTGGCAACCGTCATGCTGCATGAACGCCCCGGTCAACTGCTCGCGCTGATGGCCGTGGTGTGGGTTGCAGACACCGCCGCCTATTTCGCCGGGCGCCGCTTCGGACGCCACAAGCTGGCGCCCGGAATCAGCCCAGGCAAGACTTGGGAGGGTGTGTTCGGTGCCTTGGCTGGCGTGGCGGTCTACTACATTCTGCTGGCGCAGTTCGCGCCGACGCTGTTGGGCGGCTTCGGCTTCGTTCCCGGATTGATTCTCGTCGGCGCCCTCGCCACACTCGGCATCGTTGGAGACCTCTTCGAGTCCTGGATGAAGCGGGTGGCCGGTGTGAAGGACAGCGGAAAACTGCTCCCCGGTCATGGCGGCGTCCTCGATCGCATCGATGCACTCACTGCGAGCCTGCCTTTGGCAGCGCTGGCGATCTGGCTGACGGGTTAGTTCATGCGTGGCATTGCCATTCTCGGTTCCACCGGTAGTATCGGTCGTTCGACGCTCGACGTCGTCGCGCGTCATCCCGATCGATATCGCGTCGTCGCACTGGCTGCTCGTCGTCAGATCGACGTCCTTTTCGATCAGTGCGTGGCGCACCGTCCGAAGCTCGCGGCGGTGCTCGACGAGGGAGCATCGACCGTCCTGCGGGAGCGTCTCGCTGCCGCAGGGGTCGATTGCGAAGTGGTTCACGGGGTTGCGGGGCTCGAAGCGGTCGCACGTATCGAGGAGGCTTCGAGCGTGATGGCGGCGATCGTAGGCGGCGCCGGACTCGCGCCGACACTCGCCGCGGTACGCGCCGGAAAGACCGTCCTGCTCGCCAACAAGGAAGCCCTGGTGATGGCCGGCAGCCTCTTCCTGGATGCCGTGCGCGAACACGGCGCGACGCTCCTGCCCATCGACAGCGAGCACAACGCCGTTTTCCAGTCCCTGCCTGCCGGATTCGACCGCGACCTCGAGCAGCGGGGGGTGCGCCGTATTCTCTTGACTGCCTCCGGCGGTCCGTTCCGCACCTGGGCAGTCGATCGCCTGGCCGGTGTCACGCCCGACGAGGCGTGCGCCCACCCGAACTGGGTGATGGGTCGGAAGATATCCGTCGATTCGGCCACGATGATGAACAAGGGTCTCGAGGTGATCGAGGCCCACTGGTTGTTTGGCGCGCCGGCTGCGCAGATCGAGGTCGTCATCCACCCGCAGAGCGTGATTCATTCGATGGTGGAGTACGTCGATGGCTCCGTACTCGCGCAGCTCGGCAACCCGGACATGCGCACGCCGATCGCGCATGCGCTCGCGTATCCGGAGCGCATCGCTTCGGGGGTGAGTTTCCTCGATCTGGCCCGGGGCACGAGCCTCACGTTCGAAGCCCCCGACCTCGATCGCTTCCCGTGTCTTCGCCTGGCCTATCGAGCGCTCGATGCGGGTGGCGTCGCATCGATCGCGCTGAACGCGGCCAACGAATGCGCGGTCGAGGCGTTCCTCGCAGGGCATCTCGCGTTCGATCGGATCGCAACGGTCATCGAGAACGTTCTCGACCGGATGCCGTCGGACCGGGTCGAGTCGTTGAGTGCGGTCCTGGAGGCGGACGCGCGTGCGCGGCGTCTCGCGCTGGAGGTGCTCCGGGAGCACGCCGGCATGATGACCGATCGAGAATTGAGGGAGCCGGGATGAATCTGCTGATCACACTGTTGTCCGCTGTTGCCGCGTTGGGCCCGCTCATCGTCTTCCACGAGTTCGGTCACTACCTGGTCGCGCGCCTCTGCGGCGTCAAGGTCCTGCGGTTCTCACTCGGTTTCGGCAAGCCGATCTGGTCGAAGCGGCTGGGCCGGGACGGGACGGAATGGTCGATCTCCGCGCTGCCGCTCGGTGGCTACGTCAAGATGCTCGACGGCCGGGAGGGGGCGGTGCCGCCGTCCGAGGCGCATCGCGCGTTCGACCGGCAGAATGTCTGGAAGCGCTCTGCAATCGTGGTGGCTGGTCCGGTGGCGAACTTCATTCTCGCCATCGTCCTGTACTGGGTGATGTTCGTTCACGGTATCCCAGGCATTCGACCGGCCATCGGCGAGGCACCACCCGCCACCGCGGCGGCCGCCGCGCAGATCGAGCGTGGCGAGATGGTCACCCATGTGGCTGGGGTGCCGGTGCGCACCTGGCAGGAGTTCCGGCTCGCGCTCCTCGAGCACGCCGTCGAGAAGCGCGCGATCACGCTCGACACCGTGGGTCTCAACGGCAATCTCTACACCCGTCGGCTCGACCTGTCGGGGTTGGAGAGCGATGCCCTCGATGCGGATTTCCTCGGGACGCTCGGACTGGTGAGCTACCGCCCGCCGATTCCCCCCGTCGTGGAGGAAGTGGTGAGCGGGAGTCCGGCGGCACTGGCGGGGCTGCGTCGCGGCGACGAGATCGTCGCCATCGACGGCAAGCCCGTACCTCTCTGGGAGGATCTCATCAGGTCCGTGCGCGCCCGACCCGGCGCAACGATGGAGTTCGAGTACCTTCGGGATGGCGCGACATCCACAGTCACGATCACCGCCGCGGATGCCGTCGAGCAGGGTGTGCACATCGGTCGTATCGGCGTGATGCCCCGTCAGGATCCCGAAGTGCTGAAGCGCCTTGCCACGGAGGTCCGCTACGGGCCGATCGAAGCGATCGCCGCCGCGGCTCAGAAAACCTGGGCGATGACATCGTTCAGCGTCGAGATGATGTGGAAGATGGTCCAGGGCAAGGTGTCTCTCAAGAACCTCAGCGGACCCATCACCATCGCCGACTATGCGGGTCAATCCGCGCAGTTGGGCTGGCTGGCGTTCGTGAGTTTCGTCGCGGTCGTCTCCATCAGTCTGGGTGTGCTGAACCTGCTCCCTGTACCCCTACTGGATGGTGGGCACCTGATGTACTATGCGTTCGAAATCATCAAGGGCAGCCCGGTGTCCGAGCGCACGCTCGAACTTGGTCAGCGCGTCGGGATGTTGCTCCTGATGTCGCTCATGGCTTTCGCCGTCTATAACGATATTCAGCGCCTCGTAGGCGGTTCCTAGCGGATGAAGCGTTCCCTTCTCGCGATACTCGTCGCACTCGCGTACGCCCCTTCCGCCCAGAGTTTCGAGCCCTTCCAAGTCAAGGATATCCGCGTCGAAGGCATCCAGCGGACGGATGCAGGCACGGTGTTCAGCTATCTCCCGATTCGCGTCGGCGAGACGATGACTCCCGACAAGGCCACGGCGGCGGTGAAGACACTCTATGCCACCGGCTTCTTCAAGGACGTGCAGCTCGACGCCGACGGCAACGTGCTGGTCATCTCCCTTCTCGAACGGCCGGCGATCGCCGCCATCGACGTATCCGGCTCCAAGGAGTTCGAAAAGAAGAAGCTGCTCGAGATCTTTCGATCCGGTGGGCTGACCGAGGGGCGGATCTTCGACCAGGCCATGCTGGAGCGCGCGAAGCAAGACCTGAAGAACCAGTACATCGCCCGCGGCAAGTACGCGGTTGATGTCCAGGCTTCGGTGAACCCGCTCGAGCGCAATCGGGTTTCCGTCAATTTCACCATTCGCGAAGGCCAGGTCGCGAAGATCCGTTCGATGAACATCGTGGGCAACAAGGCGTTCCGCGACAAGGATCTGCTCGAGCTCTTCGCGATTGGCACCCCGGGGATCATGAGTTGGTACACCCGGAACGATCAGTACTCGAAGCAGAAGCTGTCAGCCGATCTCGAGACGCTCCGGTCGTTCTACCTCAATCAGGGATTCCTGGAGTTCACGATCGACTCGACCCAGGTCGCGTTGAGTCCGGACAAGCGGCAGGTCTTCGTCACCGTCAATGTGACCGAAGGCGAGCGCTACACCGTGACCGGGGTGAAGCTGGCGGGTGATCTGCTGGTTCCCGAGGAGGAACTGCTCAAGTTCGTGAAGCTGAAGACGGGTGAGCTGTTCAATCGCGAGCGGCTGACCGAGTCGACGAAGCTCATGAACGAGCGGCTCGGAAATGATGGCTATGCGTTTGCCCAGGTGAACGCCGTCCCGGAGATCGATCGCGAGAAGCGCGAAGTGGCCTTCACGCTCTATGTGGATCCTGGTCGCCGCGTGTACGTGCGTCGGATCAACATCGCGGGCAATACGACTACGCGGGACGAGGTCGTGCGCCGCGAGTTCCGCCAGATGGAAGGTGGGTGGTACTCGCAGGAGAAGATCAATCGTTCGAAGGTGCGGGTCGACCGCCTCGCGTTCTTTTCGGAGGTGAACGTCGAGACGCCTCCGGTGCCGGGCACCCCGGACCAGGTCGACGTCAACATGACCGTGAAGGAGCGCCCCACCGGCAGCATCACCCTGGGCGCCGGTCTGTCGAGTGCGGAGCGAGTGATTCTCTCGGCGTCGATTGCGCAGCAGAACGCTTTCGGGACAGGCAATGCGCTCTCGCTCAACGTGCAGAGCGGGCGTATCAACCGCATCGTATCGCTCTCGTACACCAACCCCTATTGGACCGACGATGGCGTCAGCCGGGGCTTCGACGTCTACTCGCGTCGGTTCAATCCGACCGTCCTCAGGGCGGCCACCTTCGCGACCAACACCGACGGGGCTGGCATACGGTTCGGGGTGCCGATCTCCGAATTGGATACGATCAACTTCGGGCTTGCCGTCGAGAGCAACGACATCCAGATCTTCGACCAGTCCCCCCAGCGCTTCAAGGACTTCGTCAATCAGTTCGGGGCCACGAACGTCGGCGTCATCGGCAACATCGGTTTCTCGCGGGATGGTCGCGACAACGTGATGACGCCCACGACGGGGACGTATCAGCGGATTGTCGGCGAGGTCGCACTGCCGGGTGTCGACCTCGAGTACTACCGGGTGACGTATCTCGCCCAGCGCTTCTTCTCCCTGACGCCGACCACCACGCTGCAGGCCGGACTGACGCTCGGTCTTGCGGATGGCTACGGTGGCAATCCCCTCCCGTTCTACAAGAACTTCTTCGCGGGGGGCGTGAACAGCGTACGGGGGTTTGCCCAGCTCGCGCTCGGTCCAAGGGACGAGTTCGGCTTTCCGGTCGGCGGATCCCGTCAGATCCTGGGTACCCTGGAGTACTACTTCCCGTTCCCGGGTGCCGGGAAGGACCGCAGCCTGCGGTTGTCGACTTTCGTCGATACCGGTATGGTGGATGATAGTTTTGACGTGGCAGCGCTTCGGTACTCTGCCGGCTTGGCACTCAACTGGTTTTCGCCGGTCGGGCCGCTCAAGCTCAGCTTCGGTATTCCCATCAAGAAGGAACCGACGGACCGACTGCAACGCATTCAATTCACGCTCGGCACGCTGTTCTAGAACCGAGCCGACGCGACTGACGGACACCTCATATGAAACTCCTCCAATCCCGAATGGCTTCGAATTTCACTTTCGGCCTGGCAGCACTGCTCATGGTCGGCCTGGCACCCGCAACGGCGCTTGCGAACGACGCCTTGAAGGTCGGATTCGTCAGCATCGAACGTATCCTCCGCGAGGCCGGACCCGCCAAGAAGGCGTTGCAGAAGCTCGAGAAGGAGTTCCAGGCGCGCGACGCGGAAGTCCAGAAGCTCGGCAAGCAGGCAAAGGATCTTCAATCGATCCTCGAGAAGGAAGGCGTGACGATGAGCGAGTCGGACCGCCGGAACAAGGAAGCGGAGCTGGGCCGGTTGAATCGTGATCTGCAGCGCATGCAGCGGGAGTTCCGGGAAGACCTCAACACGCGCAAGAACGAAGAACTGTCGCAGGTGATCGAGCGCGCGAACAAGGTCGTGCAGCAGATTGCCGAGGCCGAGAAGTACGACCTCATCCTCCAGGAAGCCGTGTACCGCAGCCCGCGCATCGACATCACGGACAAGGTCCTCAAGGCGCTCGGCGACAAATAGGGCGCCCGGGGGCGCATGTCGCCCATCCACCATGGAAGAGTTGCGCCCATGATCCCCAAAGAAGCACGGCTACGCACGCTCGGCGAGATCGTCGACGCCCTGGGGGGCGAACTCGTCGGACCACGGGATCTCGGCATCCGGCAGGTGGCGACGCTCGACGCTGCCGCCGGCGATGAAGTATCTTTCCTGGCCAGCCATCACTACCGCCCGCAGTTGGACCGCACCAATGCAGGTGCCGTCATTCTGGGCACGGCCGATCGCGACGCGACACAGCGTCCGCGGATCGTGGCGGACGCCCCCTACCTCTATTTCGCGCGCCTTTCCGCGCTCCTGAATCCTCCCGCCGCGGTCGTGCCGGGCATTCATGCGTCTGCGGCGGTGCATCCGGAAGCAGTGGTTTCCCCCGATGCCCAGATCGATGCGTGCGCCGTTGTCGGGGCGGGCGCAGTCGTCGGCGCGGCGGCGGTCATCGGGCCTGGATGCGTGATCGAAGCGGGTGCATCGGTCGGCGCCGGGTCCCGCCTCGGCCCGAACGTGGTCGTCCGCGCCAGTTGCGTGATCGGGGCGCGTTGCATTCTGCACCCCGGTGTCGTGGTCGGCGGTGATGGCTTCGGGATGGCGGAATCCGAAGGCCGATGGGAGAAGGTGCCCCAGATCGGGCGGGCGATCCTGGGCGACGACGTCGAAGTCGGAGCCAACACCACGATCGATCGCGGCGCCCTGGGCGACACCGTCATCGAGGACGGTGTGAAGCTCGACAACCTGATCCAGATCGCCCACAACGTCGTGATCGGCGCCCACACCGCCGTTGCCGCCTGCGCGGGTTTCGCAGGCAGTTCGCGCATCGGCAAGTACTGCCGCATCGGCGGGGCGGCGATGATCCACGGGCACATCGAGATCTGCGATCGCACCATCGTCGCTGCCGGCACCATGGTGCGCAAGAGCATCACGGCGCCCGGCATCTACGATGGGTTCTTCCCCGCATTGCCGCATCGCGACTGGATGAAGAATCTGGCGCACTTCAATCGGCTGCACGAGCACGCAGACACCATAAGAAAACTGGAAGCGCGCATCGACGCGCTCGAAAGGGGAAAGCTTTGAACGCCATGGAGATCCACGAGATCCTGCAATGCCTGCCGCACCGGTATCCGATGTTGCTGGTGGACCGTGTGCTCGAGTGCGAACCCGGAGTCTCGATCCGGGCGCTCAAGAACGTGTCGATCAACGAGCCCTTCTTCGTCGGGCATTTCCCGCACTACAAGGTGATGCCCGGCGTCCTGATCATCGAAGCGCTGGCGCAGGCCGCTGCCGTGCTTTCCTTCAAGACTCTCGGCACCAAGGCCGACGGCAATTCGGTCTACTACTTCGTCGGCATCGATGCTGCGCGGTTCAAGAAGCCGGTCACCGCCGGCGACCAGCTCATTCTCAAGGTCCAACTGGGTCGTCAGTTGCGCGGCATCTGGAAGTTCACCGCGCAGGCCGAGGTCGATGGAGCCGTCGTCGCCGAGGCCGAACTGATGTGCACGCTGCGGGACGTTTCGTCGATCGTCGGCCCATGATCCATCCGACCGCGATCGTCCACCCCGGAGCGCGGCTCGATGCCGGCGTCGAGATCGGGCCGTACGCCGTCATCGGTGAACACGTGACCGTGGGCGAGGGCACGACCATCGGAGCGCACGCGGTGGTGACCGGACACACCCGGATCGGCCGCGACAATCGCATCTTCCAGTTCACTTCGATCGGGGAAGCCCCGCAGGACAAGAAGTACGCGGGCGAACCCACGCGGCTCGAGATCGGGGATCGCAACACGATTCGCGAGTTCTGCACGCTGAACGCCGGGACCGTCCAGGATGCGGGTGTGACCCGCGTCGGCAGCGACAACTGGATCATGGCCTACGTGCACATCGCCCACGATTGCGTGGTGGGCGATCGCGTCATCTTCGCGAACTGCACGCAACTGGCCGGCCACGTGCACGTCGGAGACTGGGTCATCCTCGGAGGCTTCACGGGCATCCATCAGTTCTGCAGGTTGGGCGCGCACAGCATGACGGCGATCGGCAGCGTCGTGGTCCACGACCTCCCTCCGTACGTGATGGCCCAGGGCGATACTGCGAAGGCCCATGGGCTCAACACCGAAGGCTTGAAGCGACGAGGTTTCAGTGCGGAAGCCATTGCGGGCATCCGGAAGGCCTACAAGACGCTCTATCGCAGCGGACTCACGCTCGACGAGGCACGCCAGGCGCTCACGGTGCAGGCAGCCGAATGCGCCGAGGTCGCACCGCTCGCGGAGTTCCTCGGACTCGCGACTCGGGGCATCGTGCGCTGATCCCGGCGCTCCCAGGACAACTCTCGACTACCCTCGAATGTCTCGACAGATTCGCATCGCGGTGGTGGCTGGCGAGGCCTCCGGAGATCAACTGGCAGGGCCGCTGATCGCCGCCTTGTCGGAGCGCCTGCCGGACGCTTCGTTCGTCGGAATCGGTGGTCCGCGGATGCAGGCGGCCGGGCTCGAATCCTGGTTCCCGATGGAGACCCTCTCGGTGCGCGGTTATGCCGAGGCGGCGCGGAGCGTGCCGAAGATCCTTGCGATCCGCCGCGAACTCATCGGTCGGCTTCTCGACGATCCTCCCGATGTCTACATCGGCGTGGATGCGCCCGATTTCAACCTTGGCGCCGAGGCACGGCTTCGCGCAGCGGGGATCCCGACCGTGCAATACGTGGGCCCCTCGATCTGGGCATGGCGGGGCAAGCGCATCGACCGGATCGCCAAGTCGGTCGATCACATGCTGGTGCTGTTCCCGTTCGAACCCCCACTGTACGAGCGGGCAGGCGTTCCGGTCACGTTCGTCGGGCATCCGATGGCGGACGAAGTCCCGCCGATGCCCAATCGCGATGCTGCGCGAGAGCAGCTGAAGGTGCCGCTGGTGGCCCCTGTATTTGCACTTCTTCCGGGAAGTCGGCGCGGGGAACTGGAACAGCACGCCGGCCTGTTCGTGCGGACGGCGCGTCAGATCCTCGCCCAGCTGCCGGATGCGCGTTTCCTTGTTCCACTTGCCACGCGCCCCACGCGTTCCCAGTTCGAACAGGCCCTCTACGACCACGAGGGACTGGACCTGCCGATCACGGTGCTCTTCGGTCATTCTCAGATCGCTATGACCGCTGCCGATGTGGTGCTCGTGGCGTCCGGTACCGCGAGTCTCGAGGCTGCATTGCTGCGCCGCTCGATGGTCGTGACGTATCGTGTTCCGAAGCTGACGTACCGCATCATGTGGCCGCGCCGCTATCTGCCCTGGATCGGGCTTCCCAACGTGCTTGCTGGTGAGTATGTCGTTCCCGAGATCCTCCAGGACGACGCCACTCCGGAGAATCTGACGCAGGCCCTCGTGAATCAGTATCGCGATGGTGTCGTTCGCGAACGGCAGGCCGAACGCTTCGAGGAGATGTACGCGAGCCTGCGCCAGGGCGCAGCAGGTCGTGCAGCCGACGCCGTCCTGCCGATCTTGCGGGCGCCGGCCGGACGCAAGCAGCCGCTTGCCCTGGCCCGTGACCGTGTCACGCCGTGAAGGAGGGCCTGTCGCTGGTCCGTCTGGCTGGGGTGGATGAAGCGGGCAGGGGGCCGTTGGCCGGGCCGGTCACGGCGGCCTGCGTGATTCTCGATCCCGATCGTCCCATTGCCGGGCTTGCCGATTCGAAGGCGCTCTCGCCAGCGCGCCGTGAACGCCTCGCCGACACCATCCGCCGGCACGCCCTCGCGTGGTCCGTGGCCGAGGCGTCGGTCGACGAGATCGGAAAACTGAACATCCTGCACGCCACGATGCTCGCCATGCAGCGTGCGGTCGAAGGGTTGTCTCTCATGCCGACAGAAATCCTCGTGGACGGCAATCGCTGCCCCGTCGTCGCACATCCAGTCCGCGCGATCGTGCGCGGGGATGCGCTGGTGCCAGCGATCAGCGCGGCGTCGATTCTGGCCAAGACTGCACGCGATGCCGTGATGCTGGCGATCCATCGCGACTTTCCCCAATACGGCTTCGACCGGCACAAGGGATATCCGACGGTCGATCACATCGACGCCTTGCAACTTCACGGCGTCACGCCTCACCATCGACTTGGATTTGCTCCTGTGAGAAGTGTCCTCGACGCCGTGAGACGGACGTCGACGTCAGCAACGACCGACGTAGGAATGTGCCCGTGGTGACCGAACTCTCTCGTTGGCTGCACGTGATGGGCGTGACTGTCTGGGTGGGCGGGATGTTCTTCGCCTACATGGCATTGCGACCGGCGGCAGCGCAGGTGCTGACCCCCGCGCAGCGACTCCCGCTCTGGCATCGAACCCTCGCACGATTCTTCCAGTGGGTCTGGTTGTCCGTCGGACTGCTCCTTGCCTCGGGTCTGCAGATGATGCTTGGCCTGGGCGGGCATGACGCGCCGCTCTACGTGAAGCTGATGCTGGTCCTCGGGGTGATCATGATGATCGTGTTCGCGCACGTGTTTTTCGCACCTTTCGGTCGGCTCGGTCGCGCAGTGGCGGCAGAGGACTGGCCGGCAGGCGGCGTGGCGCTCGGGCAGATCCGACGCCTCGTGGGTATCAATCTGGTTCTGGGGATCGTGACCGTGACGATCGCCACGGCAGGTCGCCTGCTGTTCCGCTGACGCTGCCTCGCGTGGCGGCCCTAGTAGACCCGCCGCTGAATGCCGGAGCGATGCAGGATCGTGGCGGCCAGTTCTTCGATCGAACTGTGGGTGGTGTCCAGAAAAGGGATGCCTTCCTGTCGCATCAGCATCTCCGCCCGATCGATCTCGTACCGACAGTTGTCGAGCTGCGCGTAGTTGCTGTTCGGGCGGCGCTCGTGGCGGATCTGGGCCAGGCGCTCCGGCTGGATGGTCAGGCCGAAGAGTTTCTTCCGGAACTTGTCCAGCCGCGGAGGCATTTTCATGTCGCGGAAGTCCTCGGGGATCAACGGATAGTTGGCCGCGCGAATGCCGTACTGCAGTCCGAGGTAGAGGCAGGTGGGTGTCTTGCCACAGCGCGACACGCCGACCAGCACGAGATCCGCACTCACGAGTTCCTTCGTCGACACGCCATCGTCGTGCGACAGCACGAAGTTCACCGCTTCGATGCGTGCGTGGTATTCGTCGGTGTCGCGCACCCGGTGCGATCGACCGATCTCGAGCGTGTGCGAAACCCCCAGCTCCTTTTCCATCGGTGAGATGAACACCTGGAAGCAATCGAGGAAGAGGGCGTTGACCTGCGAGATGACCTGCCGGACTTCGGGTGCCACGAGGGTGCTGAACACGAGAGGTCGAATGCCGTCTTCGGCACCCGCGCGCTCGATCTGTCGCACCGCCTCCTGGGCGCGCTCCACCGAATCCACGAACGGCAATGTCACTTCCCGGAACGGGATGCCTTCGAACTGACTGAGGAGGGAATGACCAAGCATCTCGGCGGTGATGCCGGTGCGGTCCGAGACGAAGAAGGCGCGTCGGCCGATGGTGTTGGGCATTCTCGGGTCCGGTTCTGTTGCTGCGGCGCAATAACTGTTCCGGTAACATAGCATTTTTCTTGCATTCGGCACCACGATTCGTCGTCACGGGAGAACAATCGATGAGCAGCGCCGCCCCATACGTCCTTGGGTTCGAAGAGCTTCGCATGACCGATGTGGAGCGCGTGGGTGGCAAGAATGCCTCCCTGGGCGAGATGATCAGCCAACTTTCCAAGGCAGGGGTTCGGGTCCCCGGTGGCTTCGCCACCACAGCGGACGCCTTCCGTGATTTCCTCGAGGACACGGGCCTCGCAAAGCGCATCGATGACGCGATGGCCGGGCTGGACATCGAGGACACCACGACCCTCGCCGCGACCGGCCGCAAGATCCGCGGCTGGATCGCGGAAGCCGAATTGCCCGCGCGGTTGCTCGAGGACATCAGCAGTCACTATCGGGCACTTTCCGACGCTGGTGACGCCAACGTTGCCGTGCGTTCCTCCGCGACGGCCGAGGATCTCCCCGACGCCTCCTTCGCTGGTCAGCAGGAAACCTTCCTGAACATTTCCGGCGTCGACCACGTGATCGATGCCGTCCGCCACACCTTCGCATCGCTATACAACGACCGCGCCATCGCCTATCGCGTCCACAAGGGGTTCGATCACGCCTCGGTCGCGCTTTCGTGTGGCATCCAGCGGATGGTGCGCAGCGACCTCGGCGCAAGCGGCGTGATGTTCACGATCGACACCGAATCCGGTTTTGATCAGGTCGTCTTCATCACTGCCTCGTACGGCCTCGGAGAAACAGTCGTGCAGGGCGCGGTGAACCCCGACGAGTTCTACGTCTGGAAGCCAGGCCTCGCCGATGGAAGGCCTGCAGTCCTGCGCCGCGGTCTCGGCGCGAAGGCCATCAAGATGGTGTTCTCCGACCACGCCCGTGCCGGGAAATCCGTCCTGACGGTGGACGTGCCCGAAGCCGATCGCCGCCGGTTCTCGATCACCGATGCCGAGGCCGAAGAACTGGCGCGCTACGCGGTGATCATCGAGAAGCACTACGGCCGCGCGATGGACATCGAGTGGGGTCGTGACGGCAACGACGGCAAGATCTACATCCTGCAGGCCAGGCCCGAGACCGTGAAGTCCAACGCCGGTCACGATTCCCAGCAGTCGTTCCGCCTCAAGAGTCGCTCCGAGATCCTCGTGTCCGGTCGTGCCATCGGCAACCGCGCGGGCATCGGCGTCGTCCGCCTGATTCGCGACACCGAAGAGATGCATCGCGTCCTGCCGGGGGATGTCCTCGTGACCGACATGACGGACCCCGACTGGGAACCGGTCATGAAGCGTGCGGCCGCCATCGTGACGAATCGCGGGGGGCGCACCTGCCACGCCGCGATCATCGCGCGCGAACTGGGAATTCCTGCCGTCGTGGGCTGCGGTGACGCCACCCAGGTGCTGAAGGACGGCATGGAGGTGACGGTTTCGTGCACGGAAGGCGACACGGGCTTCGTGTACCGGGGCCGCCTCGAGGTGGAGGTCACGGACCTCTCCGTGCAGGCGCTGCCGGATCCGCCCGTGAAGCTGTACATGAACGTCGGCAATCCGGAACTCGCCTTCGAGTTCTCGCGCCTGCCGAATGCCGGCGTCGGGCTCGCCCGGCTCGAGTTCATCATCGCCCGCATGATCGGTGTGCACCCCAAGGCCGTGCTCGCGTATCCGGATGTGCCGGTCGATGTGAAACACGTGATCGAATCGCACGCCGCGGCCTACGGCGACCCGGTTTCCTTCTACGTCGACAAGCTCACCGAGGGCATCTCGACGCTCGCCGCTGCTTTCTATCCGAAACCCGTGATCGTGCGGATGTCGGACTTCAAGTCGAACGAGTACTCCAGCCTCGTCGGTGGCAAGCGCTACGAGCCCGTCGAAGAGAATCCCATGCTCGGCTTCCGCGGCGCCTCACGGTATATCTCGTCGAGTTTCCGCGACTGCTTCGAGCTCGAATGTCGCGCGATGAAGCGCGTGCGCGACGAGATGGGCCTGACGAACGTCGAACTGATGGTGCCGTTCGTTCGCACGGTCGAGGAAGCCCGCCGGGTGATCGCGCTCCTCGCAGAGAACGGACTCGAACGTGGAAAGAACGGCCTGAAGATCGTGATGATGTGCGAGATCCCCTCGAACGCCCTGCTGGCCGAGCAGTTCCTGCAGTACTTCGACGGTTTCTCGATCGGGTCGAACGACCTGACCCAGCTCACGCTTGGCCTCGATCGCGATTCCGGGATCGTCGCCGATGCTTTCGACGAACGTGACCCCGCGGTGAAGATGCTGCTCGGCATGGCCATCCAGGCGTGCCGCAAGCATGGCAAGTACGTGGGCATCTGCGGGCAGGGACCTTCGGACCATCCGGATCTGGCGCTGTGGCTGGTGGAGCAGGGGATCGACACGATCTCGCTCAACCCCGACACGGTGGTCGACACCTGGCTCTATCTCACCGGCGGGACGCCCTCCAAGGCGATGGGGTAGGCCTGATCGGCATGCCCCCGGCTTCGACCGGGGGCCCCTTTTGGATTATCATCCGGGCTGTTTTTTCGATGAGCGGCGCATGACCAAATACATCTTTGTCACAGGCGGTGTCGTCTCGTCCCTGGGCAAAGGTATCGCCGCCGCTTCGCTCGCCGCCATTCTCGAAACGCGCGGCATCAAGCTGACTCTTCTCAAGCTCGACCCGTACATCAACGTCGATCCCGGCACCATGAGCCCGTTTCAGCACGGGGAGGTGTTCGTGACCGATGACGGCGCCGAGACGGACCTCGACCTGGGCCACTACGAGCGCTTCGTTCGCACTCGCATGCTGAAGCGCAACAACTTCACGACGGGTCAGATCTACGAGAGTGTCATCAAGAAGGAGCGGCGCGGCGACTACCTTGGCGGAACGGTACAGGTGATCCCCCACATCACCGACGAGATCAAGCACTTCATCGGGGTCGGTGCAGGCGATGCCGACGTCGCGATCGTCGAAGTCGGTGGCACGGTGGGCGACATCGAATCGTTGCCCTTCCTGGAAGCCATCCGGCAGATGAGCCTGGAGCTCGGCCGGAACAACACCTGTTTCATCCACCTCACCCTGGTGCCGTACATCGCATCGGCCGGCGAGATCAAGACGAAGCCCACGCAGCATTCCGTCAAGGAACTTCGCGAAATCGGGATCCAACCGGACATCGTCCTGTGCCGTGCCGATCGCCAGTTGCCCGCGGACGAACGTCGCAAGATCGCGCTCTTCACGAACCTCGACGAGCGGTCGGTCATCACCGCGGTCGACGTCGATCGCATCTACAAGATCCCGGGGATCCTGCACGCGCAGGGCCTGGATGACATCGTCTGTCGGAAGCTCGAGATCCAGGCGCCGCCGGCGGATCTCCGCGAATGGGACCGTCTGGTCCACGCCCTCGAGCATCCGACGTCCGAAGTGGATGTCGCACTGGTGGGCAAGTACGTCGACCTCACGGAGTCGTACAAGTCGCTCTCCGAGGCTCTCACCCATGCGGGCATCCATACCGGAGCGCGCATCCGCATCCACTACATCGACTCCGAGAAGATCGAGAGCGAAGGCACCGCGGTCCTGGAGGGCATGGACGCCATCCTCGTGCCGGGCGGCTTCGGCAAGCGTGGGGTGGAGGGGAAGATCCGCGCCATCGCCTTCGCGCGAGAGCACCGTGTACCGTATCTGGGGATCTGTCTGGGGATGCAGCTCGCCGTGATCGAGTTCGCCCGGGACGTCGCCGGAATGACGGGCGCGCACAGCACCGAGTTCGATCCGCTGACGCCGTATCCGGTGGTGGGTCTCATCGACGAGTGGGCCACGCGTGATGGCAAGGTCGAGACGCGCACCGAGACCTCCGATCTCGGCGGTACGATGCGTCTCGGCGGCCAGGACGCCGACCTTCTTCCCGGCACGCTCGCCCGTCAGGTCTACGGCGCCGATCGCATCGCGGAGCGTCATCGGCATCGGTACGAAGTGAACAACACCTACCTGCCGAAGCTCCAGGCGGCCGGCATGCTCGTCAGCGGATTGTCGGTTGGTGCAGAGCGTCTGACCGAGATGATCGAACTGCCGGGGCATCCGTGGTTCGTCGCGTGTCAGTTCCATCCGGAGTTCACCTCGACGCCACGATCCGGACATCCGCTCTTCAAGGCTTACATCGAGGCGGCCATCCACCATCGTGCGCAGAAGGCGCAAGCGGCGCCCGATGTCCCGGCGACCGCGGGAGCCGTCTGAGCCATGGCGATGAATCTGTGCGGCTTTGAAGCCGGCATCGACCGCCCGTTCTTCCTCATAGCGGGGCCCTGTGTCATCGAGTCTCGCGAACTCGTGATGGAGACGGCGGGGCGCCTCGCGGAGATGACGCGGCAGATCGGCATCCCGTTCGTCTTCAAGGCGTCCTACGACAAGGCGAATCGCAGTTCGTCGAAGTCGTTCCGGGGGCTGGGCATGCAGAAGGGGCTGCAGATCCTTTCCGATGTGCGCAGCGCGCTCGGGGTGCCCGTCCTCACGGACATCCACGGCATCGACGAGATCGCTGAGGTCGCTGCAGCGGTGGACATCCTGCAGACGCCTGCCTTTCTTTGCCGTCAGACCGATTTCATCCAGGCCGTGGCTGCTTCCGGACGGCCGGTGAACATCAAGAAGGGTCAGTTCCTCTCTCCGTGGGAGATGAAGAACGTCGTCGCGAAGGCCCGCGAAGCGAGCGGTACCGACAACATCATGGTGTGCGAACGCGGCTTCTCGTTCGGCTACAACAACCTCGTATCGGACATGCGGAGCCTGATGGTGATGCGCGAAACCGGATGCCCGGTGGTCTTCGATGCGACGCATTCGGTGCAGCTTCCGGGCGGACAAGGCAACGCCAGTGGCGGACAGCGGGAGTTCGTTCCGGTCCTCGCACGCGCCGCCGTCGCGGCTGGTATCGCCGGCGTGTTCATGGAAACCCACCCCGATCCGTCGCGTGCCCTGTCCGACGGTCCGAACGCATGGCCGCTCGATCACATGCGCGTCCTGCTAGAGACGCTGAAGTCACTCGATGCCCTCGTGAAGCGCGCAGGCTTCGCCGAGGATCTGGTCACCAGCAACGCCGCGGCTGCCACCTGATTGCAGCCGACTAACCACGGAAGAAACGGATGAGCTCCATAGTCGATGTCGTCGCCCGGGAGATTCTCGATTCCCGCGGCAATCCCACAGTCGAGGCCGATGTGCTGCTCGAGTCCGGCGTGAGCGGTCGGGCCGCCGTGCCATCGGGAGCATCCACCGGAACCCGTGAAGCCATCGAGCTGCGCGACGGCGACAAGAACCGCTTCGGCGGGAAGGGCGTGCTGAAGGCGGTCGAGAACGTCAACACCGAGATCTGCGAAGCGATCATCGGGCTCGACGCCACCGAGCAGTCGTTCATCGATCGGGCGCTCATCGACCTCGACGGCACCGACAACAAGTCGCGCCTCGGGGCAAACGCCATGCTCGCGGTGTCGTTGGCGGTGGCGAAGGCGGCGGCAGAGGAATCCGGTCTCCCGCTCTATCGGTACCTCGGCGGTGCCTCCCGCATGCAATTGCCCGTCCCGATGATGAACGTCATCAACGGAGGCGCGCACGCGAACAACAGCCTCGATCTGCAGGAGTTCATGATCATCCCGTTGGGGCTGCCCACCTTCCGCGAGGCGATGCGCTGCGGGGCCGAGATCTTCCAGACGCTCAAGAAGCTGATCGACAGCAAAGGCATGCCGACCACCGTGGGCGATGAAGGTGGCTTCGCGCCGAACCTCCCGTCCAACGAAGCCGCGCTGGAGTTGATCATCGAGGCGATCGACGCCGCCGGCTACACGCCGGGCGAGCAGGTCGCGATCGGCCTCGATTGCGCCGCTTCGGAGTTCCATCGCGACGGCCGGTACCACATCGAATCCGAAGGTCTGCAGCTCACCTCCGCGGAGTTCACGGACTACCTCGCGAAGTGGTGCGACAAGTACCCGATCGTGTCCATCGAGGACGCCATGGCCGAGGACGACTGGGACGGCTGGAAGATCCTCACCGACCGCCTCGGGAAGTCGATCCAGCTGGTCGGGGACGACGTCTTCGTGACGAACACGCGCATCCTCCGCGAAGGTATCCGCCGAGGTATTGCGAACTCCATCCTCATCAAGATCAACCAGATCGGCACGCTGACGGAAACATTTGCGGCCATCGAGATGGCGAAGCGCGCGGGCTACACCAGCGTGATCTCCCACCGTTCGGGTGAGACGGAAGACACGATCATCGCGGACATCGCGGTGGCCACGAACGCCTTGCAGATCAAGACCGGTTCGCTGTCGCGTTCGGATCGCATCGCGAAGTACAACCAGCTCCTTCGGATCGAGGAAGACCTCGGCGACTCGGCGTCGTACGCGGGTCGCGAGGCCCTCTACCAGCTCGGGTAGCCACGCGCATGCGCCTGCTCACCATCGGACTACTCGCGGTCGTCCTGCTCCTTCAGGGCCCGCTATGGTTCGGCAAGGGTGGGTGGCTGCGTGTGCATGAACTGGAACGCCATGTGGCGGACCAGCAACAGGTGAACGACGGCCTGCGCCGGCGCAACGCGGCACTCGACGCTGAGGTGCGCGATCTCAAGCAGGGCTACGGTGCGATCGAGGAAAGGGCCCGGGCCGAGTTGGGGATGATCCGTCAGGACGAAGTCTTCTTCCAGGTGCTGGAATCCGGACCGCGGCTTGCCGCCGTCCCGGAACGCCCCGCGCGCTGAATCGATCCGCCCGGCGCTGCATTCGGCGGAAGCCATCGACCTGAGAACCCTAGCGAGTTCAGTCAGCGTCGCGCATGGCGTCAGGCGTAGCGGCCTCGAGATTGGCAAGCTCCATCAGCGTGTTCACGTTTGCGAACGCCTCGGCATCCTGGAACTCGACCACCACGAACCGACGCGTCTCGATCCATCCCATCACCGCCCGGCCACCGGCCACGAGGTAGTCGCCGAGCGGTTGGGCGAGTGCCGACGAAACCAGACAGAACACTGGATGCACCCGCCCCCCGGCGCTCGCGACGGCGACCTCGGCATCGGCGTTCCGGGCCGCGTCCATCAGCCGGGCACCGAGGTCCGACGGCACGTATGGCGAGTCGCACGGCACTGCCAACACCCATGGATGCCGGGCATTGACGAGCCCCGCGTGCAGACCCGCCAGCGGCCCGGGACGACCCGCGACTTCGTCGGGGATGACACGGTCACCGAAGCTCCCGTACTGCGCTCCATCGGCGTTGGCGTTCACGAGAAGCTCCTGCACCTGGGGTCGTAGTCGATCCACAACGTGCGCCAGCAGTGGTCGCCCTCGCAACGGCATCAGCGCCTTGGGCAGGCCGCCCATCCTGCGCGCCAGCCCGCCCGCGAGCACGACACCGGTGACCGGATTCCGGGCCACGGACGACATCACGGCATTCCCCCGTAGGTGGCGTTCGGACGATGGTGTTTCTGCATGCCTCGGATGGTGCATCCAGCGCGCCGATACGTCGATGACTCGATGGTCCGCGAAGCCCGTCCGGTGCGATGTTCTGGCCCGCGTGCGGCGCGCTGCTCCGCCTGTTGCCTCCCCGCTTTCCCCGGTATCATCCCCGCGCCCCGGACGGGGATAACCGACGGTGGCATATGAAGAAAAACACCGGTGACTCGTCCGCGGACTGCCTGCGAGACATCCAACAAGACAAAGCCTGAGGGGGCGGGACATGAGCAGTTTTCTGGACAAGGAAAGGATCATCGCGCGGCCGGGTTTCAGCCGTTGGCTCGTGCCGCCGGCAGCGCTGTGCATTCACCTCTGCATCGGCATGGCGTATGGCTTTTCGGTGTTCTGGCTGCCGCTGACGAAGGCCATCGGGATCTCGACACCCGTTGCCTGCCCGTCCGACATGTCTTGGGTGGACAAGCTCTTCACCACCGCCTGCGATTGGGACAAGCCGATCCTCGGCTGGATGTACACGCTCTTCTTCGTCTTCCTCGGGTCCAGCGCTGCGCTGTTCGGCGGGTGGCTGGAGCACGCCGGTCCGCGCAAGGCAGGTGTCGTCTCGGCGCTTTGCTGGTGTGGTGGTCTCGTGATGTCCGCCGTCGGCGTCTACACGCATCAGCTCTGGATGATGTGGCTCGGGTCCGGCGTCATCGGCGGCATCGGGCTCGGGCTCGGTTACATCTCTCCGGTGTCGACGCTCATCAAGTGGTTCCCCGATCGACGCGGCATGGCGACCGGCATGGCCATCATGGGCTTCGGTGGCGGTGCCATGATCGGCTCGCCGCTGGCAGACCGGCTGATGAAGACCTTCGCGACGCCGACATCGGTGGGCGTGTGGGAGACCTTCCTCGCGATGGCGGCGATCTACTTCGTGTTCATGATGATCGGTGCCCTCACGTATCGCGTCCCGCCGACCGGCTGGAAGCCCGAGGGTTGGATACCGCCCGCGACGCAGGGCGCGAACACGATGATCACGACGAAGCACGTGCATCTCTCCAAGGCATGGCGCACGCCGCAGTTCTGGCTGCTCTGGGGGATCCTGTGTCTCAACGTCTCTGCAGGTATCGGCGTGATCGGCATGGCTTCCCCGATGCTGCAGGAGATCTTCGGTGGCCGTCTGGTCGGCCTCGACATCAAGTTCGACCAGCTCGACACGAATCAGCTCGGCCAGGTCGCCGCGATCGCTGCGGGCTTCACGGGGCTGCTGTCGCTCTTCAACATCGGCGGGCGTTTCCTGTGGGCATCTCTGTCGGACTTCATCGGCCGCAAGCTCACCTACTTCGTGTTCTTCGTGCTGGGCTTCGTGCTGTACGCCTACGCCCCCTCTGCAGGCCACTCGGGCAGCGTCGCGCTGTTCGTCGGCATCTTCTGCATCATCCTCACGATGTACGGCGGCGGCTTCGCGACCATTCCCGCGTACCTCGCCGACATGTTCGGCACGCAGATGGTCGGTGCCATCCATGGCCGGCTGCTCACCGCGTGGTCGGTGGCTGGGATCGTCGGACCGCTGCTCGTGAACTACATCAACGATGCCCAGATCAAGTCCGGCGTACCGAAGAGCGAGGCCTACGACACCACGATGTACATCCTCGCGGCGCTTCTGGTCGGCGGCTTCGTGTGCAACCTGCTCGTGCGGCCCGTGGCGGCGAAATGGTTCATGACCGACGAGGAACTGGCTGCCGAACGCAAGCTGGCGCACGACAAGGCGCAGGCGGACGCGGTCTCGGCGATCAGTGGCGTCAGCGGCGCTGGGACGGGCAGCAACCCGGCGGTGGTGGGTGCGTTCTGGGTCCTGGTGGCCGTGCCGCTCGCCTGGGGCGTGTGGAACACGCTGCAGAAGGCATGGGTGCTCTTCCACTGACGACGGAAACTGCGATGCGCGCGAGGCCATGCACGCGCGCATCGTCCGACGCGGATCAGCGTCGACGCCAAACCTGCCAGCGTTCCTTCCCGGCGAAGACCGGAAGTGAGTCCTCCACGGATTCATCCGACTCCGGAAGGAACGACGGCGAGAGCAGCGCCTCCAGCCGTTCGCGGGTCGTGCCGAAGGGCGGTCCGCGCAGGTTGTCGTCGAAGAACCAGTAGCCGATGAGCGTCCCGCCCGAAGGAATCAACGCCGACATTCGCACCGCGTAGTCGTCATCCATCCGCCGAGGCAGCGCGCAGAGAAAGGCGCGCTCGTAGACCACGTCGAATCCTGCGCCCGCGTCGAAGCTGAAGAAGTCGGCTTCGATGAAGCAGTGCGCGAAGGGTCCTGCCCGCGACTTTGCCAGCGCCACCGCTGGCGCGCTGAAATCGATGGCCAGCACTTCGAATCCCCGCGAGGCAAGGAAGCAGGCTTCGTAGCCTGTGCCGCAACCCGGCACGAGGATCCGACTGCCGGGCCGCAGTGCATCCGCATGCGACGCCAATCGTGCCGGGACGCCGCCCGCGTCCCACGGCATCACATGGTTGTCGTAGCGCGTGTCCCAGAAATCGGGGCGGGAACTGTCCTGTGCCATGGTCATCTCTCCGTGCGTCGTCGCTGACGGAAGTCGTCGAGCGCCATCCAGGCAGGCACCACCATGCCAACGATGCCCGCTGCGTACTGGAGAGCGATCGCCTGGGGATAACCGGTTCCCGATCCGATGAGCAGGAACAATCCGCACGCGGCGCCGAGCACTTGCAGCAGGGCCCGCGTGATCGGGCTGCGACCGACACCAGCCCAGCGATGGGCGAGCGCAGTGCCGACGATCGCAGCCGTCCAGCCACCCGCAGCACCTGCCGCGATATCGATGGGCCAGTGCACGCCGACGACGGCCCTCGACAGTCCGACGACGATCGCGATGCCGACGGCTGCTGCCCGCAGGGGTATCGATCGGAAGTGCAGCCAAACCAGCCCTGCCGCCAGAAAGATCGTGGTCGTGTGTCCGGAGGGAAAGGAGTTCCCACGGTGCGCCGGGCCGATGACCGTGATCGCGTCTGCAGCGAACACCGCGGGAGGGCGCGGAAAGCTCAACACGGGTTTGAGGCCGTGCACGAAGAGCGTACCTAGGACGGCCGAGATCGCCAGGGCCCAGAGCACTTCCGCACGGCGTGTGGCGAGGGGCAGAAAGAGCGCGATGGCAACGGCTGTGTCCCCAAGGATGGTGATGTAGGGCCACGGCGTCGGGCCGGTGAACTGACTCACCCGGTTGAGCCACTGGAACGACGCAAGGTTGCTGTCGGTCAGCGCCACCACGACGAGCGCGAGGATCCCGGCCAACGGGACCCACCAGTCCGAGGGCTGTACGCCGCCGGTGTGGGCACGTATCACGGTCGGGCAGCGCCGAGGCGGATCAGAGCGATGCCACGCTTGCGGTAGAGCACCTCGTGATCCGGCAGGTCCGCGAGCCGCTTCGTCTTCGTGAGCGCGATCTCGCCTGGCAGCGGATCACGCCGCGGCGCGAGGCGGCCTGAGTAGACGATGAAGCTCGGGGTGTTGAGGCCCCACATCACCACCTCGTATCCGCGGGCCTTCGCGAGCAGGGCCGCTTCCTTGATCGGCTTCTGCTGGACATCGCCAGCGATGGGCAGGATGAACAGACCGAGCATCGCAGCCATCCCGATACCGGTCGCGAGCAACTTCACGGATAGCGCACCCCCACGCCATGCCATGAGTACGATGGTTCCCGCGACGAGCAGGGCCGTGACTGCGTAGTACGCGGGGCCGAATTGCGCACGCACGTCGAGCAACGCCTCGCGATAGTACGGATCACGAATGCCGGGCAGAGCCTGCTCGAGCGCGAAGGGCAGGGCGGCCATCGCCGCGAAGATGACCGCTGCCGGCGCGAGCGCCATGGCGTGTCGGTGCAGACGCCCGATCTGCAGGGCCATGATCACGAAGAGGCCGCTGTAGCCATAGAAGACGTAGTGGGGAAGCTTGGTGCCGGAGAGCGAAAAGAACACGAACACGAATCCGAACCAGAGCAGGCAGAAGCGTTGGAGGTCGTCCGCCCAGACCAGGCGAACACTGCGCAGTGCGTTCACGAGTGGTGCGAGATGCGGGAGTGTCGCGCCGAAGAGCCACGGTACGTAGAAGAGGAAGCTGCCGTCGAATCCGTGCATCGGTGCGCTGAAGCGCTCGACGTTGTGCTTCATGAGGAAGCCCTGTACGAAGGCGTCGCCTTCCTTCAGGTACTGCGCCACGTACCACGGTGCTGCGATGGCGAGCATGAGTGCAATGCCGCGCACATCGAACACGGCACCGAACCAGGTGCGCAGATCCCGCTTCGTCACGCTGTACAGGAACGTGGCCGCGAGCGGTACCAGCACTGCGACCGGGCCCTTCGCGAGCAGCCCGAAGCCGATCGATACGAAGGCTGCATCGAGCCAGCGGCGATCACGTTCCTTCAGGTAGAGGAACGCCGACGTTGCGGCGGCGGCGATCAGCATGTTGAGCAGCGCATCGGCGATCGCGGCACGGCCGATGACGGTGACGCCTGCAGCCGTCGCCGTGAATCCCGCGGCCAGCAGACCTGCCTCGACACCTCGCAGGCGACGCACGAACAGGAAGATGATCGTGACCCAGACGGTCGCGCAGATCGCGGAAGGCAGTCGGAACGCGAACTCGTTCTGGCCGAACGCCAGCACCGACACGGCCTGGAGCCAGTAGATGAGCACCGGCTTGTCGTAGCGCGGCTCCCCGTTCAGGAACGTCGAGATGTAGTCGCCGCGGAGCAGCATCTCGCGCGTGGCTTCGGTGAAGGCCCCTTCGTCGAGATCGAAGAGCGGTACCGCGCCGAGCCCCACGAAGAACGCGAACGCCACGGCAACGACGAGGAGCGCCGTCAGCAGCGGCTGAGTGCGCAGATCGTCGGCCACGCTTCGGTCAGGTGGGTTCATGGGGCAGCGATGCTATCACCGGGTCCGGAGGAAGAGCGGCGCGGACAGCACACCCTGAGCGACACCGAGAACCCCGTACAGCAAACCCGTCGCAGCCGCGGTGGCCGGCGGAACGCCGGCGAGACCGAGCACGGCAACGGCCGCCAGTTCGCGCGTACCGAAACCAGCGATGCCGAGCGGTACCGCTGCCATGACGAAAATGGGCGCTGCGCAGGCGAGCATGAGCACCAGCGGCACGTCGACGCCCACCGCGACGCCGCAGACCGCAAGCGCGAGCGAGGAGAACACCTGCACGAGGATCGAGAGCCAGAGCGAGTTCCACAGACTGCGGCGCAGGCCGGTATCGGGATTGCGCAGTCGGGACCAGAGGTCGGCCAAGCGGCCGGCGGCGCGAAACGGGAGTGCACGAAGCCTGTCCAGGGGCCACGGAAGGAAAGGTCCGACCACGATCACCGCCAGCAGCGTTCCGTAGGCCGCGAGGACGTTTCCGCCGTGGCCACCGGCGTCGAGCGAAAGGCCGGCGGCGAGGGCGACGCCGGCCGCCAGCAGGCTGAGCACGCACAGGGTCCAGAGGCCACTCAAGCGGCAGAAGGCCACCGACACCGCCGACTCCACGAGCGGGTTGCCGAGACGCGATAGCTCGTAGCTGCGCAAGGCGTCACCGGACAGCGTGGCGCCGGGGAGCAGCGTGTTGCTGGTGATGCCGCGCGCGTACATCGCGACGAGCGGCGCGAAGGGCGCCTGGAGATGGAAGGCCCGTGCGATAGCGGCCCAGCGAGCGGCTGACAGGACGTTCGAGGTGATGGCCAGCGCGAGGGCGCCAACCACGGTTCCCGGTTCCGCGTCGCGCAGCACTCTGGCAATGCTCTCGGGCCCCAGATACCAGAGAATCGCCCCGACGAGCGCGAGGCCCGCCACCGCCCGGAGTAGCAGGCGGAACCACTTGCGCGGCCGGGCAACGGCCGGCGAGTCCTCAGCCAGTGCCGGACTCCCGCGATGCCGGAAGCGGTCGCGGCGCAAACCGGGTCTGGTACTGCCGACGTCCCTCCGGCTCGTGATAAATTCGCGTGAGGATCTCGCCGAGTACACCCGTAGCGACCATCTGGACCGCAATCAGCACGAGCAGCACGCCAAGCATGAGCAACGGCCGACCGCCGATGGGATGCCCGAGGACGATCTTCTCGAATGCCAGCCACGCAAGGATCAGGAATCCGGCGGACCCCAGTCCGAGGCCCAGTCCACCGAACGCATGGATGGGGCGGTGGAGAAAGCGCAGGACGAACTTGATCCAGAGGAGATCGAGGATCACGCGGAACGTCCGGTCGATGCCGTACTTGCTCGTACCGCGGGTGCGTGCGTGATGTTGTACGGGAACCTCGATGATCTTGGCACCCACCTCGGCGGCGAGCGCGGGGATGAATCGGTGCTGCTCACCGTAGAGGCGAAGGTCCCGGATGATCTGCGCGCGGTACAGCTTGAGCGCACAGCCGTAGTCGTGGAGGCGAACCCCCGTGACGCGGGAGATGAGGCTGTTGGCGATCATCGACGGCAGCTTGCGCGAAAGCGCGGCATCCTGCCTGGCCTTGCGCCAACCCGAGATCACATCGACGTCGGGGGTGGCTTCCAGCTGATCGAGCAGGCGCGGGATGTCGTCGGGGTCGTTCTGCAGGTCACCGTCGAGCGTGACGACGAACTCCCCGCGGGCGATGTCGAAGCCGGCCTGCATCGCCGTCGACTGTCCGTAGTTGCGGATGAGATACACCGGCGTCAGCCAAGGCCGCGTGGCCGCCAGACCTTCCAGAATGCGCGCGGATCCGTCGCGCGAGCCGTCGTCGATGCAGATCAGCTCGAAGAGGCGACCGGACGGTGCGAGCGCGTCGTGGACGCGGGTCACGAGGTCGGGAAGGTTTGCCGCCTCGTTGTAGATGGGAATGACGATGGAGACTTGCGGGGTGGAATCATGCGGGACGGAACCATGCGCAATTGAACCATGCGCAATTGAACCCTGCGCATTTGAACCATGCGTTGCGCTCTCCATCACGACGTGGCCCCCGTCCCGTCTCCCGATCCGCCATGCAGTTCGCCACCGTCAGCTCCGTAGAACATCACCCAGACCTGGAAGTCGGCGGTGAACGACTCGAAGCGATGGATCACGCCGGCTGGGACGAAGAGCGCATCGCCCGGACCGAACGCGTGGCGCGTGTCACCGTTCAGGAAGATGCCGCTTCCCGAGGCAACGATGTACAACTCGTCGCGCGTGTGCGGCTTCTGCAGGTCGTCCCCAACGGGCGAATAGAGTTTCAGCAGGAGCGTGCCGTGCTGGAACACCGCGACGGAACGCAGCACGTCCGCCCCCGGGGCTGGCAGCAGCGCCTGGGCGGCGGCGAGCGTGGCGTGTCGCGGAACCGGCGAGGCCGTGAAGTTCTTCTCAGGGAGCATGTCGAATCTGCAGGGCGAGGAGGACGGCGAGCACCAGGAACCAGGCGCCGAAGCCGCGGTTCAACCAGGCGAGGCGCTGCGGGGAACGCATCCAGGCCCCAATGGTGGAAGCGAGACGAGCGTAGCCCATCATCACAGCGATGTCGACCGCGAGCAGGGTGAGAAGCAGGACGGCGAGCTGCTTGCCGAGCGCGACACGCGGATCGAGGAACTGCGGAAAGAGCGCGGCCATGAAAACGATCGTCTTGGGGTTGGTGAGGTTCACGACGCTGCCCTCCGCGATCCGGCTACCCCACGACGGCGCGCCTGCACCCCGTTCCACGATCAAGGCGGCCGGCTTCGAGAGCAGGGCTCTCAAGCCCAGCCAGCCAAGATAGGCGACCCCTACGATCTCGATGCTCTGGAACACGATCCGCTGCTGGGCCACAGCGGCGAGTCCGAAGGCCACGACGAGTGCGTAGACGACGAGTCCGACCTGCAGCCCGAGCACGACAGGGAACGCCGCCCGCGTCCCGTGCGAGAGCGCGTTGGCCATCACAGCCGCAGCACCGGTCCCGGGCGACACGCTGACCACGGCGAGTGTGGTCACGTAGGCGAGCCAGACCTCAAACTTCAAGCAGCGTCCTGCACGGCCTGCCAGCGGAAGCAGTCCACGGTGTGGTCGTTGACCATGCCCGTCGCCTGCATGAAGGCGTACATGATCGTTGTGCCGACGAAGCGGAAGCCGCGCCTGGCGAGGTCCTTCGAGAGCGCATCGGAAACGGGAGTGCTCGCCGGCACCTCACCCTTCGAGCGCCAGGCATTGTTGACTGGCCTGCCGTCGACGAATTGCCAGAGATAGGCGTCGAACGTGCCGAAGGCCGATTGCACGTCGAGGAAGGCGCGGGCATTGGTGGTCGCCGATGCGATCTTGAGTCGGTTCCGCACGATGCCGGGGTTCGCGAGGAGTGCCTGCTGCTCCGCCTCGCCGAAACCGGCGACCTGGATCGGATCGAACTCCCGGAAGGCCAGGCGATAGCCTTCGCGCTTCTTCAGGATGGTGCTCCACGACAGGCCGGCCTGGGCCCCTTCGAGGATCAGGAACTCGAAGAGACGCCGGTCGTCGTGGACCGGGACACCCCATTCCGTGTCGTGGTAGGCGATGTCCAGCGCACTGCTCGCTGCGGCCCACTCGCAGCGCTCGATGGCCGTCACGGCGCGCTTCCGGTGATCCGGTTCGACACCTCCAGCAGATTGCCGTCGGGATCGCGGAAGTAGACGGAAAGGATCGGTCCCTCGGCACCCGTGCGTACGACCGGCCCGTCCAGGATCGGCACACCAGTCGCGTTGAGGTGCTCAACCACGGCGTCGATGGGCGTTTCGGTGATGAAGCAGAGGTCCAGGGCGCCGGGGGCAGGGCGCTCGGCCTTGGGTTCGAACTCGCGGCCGGCCTGATGGAGATTGATCTTCTGGCGTCCGAACGACAGGGCCTGTCGGCCACCCTCGAACGACACATGGGTCATCCCGAGTACGCGTACGTAGAAGGCGGCGGTGGTGTCGACATCGCGGGCCGTGAGCACCACGTGATCGATGCGGTCGATGGTCAGCACGGGAGGCTCCGGCGTCGATGGAAAAACCGGAAGCTGCCACGACTCGCGCCGGACGACCAGCCCTCACTGCAACGTCGAGGTGACGCGGTCAGCCGGGATCCCGGGCAAGGCGGATGCCGGTGAACTGCCAGCGCGTGGCGGGCGACAGGTGGCGCCGATAGGTGGCGCGGATGTGCGATTGGGGGGTGAGGCACGAGCCGCCGCGCAGCGTGTACTGGTTCACCATGAACTTCCCGTTGTACTCCGCCAGGGGGCCCGCCGCCGGGCGGAATCCCGGGTAGGGGCCGTGCGGGCTCGAGGTCCATTCCCAGACATCGCCGAAGAGCTGTGCGGGCCCCCAGTCCGCACGCAGCGCCTGGAGTGCTGCCGGGTGAAAACGCCCCGATTCGGCAAGATTCCCGCCCTGGCCGGCATCGGCGGCGGCCACCTCCCATTCGGCCTCCGTCGGCAGCCGCGACCCCGCCCAGCGCGCATAGGCGTCTGCCTCGTACCAGCTCACGTGGCAGACAGGCTCATCGGGGTCCACGACCCGGACGCCCGACAGCGTGTAGTGGACCCACTGGCGCCCCTGCCGCTCCCAGTAGAGCGGGGCGGCCCAGTTCAGTCGGCGGACATGGTGGATGCCATCGGCCATCCAGAACTCTGGGCGTTGATAGCCACCGTCTTCGATGAAGTCGAGAAACTCCCCGCAGGTGATGAGCCGGGAGCCCAGTTCGAAGGCCGGGACGAACTGCCGGTGGGCCGGGCGTTCGTTGTCGAACGCGAAGCCGTCGGCCGCGTGGCCAATGGTGCGCAGGCCTTCGGCACAGGGAAACCACTGGAGCGGTCTCGGGCCCGTGACCGCCTGCATGGACCACGGCCGGTAAGCGGGCTTGAACGGGCTGCCCGACCAGAGGTGTTTCAGGTCCGCCAGCATCCTCTCCTGGTGCTGCTGTTCGTGCTGCAGCCCCAGCTCGAGCGCCTCCAGCAGGGGCGCGGGCTGCGGCCAGCGGGTCGCGAGGAGGTCGGCAATGGCTTCGTTGACGTGACGGCGCCACTGAAGCACTTCCTCCAGCGTCGGTCGGGCCACGAGCCCGCGCTGGTCCCGGGCGATCGCCGGGCCGGCGGCTTCATAGTGGGAATTGAAGAGGAACGCACAGGCCTCGTGCCACGGTTTGTATCGCGGTGCGTAGGCGCCGAGGACGAAGTGTTCCAGGAACCAGGTCGTGTGCCCGAGGTGCCACTTCACGGGACTTGCCTTTGGCATGGACTGGAGCGCGCAGTCCTCGGCACCCAGACCGGCAATCAGGGCTTCGGTGCTGCCGCGGATACTGAGCAGGCGCGTGATCCATTGCCGCGCCGACGGGTCGGGGACGGGTGCAGCAGGCCTTGGATCCTCCACCACGGGGAGGACCGGCGGCGCCACGGATTCCATCGGGGACATGGGCCCGTTCATGATCTGACGCAGGAGAGGACAGCGTCGGGCGTCGCCGCCTCGGGACCGGCATCGGCCAGGTGCTGCCGGAAAGCCGCGACCGGACCCGTGGCGGCGGGAGTCCCTGGCGCAGCGCGCATCCATCCCACGCAGGCAGCACGTCTCATGTCCGGGGTGGCCCTGAACGGGCGCGGTCTCTCTTGTAGGTATCGTCGACGGTCACCGGCCGGTACCGTCAGTCGGGCGCAATCTTTGTGTTTGCGGCGCACGGCGTCAATACCCCGCGCCAATGCTGGATTAGCGGGCCGTCATGCTGTTCGGATGTGTCACTTCCGCGGAGACCTGGAAGGTCTTCTGAATGACCAGCGCATCCGCGCTGGCTCGGTGCCGAACGACCCCGAGGCTCTCCTGAACCGCCCGACGGGCGCTGTCCCAGCAGCCAATCTGTGCTTCCGTCATGAGACTGCGCAGCGATTCCAGTCGGAAGTGCTGGGGGATCTCTGCGGCGTCGAAGAGACGAGCGATCCACGATCGGTCATACCCCCAGGCATCGCTGTACACGGTGAGGCCTCGCAGATCGCCGTTCAGGCGTTCGGCCACCTCGCGAAGCGGCCTGCCGTGGGAGTCCAGGATGGTGCGGGTGATGCGATGTACGGATTCCGCTGCTGCATCCCAGTGCGTCCAGTCGGGCGCCGGGCGTATGAGATAGCAGCGGGTGGTGCCGTCCGGCAGCGCGATGCCTACCTCGATCGGATAACTGCCTGCTCCGAACCCTGAAGCTTCCACATCCAGCACGACGGGAAGCGTCGGGCCGGTCGCCAGCGGCGCGAGGGCCGTCATCTGGTTCTGCATCAGCGGCGCTCCGGGAGGGGCAACGGCAGAAAGGAGTTCACGGGCGGTCGACCCGGTAGGAGAGGTAGGCCAGCCAGACGGCCAGGGGCAATGCGCCGATGGCCACGAGAGCAGCCGTGGTGTCCTCGAAGCGGACGGCATGCCAGCCGGTGAACGCGGCGATACCGACGAAGGCGACAGCGGCAAGGGTGTACGCGGTCTTGCGGACCGCGATCCCCCAGGCTGTCTTGCGTCGCGACGCACGCATCGCGGCATCGGGCGACAGCTTGTGGAAGAGCGAGATCACGCCGAAGACGGCGATCATGACGAGAAGGATGCGCAGGAGCATGGGGCGTTACCTGAGCACGTTCGATTCCTGCGCCTCCCGGATGAGTGCCGAGGCATCTTCCGGAAGCAGCAGGCGGTCGGATTCGAGACTGCGCACGGACGCCGTGAACCGCCGGACGTACCCGTCGTGGTCCCCGTACAGCGATTTCAGGGACTGCCTCGGATCATTCCTTTCGGTTGCTTCCTCCACCGAACGCGGCAACGGGATCATTGTCCCCAGGAGGTCGCAGAGATCATCGCCGCCGAACTCGGGCGTGCGCGTGTTCCACCCGAGGTAGGTCGCGGTCGGGACATCCACGGACGGATGGCGGATGCCGGCGATCTCGTGGCCGATGATGGCATCGACCTGCGGCACGAGCACCCGGTGCGGATAGACCGTGAGGGGCAGCAGGTGATCGATCACGCCCGCATTGCCGCGAACGCGTGGGCCGAAATCGCGTTCGCCCGACCCGTTGAAGCGGGCGCGAAAGGTGAGGCCGGGAATGGCGGGGAGATCGAGGGCGTCCGGCGGCACGAGCGTGCCGTCCGCCACCCTCGGCACACGTGTGTCGGGCGGCGGTGTGCCGGCCGTCACCCACTCGTCCAGTGCGACCGTGAGTGCGCGCAACAGCGGGCCGGGATGGACCGGGTTGGAAGGCTGTTCGCACTGGCGGTCACCGATCCCGCGGTGGGGGGCGTCGCCCCGAAAGCTGCCGTGCTGGAGGCTCGAGAGCAGATAGCGGCGCACCCGCGGACTCTCCCCGAGATCCATGCGGCCGCCTTCGGTCGTTCCGGTGAGCGAAGCCCGGAACTGCCAGTACTCGTTCGAAGAGTCGGAATGGATCAGTTTCGGATCGGTCGACGGCCGCTTCATGATGCCGTCGGGCACCCGCGTTCGAGGATCGCCCCGCACGCCGTACTGATGCGGGAAGTTGGTGTCCGGCACATGGCGCTCGCGGTGCTGCTGCGAGAACGGGTTCGGTTGGGCGAATCGGTAATTCAGAAAGAGCTTCTGCACCCCCGCTACGTGAACGTGCATCCCATCGCACACTCGCCGGCCCTGTTCGTCCTCGTTGAAGCCCTGGTACAGGAAGTCCCGCAGGTACATGCCGCTCGATGAGATCCCCAGGCACAGCACGTTCTTCAGGCCTGGCACCGGGTTCGCACGCCCGGCGTCGTCGGTGATCCCGTGCCGCAGCCACGCGATGAAGTCCCGGGTGGTCAGGTAGCCCAGCCCCATCACCGGCGAGTGGCTGGCCCGGTAGAAGAGCCGGTAGTTGCGGTCGTTCCGGAATCCGTCGCGGAGGCAGATATCGGTGTCGCTCGGCGTGCCGGGCCAGCCGTCCGGACAGTGTGCGAAGGCCCAGCGGTCGTCGGGCACCCGCTGGCCCGGCGGGATCTCCGCCCCATCGGGCTGGGGCGAATCGGACTCCGCGATCCAGAGTTCGGCCTCCGCGGCGTCCTTCCGCGTGGTCACGGCCGGAAAACTGCGGAAGGCCAGGCTGCCGGACAGCGGTAGGGTGGTCGGCGCCTCACCGTGAAAATGGCGATCTCCGAACTCGACCAGGATGCGCTCCGTGAGCGGCTGTCCCTGCTCGTCTCGCGCGATCGGGAAATCGACGGTCAGGCGGTGATCCCCCGGGGCGATGTCGGCGCCCCAACCGACCCAGGCGATGACGTAGCCCCTCGCCATCAGGAACCCGTTTCCGAAGTCGTCCGGTGACATCGGATCGTTCATGCTCACGGCCGACGAGGTATCGTGCAGTCGCCCGAATGCGATCTTGCGGCCGCGGTTGTTCACCTCGAGGAACAGCGTGCCGGCCGCTTTCGCCATGTCGACCGGCTTCAGGATGACCATGTCGGCCGAGAAGTCGACACGACCCGCGTCGTTCAGCACTGCGTTGCCGATATCCGTGACCCGGGCATTGCGCACGTCCGCCGGGTCAACATCGAACCACGCGCGACCGGTCAACTTTTCATACTGCCCTGCAGCACCGAACGATCGGCCATCCGCCACGACTTCACTCTTCTCGATTTCGAAGCGGACGAGCCGCGCGTCGGCGAACATGGCGAAGCAGAGGAGGACGGCGCCAACAGCGAGGCCGGCGATACGTCGGTGAAACGGCATGGAAAGGTCTCCGGATCTTGTTGTCCGGCGAGTTTGACTGCCCGTGCCCGGGCTGTAAACGAGGGAGGGACGACCTGGTCGCCGAGTACTGAAAAAGGGGAGGCCAGAACGACAAAGGCCGCGCCAAGGGCGCGGCCTTTGTGGGGGCTGGTGGACCCGGTCGGGGACTACTTGGCCTTGCGGCGGGAGGCGACCATGCCCACGAGACCCAGGCCACCCAGCAGAAGCATGTACTCGGCCGGTTCGGGGACGGGCACCGGCGCAAAGGCCTCGAAGTTGGCGGCGCGGAAGGGCGGATCGTCGCCGGAGACCGAGGCCGCCTGCGTGATGCTCACGCCGTTCACCAGGTAGCCGAACTCGGTTGCATTGGTCTTGATGACGTACCAGGCCGTGCTCGGGTTCTCTTCCTCGATCGAGATGTCAGTGCGGAGGTTGACGACGTCGTCCGAGAAGATGTCTGCCTGTTGCGGGCGGGTGCGGCCGACCGTGGAGTGGGCAGCGCTCACCAGGCGGGAACCGAGGTCCGGGTCATACCATGCGACGGCGACGTCGTAGCCGGCAAAACCGCGGCGGAAGATGTCGTTGATCTCCAGCGTGTAGCCGTTCTGCTCTTCGACCTCGAGTGTGAACTGCGAGGCGAACAGCAGCGTGCCGTCGGTATCGCTGCGGTACACATAGTCCTGGAAGAGACCGATGTCGTTCCCGTCGTACAGAACGGAGCTGATGCGCCGTGCGACGCGCGTGTACCCGTTCGTCTGGGGAGTCCAGCCGTCGCCGAGGTACAGCGGATCCGCTGCGCTGTTGTTGACGCCCAGGACGCGGAACGGGGCGCTGTCGGGCAGGCTCACGAAGCCACCGGCGAGTGCCGGGGCGCTGAGGGCGGCGAGTGCCGCCGCAATGATCGTCTTGCGCAGTCTCATCTCGAAGGTCTCTCTTTTCTGGGTTTGTCGCGGGGTTCTCTCCCCTGCTGGAAGTTAAAGACATGTGCGCAGTCCCGACAGGGCGCGCTTCATCGTGAGGGCCGGGATAATTTCCCATTCATCACGGGTGATCGGAAGCGTCGGCAGGGTCCCGGTTCCATGCGCGGTTGAAACCGCAGTCTCCGCATCGAACACTGTCCCGGTGATTGCCAGGCGGGAATAGAATCCTGACACCGCTCCGCACTGGGAACATCCATGGAATCCGCAGCCCGCATTGCCCGCGAACTCGAGACGAAGGTCGTCAAGGCGACGTGTCCGCACGATTGTCCCGACGCCTGCGGCATGCGCGTCACGGTCGACGTCAAATCGGGCCGTGCCGTGAAGGTGGAGGGCGATCCGACGCACCCCGTGACCCGGGGCTATCTTTGCAACAAGGTCAACAACTACCTCGACCTCGTCTACAACGACAACCGCGTGCTGTTCCCCCATCGGCGGGTCGGACCGAAGGGCCCGGGCGGCAAGCTCGAACGCATCACCTGGGACGAGGCGCTGACCGAGATCGCGAGCCGTCTGAAGAGTGTCGTTTCCGAGTACGGACCCGAGGCGGTCCAGCCCTACAACTACTCCGGCACGCTGGGGATCGTCGGTTTCTCCGGCATGGGGGACCGCTTCTTCAACAAGATGGGTGCCGCCCGCCTGGCCGGCACCATCTGCACCGCGGCTGGCCGCGCGGCCAGCCTGTCGATGACGGGCCTGGCGCACGAAGCCAACATCGAGGACATCCCGAAGATGGAGGTCGTGATCCTCTGGGCCACGAACCTCGTGACGACCGGGATCCACGCGATGCCTTTCCTGGACGAAGCCCGCGCGAACGGGGCGAAGATCATCGCCATCGATCCGCGACCAACCCGGACGACGGCCTATGCCGACTGGCACGTGCAGCCGCGGCCGGGCACCGATGCAGCGCTCGCACTCGGGATGCTGAAGATCATCGTCGACCGGGGCCTTCACGACGAAGCCTTCCTGCGCAGTCAGACGCTCGGCTGGGAACGCCTCGTGGCCGAGCGGCTCCCGGACTATCCGCTGGAACGCGTTGCCGCGATCACGGGCATCCCCGAGGCCGACATCGAGAAGCTGGCGATGTTGTATGCCTCCACGAAGAAGTCGTTCATCCGCTTGAACTGGGGCATCCAGCGCCACGACAACGGCGGGTCCATGACCCGCGCGATCCGGTGTCTGCCGCTCTTCACCGGGTCGATGACCACCGGTGGCGGTCTATGCGTCGGGACGGGCAACGAGATGCGCGGTGTCGACACGCAGAAGCTCCAGCGCACGGATCTCCTGCAGGGACGCACGCCGCGCACGATCAACATGATCCAGATCGGCCGGGCGCTCGAGGACGACACGCTGGACCCGCCGATCAAGGCGCTGTTCGTCTGGAACTCCGACCCGGCCAATTGCGTCCCCGACACCAAGTCCGCGCGTCGCGGGATGTCACGCGCTGACCTCTTCACCGTGGTCCACGACACGTTCTTCACCGATACGTGCGACTACGCCGACATCGTGCTGCCCGCCGACACCACGCTGGAGCGCACCGATATCGTGGGGGCCTATGGCAACTTCTACTGGGGTCTCAGCCAGCAAGCCATCGAGCCGCTCGGCGAGAGCGTCGACAACAGCGAACTGTTCCGCCGTCTCGCGAAGCACATGGGCTACGAGGACCCGTGCTTCTCTCAGAGCAACGAATCGATCATCCGGGACTTGATCGATCCGGCGTTCAATCCTCTGTTCGAGGGCGTCACGTACGAGCAACTCGAGTCGAACGGTTGGGCGCGGGCGAATCTGGAATCGCCGCGACGGCCGGGCCTGAACAGCGGGCGGTGGCCGACGCCCTCCGGAAAGATCGAGATCTACAGCGAGGCGCTGGCAAGCGCCGGCATCGACCCACTGCCGGCGCATCACCCCGAGCGGGAAGGGCAGGAGAGCACCGAACAGCGCGTCCGCTTTCCGCTGCAGGTGATCAGCGCGGCAACCCATCATTTCATCGGGGCGAGTTTTCAGCACGTCCCGCGGCTTCAGGCGATGCTGTCGCGTCAGACGTTCGAGGTCAGCGAGTCCGACGCGGAAGCACGCGGCATCGAAACTGGCGACCTCTGCCGTTTGTGGAACGATCGGGGAGAGGTCTTCGGCCACGCGTTGGTGGTGCCGGGGATGCTGCCTGGTGTACTGGGGGCGCCCAAGCAGTTGCAGGGGTCGAAACAGCGCAACGGTCTCAACATCAATGCGCTGGTGAGCCAGGACGAGGCTGACATGGGTCGCGGGCCGGTCTTCTATTCGACCCTTGCCCAACTCGAGAAGGTGTCCGGCACTTGATCTGGCATCAGCGCACGGCTGAGTTCAGAGGATGAACGGCTCGACGTTCTCGTACATTGCGCCTGCGGCGTCCGGCTCACTCTCCCGAGTGGCTTGTAGATCGCGCTTCGCAACTTCCGGTTCGAGGGCTACCAGCGCCTGATAGTAGGCTCGCACGTTCTCGGTGAGTGCCATCGCCTCACCGCCGCGCGCATAGCCGTGCTTCAGCGTCGTGTAGTGCATCTCGACCGCGAGCAGCGGAAGAGCCTGACGCACGTGGATCCAGGTGTCGGCATCCAGTCCCAGGCGCTGCGCGAGAACCCGGGCGTCCTCGAGGTGGCCCAGCCCCTGGTTGTACGCGGCGAGCGCCAACCAGGACCGGTCCGGCTCGCGGATGCGTTCGGGCAGCGCGTCCCGAAGCTTCCGGAAATAGCGCGCACCGGCCAGAAGGCTCTGCCACGGATCGGTCCGGTCCTTCACCCCCATCCGGGCGGCGGTGTCTTCGGTGAGCATCATCAGCCCACGCACCCCGGTGGGTGACGTCGCAGCGGGATCCCATTTGGACTCCTGGAACGCGAGCGCCGCGAGGAAGCGCCAATCGATACCGGTTTCGCGACCGGCCTGCTCGAAGGAGGCACGAAGGGCGGGAAGACGGCGCGAAACGGCATCGCGGAATTCGACTGCCGAGGCCGTGTCGAGGCGCTTCGCGTGCCCGTAGTAGCGGTCCATCAACTGCAGCAGGGTCCCGTCCTCGGCGATCCGGTTGAAGAACCGGCGGGCCTGCTTGACCAGGCGGGGATCACCGTACTGCTGGAACGCCCACGCAACCGGCTCCGCAGGTCCCACCGAGAGTGTCTGCGCGAGGTCGGGATAGGCGCCCCGGGCGAGATCGAGCAGATGCGCACCCGTGATCGCGTAGTCGGCGCGCCCCTCCCAGAGTGCCCTCAGCGCGTCCTCGGGATGATCCGCCGCGACGGCCTCCAACTGCAGGTCCGGACGGCCGGTGCGCAGATGGTGATCCGCACTGGACTCGGGGGCGAAGGCGACCCGGCGCGATTCGAGCGCTGCGACGTTGGCAACCCTCGGCGCCGGCCCCGTCTTGACAAGAACCTGCCGGGCGCGCCGATACGGTGGCCCGAACTGGAATTCCTCCCGCAGCGCTTCCGTGGCAACGATGTCCGCAGCCGCCATGTGCGCCTCGCCGCGACGGAGCCGCGCCAATGCATCGGCGTAACTGCTGGCCTCGATGAATCTGATGCGAGTTCCCAGAACCGCTGCAAACCGGGCTACGAGGTCATACTCCAGACCGCCCATTCGACCGTCTGAAGTCTGGAAGAAGGTTGTCGGTGTCGGCCGCGTCACCACGACCAGTTCTTCCATGGGATCCGGCAATGACACGGGCATGACCGGTGGGCCCAGATCGAACGAAGCCGGGGCGGGCAGTGGCCCCGAGGCAGCGAGTCCGAGGAGGAAGGCGGAGACCGTGCAATGCGTCATCAACGAACGAAGAAAACGCTTCCCAGGGCCTTCCCCAGTGCTAGAATCCGCCCCCTCCGGAGAGGTACCGAAGTGGCCATAACGGCGCTGACTCGAAATCAGATGGTCGGGGAAACCCGGCACGTGGGTTCGAATCCCACCCTCTCCGCCAAATGAAACGGCCCCCTGTGGGCCGTTTTCGTTTGGCGAAGTGGGCGTGTGGACGGACCCACCGGTTCGACCGGAACGCATGCATTCCGGGACGCCGCGTGCGGCGGTCCCGAGCGCATCGCGAGGGACGTCGGGATCGCCCGCAAGGTTCAACTGCAGCGAGCCCGGCGCAATCCCACCCTCTCCGCCGAACGAAATGCCCCCCCGCGGACCGTTCTTGGTTCTGCCATCCCGTTTCTGCAACGGAATGCCGACGGCAGTCGCGCTCCGGGCGGATTGAGACCCGGGGTTCGGACGTCGATTATTCGTGGGGCGGCGGGATTTCCGTGATCGCATGCGTCTCCGCCTCGAGTCCCTGTCAAGCGGCACAGGCACTTCCGGCAAAAATTCTTTCGGACGGGAAGGATTGACCGGGTCGCGCAGGAGCGTCAACCCCGGCGATCGCTGCAAATGCCTCGTCAAGCTCTGAATGCGGCCCGGGACTTTAGGCGCATCAAGGACCTGCCCGCGTGACTTCAAGTGATCTGAAACGAGTGCCCGGTACCATCGGAACACGGGCGCCAGCCCCCCCCTCCCGATATAATCCCGCGATTGACCCGCCGCCGACTCCCCATCCCGATCCATGCTCGAAGCGCGTGAACTGGCCTGCATGAAGGGCCCCCGCTGGCTGCTCCGCGATGTCGCGTTCTGCGTCGACCCGGGCGAGGTCCTCTGGATCGAAGGCCGCAACGGCAGTGGCAAGACGACGCTGCTGCGCATGCTCTGCGGCCTGACCCCCCCAGACGAGGGCGTGATCCGCTGGGACGGTCAGCCCATCCGGGACGCTGGCGAGACGTACCGGCGCGAACTGCTCTACCTCGGCCACGCCAATGCCCTCAAGGACGATCTCACCATCGAGGAGAACCTGCGCTTCGCCATGCAACTGGCCGGCCGCGCCACGCTTTCGGACGAGTTCGACGCTGTACTCGCGCAGTGCGGTCTCGCCGACCGCCGCGAACTGCCGGTACGCGTCCTCTCGCAGGGGCAGCGTCGACGGGTGGCACTCTCGCGGCTCTGGTTCGCGGATGCGCCGAAGCTCTGGATTCTCGACGAACCGTTCGCCGCACTCGACGCCGAGTCCGTTCAGCGGCTTTCCGACAGGCTGGGCAGGCACCTCGAAGCCGGGGGCCTGGCCGTTCTGACCACGCACCAGGAAGTGCCACTGCCCGCAGGCCGCGTGCGACGCCTGCGCCTCGACGCTTGACGATGACTGACGCACTGCGGTCCGTATTTCTTCGGGACGTCCTGCAGGCATGGCGGCGTCGCGCCGACTGGCTCACCACGTTCTTCTTCTTCATCATCGTGGTCAGCCTGTTTCCGCTGGGGGTGGGCCCGGAACCAAGCATCCTCCGGGTCATCGCCCCCGGAATTCTCTGGGTGGCGGCGCTTCTCGCCTCGATGCTCGCCTTGCCTCGCGTGTTCGCTTCCGACTACGCCGATGGCACCCTCGAACAGCTCACCCTCGCGCCCCAGCCGCTGTCGCTGCTCGTCCTTTCGAAGATCCTCGCGCATTGGCTTCTCACGGGGCTTCCGCTCGTGGTGATGGGACCGGTGCTCGGTCTGCAGTTCGGCATGCCCCCGGACATGTTGCCGGTGCTCTTCTATTCCCTGCTGCTCGGCACGCCCTGCTTGTCCCTCATCGGGGCGATCGGGGCAGGGCTGACGCTGGGCGTCCGCGGGAGCGGGGTGGTGGCGCTCCTCGTCCTGCCGCTGTATATCCCGGTACTGATCTTCGGGGCCGGAGCAGTCGAAGCCGTCGGCGTGGGAACCGCACCGGGTGGGCACCTGTCACTGCTCGGGGCCGTCCTGATGATCTCGCTGGTCGTGTCACCGCTCGCATCCGCGGCCGCGGTGCGCGTGGCCCTCGAATAACAAGCGTGTCCGGAGTGCTCGTGTCCTTCAACTGGTTCCGCTTTTCGTCTCCGCAGACGTTCTATCCACTCGCCGGGCGCCTGGCTCCGTTCTTCTGGATAGCGAGTGTCGCGCTGACCGTCGCCGGGCTCTACATCGGGTTCTTCGTTGCCCCCACCGACTTCCAGCAGGGGGACTCCTATCGGATCATCTTCATCCATGTGCCGGCGGCTTGGATGTCGATGTTCATCTACGTCGTCATGGCAGGCTGGGCCGCCATGGGGCTCATATTCAACACGCGGCTCTCTTCGATGATGGCGAATGCGCTGGCGCCCACCGGCGCCCTGATGACGGCCATCGCCCTTTGGACGGGTGCGCTCTGGGGGCGTCCGACGTGGGGCACCTGGTGGGTGTGGGATGCGCGGCTCACGTCGGAACTCATCCTGCTCTTCCTCTACGTCGGATTCATGGCGCTGCACGCGTCCATCGACGACCCGCGTCGCGCAGACAAGGCGGCTGCGATTCTCGCGATCGTCGGCGTCGTCAACGTTCCCATCATCTATTTCTCGGTGAAGTGGTGGAACACCCTTCACCAGGGTTCGTCCGTGAGCCTCACGCGGGCACCCAGCATGGCTTCCACCATGTTGCTGGGCATGCTCGTGATGGTGTTTGCGTTCTGGGCCTACAGCATCGCGACCGCGCTCACGCGGGTGCGCGGCATCATTCTCGAGCGCGAGCGCCACGCGGCGTGGGTCGCGCAACTCGGCACGGAGTAAGCAGACCATGCAGTGGGGCAGCGTCGGCGAGTTCATCGCCATGGGTGGTTACGGCGGGTACGTGTGGGGCGCTTTCGGCGTCACGTTCGTCCTGATGGCTGGCGAGGTGGTCATGGTCGTGAAGGGGCATCGGGATTCCTTGCGTCGGGCACGACTCTTCTCGAAGCGCGGGGACGACCGATGAAGCCTCGTCACAAGCGGTTCGCGCTCGTCGCGGGCGGGGTCGCAGCACTCGGTATCGCCGCGGCATTGATCCTCAATGCCTTCAACAGCAACCTTGTGTTCTTCTACAGTCCGACGCAGGTGGCCGCCCACGAAGCGCCGGCCGGACGCAGCTTCCGGATCGGCGGCATGGTCGAGTCGGGGAGCGTGCAGCGACAGGACGACGGCGTGACGGTGAAGTTCGTCGTGACCGACACCGCGAAGTCCATCCCGGTGTTGTACGAGGGCATCCTTCCGGATCTGTTCAAGGAAGGAAAAGGCGTCGTCGCCGAGGGCAAACTGGAGGGCGACGGCGTGTTCCGGGCGTCCCAGGTCCTCGCCAAGCACGACGAGAATTACATGCCCCCCGAAGCCGCCAGCGCGGTCGAGAAGGCACAGAAGGCAGAGCAGGAATCCCAGCGCACGCTGGTCCTCGACAAGAGCGCCGGTGGCGGCGCGGAGAACAAGCAATGATCCCCGAGCTCGGACATTTCTCGCTGGTGCTTGCCTTGTGCCTCGCGATCGCGCAAGGCGTGCTGCCGCTCATCGGTGCCGCCCGCGGGGATGCGCGCTGGATGGCGGTGGCCCGGCCCGCTGCGCAGGGGCAGTTCGTGTTCGTGGCACTCGCGTTCGGCTGTCTCGCGTGGTCGTTCGTGCACAGCGATTTCTCGGTCCTCAACGTGGCGACCAATTCGAACACGAGTCTGCCGGTGGAGTACCGATTCGCGGCGACGTGGGGCAGCCACGAGGGATCGCTTCTGCTCTGGGTGTTCATGCTGACCGGCTGGATGACCGCGGTGTCGCTCTTCAGCCGGCACCTCCCGCAGCCGATGATCGCCCGCATCCTCGCGGTGATGGGGCTGGTGAGCGTCGGCTTTCTGCTCTTCATGCTCATCACGTCGAACCCGTTCGAGCGGCTCATCCCGGCCGCCGCCGAGGGGCGCGATCTCAACCCGCTCCTGCAGGACCCCGGGATGGTCATCCATCCGCCGATGCTCTACATGGGCTACGTCGGATTCTCGGTCGCCTTCGCCTTTGCCATCGCTGCGCTTCTGGGGGGGCAACTGGATGCCGCCTGGGCCCGCTGGTCGCGCCCGTGGACGACCGCGGCGTGGATGTTTCTCACCATCGGCATCTGCCTCGGTAGCGCCTGGGCGTATTACGAACTCGGCTGGGGCGGTTGGTGGTTCTGGGATCCGGTCGAGAACGCCTCTTTCATGCCCTGGCTGGTCGGAACGGCCCTCATGCATTCGCTCGCCGTGACCGAGAAGCGGGGCGGGTTCAAGATCTGGACCGTGCTGCTCGCGATCATCGCGTTCAGCATGAGCCTGCTGGGAACATTCCTGGTGCGCTCGGGCGTGCTGACCTCGGTGCACGCCTTTGCCACCGATCCGAAGCGCGGCATCTTCATCCTCGCGTATCTCGTCGTCGTCATCGGCAGTTCCCTCGCACTCTTCGCCTGGCGGGCGCCGCGCGTCGGGCTGGGCGGGAAGTTCGCCCTGGTGTCGCGCGAATCGGCACTGCTCGCCAACAACGTCCTGCTGCTGGTGGCGGCGGCTTCGGTCCTGCTGGGTACGTTGTACCCGCTGTTCCTCGACGCGCTCGACCTCGGCAAGATTTCCGTCGGCCCTCCGTATTTCGAATCCGTCTTCGTGCCCCTCATGACACCCGCGCTGTTCCTCATGGGCGTGGGCACCATTGCCAAGTGGAAGAAGGCGGAGCTGCCGGATCTCGCTCGTCGCCTGCGTTGGGCCGCGATCGTCGCGGGCATCACGGCCATCGCCGTGCCGCTCGCCATGGGGCGCTGGTCTCCGATGCTCGGCCTCGGCATGCTGCTCGCCGGCTGGATCGCGGCATCGATGATCACCGATGTCGTCGATCGCGTCGGACAGCTTGCGGCCGTTCACGGCGTAGGGATCGGCCGTGCGATCCGCGCGCAGCCCCGTGGTTATTGGGGCATGCAGCTCGCGCACCTCGGCGTGGCCGTGTTCGTGGTGGGTGTCGGACTCGTGAAGGGCTTCGAGATCGAGAAGGACCTGAAGATGCGTGCGGGCGACGTCGCAGAAGTGGGCGGCTACGGGTTCCGCCTCGAAGGGTTCCAGCCGGTGGAAGGCCCGAACTACGACGCGACCCGCGGCGTGGTGACGGTGCTCGAGGACGGCAAGGAGCGCCTGAAGCTGTACCCGGAGAAGCGCATCTACGGTTCGCAATCGATGCCCATGACGGAGGCCGACATGCACTCCGGCTTCACACGCGATCTGTACGTGTCCCTCGGCGAAGCCGTCGGTGACGACGCCTGGATCGTGCGCGTGTACGTGAAGCCCTTCATCGACTGGATCTGGGGCGGATGCGCGCTGATGGCACTCGGCGGCTTGTTCGCGATGACCGACCGCCGATACCGCCTTGCGCGCCGCGAGGCCACGCGCGCCACGACGGCGAACCAGATCGCGGCTGCCTGAGACCACGACCATGAATCGTTTTCTGCTGCCACTCGGTGTCTTCGTGCTGCTCGCCGTGTTTCTCGGCATCGGGCTCACGCTGAATCCGCGCGAGGTGCCGTCGCCGCTCATCGACAAGCCCGCGCCCGCGTTCACCCTCCAGGAGCTGCATGCGCCCGGCAAGTCGCTCTCCGCTGAGGACCTCAAGGGTCAGGTCTGGCTGCTGAACGTGTGGGCCTCGTGGTGCGTCTCGTGCCGCGAGGAGCATCCGCTTCTCGTGGAACTCGGCCGGGCGAACGTGGTGCCGATCTACGGCCTCAACTACAAGGACAAGCCCGATGCCGCCATGGCGTGGCTTGGCGAGATGGGCAACCCGTACAAGGCCTCGATCGTCGACGGCGATGGCCGGGTCGGCATCGACTACGGTGTGTACGGCGTGCCGGAGACCTTCGTGATCGATCGCGACGGCATCGTCCGTTACAAGCAGATCGGTCCGGTGACCCCGCAGGCGTTGAAGGAGAAGATTCTGCCGCTGGTTAGGAAGCTCCAGGGATGAGGCGCGTTCTCCTGAGCTGCCTTTGGCTGATCGCCAGCGCTGCGTCCGGCGCGGACACCGACGCAGAACTGGAGCCCCGTCTGAATCGACTCGCAGCCGAGTTGCGATGCCTCGTCTGCCAGAACCAGTCCCTGGCCGATTCCAACGCCGAACTCGCCGTGGACCTGAAGAATCAGGTCCGGGACATGATGCGTGCCGGCAAGTCGGACGACGAGATCAAGACCTACCTGACGGATCGCTACGGCGATTTCGTGTTGTACCGACCGCCGATGCGCACCACCACGTGGCTGCTCTGGGCGGGGCCGTTCGTGTTGCTCGCCGGGGGTGGGTTCGTACTGGTGCGCGTGCTGCGCCGACGCCAGGCGTCGCTGGTGGCGGCGGAAGCGCAGGTCGTCGCGGGTGGCGCGAACCTCGACCGTGCCCGGTCGCTCCTTGCAGAGACTCCGACAGACCGGCGGCGGTAGGGAACCACCGGCATCCCCGGGCGGTTTCCGCCGTGCTACGGGGAGATGCGGGCGATAATCGGAGTCCTATCGCCAACCGCCTTCGCCAACCGCCTCCGCCATGGCCGACTTCGACGACGCACGCACTTTCTGGGATGCCCGCTTCGCGGCACCCGAGTACATCTTCGGTACCGAGCCCAATCACTTTCTCGCCCGTGAGGCCGCCCGCCTCGCAGCCGGCTCCCGCGTGCTCGATATCGCCTGCGGCGAGGGCCGCAATGCCATCTGGCTGGCCGGGCAGGGGCACGAGGTCACCGGATTCGACGTCTCGCCGCTCGCGCTGGAGAAGGCCCGACGCCTCGCCGACGAGAAACAGGTTCAGGTCCGATGGCATCAGGCCGATGTACGAAGCTGGGACTGGGCACCGGCGGCATTCGACGCCGTCGCCTGCATCTTCATCCAGTTCGCATCACCTGCCGAGCGCACGCGCCTCTTCGAAGGTTTCCGGCAGACGCTCCGGCCGGGCGGGTTGGTGCTCCTGCAGGGATACACGCCGAAGCAGCTCGAGTACCGCACCGGTGGTCCGGGTGAACTCTCCCACCTCTATACCGAAGCCATGCTTCGGGAAGCCTTTGACGGCTGGGACATCCTGCTGCTCCGCGAGTACGAAACCGACCTTGCGGAGGGCACGAAGCACGTGGGCCGATCCGCGCTGATCGAACTGGTGGCGCGGCGACCCGTCTGACGGTCGCCGGCGGGATGCTCCTCCGGCCCCATACCTATGCGGACGGGCGGTCCGCGGGATCGGAGGAGTCCACCAGATGGGCAACATCGGCAGTCTGCTGCTGCAAGGAATCGGAACGTTCATCGGCTTCGCGCTGCTCGCGCTGGTGATCGTCTGGTTCATCCAGGACATCACCCAGAAGAAGCACACCATCCTCAGGAACTTCCCGGTGGTGGGCCGGCTGCGCTACCTGTTCGAGCGGCAGGGCGAATACTTCCGGCAGTACTTCTTCGCGAACGATCGCGAGGAGATGCCCTTCAACCGCAGCGTGCGCGGCTGGATCTATCGACTCGCGAAGAATGAAGGCGGCACGATCGGATTCGGGTCCACGAACAACCTCAGCGAGCCCGGCAACATCCTCTTCGTGAACGCGCCGTTTCCAACGCTCGAGGACGATCAGACGCCAACGCCCGCCTGCATCATCGGTGCGGGTTACTGTCGCGAACCCTTCGAAGCCAGGTCCATCGTGAACATCAGCGGCATGAGCTTCGGGGCGATCTCGGCCCCGGCGGTGCGCGCCCTGGCCCGCGGTGCGCGGGAGTCCGGTTGCTGGATGGGCACGGGGGAGGGCGGTCTCTCGCCGTATCACGAGGAAGCCGGATGCGACCTCATCATGCAGATCGGTACGGCGAAGTACGGCGTACGCGATCGGTCAGGAGCGCTCAGCAACGAGCGACTGCGAGACCTGGCCCCGCGCGTGCGCGCCTTCGAGATCAAGCTCTCGCAGGGCGCCAAGCCAGGGAAGGGCGGAGTCCTGCCAGCGGCGAAGGTGAGTGAGGAAATCGCGTCCATCCGCGGCATCGCGCCGCACGTGGATTCCATCAGCCCCAACCGCCATCACGACATCGCCAACGCCGATCAGCTTCTCGACATGATCGGCCGCGTCCGCGACATCACCGGGCGGCCCGTCGGCGTGAAGACGGCCATCGGCGGTTGGGATTTCATGCACCAGCTCTGCGAAGCCATCGTGAGACGGGGACCCGAATGGGCGCCCGACTTCCTCGTGATCGACGGCGGTGAGGGGGGCACGGGCGCGGCGCCGCAGGCGTTGATGGACCACATGGCGCTCCCGATCACGGAGGCGCTGCCGCGGGTGGTCGACGCACTCGTGGAGGCCGGCCTGCGGGAGCGCGTGCGGGTGGTGGCGAGCGGCAAGCTCGTGACCTCGGCAAAGGCGACCTGGGCGCTGTGTGCCGGCGCGGACTTCGTGAACACGGCGCGGGGCTACATGTTCGCGCTCGGTTGCATCCAGGCGCTCCGCTGCCACGCGAACACATGTCCGACGGGGATCACCACGCACAACCGCCGGCTCCAGCGCGGCCTCGTCGTCGAGGAGAAGTACCTTCGCGTGGCCAACTTCACGCGGAACATGAACCGAGAGATCGACATGATCGCGCACGCCTGCGGTCTGCGGCATGCCCGGGAGTTCCGTCGTGAACACGTGCGGATCGTGCGTGGCGCCTACGAGAGCGTGGCGCTCTCGACGCTGTTTCCCGACTGCACGCCGGGGATGCGGGGGGCTGGCTGAGGGCGGTCGCGGTATCGCGCCGGGGGCGTGTTCCGGGACTTGTCGCCGTACCCAAGCCTGGGGAGCCTCTGCAGCCGATCGCGCGGCGACCGGAAGAAGTGCTTCCAGTGGCCCTTGGCTAGGCAGCTCCGGCCACGTCGACGATCGCCCGGATCCGCTCCCGGCCAGGAATGACCTCCAGACTGTTGTCCCGGGCGAAGCCCATCAAGAAATCGAAGCCTTCCGGATCGATCTCCCTCAGCACCGCCTCGACCACGACCCCGCTTCTGCCCTGACGACTCACGGGACGCGCGTGCTGCGAGTAGCTGAGCCGGCCATCTTCGTACCGGGCGAGGGCGCCACAGAGACGCTCGGGCCAGTCGCTCGGGCGGAACGGGCGACCGTCCGCGGTGACGCCGAGGATCAGCCATTCTTCCGGTTCTGGGGTCATCGACTCGCCTCATGGGGGATCCCTCCCTTTCGGACCGATGTCGCGCTTCTGAAGGTGGCTCTCGCCGTCGCAGCGCGCGTCGGGACTCTGCCCCCAGCCGTCGTGGACGTCCTGGGGCATGCGTCTCAGGGGGGCGTGAGAACGTCACGGCGATCTGGCATGCTCCGCCCTCGCTCCTGCCGGGAATCTTTCCGGGCAGATCGATCCCGGAGACCTCTCGCATGCGCCTCATCCGATCCATCCTGTTCTCTCTCGTCGCGATGCTCGTTCTGTCGAGCGTCGCCGCGGCGCAGAACGCTCCCACCGCACCGCGCGTCATCTACGCCGTCGTCTTCGGCGTGCTGTTCGACGAGGCCGGTGAAGTCCGCCAGCTTCGGCTCATCAAGGTCGTGGAACCACGCAAGGGCAACGCCGATGCAGAGGGCGTCACGGTTCCCGAGGTCTTCGTCGAGTCGGTCCGGAAGCTCCTCGCCACGCCGCGGTACCGCCCGAAGCCCGGCATCGTGAAGCCCGACGAGATCTTCACGTACTTCTTCTACGACCCCGATCAGCCCACCCGCGCAGATTTCGATCCCCGTCCGCAGCGTCGGTAATGCGTCACCCGGGCGCGAGCCCAGAATCGAGACACCCATGACCAGCAAGCTCTTCGAGTCCCTCCAGATCGGCCCCGTGACGGTCCCGAACCGGATTGCCGTGGCCCCCATGTGCCAGTACAGCGCTCACGATGGCTGCGCCGACCCCGACTGGCACGGACAGCATCTGATGAACCTGGCGATGACCGGGGCCGGGCTCGTCGTGATCGAAGCCACGGCGGTGGAGCGGCTCGGCCGCATCACCCATGGCTGCCTGGGGCTGTGGGACGACGCCACCGAAGCCTCCGTGGCCCGGATGCTCGCGGCGGGTCGACGGTTCGCGCACCCGGGCACACGATTCGGCATCCAGCTCGGGCACGCCGGACGGAAAGCTTCGGCACAGCGGACGTGGGAGGGCGGGCGTGCACTGTCGGCCGATGCCGATCCCTGGACGACGGTCTCGGCGTCTGCACTGCCGTTCGATGCCCATTGGCACACGCCCGCTGCACTCGACGACGCCGGCATCGCGCGGGTCAAGTCAGCGTTCGTGGATGCGTCCGTCAGAGCGGTGAGACTGGGTCTCGACGTCATCGAACTGCATGCCGCGCATGGTTACCTGCTGCACCAGTTCACATCGGCCCTCGCGAATCGCCGCACCGACGGGTACGGTGGCAGCATCGACAACCGCCTCCGGTTGCCGCTCGAAATCATGGAGGCGGTCCGTGCAGCCGTGCCGGCGCACGTGGCGGTCGGCGCGCGCATCACCGGTACCGACTGGCATCCGGATGGCATCACGATCGAGGAGGCGGTGGTGTTCGCCCGCGAACTGAAGGCGCTGGGTGCCGACTACGTCTGCGTCACCAGCGGCGGTATCGTTCCCGGCATCTCCATCCCGGTGGCGGAGGGCTATCAGGTGCCGCTTGCAGAGCGGATCCGACGCGAGACCGGGATCACGACACGGGCCGTGGGCCTCATCGTGGACCCGGTCCATGCCGATCTCGTGGTGTCCAGTGGCCGCGCCGATCAGGTGGCCCTCGCCCGGGCCTTCATCGACAACCCGCGCTGGGTATGGCACGCGGCGCAGAAACTCGATGCCGCCGTCAGCTATCCCGCCCCGTACGACCGGATCCGGCCGGGCAGCTGGCCCGGTGCCGCCCTCGCGCGGCCGAAGTAGCGTCGAGGCGAGGTCCGGCTTGGGTGGCTCACCCCATGAGCCATCGACGGGTGCAATCTGCCCCCATGGACCTCCTGCCCCCCATCTGCTGCTCCTGCCGCCACGGCCTCGTGATTCCCGCGCTCGTCGCGGAATCCCGTCAGGCGGTGTTCTGGTGTCGACGCAACATCGGCTCGCCGCCTGCACGCGACGCGTGTCCGGCCTTCGAGCGGGAGCCCACTCGCGAGGAGGAACGCACGCGACCGCGGGGATGAGGCCGCTTGGGGGGGCGCGGATGCGGCTGCTTGGCAACGCGCAACTCCACCTCCGGTCCCGATCCGACATCGCCATCGCGCCTGCCCATCGGCGACAATGCGCGACCAGTCGATTCCGCAAGAGTCTCCCATGTCGCAGAGCGTGATCGCCGGCCCGATACCCAGAGAGACGGGCCCTGCAGCGACGAACCCCGTGTCCGACATCCCGATCCGTGCGTCGCGCACCCGCGAGTTCCGCCCCTACCCGTTTCGCGCGGCGGTGCATGCGGCGGTGATTCCGCCGCTTCGCGATGGTGTGGAGATGTCCCGTCATCCGGTGGTCGTCGTCGGGGGCGGGCCCGTCGGCCTCACGACCGCCCTCGGGCTCGCGCGTCACGATGTCCCGGTGGTGCTGATCGAGGCGGACGATGGCGTCTGCGCGGGCAGCCGCGCGATCTGCATTTCACGCCGCAGTCTCGAGATCTTCGACCGCCTCGGCGCAGCGGCCGGGTTTCTCGACATCGGGCTCCCCTGGACGGGCGGGCGAAGTTTCTATCGCGACACCGAGGTGCTGCATTTCCGGATGCCCCACGACGAGCTGCAGAAGCACCCGCCGATGGTGAATCTGGCCCAGTACCACATCGAGCAGATTCTCCTGGAGGCGGCCGAAGGGGACGCAGGGCGCATCGACATCCGCTGGCAGACGCGCGTCACGTCGATCGAGGCGCGTGCCGACGGTGCGATGCTGACGCTCTCGACTCCGGATGGCGCGTACCGCATGCACGCGGACTGGGTCGTTGCAGCGGACGGGGGGCGCAGCTTCGTGCGCGAGTCTCTCGGGCTTCCGCTGCGCGGGACCTCCTACCAGGGGCGCTACGTGATCGTCGACATCCTGCTCGACAGTGACCGGCCCACCGAGCGTCTCGCCTACTTCGACCCCCCGTGCAATCCCGGTTCCACCGTGCTCGTGCACAAGCAGCCCCACGGGGTGTGGCGCATCGACTACCAGTTGCGCGAGGACGAGGACTCCGAAGCGGCGGTGCAGCCGGGGAACGTCATTCCGCGCGTCGAGAGCCTGCTCGACATGATGGGCGAGCGGGCGGACTGGTCACCGGTGTGGATCTCCCTCTACCGCGCCAACGCGCTCACGCTCGACCGCTACCGCCACGGGCGCGTGCTGTTCGCCGGGGACGCCGCCCACCTGATGCCGATCTTCGGTGTGCGCGGTGCGAACTCGGGCATCGACGACGCCGACAACCTCGCCTGGAAACTGGCGTATGTCGTCCGCGGTCTGGCCGGCGAAGCACTGCTGGAGACCTATTCCGATGAGCGGGTCGCCGCGGCCCGCGAGAATCTCGAACACGGGGCGAAGAGCACCGAGTTCATGGCGCCGCCATCCTTCGCATTCGATCTGATGCGTACGGCCGTGCTGGGACTCGCCGCGCGGCATCCGGCGGTGCGGGCGCTCATCAATCCGCGGCAGACCTCGGCCATCACCTACACCCGGTCGCCGCTCAACACGCCCGATATCGTCGATGCGTTCGATGCGGGCCCCGTCCCTGGTGCGGTGTTGCCGGCATGTCCCGTGACGCTGCCTGCGACGCCAGATGATGCGGGCGCATCCCGGATCGGCCACGTCACGGACCTCCTCGGTATGGGGTTCACCGCCCTCTGGTTCGTCGACGACGCGGAGCCTCGAACGAGCTTCGACGCCGTCCTCGCTTCGATGCGCGCGCGCGGGGTCCCGTTCGTCGAGGTGCCCATCCGGCGTCGGGCGCCATCTTCCGACGGATGGTTCGGCGCCATCGATCACACCGGTCGTCTCTTTCCGATGTTCGGTGCGCGCCCGGGCACCGTCTATCTCGTCAGACCGGATGGGCATGTGCTGGCGCGGTGGCAGCGTCCCGACGTCGGATCGATCCAGCGTGCGCTGGATCGAGTGCTCGCACCCGGGAACCGCTGGGGAGCGCTTTCGTGACCGCCAGTGAACTCGACGCCGTCTACACGCGTCTGTGCCAGGCGATGACGACGCTGGGCGAACCCGCGGCAACCCTCTTCCTCGCGCGCTTTGCGCTTCTCGCCATTACGCACATCGACGACAGCAGTGCGGTGACACGGTTGATCGACGACGCTGCAGAGGCATTCGAACCCACCCCGGGCGACTGAAGCCGATCGTCGTCGGAGCGGGACCGCACAGACCGGAAGCATCGCTCGGAACACTCTTCCCCCGTCGAATGCAAGCAAGGAGCGTCCGGGTGCGGAGCCTCGTGTCGTTGGTGTTTCCATGGCTCCTGGCGCTGCTCAACGGTGCTGCTGGCGCGGCGCCACCCGATCCGCTCATCGGGCTCGTCAGCTCGGAAGGGCGTGCGAGCGTGGGCTTCCTCGTGCGCGTGGAGCAGTCGCCCTATCGCGGGGCGCACGCGCGGCTCGACCTCATGCCGCTCTACGTCTTCGAGAGCGAGTACGCGTACATCTACTCGTACCGGGCGGGTCTGAAGTTCGCGGTGTCCGACGAGCGCTATCTGGATCTCTTCCTCTCGCAGCGCTTCGAGGGCACGCCCTTGGAATCCATCCCGACGTCCCTGGCGGGTATGGCCATGCGCGAGCAGGGCGTCGACGCCGGTCTGGCGTTGCGGCAACGCCATGGGACCATCGAGGCGTTCGGGGAAGCGCGGGTCGATGTCTCCGGGCTCTCCGATGGCACCGAACTGCGGATGGGCCTCCGTCAGCACGCCGATGGCGAGCGGCTGTCTCTGATGCCATACGCCGTGGTGTCGTTCCGCAGTACGGCTCTGAACAACTACTACTACGGCGTGCGTCCGAATGAGGTTCGCCCCGGCCGACCGGGGTACCAGCCGGGTGGCGGGGTCGATCTGACGGTGGGTCTGGACCTGCGCTATCGCCTGAGCCCGGGCTGGCAGCTCCTGGGAGGGCTTGGTCTGACCCAACTTTCCGGCGAGATCCGTGACAGCCCCATCGTGAGCCAACGTGCGCTGCTGTCCGGCTATGTCGGTGCCGCCTACGACTTCGGGACGACGGTGCAAGGCTGGTCGGCCCGCGAATCCATGATCGTGCGGCTGCTTTACGGCCGCTCCACCGATTGCAATCTCATCACCACGATGTCGCTGCGTTGCGCCTCGACGGCCACGGAGGACCGCACGAGCATCGCCGGTGTCCAGATCGGCCGGCCCTTTCTCGAGAACGTGAACGGATGGCCGCTCGACTTCGTCGGCTTCTTCGGCGTGCTGCGGCACCAGGAGAACGGCCTGCAGGACGACGGTTGGAGCGTGCAGGGCTACATGAAGGCCCAGTACCACGGATTCCCCTGGAGCGACTACGTCCGCACCCGCGTCGGATTCGGCGCCGGACTTTCCCTCGCAGTCCAGGTCCCCTACGTGGAGGTCCGCGATCAGGCACGACGCGATCGTGGCACCTCGCGGCTCCTCAACTACCTCGAACCCACTGTCGACGTGAATGTCGGCGACATCGTGCGTGCGAAATCGCTCACCGACACGTATGCCGGTGTCGGTGTATCGCATCGTTCGGGGATCTTCGGGCAGTCACGGGCGCTGGGGAACGTGAACGGCGGATCGAACTTCATCTACCTGTACGTCGAGTCGCTCGTGTCGTTCTGACGGCGGCCGGACGGCAGAGCGCACGCGCCCAAAGGTGCACTTCCGTTGTGCGCAGGCTCCCTGCGCGCCCGTGCGAAGTGCGACGTGCAGGCGATCGCTCGCAGCAACCTCCCATGAATTCAGCTGGTTGGAGAATCCGCCTCGTGGCACTGCGCTTGCGCTTGTGGGCCGGTGCCTCGGAGCAGTCCGCACGGGCCGGGATTGCATGCACGCAGGCGGGGCTTTCGACAGCAGTCACGAGTTGCCAGCAGCGGGAATCGACTTCGAGGCGGCATGGGCGGGAATCCGAGCAGCCCGTTGGCGGGGGCCTGCGCGTCGATACCCTGGGCCCGGTGGCATGCGTCATCTCCCAGCGACCTTTTCCGATCCGCTCCACCCAACTGGACCCGACAGGACCCACCCCACATGACAGCGCGTATCGAAGACAGCACGAACCCCAAGGTGAAGGAACTGGCGGCAGCGGGCGTGAAATACGTCCTCGCGAGCTTCGTCGACCTCCACGGGAACAGTAAGGCGAAGGCCGTGCCGCTCACGCACTTCGACCAGATGCTGAAGGGGTCGGAACTCTTCACCGGTGCGGCGCTCGAGGGCGTGCCGCAGGAGGTCAACGACGAGGAGGTCTCCGCCCACCCCGATATCGACGCCCTTGCGATCTGCCCATGGAATCCCGAGCTGGCCTGGGCGCCAAGCGACCTCTACCTCGGCGGAAAACCGTTCGACGCCTGCGCACGCGGGATCCTCAAGAAGGTGCAGGCCGAGGCGGAGGCCATGGGACTCCGGATGATGCTGGGCATCGAGCCGGAGTTCTTCATCCTGAAGAAGGACGAGGGCGGGAAGATCGTTCCGGTGAGCGAGCGCGACATCCTCGAGAAGCCCTGCTACGACGTGAAGGGTCTGCTCGACAGCTACTCGTTCGTCGACGAGGTCGTGACGGCGATGAACACGCTCGGCTGGGACGTCTATTCGTTCGACCACGAGGACGCCAACGGGCAGTTCGAGATCGACTTCATGTATGCCGACGCCGTCACCATGGCCGACCGCATCACCTTCCTGCGGTTGATGATCGGCGAGCTTGCGCGAAAGCGCGGCTGGATGGCGAGCTTCATGCCGAAGCCGTTCCGCAACCGGACCGGCAGCGGCGCCCACTTCAACATGTCGCTCGCCGACGTGAAGACCGGCGCCAACCTCTTCGAGACGGAGACCGACCCGCGGGGGTGCGGCATCTCGAAGCTGGGTTACCAATTCGTCGCTGGCATCCTGCGTCACGCGCCGGCCATCTGTTCGGTGATCGCACCGACGGTCAACAGCTACAAGCGCCTCGTCCGCCGTGGATCGATGTCGGGCTTCACGTGGGCGCCGGTGTTCGTCTGCTACGGCAACAACAACCGCACGAACATGCTGCGCATCCCGTTGGCGGGTGGACGCGTGGAGTGCCGCGCTGCCGACATCTCGTGCAATGTCTATCTCGGTGCGGCGCTCATGCTGGCGGCTGGGCTCGAAGGCATCCGCGAGGGACTCGACCCCGGCGAGCCGCACGCCGAGAACATGTACCTCTACAGCGATGCCGAGCTGGCGGAGAAGGGAATCCAGTATCTGCCGCGCACGCTCGGCGACGCCATCGACGCGTTCGAGGCAGACCCGCTGTCGGAGGCCGTCTTCGGCTCGCGCATGTTCGCGGCCTACCGCGACTTCAAGCGCAACGAGTGGCACTCGTACCAGAGCCACGTGACGGACTGGGAACTCGATCGGTATCTGACGCACTTCTGATGCGCCAGGACTCACCCGCATCGCAACACCCGAGCAGGAGGCAGGCATGGACACCGTAGTTGCTGATCCGAGATCCGTCGAAGGGATCGATGCGCTGCTGCGCGAAGTGGCCCGTATCGGGGCCCTTCCGCTGGGCCGCGCCGAGACATTGCCGCCCGGTGCGTACACGAGCGAGGCGTTCTTCCAGCAGGAGGTGGCGGGGGCCTTCCGGCCGGGCTGGATGTGTGTCGCGCACATCTCCCAGCTTCCAGCGCGCGGTGATTTCCGGTCGGTCGACTGGCTGGGTGAGCTGATGGTGATCGTCAACGACGGTCAGCGCATCCGCGCGCTCTCGCGCGTCTGTCGGCATCGATGGGCACCGGTGTGCACGGGCCACGGCAATGCCGCCGCGTTCGTGTGCCCGTTCCACAAGTGGTCGTACGCGCTGGATGGGCGGTTGATCGGCGCCCCGCTGATGGAAGAGGCCATCGACTTCGATCGCGATACCTGCGCCCTGCCGGAGTACCGCTCCGAGGTGGTCGACGGCTTCGTGTTCGTGAACCTCGACGGCAACGCGCCGCCGCTCGCACCGGCCATCGCCGAGATGTCGGCCGCGCTCGCGAACTATCAGCTCGATCGGTTGGTCGTGGGGTCCGTGCTGGAGTACGACTGCCGTTTCAACTGGAAGATCATGGTGGAGACGTTCATGGAGTGCTACCACCACATCGGTCCGCACGCCGACACGTTCGAACCCGATTTCCCCGCGAAGCTGAGCTACGTGGAGGACTCGCGGGAGGCCTGGACCCGCGGCTTCGGCGTCGGCCGCCCGGAGTCCGTGCCCGACGCCTTCGACGTGGGCCTCCCGCGATTCCCGCTCGTGAACCAGCAGGAATGCGAAGCCTTCGGACTGTATCTGGTCTACCCGTTCCACCTGCTCGCGACGTTTCCCGATCGCGTGGTGTGGTTCCATGTGGAGCCGATCGCGGTGGACCGCACGCGGCTGCGTTCGTATCAGATGCTCCAGCCCGAGACGAAGCAGCTGCCCGACTTCGCGAAGATCATGGCGATCCAGGACAAGACGTTCGACGTGATCAACCTCGAGGACATCGACGTCAACGTGATGCAGCAGATCGGCGCGAAGTCGAGAATGACGAAGTCGGGGCGCCTCAGCCATCTCGAGAAGGCGATCTGGCAGCTCAACCAGTTCGTCGCACGCGCGGTGGCAACCCGGTGAGCACCCCGGGGACGCGGATCCCGCTCGACGGGCGACGCATTCTCGTCACCGGCGCGAGCCGGGGCATCGGACGCGCGCTCGCCATCGGGCTTGCCGCGTCGGGTGCCCGCGTCGCCATCGCAGCGCGCGACATGGCCGCACTCGCGGAGACGGCCGGGCTCGCAAATGCACCGATGCCGATGGTGCAGATGGACATGCTCGACGTGGCCTCCGTGCAGCGCGCCGTCGAGAGCGCAGCCGACCAGCTCGGCGGTCTCGATGTCCTCGTCAACAACGCCGGTGTCGAGCAGGTTTGCCCCTCGGCCGACGTGACCGAGGCCCTCTGGGATCGCATCGTCGACACGAACCTGAAGGGTCCGTTCTTCGCGGCGCAGGCCGCGGCCCGCGTCATGGCGGGGCAGGGCGGCGCGATCGTCAACAACTGCTCCCTCGCATCGACCGTGGGCATCGCCACCGCCGTGCCGTACACGTCGAGCAAGCACGGTCTCCTCGGACTCACGCGCGGGCTCGCCACCGAATGGGCGGCGCTCGGCATCCGTGTGAACGCCATCGGTCCGGGGTACTTCCGCACGGCCATGACCGAGGTCTTCTACGAGAATCCGGACTGGCAGCGCGCGATGCTGCCGCGCATCCCGGCCGGCCGCTTCGGCGAACTGGATGATCTGCTCGGCGCGGTGGCCTTCCTGTCGAGCGACGCCGCCGCCTACGTGACCGGGCAGATTCTGTACGTGGACGGCGGTTACACGAGTGCGCTTTAGGTGGGCGGGAGCGAACGAATGAACTGCCGTTTCGTATTCGGTGACGGCGAAGCGTTCGAGGTCCCTGCCATGCCGGGCGAGACGCTGCTCGGGGCTGCGGAGCGGGCCGGCGGCGCACCGCTGGCGGACTGTCGCGAGGGCACGTGCCAGTCGTGCCGAGGCCGCGTGAACCGTGGCGCTGTCGCCTACGCTGCCCGCCACGACCGCCTTCTGAGCCTCGCACCGCTCGCCCCTGACGAGGTGCTTTGCTGCATCGCCGAGCCCGGGGCGGACGAGGTCGAGATCGCCTTCGACTACCCGAGAGCGGCGGTGCGGCCGGTGCGCAAGATGGTGCTCGAGGTCCTGGAGATCGTTCCCGTCGCCGGCCGCGTCGTCGTGCTGCGTGGCGCCATCCGCGGACGCTTCAAGCTCGCTTTCACGCCGGGCCAGTACCTCGAGGTCGCGATCCCCGGGACCGACAGCCGCCGGAGCTATTCGCTCGCGAACGCCGCGTCCACGCCGGGCGAGGTGGAACTGCACATACGTCTCGTGCCCGGCGGCGTGATGAGCGACTACGTGGCGCATCGCGCGAAGGCCGGTGATCTCGTCGACGTGCGCGGACCGCTCGGCGCATTCCACCTCCGACGGCAGCCTGCGCACCGGATCTTCGTGACCGGCGGCACTGGCCTCGCCCCGATCATGTCGATGCTGCGGGAACTCGTGGCGCAGGGCGACACGGCAGGCCCCGTGACGCTCTTCCATGGCGTGACGACCCGCGAGGATCTCTACGGGCTCGACGAACTCCGGACGTTGCTGTCGCGTTTTTCGGATCGCGCGCTGCACCTGGCGATGCAGGACGCCGATGCCGCATGGACCGAGACGCAGGGCAGGGTCACCGATCTTCCGCTGGACCGCGTGTTGCGAAGCGCGCGGTCCGACGCCACCGATGTCTACGTGTGCGGACCGCCGGGGATGATCCACGCTGTGCGGAGCACGGCTGCAGCGATCGGTCTGCGCGCGGAACGCGTCTACTCGGAAGCGTTCGTCGCAGCGGGCGCCACCGGGGCTTGATGTTCGCGTGGTGGTGTCAGGACTTCCAGCGCCAGCCGATCACCTCGGGGAGATCGTCTCCGAACTCTGCAATGTGCGCCTTGTGGCGCGCCATCGTGGCCCAGTACCTATCGGTCTCGGCTTCGACGAGGTGGGCGAGCCGGGGAATCCGCACGATCGCGTCGAGGGCCAGGCGATAGCGGTCGAGATCGTTCAGCACCACCATGTCGAACGGCGTGGTCGTCGTGCCTTCCTCCTTGTAGCCGCGGACATGGATGTTCGGGTGGTTGCGGCGCCGGTAGGTCAGCTTGTGGACCATGGAGGCGTAGCCGTGGAACGCGAAGATCACCGGCCGGTCGGTGGTGAACATTGCATCGAAAGCGCGATCGTCCATGCCGTGCGGGTGTTCCGACGCGGGCTGGAGCGCCATCAGGTCCACCACGTTGACCACACGCACCCGGATGTCCGGCACGTACTCGCGGAGCAGCGTGACCGCCGCCAGCGTCTCGAGGGTCGGGACATCGCCGGCGCACGCCATCACCACGTCGGGAGCATCGCCGGCGTCGCTCGCCCAAGTCCAGATGCCAGCGCCAGCCGCGCAATGCCGCACGGCGGCGTTCATGTCGAGCCATTGCCATGAGGGCTGCTTGCCCGCCACGATCACATTGATGCGGTGTCGGCTGCGCAGGCAGTGATCCGCCACCACGAGCAGGGTGTTCGCGTCCGGGGGCAGGTAGATGCGGACAACCTCAGGCTTCTTGCTGGCGACGTGGTCGATGAAGCCGGGGTCCTGGTGCGACAGGCCGTTGTGATCCTGGCGCCAGGTGTGCGAGGTCAACAGGAAGTTGAGCGACGCGATCGGTTCGCGCCACGGGATGCCGCGGGTGACGCTCAACCATTTCGCGTGCTGGCTTACCATCGAATCGACGATGTGGATGAACGCCTCGTAGCACGAGAAGAGCCCGTGCCGACCGGTCAGGAGATAGCCCTCCAGCCATCCTTCGCAGAGATGCTCGCTCAGCACCTCCATCACGCGGCCGTCGGGCGATAGGTTCTCGTCCACGGCCTCGATGTCGGCCATCCAGGTCTTGCCGGTCACTTCGTACACGGCGTCGAGACGATTCGAGGCCGTCTCGTCGGGGCCGAACAGGCGGAAGTTCGCCGCGCTCGCATTCGCCTGCATCACGTCGCGCAGGAACCCGCCGAGCACTCGCGTGGCCTCGGCCTCGATCCGACCGGGGCCGGTCATGGCGACGGCGTGACCATGGAAGTCGGGCATCGAAAGCGGCTGGAGCAATGTGCCCCCATTCGCGTGCGGGCTGGCCCCCATGCGACGTTGCCCGGTCGGCGCAAGGGCCGCCAGGGCATCGTTGAAGCGGCCGTGGGCGTCGAACAGTTCGCGCGGGCGATAGCTGTGCATCCAGGTCTCGAGCTGACGCACGTGCTCCTCGGAGTCGAAGCGCGCGATCGGCACCTGGTGGGAGCGCCAAGAGCCTTCCACCGGCTTCCCGTCGACGAACTTCGGACCCGTCCACCCCTTGGGGGTGCGGAACACGATCATGGGCCAGAGGGGCCGTTCGACACGCCGGGACGATCCCTGCGCGCGGGCCGCACTCTGTATCCGACGGATCCGGACTGTGATGGTGTCCAGCGTTTCTGCCAGCTTGCGATGCATCAGCTCCGGGTTGTCACCCTCGACGAAGTGCGGCTCGTAGCCGTACCCGTGCATCAGCGCCGCGAGTTCGCCGTGGCCGATGCGGGCGAGGACAGCCGGGTTCGCGATCTTGAATCCGTTGAGATGCAGGATCGGCAGAACAGCACCGTCGCGCGCAGGATTCAGGAACTTGTTGGAGTGCCAGCTCGTGGCGAGTGCACCGGTCTCGGCTTCGCCGTCTCCGACCACGCAAGCCACGATCAGATCCGGATTGTCGAAAGCGGCACCGAAGGCATGGGCCAGCGAATAGCCCAGTTCGCCGCCTTCGTGGATCGACCCGGGTGTCTCGGGAGCTACGTGGCTCGGGATGCCGCCGGGCCAGGAGAACTGCCGGAACAGCCGCCGCAGACCGCTGCTGTTGCGTTCGATGGCGGGATAGCGTTCGGTGTACGTGCCCTCGAGGTACGAGTTCGCGACGATGCCCGGACCGCCGTGTCCCGGACCGACGACCAGCATCATGTCGAGGTCGTGAGCGCGGATCGCGCGGTTGAGATGCACGTAGAGGAAGTTGAGTCCCGGCGTGGTACCCCAGTGACCGAGCAGCCGCGTCTTGATGTGCGCGCGCTCGAGCGGCACTTCGAGCAGCGGGTTGTCCTGCAGGTAGATCTGTCCGACGGACAGGTAGTTGGCCGCACGCCAATACGCATCCATGCCTTGCAGGAGTTCGGGGGGCAGTGTGTCGCGGAGTGCCTTCATGCGGTGGGTACCTCGACGTGACCACCGAAGCCATGGCGCATGGCGGAGAGAATGCGGTGGGAGAACTCCGCATTCCCACGGGAAGCGAACCGGTCGAAAAGCGCGGCACTGAGAACGGGAACGGGAACACCCGCCTCGATGGCCGCTTCGATGGTCCAACGACCTTCGCCGGAATCGGACACGCGTTCGCTGAAGGTTTCGAGAATGGGGTCCCGCAGAAGTTCCGCCGCGGTGAGGTCCAGAAGCCACGAGCCCACGACGCTGCCGCGACGCCAGACCTCGGTGATCTGCACCAGGTCGAGATCGTATCGGTGGAAATCGGGTCGGCGCCCACCCGCGATCACAGCATCCGACGCCTCGCCCTCGCGCCCCACGTTCGCGTTGCGCAGGATGTTGAGCCCCTCCCCGTACGCCGCCATCAGGCCGTACTCGATACCGTTGTGGACCATCTTCACGAAGTGTCCGGCACCGTGCGGACCACAATGGAGAAAGCCTTCCTCGACGGTGCCGACGCCGCCATGCCGTCCGGGTGTCCGTGGCGCCGCTGCCACGCCCGGGGCGAGAGCCATGAAGATCGGTCGCAATCGCTCGAAGCACCGGACCTCGCCACCGACCATGAGGCAGAACCCGCGCTCGAAACCGGCGATGCCGCCACTCGTGCCGACGTCGACGTGGTCGACCCCATGCAGTTGGAGCCCGGCGCCGCGCCGGATGTCGTCGCGATAGTGGGAGTTGCCACCGTCGATGATGGTGTCGCCGATCTCCAGCAGAGGCAGCAGGTCCCGGATGACGGCGTCGACCCCGCCCGCCGGGAGCATGAGCCACAGGATGCGGGGTGCCGCCAGCCCGGCCACGAGGGCTTCGAACGTTGCAGCGCCGGTGGCGCCCCGATCGACGAGGGCGGCGATGGCTTCCGGATGCCGGTCATGGACCACGCACTCGTGGCCCGCCTTCAGCAGGCGTCGCACCATGCCTGTCCCCATCTTTCCCAAGCCGATCATGCCGATCTGCATCACGCACCTCCCGGCGCACAGGCCCGGGCAGCACTGGGCGGGAGGAGGGCGATCCCCCGCTGGGGAACATGGCGGGTCGCGGCCATCGGCGGTGTCGGCATGGGGAACTCCGGGATGATGGGGAGATGCCATGCGGAACTGCATGGACGTCGCATGATCGACAGGACGCAGGGGGCAGGTCGGTGCGATGCCGAACACAATCGGGTCGCAGGTCGATCAAGGGAGCGAAGCACGCTGGCCGGCGGCGCGTCGACGCCACCCGGGATGGCGATCAGCCGACTGCGGCGCCGGGGTCCGGGAGCTCGATCACCATCCTCGGGTCGAAAGCCGCCTGCTCACCCTTGTCCTCGTAGCCGAGGGGATTGGCCACGACGCGGCAGCGGAACGGGGCGCCACAGTGCGTCCCCTCGACGATGTAGTCGTGCGCACAATGGAGATGGCCGTGCAGCCAGACGTCGGCGAAGGGCAGCAGTTCGTCGAGCGCGTTGCAGAATCCTGCCGTACCCGGCGTGACGCCGTACCGCGGGTCGTGACTGCGCAGCGTCGGCGCGAAGTGCGTGACGGCCACGGTGATGCCCTCGAACGGCGTCGCGAGCGCGTCGCGCAACCACGCCTGGCTCGCGAGGGACAGCTCGCGCATGTCCTCCGCGAGCAACGGACGACCTTCGCGATAGGTGGTGTTCGTGGTCAGGTAGAAATTCGCCGCCCGGAAGGCCTTCTCGCGCTGGCGCATCTGCCATGTGAGTTGCGTCTCGCCGGTGCCATACCGCGCGAGCACGGCGGGCGACGGGGGATGGCGGGCAATGGCTTCGAAGTCCGCCCAGAGCGTCGCGCCGACGAAACGCACGCCTTCGAGGACGACGACCTGCTGTTCGAGCCACGTGATGCCGAGGCGCTCGCAGGTGGTGCGAAGACGGGCGTGAGTCTCGTCGAAATCCAGATCGTCGTACTCGTGATTGCCCGGAACGTAGAAGACAGTCTTCCAAGGGGCACCGGAGAGTCGGGGCGAGAAGCGCTCGAGACCGAAATCGGCGTCCCGCAGCCGGGAGTCGCGCTGATAGGACCCGATGTCGCCGGCGAGCACGAGCACCTCCGCGCCGGGCGCCGCCTGGGGTGTGAAGTCAGGCGATTGCTCGAGGTGCAGATCCGACAGGAGCTGAAGTTTCATCAAGGCAGGAAGGGTGGAAGGTCGGAACGGAGGATAAGCGGCCGCCAAGGCGGTTCGAAACCTGGCTGCGGTGGGTCAGCCCGTCACGGGCTTGCGCTATTCTCGCGCGAGCCCGCCCGGCGAACGGTGCGGGAACAATCCAACAAAGGGGTCGAGATGAGCACACAGCAGTTGATCTACGAGAGCGCGGTTCCGGTCTCCTCGGGACGCCACGCCGGATGCTTCGTCGAGGTCGGCAACGACTACGCCTTCGCGCGCCACGTGAATTCCCTGCCGCTCATGGCCGTCGAGTTCCCCCCGGCGTCCACCGACTACAGCATCATCTTCGCGGGCAACGACGAGTCCGTCATGCCGGCGGTCATTCTTGGTCTTCGTGCGAAGGAGAACCTGTTCGTCGCGGACGGCCATTCCTGGTCGGCCAAGTATGTGCCCGCCTTCGCCCGTCGGTATCCGTTCGTGTTCTCCGGCAGCGACGACAGCGACACCTTCACGCTTTGCATCGACGAGGCCTTCCAGGGGTTCAACCGGGACAGCCGGGGCGCAGCGCTCTTCGACGCCGAGGGCAAGCCCACCGAGTACGTGCAGAACGTGCTCAAGTTCCTGCAGGAGTATCAGGCGCAGTTTCAGCGCACTCGCCAGTTCTGCCAGAAGTTGAAGGAGCACAATCTTCTCGACCCCATGCAGGCGCAGATCACGACGAAGTCCGGCGAAAAGCTGTCGCTCAGCGGCTTCCTGACCGTCAACCGGGATCGCCTCAAGGCCCTGCCCGATGCCGTGCTGGCGGAACTCGCGAAGACGGACGAACTGGAGTTGATCTATCTGCACCTGCATTCGATGCGCAACTTCGGAGCCCTTCTCGATCGGATGGAGGTGGTGTCCAGCCCGGCCGAGGCCGCCGTGGCATCGACGAGCTGACCCGTTCGACTGGATCGCCCGGGTGGAGGCCGTGCTTCCGCCCGGGGTTTGGCCCCCAGAAGGCGGGCGATTGCGAGGTTGCGGGCGCAGGGGACGCTCGAGCTTGTGCAGGTCTCTCGGGTATGGAGGCTGGCGTGTGCCGCGCGAGGCCCCTCCGTCACGATCGTGCGCCGCATGGCGGAACCCCATGCTGACCCCGGCCTTCGTTTCGACCACTGTCTTCCTGCGGCGACTGTCATGAACCTCTGGCGTCCCACAACTTCGGAGACGCGTCTCCGGAATCTCGACAGCCGCCCCCTCGTGACCGCGATCTTCATCGTCGCGCTGGTGATCGTGCTCGCCGGGATACTCAGATCGAGCTACGACTACAGGGATCCGCGCTTCGTCGTCGGCTTCTTCGGCACGGAGTTGCAGCTGACTGCATTTCTTGCGTTCACGACGGTTTGGCTGCTGCCTGTCGACCGCCTCGGCCTTCGACTACCCCGTCCGGCGAGTTTCTGGCGTGTCGCCCCGCTGGCGACACTCGCGATCGTGATCCTGGGCGCCTGGTGGGCGACGCGCGCGAGCCTACCAGTGGGTGTTGCACCCGATTCAGCGTTCTCCTGGATGGTCCTGCGTTCGACCGTGCTCGTGGGCATCAACGAGGAGTGGATCTTCCGCGGGTTCCTGCTGGCAGCGTTCTATCGGTGGTGGGGACTCCGGCGGGGCGCTGTCGTCGCGTTGCTGTGCTTCGGCACCTTCCACCTGCTCAACCTCGTTGCGGGCGTGCCACTGCAGCTCGGTGTCGTTCAGGTGGTGTCGACGATCCTGATGGGGTCGGTGTTCCTCATGGGCGCCATCGATACCCGTTCCCTTCTCTGGCCGATGGTGGTGCATGCGTTGTACGACTTCGCCGTGGTCGACATGGGTTCTCTTGCGGCGGCTGGTGCGAGCCCGGTGCCGACGTTGGTCGCGGTGAGCGTTGGCGGCGTGCTCGGCTTGATCAGCCTCGTTCGCGTCGCGCGGCTGCAGGGTGATGCACCGTACGTCGACTGAACCACGAAACATCGCCACTCGTGAGGCGTTGCCCGGCCCTGTTGTCTGGTCTGTGAGCCGATGGCGTGTTCGAGCCACGGCCTCGGGAGCGGTGCCCGGGATTCCCCCGCCGCCACAACGTTCGAATCCCGACCGTCACTGACGGGTGAGTCCCATGAGCAGATGGATCGTGGTGGCCTCCGTGGCCATGGCCCTTCTGATGAGTGCATGCGCGCCGTCCCGCAAGAGCGCGCCCATGCGACCCGAGGCCCTGCAAGGCGGCATCACCGTCGTGCGCGCGCTGCCGAAACCGTTTGTCGGCGACGCCATCGAGTCAGCGATCGATCCCCACACCGCGGAAGTCATCGAAACGAAGTTGACGAGCGTCGATCCTTACCGGCTCACGCCATCGACGTTTCAGACCCGCCCGCCGTTCGGGGCGGGCAGGCAAATGGAGCCCTCGGCGGTCATCGAGCAGAGATCGCTCGGCGAACTGCGGCGATGTCCGCCGAGAGGATGACGTCACGGGTTGCCGAGATAGTCGCGCTTGCCGATCTCGACGCCGTTGTGGCGAAGAATGTTGTAGGCGGTCGTCACGTGGAAGTAGACGTTCGGGATCGCGTGGCCGAGCAGGAACCGGATGCCGGTGTAGCGCGTCTCCTTCTCGCCACGGCGGGTGATGATCTCCTTCTCTTCCGTCCCGTCGATCTGCGCAGCCGTCACGGATTCGATGAACTCGATGGTGCGCAGCACCCGCGCCTTCAGTTCGGGCAGGGTCGTTTCGGTGTCTTCGAACACCGGGATCTCGATACCGGCCAGGCGGGCGACGAGCCCCTTCGCCGTGTCGCAGGCGATCTGCACCTGGGACTTCAAGGGCAGCATGTCGGGAAAGAGACGGAACGACGGCAACACCGCGGGATCGATCTTCTTCGCTTCGACGTGGGCCTGGGCCTTGTCGAGGATGTTCGCGAGATTGCCGAGGACGGCGACGAAGCGCGGGACGCTCGCCTGGTACATGGAGATGTTCATCGGTGATCCTGAAGGGGTGAGTGGGGCAGGGTCGCCGGCCAGGACCGAAGGTCCGCGCCAACCGCCAGCGAATCGCCAATGGTGCCCGGGATCCGACCCTGCGTGTCGGCTCACTGCCGTGTCTATGCAGCCCCTGCAGCCAGAAACTGCACGCGGGCCTTCAGTTCGTCCAGCGTCAGTGTGGGTGTGCGCAGCTCAGTCACGGCATCATCCGCGGCGGCCACCACGCCACGGCCGGCCACAGGCGGGAGATTGTCGAGCTTGAATCGTCCGGCACCCGTTTGGTCGCGGATGAAACACGATTCGTCGAAGAACAGACGATTGCCCGAAGCATCGATCTCGTCGGAATCGACGGAATCGAAACCGATGAGTTTCCGGATGCCGTCGAGTCCGCCATCGATGTCGACGGCGAGGATCTGGTGTTTGCTGGGGTCGATGAGGTAGGCGTGCATGGGAGGCTCCTGTGTGCTGTGCGAGTCACCGTTGGGGAATGCAGGGCGAAGACACCCGTTCCCATCGTCGGTTCGTCGACGCGCCTCGTTTCGCGCGGCATCAGAGCGAATCGCCTGGATGCAGAGTCGCGCTGTGATCACCTTCGGTCAGGGCATCGAGAAGACGCAGACCCCACCTCCCAATCCCGCGGGCAAACTTGCAAACTGCTGTCGCAATCGGCGGCTGCGGAAATCGATCGAAGCCGAAAAGTCTGACGCCAGAAACATGGACGCCAGAAACACAAACGCCCGCATCGCTGCGGGCGTCGAATACGGTTGGCTCCCCGACCTGGGCTCGAACCAGGGACCTGCGGATTAACAGTCGGATCAAGCCAATCCGCCACGACAAGCCACGACACGTAACGACAATCAGATCAAGCACGTAGAGAGTACCACTCGTCGTGACGTGTCGCCAATTGTCGCCAAAAGTTGTGTGGCGGGTCCCACTGAGGTCCCACGGATTCGCCGGCAGAAGTATTCCCGCATTGTGGCAATTCCTGGCGTGTGGTCCGCATTGGGGCCTTTTTCCGTCAAGCGGAGAACGCTCGCCCAGCCCGCCTCCCGAGCGCTGGTCGTGGCCTCACGGTAGCGTCACACCGCGCTTTCAATCCCACGCAAGTACTCGATCAACGCCGCGCTCTTCTCGTCGCCGTTCATGCCGTGATGAATCTCCCGATGGCAACTGGGGCAGACTGCGGCCACGAATCGTGGGTGATCAGGTCCTCTGTCGGATACACGAGTTGTGTGGTGTGGCTCGAGGTACGGAGTCCCATTCTTCCGAGTGAACGGCGCCGGCTGTAGGCAGGATTCGCATCGGCCGTTCGCGCGTAGAAGAACGTACCGCTGGACTGCGGCGCTTCGGCGGTAGAGCATGCGCAGGGCCGATTTGCCTCCGTCGCCTTCAACGCCGTCAGAGGCGCTCAGGGCGCGCGCCCGCGCCACCTCGAGATCAGACACATCATCTTCGCCGCCCGGCGCGTCGAACTCATCGATGTCGTACGGGACAGTTCCAACCTTGACGGGTACAAGGTGAAAGACGATGAGCGATCGGAGATTGCCTTCGCGATCAGGTCCGGGCCGGATTGAGTGGTTCACGTACGCAAACTCCTCTGACCGGCCTCCCGCAATTCGGACTATTGATAACGAGAGAATGGCGCCGGGTCGAGGGTCACCCCAACTTTGTGCCAGTCGGCGTGTGAGTTTCCGGCGCCTTTTCGACCGTTGGGCCATCGGATGTCTCGGCCCAGACAGCGAATTCTAGCGGCGTACGGTTGCCGAGAGCCTCTTGAGGCCGACTCTCGTTGTAGTCCGTCCGCCAAGCTTCAAGTCTCCGCTTCGCGTCTTGCAGCGACACGAACCAATGTGAGTTCAGGCATTCGTCTCGAAGCCGACCGTTGAACGATTCCACGTGGGCGTTAGCGGTTGGCTTGCCCGGTCGAGAGAAATCCATCTGGACGTGATTCACATAGGCCCACAGGTCCAACGCTCACCCGATGAACTCGGGCCCGTTATCGCAGTAGATTTTCTTCGGGAATGGTCGCCGGGAGGTGATCCGCTGAAGCGTCGCCACGACATCCTCGCCGGTCAGGCGCTTCCCCTCATCGATCGCAAGGCACTCCTTGGTGAACACGCCCACCATGGTCAGCGCCCGGAGTCCACAAGCTAATCGGAAACGAAGTCCATGCGCCAGGCTTCATGGCATGCGCAGCCCGAGTGCGGACTTCCTGATGGGTCCCTGACACGTCGCGTTTGGGGCGCTTCCGTCGTAGCGCGAGCCCCTCTTCCCGGTAAAGCCTGTAGATCAGCTTGTGATTCGCATGCCAGCCTTCGCGGGCCAACAGCACGTGGATCCTACGATAGCCGTAGCGCACGCGGGCCTCCGCAATCTCACGAATGCGCGCACGCAGCGGCGCTCGAGGATTGCGGTGTGCTTGATATCGTAAGCTCGATCGCAGGCAACCTGACACCCTGCAAGCCCGACGCTCGCTGATGTCGTAGCTTCCCTGGAGATAACGGACCATGTCTCGTTGTCCCGCGGGTCTTACCCTATTTTTTCCGACGACGTCCTGCAGTATTCCCTTGTCGAGGGACAAGTCAGCCACGAGACGTTTCAGCTTCGCGTACACTTCCTCAAGCTGCTTGAGCTTGCGGGCCTAGCTGGGCTTGAGTCCGCCATGCACCTTCTTCCATCGATGGAAGGTCTGCTCCGAGATGCCTACCTTCTGGATCAAGTCTGCCACTGGAGCGCCAAGCGCCGCCTGCTTTAGCACCGCCACGATCTGTTCGACCGAAAATCGCTTGGTCTTGATGACAAGTTCCCCCCTGCCACAAGGTTACCCTTGCCGGAAAACTCTCATGTCGACTGAACCAGTTTTCGGAGAGATTCATCACTGATGTGCATGAGATCGAGGCGGGTTCATTCAATTCTTCTCTACGTCGCCTCTCACCCTAACGCAATAAAACTCGTTAGCGGTGAATATCCAATCAAACTGACCGGTGGTCTTGCTGTCTTGACCCAAAAACTCACCTATTGAATCCGTCTCCCATTGGTTGGACCTTACATCGTGTACAGAAAGGGTCGGAGCTCTCGATATATCACGACTCTCCAGGATAAATTGTCCCGGCTTACGTGAAAAACTCCCGGACCATTCGCCTGGAAGCTCAATCTTGAACCCATCAAATAAAACGTTTCCTTCGATCCCGGACGTCAACGAACAAGTGCTTCCCGAGTTAAAGAACGCATCTTGAGGCGCTCCGGTGACACTTAACTCCAAGTCCGTCCTCATGCAATTCGTATTGCGACTTTGAATGTTCACTAGATTCGCGAGTGGAGCCAACGACACTGTGGTTGGCAGCTGCTTCTTCATTAAACCATCGTGCATATCCATCACATCTTGCTTGAGCTGTGGGAAGGTCAATTGCAAGTCAGCTTTCAGGCAGCTTGGATCTCCACTGTCACATACCTCAAGACATGTCTTGTCGATGGGTCTAGCCCGTCTCAGTTTGCCTTGCGGCGCAGCGGGGCAAGGATCACCCACAAAGCAGGCACCATCTATGGCGTACGAAAACTGACTGAACCAATTATCCGCCAGCCCCTTTGTACGGAAACATCCCAGCAAGGCAGTCTGTCGGTGAGGCACCACTACGCTGCTTTTATTCACCTCATCCGGTTTATGGATATTGATGTATCGTTTCGTCTCGGTATAGTTCACGCGGACGTCGCGATCAGGATGGTTGTTCCTAATGTAGAAAGCATCTGGACTCGCCGCAGAAAACTTGGTATCGCAACTTCGGTCATAGACTCTATCGATATGAACGCACCCACGCGCAGCTTGACAGACTGGAGCTGGAGCTGGAGCTGGGGGCACTCTCTTTGGGCACCCACTTAGAGCCAAAACGCCGGTGATGCAAGGAAGGAGTGTGAAGAGAAAAAACCGCACCCCTTTCAGATTCGCAAACATGCTGTTCATCGAACCTCTCATGGCTGTCCTGTAAATTTCAGCTCAACTACGGGTGTCACAAAAAACTGTGAGGCCCGTACGAAATCGAGAAAATGAACCACCAACATATGGAAGTATTCTAACCGTGAGTCAGTCCGACTTGCAAAAGGCCTAAGTGGCGCTTGGGCTCCAGAGCGGACACGTTGTTCTTGGACTTCGCGAGCCGGTGCATGGCCCGGAATCAGCGCGACGGGGCCTCTCTGTCGGCCAAGAAGATCATGCCGCTGATCACGCTGGATTAGTACGGTCACGGCCCGCACGGAACGCACAAAAAGGCACCTCCTTGTACAGAGTTCAGAGTTGCTCCCGTAGATATCGCATTTTGTACAGATGAATCCTTCAGGCAGGCGAGTCGCTATGTCAGCTTCGCGCCGTGCGGCACTGCCATAGCGTTGCACTAACACCGTCATAAAAAGTCTGGGCTGAACTGCACGTGGTTCATCGTTATGTCTCCCTCTCGTTTCGCGATGCATCTAGCTTCCGCAGTCATTGACTCACTGGGTGCACCTATTGAGACAGCGGAAACAAAGAATAGCGCCCACCCCGAAGGGTGAGCGCCATGTTCAAACCACAGTGATTCGTACCTCCTCACGTCCCGCCCCGCGATACGGTTCGAGATCGACACCCGCGAGCGCCGGCACGCGCTTGTAGTCCACCGTCCCCGCGCGCATGAACCGCGTCACCTGAACGCCGGCACCTTCCTCGCGACCGGAGCGGCGTAGAGCCAGCAATGACTCCCTCGCTTTCGCGAGTTCCGCTTCGGCCTCATCGCACCGCTGCTTGCAAGCGATGAAGCGCTGCGCCGCCGCCTGCCATTCCGGCTCGTCCCGGTAGAGCGTGTCGGCCTCCACGAGCGGTGGTGGCTGGTCCGTCTCCACGTGCCGCATGAAGACATCCCATGCCTCGCGGATCGCAATCCACGCATCCGGATCCGGCTCCACGTCGGCGATAAGACCCTGCTCGCCATCGAACACGAAGAGATGCCCGAGTGCTGCCTTGCTTACCATCAGCTGATGCTGGACCTGGAGCCGGTAGTGCAGCGGAATGACGCCGGCCAGCACGTCCGCCCACAGCTCCGACCGTCGCCCGCGGACCGGGCACTTGATCTCCAGCAGCACGCGCCCGTCGAGCGACAGCCCGTCGAGACTCGCCGAGTAGTCCCCACGCACCAGCACCTGAGGCTCCATGACGGCGCCAGTCAGTGCCTCGTAGGCGCGTCGTGCCGCCGGCTCCTGCGTCTTGCCGTGCCGCATGGCATCCGTCTCCACCGGCAGCTTCCGCCCGGTCCGGAGTAACCAGAGCGCATACGCCGTCTGCCAGGGCGAGAGCCCCATCACCGCCGCAGTCTCCGAGGCGTTCCGATAGCGCAGCCGATGGGCATGCCATTCCGGCGAGCCCTGTTCCATCACCACGAGATCCGTCGGCCGATCGTTCATGCTGCCCTCCGGCCACGGTTGAGGCTGCGGATCACCCGATCGAAGTCCTTCGCCGGGATGTCGGCCAGCGACCTCACCTTGAAGTAGGCCAAGAGCCGCGAGAGGCTGCCGCCCACGCGGATCAGTTCCTCACGGATCTGCTTCTGCTGCGATTCCGAGAGTGTCTCGTCCGTCGGGGGCAGCGCTGTTACCGTTGCCGTATGCGCAGACGATGCACCGCCCGCCGGCTCCCGAGCATCCAGCGGCAGCACCGGGAGATCCTCCCCCGCATAGAGCGAGAGCCCCAGTCCGTGAAGGGCGATCGCCTTCACGAGCGCCCGCTGGATCGACGTGTTGATGTCGAAGACCGAGGGCGAGAGGATTGGCTTGTTCCGAGCGTCTAGTACCGGATGCAACTGCGCGAGTGTGATGCCCTGGACGGTGACCGCCACCTCCACCAGGAAGCCCAGCTCCGTCTGCAGATAGGGCAGGCCGTCGAAGCGACGGACCTCCCAAGTCGCGAGCGGATCGGCTAGGCGCAACTGCGCAACCGCAAAAGGCCATGACAAATACGAGAACGCACCCTTCTTCTCCACATGGGCCGACACGTCGATCTGCGACAGCCGGCTGAAGTAGTTCTCCA
>LNFM01000086.1_pt1 | contig 113288 bp, 126 predicted proteins | sample 596031 | NCBI WGS metagenome assembly LNFM01 (sample SAMN04254537, study PRJNA301005) | activated carbon metagenome | isolation source: dual media filters at the Ann Arbor, Michigan drinking water treatment plant | place: USA: Ann Arbor
GTAGTGTGATGTTTGCTGCACCGGCGACGAGTTCAAGGGCCTGTACTGCATAGAAGGTCATGTCGAACTCCCCCGCTCGCGCCTTGTACGCCAGAAACAGCGCGGAGGGGATGAGAACGAGAACTCCGTTGGCCGCGATCAGCGGCATGCGCTTGACCTTGACGCCGATCAGCCCGGCCCGTCGCCCCTTTGCTAGAGCAAAGCCTGAGCCTCCCGCCGCCGCCAGCGCCGGAACCAACAACAGGAAGCCCCACGGTATGGCGGTCTTGACGGCAGTGACGACAGCCTGGGACGCGAACAGCTCTGTCAAAGCGGTCGAGAGCCAGAAAGTCGCAATCGTGAGGATGGCGAGCACGCCGGCGACTGGATGAATGATTTTGATCATGTGCTTCTGCCTTTCCTGAAAGATCGTCTCGCTGCCGGTCACTTGCCAAACCACATGCGCCAGAGCAGTCCGTCGCGGCGAACGAAGTGGTGATACAGAGCGGCGCCGACGTGTAGCGCAAGCAAGGCAAAGAGAAGCCGTGCTCCGATGCCGTGAGGTAAACGCGGCGGATGTTTCCAGAAGTCGGGCAGAAGGGAACTATCTCCACCAAAAATCATTGGCGCAGCACCGCTCAGCACCATCATCCCGATGCCGCTTGCGATCATTCCCAAGATGACGACGTAAAACAGGACATGCACCAACTGCCCGCTACGCTCCTGCCAGCGTGGCGCGCCGGCAACCGAGTCCGGTTTGCGATCAAAACCCCACCACCAGACAATCCGGAGGATCGTCAAGGCCAGCACCGCAACCGCGATCGGCACGTGGAGCCGCAGAATGGCTGCTTTGGCTGCAGGGTCCACCGTGTTGGCGGCGCGGAACCCGGAGCCGATGAGGATCAGAATCAGGACGACGCTGATCCAATGGATCGATACGGCCATTGTCCCGTAGCGATCTGGAGTGCTCTTAAGGGTCATCGCCGATCTCCGCTCGCACGGCCAGCTATGCGACGCAGATGTCGGACACCGCGACCTTCTGGAACAGGTGCGGGGATGCCACAGCCGAGGACGGATAGGCCGAAAGTTTAGCCAGGAACTCCGGATGCGTGAACGCAGCCCGGAAAGCGGCGGTCGATTCCCAAACTGCATAGTTCAGGTAAGTGGCGTTCTCGCCGATGGCCCGGTGAAGCTGGGTCGAGATAAAGCCGGGTTGCCGCTTCATGAAGGCAGCATCATCCTGCCAGATATGCAGGAAGTCCTTCTCGTCCGCCTTGTCGAGCGTGAAAACGTTCACGAGCACGACGGGGGAGGCATCGACCGGCAACTGACGCTCGATCGGGAACGCGGGGTCCAGGGGGCGCAGGAGCGACATGGTAGTCTCCAAATACAATTTTATCATACCATTCTGGTATGATAATGTCATATGTCATTGACATGATTATGTCAATACTGTTCTATGGTGCCAAATGAACAAATCAAAGCGAACGCTCGCTGGTGATGCCCTGACCGACCTCATTCTCGACCTCTTCAGGGTCAACAGCCGGATACTCGCTGCGGGAGACAGGCTTGTCGCGGGCCTCCGATTGACGAGCGCACGCTGGCAGGTACTCGGTGCCATCGTTGCGGCGGATCGGCCGCAGCCCGTCCCCTGGCTCGCTCGGGACCTGGGCGGAAATCGTCAGAACGTGCAGCGGATCGTCAACGACCTGCACAGAGAGGGACTTGTCGCATTCGAGGCCAACCCGCACCACCGGCGGGCGCAGCTTGTCGTTCTGACCGATAAGGGAAAACAAACCTTCGAGGCCGCCATGCGCTTGCAGGCCCCTTGGGCCAACAGCCTCGCGGATGGGCTCTCGGCCAAGGACATCCAGGTGGCCCACCGTGTCATCGTCGCGCTGCGTCAGAAACTGGAGTGCAATGCATCGGAAGAGAACCCCTGAGTGCTGGCGTAAAAATTACAAGTGCAGCGAACCGAGGCGAAAACCTGTGGCGCAAACCTGCGAGAGAACGTTGGAATACAGTCTCTCTCCCTCCGCCAGTCCTTCAAATGCCAGAAGAATACCTCTGCAGTACGCAGACCTTGGAAGAAGTATATAAAAAATTCGGGCGATTTTGCGCGCAGCTTCATTCTCTTGCACAGCGTTCTGTTCACTCGGGAGAGAATAAGTGCACAGCTATCTCCATAGAAAGGTTTGAAAAAAAGGAGTTCATCATGAAAGGCGGTTGCCATTGCGGGGCTGTACGGTACGAAACGACAGGGGAATCAAAAACTCACGCACTCTGCCATTGTAGCGATTGCCGCCGGCATGCGGGAGCACCCATGGTTGGCTGGGCTATGTTTCCAGAAAATCAAGTAAGCATTACCAAAGGCAAAACAAAAACCTATGAATCATCTAAACATGGGCGCAGAGAATTTTGCCCTGATTGCGGCACAGGATTATTCTATAAAAACGCAGAAATACTTCCTAGCATTATAGATATACAAACTGGAACTTTGGATGATCCAAACCAACTACCCGCACGATGCCACATTCAAACCGCTGAGCGTATTTCGTGGATGTCTGAAATAAATACATTACCTGAGTTTGATCGGTATCCACCACAAGGGTAATAATCCGGCATTTCTGCCTGGTTTTTCTCGCGCAGAACCACATCCGAAGGACTACGGGCTAGAAACCGCCGCGCAACTTCACCAAATGCTGTGCGTTGCGATGGCTGTGGGGCTACGCACGTATTCTGGAGAAGGCTGTGAGCAAACGCGAACGCGATATCGAAAAAGACTATCCCGTCACCGAGTTCGTTTCCAAGCTGCGGCGGCTCGCCGACGCGCTGGAATCCGGCGAACGGTTTGAAATTCAGATCGCAGGAGAGCGGGTTTACATTCCCGCCCGCGCCCAGTTCAACATTGAGCATGAGCGTGAAGGCGGCGAAGAGGAAGTTGAATTCCAGATCAAGTGGAAGCACGCCTAGCCACATCGCAAGACAAAGCCGCCGCGGGAGATCACGGCGGCTTTTTTTTGTAAGTCTAGTGTGCGGGCCTTGAACGGGCTGCGCCGTTCCAGCATCCCCACGATAAAGCGCCCAAAATGCCAAAAGGACCGGGCTCTTTCGAGCCACGGTCCTTCCGCTCCCTCCCCCTTTTCTATCCTTAGTGCGCCGAGCCGGCGATCCATTCGCGCGCGGCGCGCTGGGCGGCGGCGATCTCCAGTTCGGACATCTCGGCCGACAATTCGCGGCGGTAGGTAATCGCATCGCGATTGCCGCGGACGGCCGCGAGATTGAACCATTTGTGCGCGGCCACCTTGTCCGCCGGCACAGAGCCACCGACCGAATAGAACATGCCGAGCTTGAAGCAGATGTGGCCGGAATTATCGCCCGGAATGCGGGCGGCTGTTTCCAGCGCGTTGAGTTCGTTGAGCCCCATTTTCTTTCCCCGTGGTCTTGAAGCGGTGCGTCCTGCGCCGCCTTGTTGTCAGGACACAGCGTCCTTCCTGACCGTGAGCATGCCGGGCAGATTTGAATCGCATCTTAAATGGTTGGATGAATCGTTTGTGACTGTGCAAAGGCCGCCACATGCAGATTCATGATTGATTCACGCTGGAAATGCCGATGCACCCGCGTTTCCGCCGACTTCGAAACAGACTGGAAAGGATGCATGCTTACCGCTCGCTCACCACGCTTGGAAGCGCGGTGCGATCATCGCTTCTCGCCCTGGGTAAGCAGAACTTGCAGGCGTCCTTGTCCATGGCGATGTCGACTTTTCCGTAGTCCTCGGTGGCTGAAGGGCACGCCCGATGACCGAAGGCGCCTTCATTATTTTCATCCAGCGAATGGTCTCCCATCGCATGTAATCCTGAGATTACCTCCGCATATTTTTTCGATAAACATTCGCGCTTCCAATCATAACGGCATCAAACCGTCTTCGGGCATGGCTGGCAGGAAATGGAAATCATGTTTATCGTATCGCATCCGGTACGCCCTCGCCTGGACACGGCCGGCCCGCCGAAGACCTCCATCGCGGAGGCCGCGGGTCACTGCATGGAGGAAACAATGTTGCGGAAGTTGATCGCAGCATTCGCGGTGCTTGCTTTCGTGACTGTCATGGGCGCACCGACCAACCTGTTCTCCGAAGAGCGCAAGTTTTCCGAGGGGCAACTCCGTCAGCAGCAGAAGATGAAGGACTGCGCGCAGGACTGGAACGCGCATAAGGAAAAAACCGGCGCCTCCGGACAGGCCGCCTATCGCGCCTATCTGAGCGATTGCCTCAAGGGACGACCGATCTCCGCTGCCGCCAAGGCCAAGGATCCGGCGGAAGAGAAAAAGCGGAAGGCGAAGGAATCCGCCGAAGAGAAGGCCGCGAAGAAGAAGGAAGCGGACGAAGAGAAGAAGGCCAAGAAGGAAAAGGCGGACGAGGAAAAGAAGGCCAAGAAAGAAAAGGCAGACGCCGAAAAGAAAAAGAAAGCCGAAGAGGCAAAAGAAAAAGCCAAGGCCAAGAAGTCAAAGGAAAAGGAAGAAAAGGCCGAGAAGAAGAAAGCGGCCTGATCATTCTGCCGGGAATCCGGCCCCCCGGCTTCACGCCGGGGGCTTTATTTTTTTGCTCAGATGCGCGGGGTTGCGGCGAGACCCTTCATGAGGATCGGTCCCGTCGGACGCCCGATCGGCGATCCGGTCGCGGGCTCCAGCGTAATTTCGTAAAGCTGGGTCTCACGCGCCGGCAAATTCGATGTGGAGAACTGCGCGCGGCGCGAGCGGTCGATCAGGCCGAGAGAAACCGGACCGCGCGCCTTGTCGAACAGCGTCCAGACTTCGAGCGCCTTGCCATCAGGCACCACAATGTCACGCAGCGGGACGACGACGACGCGGCCGTCATGGAAAGCCTCAACAATCGCGCCCGGCGAAGCGTCATCCGATAGCAGGACCGCCACGACCAGCGGCACGGGCGTCGCGCGCCCCGCCAGCAACCCAACAGAGACGGCAAGCATCAGGCTTGCCGCAACACCGGCGAAACTCGCGCCACGCCAGAAGCCGAGATTTTCCCACAGCAGCTCGGCAATGCCTGGTTTGGTCTCTCGGCTCGTCGCGGCAGCAGCGCCTACGCTGCTCTCAATCCGATTCCAGAGTGCGGCCGATACCGTTTGCGGCTGCGCAGTCGCATCGAGATCGGAAAACTGCATCTGCCAGCGCGCGACTTCTACCTGCAAGGCGCGGTCATGCGCAAGCTGCCGCTCGAACTGTGCAAGCTCAGCGCCCTCCAGCAGGCCCAATGCGTATTCACCCGCGGTGATTTCCATGCTGTTCATGCGAGGCAATCCCGGAGCGCGATCAGGCTGCGCCGGAGCCATGCCTTGGCGGTGCCGAGCGGCACGCCGAGACGGGCTGCGATTTCGCCGTGCGAAAGCCCTTCCACATAGGCGAGCAGCAGGCCAAGCCTGCGCTTTGCATCGAGCTGTTGCAGGCAACGCCGGAGCGCACTGCTCTCGGCGAGTTTCTGGAATGCGTCTTCCGCGGCACCGCCTGCTTCCACCAGCGTCGCGATTTCATCTTCCGGTGTGCTCTGTTCGCGGCTGCTGTCGCGCAGGAGGTTGATCGAGCGGTTGCGGACGATCGAATACAGCCATGCCCTCCCCGATCCGATCGATGGATTGAAGCTGCCTGCATGACGCCAGATCTGCACGAAGACGTCGTGGACGACCTCTTCGGCGAGTTCGCGGCGGCGAACGATGCGCGCGGCAACGCCGATCATGGCGGCTGCCTCGCGCTGGTAGATCGTCTGCAAGGCAGAGCGATCCCCCCGGGCACAAGCCGCGATCAGGGCTGCATGATGGTCGGCCTCCTTCAAATTCCCTCTCCTGCGGCAGGCCAAGGCTAAGCCGACTTTCTACCGCACATAGCGAATACCCGCGAGCCGCCCCGCCAGATGCAGATTCCACAAATATTTCCACTGCGTGCATCCATACGCCTGCGCCGCGGGTAAAGCCCTTGAGGGCGCATTTCCCCCGCTCCCTCACCACCAGGGAGAACAGTAATGTCCATTCTTCGTAAAACCCTTATGGCCTCGATCGCGCTCACCGGAGCGCTGGTTGCAGCCAATGCAACCTCGGCGCAGACCGTGGTCGCGCTCGTAGGCGACAACACCCTTGCCATGATCGACCCCGGCAAGCGCCAGGTGACCGTTTCCATGTCCGTGAAAGGCGTGAAGAAGCTTCACGGTATCGACGTTCGTCCGGCCGACGGCATGATCTACGGCGTCACCGATGACGGCATGATCGTCACCATCGACGCCAAGACCGGCGTTGCCACCAAGAAGTCGGAACTTTCCGATAAGGCAAAGGGAACGCTGACTGTAGATTTCAATCCGGCGGCCGACCGCCTTCGCATCATGAGCAACGACGGCACCAGCCACCGCGTCAATGTCGATGACGGCAAAGTCACGATCGACGGCGCTCACAAATATGCCGAAACGGACGTTGCCAAGGGCAAGAAACCCAACGTCGTGGCCGGCGCCTATTCCAACAGCGTGAAGGGCACCAAGGAAACGACGCTCTACAACATCGACGCTTCCGCCGGCACGCTCGTTCGTCAGGCTCCGCCCAACGACGGCGTTCTCAACACCATCGGCTCGCTCGGCATGAAGGTGTCGGGACCGGTTGCCTTCAACATCGTGAATGAAGGCGAAGGCCAGAACACCGGCTGGCTCATCAGCGGCAGCACGCTCTACACCGTCGATATCGTAAGCGGCAAGGCGACTTCCACGGGCGCGATCAACGGCCTGAAAGGTCAGGTCCGCGACATCGGCTGGCTCCCGAAGGAAATGTAATCGGCTAAGGTATCGGGAGAGCAGAGAAACCTCCCTGCGCTCCCGGTCCCAAGCGCATCCCGGATTCCTGACGCTGCGCCTCCGCGCGGTTCAGGTCCGGGATGTCGCTTTTTAAGAACAGAGTTTCGAAGCAGGATCGAGCGGCGCGATGAACCAGGTATCTCCGCGTGTCGCGAAGATTCTGGAACGCGGCCTGGCAATCTCGATCTTTTCCGGTTTGAGACGATCCAGCGAAATCATACGAACAACGTCTCCTTCTTCGCCCGCGCCCCAAATCAGCACGCAGCTTTTGTCATCGGCGGCACGGCGCGGCGGCGGAACGACAAGATAGGATTCCTGCGCCTTCACGCGCAGTTGCGGATTGAACGCACGCAGGTTGCCGGCATCGCGTACGCTGCTCGTAACAACTGTGCCGGACGAGACGCCTCGGACACCCAGCGTCGCCGAAAGTTCCGAATAAGGCTTGAACAGGCCGCGCAAGGCCCGTTGCGTCAGCGGGTTGTCGGTGGCCGCAATAAAACGGAATGCCAGCAGGAAAATAGCGGCCCCCGTTGAGAACGCCACCGACTGACGGATCAGCGCCTCGTTGTCCGTAAAGCGCGCAATGCGCGCGAAGGCAAAAACCGGCGCCACGATCAGAATCGGATGCATGTAACGCTCGGCGATGTTGGTGGCGCCCGCCGCTGCGATGCCCGCCGCCGCAAGGGCTGCCGCGATCAGCATCGTCCGCAAGGCAAGCGTCTCGCCGATGCCCGCCGGGCGCTTTCCTTTCGCGCCGGGAATGAATGCAGCCGGCGCCAGCAGTGCCACGAAAATGAACCAAGGCAGCAGGAATAGCGGGATCGATTTTACAAGCCGTCCCAGTCCGATAAGTGCACGCCAGAAATGCGACTGCGTTTCCTGCACCATGTGTTCGGAAACGGTCGATACGAGATCGCCCTGCACCCCGGCGATCCAGAGAACGAACGGAAGCAAGGCCGCCACCACGATCGCCACGGAAAGCAGGAGCCTGCGGTCGGCAAGTCTGGCGCGCGTTTCCGGGATGCTGATGACCGCGAACAGGAGTGCGGCAAGAAACAGCGGATAACTGAACTTCGAATAGAAACCGCACGCCATCGCAAGTCCGAGCAGGACGGCCTCGCGGGCGCCGGGTTTCTTCAGAAAAAGGATCGCCGCATGGAGTGTCGCCATGCAGGATACGCTGAGAACAATCGTCTGTGTGGCCCATTCATGGAACGTCCAACCGACCGGATAGGACAGCACCAGTGAGAACGAAGCGACCGCGCCCCAACGCACGCTGTTGGTCGCGGCCCGCACGGCTCCATAGGTTGCAATTCCAAGAGCCGCGATCAGCGAATAGCGGACGATAAGGTGGCTCTCAATTCCGGCGCCAAAAACCCGCTGCGAGAACCAGAGCAGCCATTCATACAGCGGCGGCTGGCGCAACTGATAGCCGGCGGAAAGGGTCTGTACGAGCTCGCTCGCGCGCGCGTCATCGAGTGTCAGCGTGCGGGTGATGCTCAGCCGAAGAATGGAATGCGCGATGCCGTAGGCGATCCAGAAAAAAACAACGCCGCGAAACGAAAGCATTTCCGTCACAAGGACGGCAAATGGAGAAAGCTGCGATTTTGATTTGTTCGGCATGCAGGCGTCAGAGCTCGAGTTTTTTCTTCAACAACTCGTTCACGACCTGTGGACTGGCTTTGCCGCCGGTTGCTTTCATCGTCTCGCCCACGAACCAGCCGAGCGCCTTGGGCTTTGCTTTCGCTTCCTCGACCTTGGCCGGGTTCTTCGCGATGATGTCGTCGATCACCTTCTCGATAGCGCCGGGGTCGGTGACCTGTTTCATGCCGCGCTTCTCGACAATGGCGCGCGGATCGCCGCCTTCCGTCCAGACGACCTCGAACAAATCCTTTGCGATCTTGCCCGAGATCGTGCCTTCCGCGATCAGGTCGAGGATGGCGCCGGTTTGCGATGACGAAACCGGAGAAGAGGAAATGGCCTTTCCTTCTTTATTCAGACGGCCGAACAATTCGTTGATGACGAAATTGGCCGCGACCTTCGCATCACGGCCCTTGGCAACTTCCTCAAAATAGTCCGCTGTCTCGCGCTCGTTGACGAGGATCCCCGCGTCATAGGCCGAAAGACCGCCCTCTTTCATCAACCGCAACTTCTTCTCGTCCGGCAATTCAGGCAGCGAGGCGGCGATGGAATCCACAAAGTTCTGGTCGAACTCCAGCGGCAAGAGATCGGGATCCGGGAAATAGCGATAGTCGTGCGCCTCTTCCTTGGAGCGCATGGAGCGCGTCTCGCCCTTGTTGGCATCGAACAGCCGCGTCTCCTGCACGATCTTGCCGCCCTCTTCCAGAATCTCGATCTGGCGGCGCGCCTCGTATTCCACCGCCTGCCCGATGAACCGGATGGAATTCACGTTCTTGATTTCGCAGCGCGTACCCAACGCATCGCCCGGCTTGCGGACGGAGACGTTCACGTCCGCCCGCAACGAGCCTTCCTCCATGTTCCCGTCGCAGGTGCCGAGATAGCGAAGAATACTGCGGAGCTTGGAGACGTAGGCCTTTGCTTCTTCCGACGAGCGGATGTCGGGCTTCGAGACGATCTCCATCAGCGCGACACCGGAGCGGTTCAGGTCCACGCCCGACATGGTGGGGTGCCGGTCATGCACCGACTTGCCCGCGTCCTGTTCGAGATGCAGGCGCTCGATGCCGACCTCGATGCTCTCGCCGTCCGGCATATCGACGACGACCTTGCCTTCACCGACCACCGGCGATTTGAACTGGCTGATCTGGTAGCCCTGTGGAAGATCGGGATAGAAATAGTTCTTCCGGTCGAAGACCGATTTCAAGTTGATCTGCGCCCTCAGCCCAAGCCCTGTGCGCACAGCCTGCTCGACGCAGCGCCGGTTGATCACCGGCAGCATGCCGGGCATCGCGGCGTCCACCAGCGATACGTGCGAGTTCGGCGCGCCGCCGAACGCCGTGGAGGCGCCCGAGAAAAGCTTTGCCTCCGACGTCACCTGCGCATGGACTTCCATGCCGATGACGACTTCCCACTCGCCGGTCTGGCCCTTGATGCGCTTACTGTTGTCTGCCGTCGCCATGGTCCGATGCTCGCTTTGATCGCCGAGAGTCGGCGGAACTTCTACAACAGGTTCCATACGAGCGCGACAAGCCGATTTCGGAACCATCGTGTCGCGGGCACGTTTTCCAGCCATGAACAGAGGAGAAAAAAATGTCTCATCATGATTTCGATAAGAAAAATACCGCTGGCAACAGACAGGGCCTTAACACTGATCGTGGCGTCAACTCGTTCAGTCCGCTGATTATCGGGGCAGTAGTGGCCATGGTCGCACTCGTCGCCTTTCTGATGTTCAGCGGGCCAAGCGACAACCAGCAGGCAGGATTTAACACCAACCCGCCAGCGACAACGACCGCTCCCGCGGACCGCAGTCCGAGTGTGATCCCGAATACCCCGCCGGCCTCCGCGCCGCAGGCACCGCCGCCCGCGAAATAACAACGGCCGTCACAGGTTGACAGAAATGGCCGGGCCGGTTGGTTCCGGCCATTTCTTTTTCGGGAACCCGGTCAGACATTCGCACGTTGCCAGTCAACGGGTAGAAAACCTCAACTAGTGGAGAAATTTCATGCGTGACGGTTCCAGCAACGCATTTCTCGGCTTCATGATGGGCACGATTGCCGTCGTGCTAGCCGTCCTCGCCGTTTATGCACTGGCGGGCCGCGAAGACCCGCGGCGGATAACGCTCGATCTAAGCGTACCGAAGATCGACCAGCCGCGCATCAACTGATCCGGAGCGCCTATGAACATACAAGACAATTACGTTGCGAACGCCTGGGAAAATCGCTTCCTGATTTCCCGCAACCGCCGATCGAGCGAGCGTTTTGCATTCGGTTTCGCGCTGGGCGCGCTGGCAACCGTCGCTTTCTTTTTCTGGATCGACGTGTTTTCCGCAGCGGACCTAAAGTTCGCCTTTTAATCAAATCCCCGCATTCGACTTTTTCAGCGTCAGGACCAGATTTCTGAACGCGCGTTAATCCGCGCACAGCAAAGGAGGGAGCTATGCGTTTCCTTTCTCCGCGCAAAGCCACGATTGGCTATGTGGCAGCACTTTCCATCATCGGTGGCCTGATGGCGTTCGTCGTCAGCGGTGTCACAGCCATTGACGGATCGAAACAGCGCAACGTCGCATCGAAAATCACGATGCTTGATCGCCGCTAACTCTGGCGTTCACTTGATCAAAAACTGAAGCAGGAACGGCACCAGGATCGCGGTCAGAAGCCCGTTCAATCCAAGCGCAATACCCGCGAATGTGCCCGCCAGCGGATTGACCTGGAACGCGCGGGCGGTACCCAGCCCGTGCGCTGCCAGTCCCGCCGCAAAGCCGCGCGCGGCGTAATTCTTCAGGCCAAGCAGATTCATCAGCGGCGTCACGATAATGGCGCCGGTGATGCCCGTGCTGATGACAAGCACCGCCGTCAGCGCCGGCTCCGCCCTAATTTTTTCGGCAATGCCCATCGCAATCGCCGCCGATGCGGATTTCGGCGCCAGCGCCAGCGTCGTCGCTTCGCTAAGGCCGAGCCATTTCGCGAGCAGCACCGCGGACACGATCGCCGCCACGCAGCCCGCGAGCAGCGCAATCGACATCGGAATCAGCGCCCGCCTCACCTGCGGCAGATGGCGGTAGAGCGGAACCGCCAGCGCCACCGTCGCCGGACCCAGAAGAAAGTGAACGAACTGCGCGCCCGCGAAATAGGCGGAGAACTGCGTGCCGGAAATCAGCAGCAGGCCGGAGATGATGAAGATACTGATCGGCACCGGATTGGCGAGCGGATGCCGCTGGCATGCGATCGAGATTGCATCCGCGACGAGATAGGCGACGAGCGTCAGCGTCAGCCACAGGAGCGGTTCACCGGAAAGATACACCCAGAGCTGGACGAGATCGGTCATTTACGCCCCCTCCTCGCCCGTCCCGATTTTTTGCGCGCGGTGTGCAAGGGTTCGTCGCCGCGCTCGCCGAGCATGCGGGAAACACCCGCGAAGGTCAGCGCCGTCACCGCCAGCGTGATCGCGGTGGACACGACCACCACGATGCCGATGCGGTAGCCCTCCGCGCCGAAACGGTCGAGATGCTGCACGACACCGACGCCCGCCGGCACAAACAGCAACGACAAATGCTTCAGGAGTCCGTCCGCCGTTTCATCGAGCGAATACGGAAGCTCGATGTTCCAGACCAGCAGCACAAACAGGAGAACCATGCCCACCACCGGACCGGGCACCGGCACCTCGATCAGCCGGACGACGGCTTCTCCCGCAAGCTGGCAGACCAGGAATGTCGCAAGCGCATGCAGCATGGCAGCCTCCCCGGACGCTGTTTTCCCGGCCCGGCAATTCAAAGATCGATGAAACGGCCGAGCGCCTGCTGCGTCACGTCGAAAGTATCGATGAATTCGCGGAATTCCACCACCTTGCCGTTCTCCAAGCGCAGGAAATCGGCGATGCGGAAGCGCAGCATCCGCCCCGAGGCGCGCTGCACGAAACCGACCTCCGACATCACGGCGGCGCGCTCGCCGTCCACGATCATGCATTGCGGCTCGTATTTTTTCAGCTCGTAGTCGTCGGCGATGCTGGCGAGCGCCTCCAGCACGGCAAGCTTGCCCTTGCGCGCGCCCGCGAAGGAAAACACTTCAATCGGCGCGTGAATCACCCAGTCGAGGTCGTCGTTGAGGAAGGAAGCAAACCGCTCCGCGTCGCCCTTGGCGTAGGCGTCGTAGATTTGCTTGACCTGCTCGCGCGTCTCTTCGGTCTTCACGCGTGCCCCCTTTATCCGAATATATCTGAGTCGGGAACCCGGCGGCGGTATTTACGATTGCGTCAAGCCGCCGATGGCTCAGACCGCCCACCATTTGTCCCTGGGTTGGAAACGTCCTGCTGCCTGCTCGATCACGCTGCCGAGCGAGAACAGTTCTTCCTCGCCGAACGGTTTGCCGATCAGTTGCAGGCCGAGCGGGAGGCCGTTGTGATCGAGTCCCGCCGGGACTGCGATACCGGGCAGACCCGCCATGTTCACCGTCACGGTGAAAATGTCGTTCAGATACATCTCGGTCGGATCGCCGCTGGATTTTTCACCGATGGCGAAGGCGGCCGAGGGTGTGGCTGGCGTCAGGATCGCATCGACTCCCTGATTGAATGCGTCCTCGAAATCTTTCTTGATCAGCGTGCGGACTTTCTGCGCGCGGAGATAATAGGCGTCGTAATAACCCGCCGAAAGAACATAGGTGCCGATCAGCACGCGCCGCGTCACCTCATGGCCGAAGCCCGAGGCGCGGGTCTTTTCATACATGTCGATGATGTCGCGTCCCTGCTCACGCAGGCCGTAACGCACACCGTCATAGCGCGCGAGATTGCTTGAGGCTTCCGCCGGCGCCACGATGTAGTAGGCGGGCAGCGCATATTTCGTATGCGGCAGGGAAATATCGACGATCCCGGCACCCGCCGCCTTCAGCCATTCGCGCCCCGCTTCCCAGGGCTTGTCGATTTCGTCCGGCATTCCCTCGATGCGGTATTCGCGCGGGATGCCGATCTTCATTCCCTTCACGGATTTGCCGATCGCCTTTTCGTAATCGGGCACGGCAATGTCGGCGCTCGTGGAATCCTTCGGGTCGTGCCCCGCCATCGAGCGCATCAGGATCGCGGTGTCGCGCACCGTGCGTGCGAACGGCCCGGCCTGATCGAGCGACGATGCGAACGCAACGATGCCCCAGCGCGAGCAGCGGCCGTAGGTCGGCTTCATGCCGACGATGCCGGTGAAGGCGGCAGGCTGCCGGATCGAACCGCCGGTATCGGTGCCGGTAGCGCCGAGACAAAGCTCGGCCGCGACCGCCGATGCCGAGCCGCCGGATGAGCCGCCCGGCACCAGCGGCGCATTCGAGCCCTTGCGCCGCCACGGCGAAATCACCGGACCAAAGTGAGAAGTCTCGTTCGACGAGCCCATCGCGAATTCATCGTTGTTCAGTTTGCCGAGCAGCACCGCCCCGTCGCGCCAGAGTTGGCTCGTCACCGTGGACTCATACGGCGGAATGAAATTGCCGAGAATTTTCGAGCAGGCGGTGGTGCGGATATTTTCGGTGCAGAACAGATCCTTGATGCCGAGCGGGATGCCTTCCAGCGGCCCCGCCTTGCCGGACGCAATGCGCGCGTCGCTGGCCTTCGCCATTTCAAGCGCGCGCGCGGGCGTCTCCAGCACATAGGCGTTCAGGCCGCGCGCCTTTTCCATGGAAGCAAGATGCGCGTCGGCGAGTTCGCGCGCGGAAAACTTCTTCGCACGCAATCCATCGCGGGCTTCGGCAAGGGTGAGGGAGGTGAGTAAGGTCATCATTGGTGTCCGTCATGGCCGGGCTCGCAGCCAAGCTTGCGCAGGCTGCGTAAACTTGCCTGCGCCCGGCCATCCACGTCTTCCTGCCTGAGATCCCCGGGTCTCGCTCCGCTCGCCCGGGGATGGTCGAATAAAAGGCTTCGCATTTTATTCGACTACCTTCGGCACCAGATAAAATCCATCCTGCGTCTGCGGCGCATTGGAGAGCACTTTCTCCGGCACCTCTCCGTCCGTGACCTTGTCCTCGCGCATCGGCAGCTGCATCGGCGTGACCGAAGTCATCGGCTCGACACCGTCGACGTTCACTTCGTTGAGCTGTTCGGCGAATTTGAGGACCGCGTTGATCTCGCCGCGCCAGTGCGGAATCTCTTTTTCCTCGACGGCAATGCGCGCGAGGCGGGCGATGCGGCGGACGGTATCGTCGTCGACGGACATGGATTCTTTCCTGATTTCAGCGGGCTATAGCAGAATGGCTTTCATGGCGGCAAATCTCTCCAGCTTCCTCCCGTCACCCTGAGGTGGCGGCCGCAGGCCGCCCTCGAAGGGTGACCGATCTGCTGTCATCCTTCGAGGCTCGCGCTTCGCGCTCGCACCTCAGGATGACGGTCATCATTCCCGCGAGCGATAAAGCTCCGGGTCATCGTTCTTTCATGCTGCAAGTCGGATAGATCCGACTTGCAGTGGGGAGACGGAGCGCCGAAAAGCGCACGGTCTTCCGTAGTTGCCTGCTCTGCGACAAGCAGGCTTCGCCTATCGGCGCTCCATCGCGGCGGCTTTTGGTTCTTCGGGACCATGCTTCCGGGACCGGACAAAGCGGGTATCGCCGCCGTTGCGATGAGCTTTCACTCACCGATTCCGGCCCTCATTCCAGCCATTCAAGGCAGCGCGTCATAGTGCGCGCGGATGGTGACCCAAAGCCTCCCGGTGTTTCCATTGCGAATGGAAACAGCAGGCGCCGCCTCCCGCTCCGCTTGAAGAACGCCTCTAGAAGCGTCCCCGGTGAGCGGGAGTGATGCGGAGTTTAAGGGAGGTTCTGAGGGCGGGGATAAGTCTGAAAATGGCTTTGATCTTTCAGGAGAAATTTTTTGCGAAATGTGAATAGGCCTCCCGCCCTCATCCTGAGGAGGGCGCGCATGCGCCCGTCTCGAAGGATGGGGCGGCCACATGCTTCGAGATGCCCTCGCTCCGCTCGGGCTCCTCCTCAGCATGAGAGCATGAGGCCGATTGAATTCCGGAAGGTTTCAAAACAACCGCGTCATCCTGAAAAAGAACGCGATCCAGAACAACATCGCGCTTAGCAGAAAATTCCCGCCGTAGCCGATCCAGGCGATCACGGTTGCATCCGCGCGAGCGAGCGCATCCGTTCCTGCGTTTCCGATACCAGCAAGCCTACCAGATCGCCGGCCGGCATGGCGCGTCCCAATGACGTCGCGGCACCCGACCAGAGCGGGGAGAAATCGCCGGAGCCTTCCGCTTCCGCTTTTGCACGCAAGGGTGCCAGCGCATTGGCGGGCAGCGGGAACTGCGGAAGATCATCTGAAATCGGCCCCTGCTCCCGCATGACGCGGTTGCGGATGCCGCGCGCGGGTTTGCCGGTCATCACGTTGGTCAGCGCGGTGTCTTCCGGCAGCGCGGTCTTGAGGGCCGCGCGATGCGGTTTGGAGACTTTGGATTCCGGACAATGCAGGAAGGCGGTGCCGAGTTGCACGCCCGCGGCACCCAGCGCGAAAGCCGCCGCGATCCCGCGCCCGTCCATGATGCCGCCCGCCGCCACCACCGGCACCTTCACCGCATCGACGATCAGGGGTACGAGCGCGAAGGTGCCGGCCTGTGTCGCGATGTCATCGGTCAGGAACATGCCGCGATGGCCGCCCGCCTCCACGCCCTGTGCGATGATGATGTCGGCGCCATTCGCTTCCAGATGACGCGCCTCCGCCACCGTGGTCGCGGAACAGAGCACGACGCAATCCGCCTGCTTCACGCGCTTCAGGAGACGCGGCTCCGGCAAGCCGAAATGAAAACTCGCAACTTTCGGCTTCACTTCAACGACCAGGTCGCAGAGTTCGTCGTTGAAGGCGGCGCGCTGCGGAGACGGAATCGACCTGTTCGGATCGAGACCAAGCTCTCGATAATAAGGTGCCAGCCGGTCGCGCCAGGCGGCCTCCCGCTGGTTGTCGGGTTGCGGCGGCTTGTGGCTGAAGAAGCCAAGCATGAACGGCTTGTTCGAAAGTTCTCGAAACTTCCGCACATGCTCGCGCGCCGTCTCGGCGTTCAGCATCGCGCAGGGAATGGCGCCGAGCCCGCCTGCCTCCGCGAACGCGGCCCCCAGCTCCCAGTCCATCGCGCCGGCCATGGGTGAAAGCAGGAACGGATGTTCGATGCCGAGTAGCTGGAGAATCCGGCGGTCGGGCCACATGGTCGTCTCCCCTTAATGACATTGTCGTCCCGGCCGGAACGCTGCAAGGCGCGAAGAGCCGGGACCCATAGCCTCCGATTCAACGAGGTGTTTATGGGTCCCCGCTTTCGCGGGGACGACAGCGTTCAGTCATGCTAACCGCTTGCCCATGCCCGCCACCATTGTTGAAATATCAAGCCTGCCTTCGCTTCTGGCGAAAGATGCGCGGCTCTTTGGCCTCGATCTCGGCGAGAAAACCATCGGCATTGCGCTCTCCGATGTCCTGCGCACGATTGCGTCCCCGCTCGAAACCATCGAGCGCAGCAAATTCCGCGCCGATGCGGACAAGCTGCTTTCGCTCGCGCGCACCCATGATGTCGGCGCGCTGGTGATCGGCCTCCCGCTCAACATGGACGGCTCCGAGGGCCCGCGCGCGCAATCGACCCGCGCGTTCATCCGCAATCTCGCGCCATTGACGGACCTGCCGATCGCGCTCTGGGACGAGCGGCTCACGACCGCGGCCGTTGAGCGGACGCTGATCGAGGCGGACACTTCGCGAAAGCGCCGCGCTAGAGTCGTGGACAAGATGGCCGCCGCCTATCTTTTGCAGGGGGCGCTGGATCGATTGGGGTATGGATGAAACTTGATCTCCCTCTTCCCGCTTGCGGGGAGAGGGTCGGGGTGAGGGGAAAAAATAGACTCATGATATAGAATATAGACCCCCTCACCCGCGCCTCCGGCGCGACCTCTCCCTGCTCGGCGGGGAGAGGTTAGTTATTTGTCCGCAAACCGATCGCATGCTCCCCGTCCTCGAAGCGCTCATCCCCGTCTTTCTCATCATCGCGCTCGGCGTGCTGCTGAAGCACACGCTGCTGCCGAACGTCTCCGCGTGGGAAGCATTCGAGCGGCTCACTTATTTCGTTCTATTCCCCGCGCTGCTGTTTTTAACCACCGCGACGGCGGACCTGCGGAATGTTCCGGTCGGCGCCGTGGGCGGCGCGCTGTTCGCCTCCGTGATCGTGCTCGCGGCACTGACGCTGTTGCTGTGGCCGCTCTTGAAACGCGCCGGCATTTCCGGGCCCGCGTTCACGTCGATCTTTCAGGGCACGACGCGCTGGAACACCTATGTGGCACTTGCCATCGCCGGCGGATTGTTCGGTGTCCCCGGCATCGCGCTCACCTCGGTCGCGATCGTCGCGATGGTGCCGCTGCTGAATTTTCTCTGCGTGCTGGTGCTGGCCTGGTTCGCATCCGAAAAGGCGCCGGACGCCCGCAAGGTGCTCGACCAGCTGATCCGCAATCCGCTGATCTGGTCGGTGCTCGCCGGCATCGCTGCGAACTTCGCGGGGCTGATGCTGCCAAAAATCGCCGTGAGCTTTCTGGAAATCCTCGGCCGCGGATCGCTGACGCTGGGACTGCTCGTCGTGGGCGGCGGGCTTGACCTGAAAAAACTGATCCGGCCGAGTGCGGCCGTAGCACTTGCGGCCTTCCTGAGGCTTGCGATCATGCCCTTGATCGCGATCTCACTCGGCTGGTGGCTCGGCCTGTCCGGCACCGCCCTCACCGTGGTCGCGATCGCGTCCAGCGTGCCGACGGCACCCGGCTCCTACATCCTCGCGCGCCAGATGGGCGGCGACGCGCCGTTGATGGCGCGGATCATCACCACGGAAACGGTGCTGGCGGCTTTGACCATTCCCCTGGCGCTAGCCGCCGCAACGATGCTGGCGCCCTGAACAGCGAACGGCGGGCTTGCGCCCGCCGTTGCCTCGTAGCCTCGACTGCCAATCCTCGAGTGATCAGCAGTAATCGTAATAGCCCTGACCGCGATACGGTCCGGTCTGCACCCAGCAACGCCGCGGGGCCTGGCGATAGGCCGGATAGTAGCCGCCGCCATAATAGTACGGTGCGGCCAACGCAGCGCCGAGCGCTACGCCGCCAAGCCCGTAGGCCCAGTAACGACCACGATGACGATGACGGACTTCCGTCACGTCGCTGACGTTCGCGGACTTCAGCGCTTCGCCGACGCCCGCGCCCATCGGGGCCGCGATCGAAGCGGAAGGCACGCTTGCCGCAAGCACGGCAGCGAAACCAAGGGCGGTGGCGGATATCAGAAACTTCGATTTCATGTGAACCTCGCTTTTCGCGCACGGATGTCTTGGACGGATATCGATTGGGGGATAATCGCCGTCCCCCACTGAATGTTCCCTGAATGGAATGCGGCGCTGCGGTGGCAGAGGATGGTTAATGTGCAGTCTGTGGGCCGGAACACGTTCCATTACGAATTTGTAAGCTGGCTAACGAAGCGGGGAAACGCCCAAGGCAAATCGCGACGCGGCCTGCCGGGCCGCTCGGCCCTCGCGATTGGTCGGGAAACGGATCAGCCTTTCGTTACGGGCGGGGCGGGCTTGGTTAATCCGCCTGAATTCGTCACAGGAAATTTGCACAACGCCCAAACGCCCGCTTGCGGAGTCGGGCGTCGAGGTCTAACCAGTCGCTTTCAGGATGAACATTCGAACGACAGCCGGATTCACGCTGAGCCAGAAGCACCTGCTCGGCATTGAAGGGCTATCGGCTGGCGATATCACCGGCCTCCTCGACCTTTCCGAAGAATTCGTCGAACTGAACCGCCGGGTCGAGAAGAAGACCGCGACGCTGCGCGGGCGAACCCAGATCAACCTGTTCTTCGAGTCCTCCACCCGCACGCAGGCGAGTTTCGAAATCGCGGGCAAGCGCCTCGGCGCCGACGTCATGAACATGTCGGTCGCCTCCTCCTCCATGCGCAAGGGCGAAACGCTGCTCGACACCGCGGCCACCCTGAACGCCATGCACCCCGACCTGATCGTGGTGCGGCATCACGCTTCCGGCGCGGTGGAACTGCTCTCGCAAAAAGTGGAATGCTCGGTCATCAATGCCGGCGACGGCGCGCACGAACACCCGACCCAGGCGCTGCTCGACGCCCTCACCATCCGCCGCAACAAGGGCGAGCTTTCAAGGCTGACGGTCGCGATCTGCGGCGACATCATGCACAGCCGCGTCGCCCGCTCGAATATCCTGCTCCTGAACACGATGGGGACGCGCGTGCGGGTCGTGGCGCCGACGACGCTCCTCCCCGCGCACATCGAACGGCTCGGCGTCGAGGTTCACCGCGACATGCGCGAGGGCCTGCGCGGGGCCGACATCGTGATGATGCTGCGCCTGCAGCGCGAACGCATGAGCGGCTCGCTCATTCCCTCGTCCAAGGAATATTTCCACTACTACGGCCTCGATACCACCAAGCTGAAATTCGCCAAGCCCGACGCGCTCGTGATGCACCCCGGCCCGATGAACCGTGGCGTCGAGATCGACAGCGCGGTCGCCGACGGCGCGCAATCGCTCATTCAGGAACAGGTCGAAATGGGCGTCGCCGTCCGCATGGCGGTGCTGGAAGCGCTCGCGCGGAATTTGCCGAATGCGTGAGTCCTTCTATGCGCGCTCATCCTTCGAGACGTGCCGCCGCCCTCATCCTGAGGAGCGAGCGAAGCGAGCGTCTCGAAGGATCGGCGGCGGCACTCCTCAGGATGAGGCGCGCAATGCCTGACGCCCTCACGCTCGGCATGTTCTACGCGCTGACCTGGTTCTGGCGCGGCGTGTTCCAGTCGGGCCTGGACCGGGGAAACTGAAATGGTGTCTGACCGCCGCCCGATCCTGCTGACGAACGCGCGCGTGATCGATCCCTCGCGCGATCTCGACCAGACCGGCGACGTGCTGATCGCCGATGGCGTGATCAAGGAAGCCGGGAAGAACATCCGCTCGGCGGGCGTGCCCGAGGGCGCCGAGGTGATCGATTGTTCCGATCTCGTCGTCGCACCGGGCCTTGTCGATATGCGCGCCTTCATCGGCGAGCCGGGCGCCGAGCATCGCGAAACGCTCGCCTCCGCAAGTCTTGCGGCCGCGGCCGGCGGCGTCACCACGGTCGTCTGCCAGCCGGAGACCGATCCGCCGATCGACGATCCGGCGACGGTGGATTTCGTGATCCGGCGCGCACGCGACACCGCCATCGTCCACATTCATCCGATGGCGGCACTGACGAAAAAGCTCGAAGGCAAGGAGATGACCGAGTTCGGCCTCCTGCGTTCGGCGGGGGCCGTCGCCTTCACCGACGGCATGAAGAGCGTGATGAACGCACAGGTGTTCCGCCGCGCCCTCATCTACGCCGCCGATTTCGATGCACTCATCGTTCACCACACGGAAGATACGAATTTGGTCGGCGACGGCGTGATGAACGAAGGCGAGTATGCAGCGCGCCTCGGCCTGCTTGGCATTCCCACCGCATCGGAAACGATCATGCTGGAACGCGACGTGCGCCTCGTCGTGGAAACGGAGTGCCGCTACCACGCGGCCTGCATCACCTGCGAGGCGTCCCTAGAGGTGCTGCGCCGCGCGAAGGACAAGGGCTTGCCTGTTACCGCGTCGGCGTCCATCAACCATGTCGCGCTGAACGAGATCGACATCGGCAGCTATCGCACCTTCCTCAAGGTGTCGCCGCCCCTTCGCGGGGAACAGGACCGGCAGGCGCTGGTCGCGGCCATCAAGGAGGGATTGCTTGATGCGATCGTCTCCGATCACAATCCCCAGGACGTGGAGACAAAACGCCTCCCCTTCGCGGAGGCCGCCTCCGGTGCGGTTGGTCTGGAGACAATGCTGCCGGTCGGCCTGCGGCTCGTGCATGACGGTTCGCTGCCGCTCTTGCAGCTGATCAAGGCGCTCTCGACGCGGCCCGCGGAACTTCTGGGTATTCAGGGAGGCAGCCTGCGCGCGAACGCACAGGCGGACGTGATCGTATTCGATCCCGATGTGCCATGGGTGCTGAATCGCGCAACCCTGAAATCACGCTGCAACAACTCGCCTTTCGACGAGGCAAAGCTGACAGGGCGCGTGCTGCGGACCATCGTTGCCGGACGCACCGTCTATGAGTACGTTTAGCACTCCCGCTCCTGTTCGAAATTTCTAAAAAATTCTATGCCGCCTCGATGCCGGCGCCGATCCGCTGCAGAAGCCTGTAACCCAGGAAGCGCTCGCCTTGCGTGTGCGTGAAATGCTTGACGCCAAAGGCCTCCGTCGCTGACCCTGTAGCGGCGGCATCATTAGCGTCCGCGGCTGGGGGAATTTGATGCTGACAGTCTGGACCGGACTTGCCGCCCTCGCCTTCGGCTATCTCCTCGGCTCTGTCCCGTTCGGCCTCATCTTTACCCGCATGGCCGGGCTTGGCGATGTGCGCAAGATCGGCTCCGGCAATATCGGCGCCACCAACGTGCTGCGCACCGGCAACAAGAAGATCGCCGCCGCAACCCTGCTTGCGGACCTGCTCAAGGGCACGGCTGCGGTCGTCGTCGCGGACAAATTCTTCGGACGCGATGCGGCACTCGTGGCGGGACTCGGTTCTTTCCTTGGCCATCTTTATCCCGTGTGGCTGAATTTCCGGGGCGGAAAAGGTGTCGCCACCTACATCGGCGTGATGCTTGGCCTGTTCTGGCCGGCGGCACTGGTATTCGGGATTGTGTGGGCGGCGGTCGCGGCCCTCACCCGTTATTCATCCCTGTCGGCGCTCACAGCGAGTGCGGCGTCGCCCGTATTCCTGTTCACGCTCAATCTCATTCCCGAAGCAGCCCTCATCGCGGCCCTCACGCTAGTCGTCTTCCTGAAGCATCACGCCAATATCGGCCGATTGCTGGCGGGCACCGAACCAAGGATAGGCTCGCGCGGATGAACGAGCGGCGCTCCTTCGTCAAACTATCCGACACGCAGCGCCTCGACTGGTTACGCCTCATTCGTTCCGAAAATGTCGGGCCGCGCACGTTCCGGGCGCTCATCAACCAATATGCCGCTGCTTCGAAGGCAATCGAAAACCTCGGCGACCTCGCGCGCCGGGGCGGACGCAGCGATCTGCGGATCGCGAGCCGTGCCGAAGCCGAAGTGGAGATGGCGGAAGCAAAACGCCACGGCGTCCGCTTCATCGCCGTCGGCGAGGAGGAATATCCCGCGCGCCTGCGGGAGACGGAAGACGCGCCCCCGCTCCTCGCCGTGCGCGGACAGATTTCGGCGCTCACCCGCGACGGCATCGCGATTGTCGGCGCGCGCAACGCCTCGGCGGCGGGCGTGCGTTTCGCGGCGAAGCTCGCACGCGACATCGGCGAAGCGGGATACGTGATCGTCTCCGGCCTTGCGCGCGGGATCGATTCCGCCGGGCACAGCGCGTCACTTGCGACCGGCACCGTAGCCGTACTCGCGGGCGGCCACGACAGGATTTATCCAGCGGAACATTTCGGGCTGCTCGAAGAAATCCTGAAGACGGGTGCCGCCGTTTCCGAAATGCCGATGGGCTGGGAGCCGCGCGCCCGCGACTTTCCTCGCCGCAACCGCATTATCGCCGGGATGTCGGTCGGCATTATCGTAGTGGAGGCAGCCGAACGTTCCGGCTCGCTGATCACAGCAAGGCTGGCGGTGGAAATGGGCCGCGAAGTTTTCGCGGTGCCGGGTTCACCGATCGATCCACGATCGAGCGGCACCAACCGGCTGCTGAAGCAAGGGGCGACACTCATCACGTCCGCCGAGGACGTCCTGGAAGCGGTGGCGCCGATTCTTCGAAGAGCAAAACCACCCGCGAAAATGCGCGAGCCGCCGGAGGACGAGCAACCATCCCCGCCCGCGGAAGCGAGCGATACGCTGCGAATGAAAGTTTCACGCCTGCTCAGTCACACACCCGTGTCGATCGATGAACTCGCCCGTCTGGCCGATGCACCCGCGGGCGCGGTGCAGATCGTCTTGCTGGAAATGGAACTCGCCGGCCGCCTAGCGCGTCACGGTGGCGGCCTCGTTTCGCTGGCGTGAGTTCAATCCGGCAGATCGGACTTGCTGCCAGCGGTACGGGTCGCTTCGAGCTGAATCAGCTCAAGCAGGTAGCTCAGCGTCGCGAGATCGTGCCGCGACACCAGCTTGTTTAAATCGCGCGCCATCGTAGCTACATAGGCCGCGACATCCTCCGCCGAGGCGGATGGTGTCGTATCAGTCTCATATGCCCGCGCGCCTTCTGCGGTCGTCATTTTGGTCTGCCTCTTGGCCTAACGCCTTCCTCAAGGACGCGAGAATCATCTTAAATCACCGGTAGGGTTCAATCAATAACTCTCGTATGGGTTGTATTCAAATTACTCCGTCAACAGGCCTCAATTTGACTTGCCACCCTCAAATGGCCTAGTTCGCCGCGCACGCGCGGGATGAACCCGCGCTTTTTGCTGATTCCGGAACCCTAAATAGCCCTGATGAATGTCGTCATTGTCGAGTCGCCCGCAAAGGCGAAAACGATCAATAAATATCTCGGCCCCGGCTTCGAGGTGCTGGCTTCCTACGGGCATGTACGGGACCTGCCGCCGAAAGACGGCTCCGTTTCCCCCGACGACGATTTCAAAATGCTCTGGCAGGTCGATGCCAAAGCCCAGAAGCGCATGAACGAGATCGCGGCCGCCGTGAAAGGCGCCGACAAGCTGATCCTCGCCACCGACCCCGACCGCGAAGGCGAAGCGATTTCCTGGCATGTGCTGGAAATCCTCAAGGAAAAAAAGGCGCTGGACGGCAAGAAGATCGAGCGGGTCGTATTCAACGCGATCACGAAGCAGGCCGTCGCCGACGCGATGGCGAACCCGCGCGAGATCGATGCGGCCCTGGTTGACGCTTATCTCGCCCGCCGCGCCCTGGACTATTTGGTGGGCTTCACCCTTTCGCCGGTTCTCTGGCGAAAGCTGCCCGGCTCGCGTTCCGCGGGACGCGTGCAGTCTGTTTCGCTGCGTCTCGTCTGCGACCGCGAACTGGAGATCGAAAAATTCCAGCCGAAGGAATACTGGTCGATCGCGGCCCTGCTGGCGACCCCGCGCAACGAGACTTTTGAAGCGCGCCTCGTCGGCGCCGACGGCAAGAAGATCACGCGCCTCGACATCGGCTCCGGCGACGAAGCGGCCGCCTTCAAGCGCGATCTCGAAACCGCGCAGTTCAAGGTGGCATCCGTCGAGTCAAAACCGGCGAAGCGCAATCCCTACGCGCCCTTCTCCACCTCCACGATGCAGCAGGAAGCAAGCCGCAAGCTTGGCTTCGCGCCGGCGATCACGATGCGGGTCGCCCAGCGCCTGTATGAAGGTGCCGACATCGGCGGAGAGACGGTCGGCCTCATCACCTATATGCGCACCGACGGCATCGAACTCGACGGCAGCGCCATTGCCGGCGCCCGCCGCGTGATCGAAGCCGAGTACGGGGCGAATTACGTTCCCGCCAGCCCGCGCGTCTACAAGAACAAGTCGAAGCACGCGCAGGAAGCGCACGAAGCCGTGCGCCCGACGGATCTGTCGCGCAAGCCAAAGGATGTGGCGCGCTACCTCGAATCCGATCAGGCCAAGCTCTATGAACTGATCTGGCTGCGGACGATCGCGAGCCAGATGGAATCCGCCGAAATGGAACGCACCACGGTGGACATCAGCGCGAATGTCTCGGGCCGCGCGCTCGACCTGCGCGCCACCGGCACGGTCATCAAGTTCGACGGCTTCCTGGCGCTGTATCATGAAGATCAGGACGACCCGACCGGCGACGACGAAGACGCGAACCGCCTGCCGGAAGTGAAGCAGGGCGAGACGCTTTTGAGGCGCGAGATCAAGGCCGACCAGCACTTCACCGAGCCGCCTCCCCGCTTCTCGGAAGCTTCGCTCGTGAAGCGCATGGAAGAACTCGGCATCGGCCGGCCTTCGACCTACGCCTCGACGCTGCAGGTGCTGCGCGACCGCGGTTACGTGCGGATCGACAAGAAACGCCTCATTCCGGAAGACAAGGGCCGCGTCCTCACCGTGTTCCTGGAGTCCTTCTTTCGGCGCTATGTCGAATACGATTTCACCGCGAGCCTCGAAGAAAAGCTCGACGAGATCGCCAATCACGACCTCGACTGGAAAGTAGTGTTACGCGAATTCTGGAAGGACTTCATCGCGGCCGTCGATGAAATCAAGGACCTGCGCATCACGCATGTGATCGACGCACTCGACGAGGTACTGGAGCCGCACATCTTTCCGGCGAAGGAAGACGGCACCGACCCCCGCCTGTGCCCGACCTGCGGCAACGGCCGCCTCGGCCTGAAGATGGGACGCTTCGGTTCATTCGTCGGCTGTTCGAATTATCCCGAATGCCGTCACACCCGTCCGCTGAACGACTCCAGCGGCGTCAGCGGCACGAAAGTGCTCGGCACCGATCCGAAAACCGGTCTTGAGGTCACGCTGCGCGGCGGCCGCTTCGGTCCTTATGTGCAGCTTGGCGAAGCGGTTGAGGGCGAGAAGCCCAAACGCGCGGGCCTGCCGAAGGGCAGCGATCTCGATGCGGTCGATCTCGATTTCGCGCTCGGCTTGCTGGCCTTGCCGCGCGATGTCGGCGCGCATCCCGAGGACGGCGAGATCATCATCGCCGGCATCGGCCGCTTCGGCGCCTATGTGAAGCACGGCCCGATGTATGCGAACCTGGAAGAAGGCGATGAGGTCATGAATATCGGCCTCAACCGCGCGGTCGTGCTACTCGCTGAAAAGGCCGCCCGGCCTTCACGCAAAAGAGGTGCGCCCGCCGGCACGCCGCTGGGCGAGCATCCGGCCCTCGGCGGTCCGGTCACCCGCCATGACGGCCGTTATGGTCCTTATGTGAAGCACGGCAAGATCAACGCGACGATCCCGGACAATATCGACCCGCTCGCCATCACGCTCGATCAGGCGGTCGAACTCATCAAGGCGCGCGCCGAGAAAACCGGCGTGAAGCAGAAGGCGGAGAAGAAGCCGAAGGCTGCAAGGGCCGCCAAGGCCAAGAAGGAAAAACCGGCGCCGGCGATACGCGAGAAGCCCGCCACGAAAGCGAAGTCCGCCGCCAAGCCGAAGAAGAAAAAAGCGAAAGCCGAAGCAGGCGCCACGCCGGTGCCCAAGACCGAACCGGAACCGGTTCAGGATTAGCCAGGTCTCTTTTCGCCCTACAATATTATATAAAATGTCATGTCCCGCGAAGGCGGGGCATCCAGTATACAATGGACATAGTCGGTTACTGGATCGTCCGCTTCCGCGGACGATGACAATGCTGATGGAATTCCGAGTGACCCAAAAGAAAAAAACCAAGCAACCGAAATCCCAAACGCCCCCGACCCGCGAGCAATTGCTCGCCTTCATCCAGAGCCGCGGCGGCGAGGCGAACAAGCGCGAGATCGTGCGTGCATTCCGTCTGGATGCCGTCGGCAAGCGGATGCTGAACGCGCTCCTGCGCGACATGCGCAATGAAGGCCGTCTCTCCGGCAAGAAGCGCCGTTTCCATGTGGCGGGCGAACTGCCGTCCGTCGTTGTCGCCGACATCACCGGCCGCGACCATGACGGCGAGATGATCGCCGAGCCTTCGGAATGGGATGAAGCCGAGCACGGCACGGCCCCGAAAATCCGCATTGTGTTCGGGCGGAAACCCGAAGGCCCCGCCCCCGGCGTCGGCGACCGCGTGCTGGTGCGTACGGAGAAAAACGAGGCGGGCGACGAGATCAGCCACTCGGGCCGCATCATCAAGACGATGGAAAAAGCCCGGGTGCAGGCGATCGGCATTTTTCGCCGCGCTCCCGGCGGGGGAAGGCTCCAGCCGGTCGACAAGAAAAGTCTCGGCCGTGAAATGCACATCGCCAAGGAACATGACGGCGGCGCCGAGGACGGCGATCTCGTCTCGGTCGACGTGCTCACGCATCGGGCTTACGGTTTGCCGACCGCGCGCGTACGCGAACGTCTCGGCTCGATGAAGTCCGAAAAAGCCGTGAGCCTGATCGCGATCCACCTGCACGGTATCCCGAACCAGTTTCGCGGCGACACACTCGCGCAGGCTGAAGCGGCAAGACCCGCCGGCCTTTCGGGACGCGAGAACTGGACGACGCTGCCGCTTGTCACCATCGATCCGCCCGATGCCAAGGACCACGACGACGCCGTGTTCGCGGTGAAGGACCACGACCCCGCCAATGCGGGCGGCCATATCGTGACCGTCGCCATTGCCGATGTCGCCCATTTCGTGACGCCGGGCTCCGCACTCGACCGCGAGGCCTATGAGCGCGGCAACTCCACCTATTTCCCCGACCGCGTCGTGCCGATGCTGCCGGAGAAATTATCCGGCGATCTCTGCTCGCTTCGTCCCGCACAGGATCGCGCCGCCCTCGCCGTGCGCATGATCATCGGCGCCGACGGCCGCAAGCGGCGTCATTCCTTCCACCGCATCATGATGCGTTCGCGCGCGCGGCTGCATTACGTGCAGGCGCAGGCAGCGATCGAGGGCCGCACCGACACGGTGACAGACCCGCTGATGGATGAGATCATTGCACCGCTCTATGCCGCTTACCGCACCGTCGCAAAAGCGCGCGATCTGCGTGCGCCGCTCGCCCTTGACATTCCCGAACGAAAAATCCTGCTTAGGCCCGACGGCACCGTCGATCGCGTGACGACACCGGAGCGACTGGACGCCCATCGCCTGATCGAGGAATTCATGATCATGGCGAATGTCGCAGCGGCCGAAACCTGCGAGGCCAAGCGCGTGCCGCTGATCTATCGCGTGCACGACGCGCCTTCGCTGGAAAAAACGGCTGCATTGCGCGAATTCCTGGAAACGATCGGGCTGAAAATTCCGAAATCCGACCAGCTTCGCCCCGAGGATTTCAACCGTATCCTCATGCGCGCAAAGGACACCGATCTGGAGCGGCTCGTGCATGACGTGGTGCTGCGCAGCCAGGCACAGGCGGAGTATTCATCCACGAACTACGGCCATTTCGGCCTGCAACTGAAACGCTACGCGCATTTCACTTCACCCATACGGCGCTACGCCGATCTTGTCGTGCATCGGGCGCTGATCCGCTGCCTCGGATTGGGCGACGGCGCCTTGCCGGATGGAACGACGCCGGAATCGCTGGCCGAAGTCTCCGCCCGCATTTCCGCCTCCGAGCGCCGCTCGATGGTGGCCGAACGCGAGACGGTGGATCGCCTGATCGCGAATTTCCTCGCTGACAAAGTAGGGGCCACGTTCCGCGGACGCATTTCGGGTGTCACCCGCGCCGGCCTGTTCGTGAAGCTCGACGACACGGGTGCCGACGGCTTCATTCCCGCGCGCACGCTCGGCGCCGATTTCTTCCGCTACGAGGAAGGCCATCACGCGATGGTCGGTGAGCGCAGCGGCGAAACGCACCGGCTCGGTGACCATGTGGACGTGAAGCTCGTGGAGGCGATTCCCTTCGCCGGCGCGCTGCGCTTCGAGCTTCTCTCCGAAGGGCGTTTTGACGTGAAATTCTCGGGCAAAAGCGGGCGTGGCAAACGGACGCCGGGGGATCGCAACAAGAAGCCCGGTCCCGTACATTACCGGAAATTCGCCCGCGGGAAACGCCGCCGATGATCGAAGTGCATTCGGAATCCAAACGTGATTTCCTGCAAGCCATGAAGCGCGGCGCGCTCAGTCGCTGCCCGGCCTGTGGGCTTGGAAAAATCTTTCGCAAATTCCTGAAGGTTGCGGACGAATGCCCGGCCTGCGGCGAGGAACTGCATCATCACCGCGCCGACGATTTTCCGGCCTATGTCGTGATCTTCATCGTCGGTCATATCGTTGTCTCGCTGTTGCTGGCGGTGGAAGTGGCGTTCCGTCCCTCCTACTGGACGCACGCCTTCCTGTGGGCGCCGCTGACGCTGGCGCTCGCACTGCTTCTGCTCCCGCCCGTGAAGGGCGCCATTGTCGGCCTGCAATGGGCGCTGCGCATGCACGGCTTCGACGGCGAGGGCGGCGACGAACTCGATCCCGTTCCGCGGCCAGCGGAAAATTGAATCCATGAACGAACTCGCCGAACGCCTGACGCGGATTGAGCGCGTCGAGGACGACCCGAGCAAAGGACCGCTCGTTCGACCGCGCGATGCGGCCACACTCGTGCTGCTCGACCGTTCGCAGAAGGAAACGCGCGTGCTCGTCGGCAAGCGCAACGAGAAAAGCGTGTTCCTGCCGGGAAAGTTCGTCTTTCCGGGCGGACGACTCGATCGTTCCGACAGGCGGATGGTTTCGGTCGGGAAGATCGACAGCAAAAGTGCCCTCCGGCTGAACAGGCGCGTCGCGCGAAAGAGCGCGCATCGTTCCCGCGCGCTGATGCTGGCCGCCATCCGCGAGACCTGCGAGGAAAGCGGTTTCCTGCTCGGCCGCAAGATCAAGCGCGGCGCCGAACTGAGCATGGTGCCCGAGGACTGGAAGCCATTCGCCGAGCATAACGTCGTTCCCGATCTTTCGATGCTGACCTTCGCCGCGCGCGCGATCACTCCGCCCGGACGCTCGCGCCGCTTCGATACGCGGTTTTTCATCGCCGACCGCGAGCACGTCGCTGCGAACTGCGGCAATCCCTGCGGACCGGATTCCGAACTCGTCGAGATGAAATGGATCAGGCTCTCGGAAGCCAGGGACAACCCGAACATGCCGACGATCAGCAAAGTGGTGCTGATCGAAATCGAAAAGCGGCTGAACTCGCGAACCGACGTGCCGGTGCCGTTCTATTTCTTCCGCCGCGGCGCTTTTCGCCGCGAGGAGATTAAGTAGTGCGCCAATCCCCCAAGACGGCTACCGGTGGCTTTCGCAAAAATTCCACGTCATGCCCGCGCTCGTCGCGGGCATCCCGCTTAGGGACGCATTGCCTACCTAAGCGAGATGGCCGGGCAAAGCCCGGCCATGACAGAGGCAGATTGTAAAAGCAGCCCCTCTAAGGCAGCATCCCTGAGCGTCAATCGCGATCCAGGGCACGGACTTGAGCCTCATTTTCTTCTACGTTTTCGTTCTCTATGTCGGCATCGGCATGGTGACGGCCGTCTTGTTCGTGATTGACGGCGTATCGAAAGTCGCGCATGGCGCGCCCGTTTCCCCGGGCGCGCGGCTTTGCTTCATCCCGGCGTCGATCGCGCTCTGGCCGCTCGTGCTCAGGCGCTGGCTGCAAGCGGGAGAAGACAAATGATGCGGCCGCACCGGCTGGCGCACCGCGCGCTCTGGCCGCTGCTCGGTCTGCTGATCGCGTTCGGGTTTCTGCTGGCACTTGCGCTTCGGCCGCCGCCGGAGCCACTCGATGCACGCACCGCGCCGATGGAGCAACGCAAATGAGCGTGGGCTTCCAGGCGGTGATGTGGAACCGGCAGAAATATATCTACGACGCGATCCTCGCCGCTGCCGTACTTGGCTACATTCTCGCGTTCAACTGGATCGAGTGGACGCTGCATCCGCCCAAGAATCTGCCCGCCCAGATCGACCTGCAAATCCGCGCCTTCGGCACCTGCGCATTCCTGATGCTGACGGCGATCCTGTCGATCGGGCCATTGGCGCGGCTAAGCCCAAAATTCCTGCCGCTCCTCTACAACCGCCGCCACTTCGGCGTTCTGTTTTTTCTGATCGCCTGTTCGCACGCGGTCCTGATGCTGCAATGGTTCGCGGTCCAGGGCGCGCTACCCGATCTGAAAGCCGAACTCACCGACTGGCCGAGTTATTTTCGCTTTATCGGCTTCCCCTACAAGTCGCTCGGCATCGCGGCCCTTTCGATTTTCTTCCTGATGGCGGCGACCAGCCACGATTACTGGCTCGCCTTCCTGAAGCCGCCGGTGTGGAAGGCGCTGCATATGTTTGTTTATGCGGGCTACGGGCTTGTGGTGCTGCATGTGGCGCTCGGCGCAATGCAGCGGGACCACGGCCCGTTCATTCCGGTGATGCTCGGCGCATCTGTGTTGTGGCTCAGCCTGCTGCATATCGTTGCGGGCGTGCGCGAGCGAAAGCTCGATCTCGGAACGGGACTCAACGCCGAAGGCTGGATGGAAATCGGTCCCGCCGACTCCATCCCGGACAAGAAAGCAAAAATCGTCTGCACGCCCGGCGGCGAGCGCATCGCCGTCTTCCGCGACGGTAATCAGCTCGGAGCGCTGACCAATGTGTGCGCGCACCAGAACGGACCCATCGGCGAAGGCTGCATCATTGCGGGCTTGGTGACTTGCCCGTGGCACGGCTACCAGTATCGTCTGGAAGACGGCTGCGCGCCGCCGCCGTTCACGGAAAAACTGAGCACCTATCGCGTGCGTGTGAACAACGGAATGGTGGAAGTCGATCCGCGCCCCTTGCCGCCGGGAACCTGCGCGGCCATCATGCTGAAATAGAAGTGCGGGGGCTGCGATGGCGCGTGAACCGGAATGGATCGATGCGGGCGCGGCCGATGAACTGGCGAAGCATTCCTGCCGGTCGGCACGGCTGAAGAACACCCAGATCGCGCTTACGTTTCGCGACGGAGTGTTCGGCGCCGTCTCCAACGCGTGCAACCACGTGGGCGGACCGCTTGGTGACGGCGGCCTCGATGGCGACTACATCGTTTGCCCTTGGCATCAGTGGAAATTCCACCGCGTCACCGGCAAGGGCGAACCGGGCTTCGAAGAGGACTGCGTTCCCGCTTTTCCGGTGAAGCTCGAAGGCGGCCACGTTTTCGTGGACATCGCCAATCCGACCAAGCGCAACAAAAAACCGCACGATCCGCATCCGCTGGCGAGGAAGCCCATGCGCGCGCCGGGGCCGCTGCGGCTTGCCGGGATTTCGACCACGGCGATGGACGCGAGAAACCCGCGCTTCTCCGGCTCGGATCATTTGCTCAATCACGCGCTGGAAGCCGGCAAGAAACAGGGCGCGGAGACGAAGCTGATCACGCTGAATACGCTGAAGTTCAGAACCTGCGAAGGCTATTTCTCCAAGAGTTCGCGTGCCTGCACCTGGCCCTGTTCCATCACACAGATGGATCCGGCGGACGAAATGGATCAGGTCTATGAGACGCTGGTGCACTGGGCGGACGCCGTGATTGTCTCGACACCGATCCGCTGGGGGGCCGCCTCGGCGCTCTATTTCAAGATGGTGGAGCGGCTGAACTGCGTGCAGGTCGATGTCGCTTCCAAGGAAGAGCAGCTCATCCAAAATAAAGTCGCCGGTTTCATCATTGTCGGCGGACAGGACAATATCCAGGGTGTCGCCGGCTCGATGCTGTCGTTTTTCGCCGAGCTTGGATTTTTCTTTCCGCAGTTTCCCTATGTCGCCCATTCGCGCGGCTGGTCGGCGGAGGATATGGAAAACAATGTGCGGGTCGTGCGGGATTCGAAATTCCTGGCACAGGGTGCCGCCGGGCTGGCCAAGCGCTGCCTTGAACTCGCGGACCGGTTGCTCAAGACCGGCACGCCAATGGTGCCGATGAGCGAACGCGGCGGCATGAAGGGGCGGGCAAATCCGGAGATGATGGAGCGAGATTAACCCGTTTTCGGGTACGGCAGGTGTTTCCTTGACATCCCAGCGTTCGCCGCTAGTTTGCGCTCGAACCCGACAGGAATCCTGAAAATGGCCAAAGCCGTTACGCTGAAAATCAAGCTCGTCTCGAGCGCCGACACCGGCTTCTATTACGTGACGAAGAAGAATTCGCGCACGATGACGGAAAAAATGAAGAAGAAGAAGTACGATCCGATCGCGAAGAAGCACGTCGAATTCACGGAATCCAAGATCAAGTAAGCCGCGCGCCCGCTCGCGCAAGCCATTGATCCGGCATGAAAAACCCCTCCTTCGCGGAGGGGTTTTTTGTCGGAACCGGGAAGCACAACAACAAACCCTCATGCTGAGGAGCGCCGTTAGGCGCGTCTCGAAGCATGAGGCCGCCTACATCCTTCGAGACGCGATGCTTCGCATCGCTCCTCAGGATGAGGCGGAGGAAGTCACTCCGGCAGTTCCCGCTTCGAATACGGGAACCAGTCGGGCTTGCGCTCCATGATGTAGTCCATGTGGACGTGCTTCGGCTCGCGGAAGGCGTCCAGCCCCTCCGCGCCCAGTTCACGCCCGATGCCCGAGTGCCGCATGCCGCCGAAGGGTGCAGCGTTGTTGTCGGCCAAGGGATCGTTGATCCAGAAACTGCCGGCCTTGATGTTGTCCATCGCCTTCATCGCGAGTTCGAGACTCTTGGTGTAGATGTTCGCGCCGAGGCCGTATTCGGAATCGTTCGCCTTCTCGATCGCCTCGTCTGCGTCCTTCACTTTGAAAATCGAGACGACCGGGCCGAACAGTTCCTCGGTGGTGGCGATGCCGCCATGCTTCACGCCCGAGATTACGGTCGGCTCGAAGAAGTGGCCCTTGAGGCCGTTCGGCGAAAAACGCTTGCCGCCCAGAAGAAGTTTTCCGCCTTCCTTGAGAACGCTGGCGACCTGGCTTTCGATCTTGTCCACGGCATCCGCCGAAATCAGCGGACCGATATCCGTCTTCGTGTCCATCGGATCGCCGACCTTCAGCGTCTTCACATGATCGACGAGGCGCCTGGTGAATTCCTCGGCGACCGATTCAACGACATAGATGCGCTTCGCGGAGGTGCAGACCTGACCGGCATTCAGGAGCCGCGCCCACGCCGCCCCCGGCACCGCAACATCGAGATCGGCGTCTCCAAAGACGATCAGCGGATCGATGCCGCCAAGCTCCAGATTGATCTTCTTCAACTGCGCACCCGCGACCGACGCGATGTGCTTGCCGACCGCCGTGGAGCCGGTGAAGGCGATCATGTCGATGCCGGGATGGCTGAGCATCAGCCCGCCGGTGTCGCCAGCACCCGTGATGATGTTCACGACACCGGGCGGCAGGCCGTCATAACATTCGCCGAGCAGCAGACCCGACAGCGGATTCTGGTGCGGCGGCTTGCAGACCGTGGTGTTGCCGGCGGCAATCGCGGGCGCCACTTTCCAGACCATCAAGAGCAGCGGAAAATTGAACGGCGCGATGCAGCCGACGACGCCATACGGCTCCTTGCGGACGAAATTCACCTGATGGTCGGCACCCGGCGGCACGGTGACGCCAATGTTGGAACGGCCGACCTCGGCGTAATAATCGAAGCATTGCGCGCACCAGGCGACGCAATCGACGGATTCAATGAGCGGCTTGCCGGTCTCTTTCGTCAGCACCTTGCCGATCTCATGCTTTTTCTGGCGCATCTTGGCGGCCACCTCGCGCATCAGATCGGCCTTGGTGACGCCCGATAGCCGCCACCAGTCGTTCTGCGCGGCCCGTGCCGCCTTCACCGCGGCATCGAGATCGGCATCGCCGCAGGCCGGCACGCTGTCGAGCATCTCCAGCGTCGCCGGGTTTTTCACTTCGATGGTCTTGTTGGATTTGGCGGCGACAAACTTGCCGTTGATCAGGATCGGACGGGCCATGCTGGCAGCTCCCCTCGCCTTATTGTTGCACCGAGCATTTAGTCGATGCCATCGCGTGTCAATACGCGGGCGGCTTACCCGATGTCGGCAATGGGTATCGCGGCGGAATACAACGTTGCGGCAACGGCGGCGTCGTCCGCATCCGTCACGAGCAATAGTTTGAGGGAGCCGCCTTCAATTTTCGCGTTCACGCCTTCGATTTTGTGAGGCTCTTCAAGCCGGCGAAGCCAGAGGAGATCTCCTTCCTTGCCGACAGCGCCCACCGCCGCCCCCAGGCAAGGTCCGTCCTCGACAGCGTCTTCGGTGTCCTCGGCCACCGCGGAGAATACGATATCGCCGTTCGGCAATGCGCATCCGTCGGTGAAACAGAACGGAACGTCGCCGGCCCCTCCGAGCTCAATGGCGTCGATCCTGTCTGGAGCGATATCGCCGAAATCCTGATCCGAATTCAGCGGATCGAGGATCCGAGCAAGCGCAAACCGGATGACCGCGTTCTGGGTCTCCTTTTTGTTGCCACGCTGGAGCAGGCAAAATTCGTCCCCTGCCACGATTGCGCCCTCGATATTCAGTTTCTCAAACTGCTCGCCGATGGGCTCGAACAGTTCGGAGAGATCGACGGACTTGGGCGCTCCGTGCATGGCTCCTTCGGAGTTCACCGCGACAAGAACCCCGCGGCGGCGTTTCTTCTTCGAGCCCGAACCGAGCGCGAACAACGCGCCATGCGGATATCCGTCAAAAGCCGGCAGAAACGTGAGCGCTTCCAGATCGGGCTTTTGTTTTTTGCGGTCTTCAACCGAATCCGGCAGTTCCCCTTCAAGGAGCCGAACCAGATTTCCCGGCCTGTTGTCGTCAAATCGAAAAACGCCGAGATGCAGTTCATCGTCGGCAATTATGTAGAGAAACGAATTCAGGCAGACGAGCCCGCTCGCCGCACTCAAATGCAGCGGCCTTCCGGCACTCCCGCCCGCCGAAAGCTGGAGGTCGCGGATTTTGGTGAGAGCGATCATGGGGTTGATTTCCCTGCGCGGGCCGGCGCCGACAGCGCGAGGCGCAGCCTAGACTGCTTTGCCGCCTGATGCACTTTGCGGACAGTGTACCGTTTTGACCTCCCGCCGCGCTTGACCTGAAATCGTGCTTAGCGCGCTGCGAGAAAAATGCTAAGTTGCTGTGAAGCAGGTGGAGGGCATGATGCGAAAAGCAGTAACGGCGATCATTGCTCTAGCGAGCTTGACCGCGGCCAGCGCACCCGCTCCCACGCAAGCGAAAGACGACTGCTGGGAATGCTGGGCGGGTGCGGCCATCCTGCTCGGCGGCATCCACCCCGCGAACGCGGGCTACGCGAGCGGGTATCTGCCCGGCATTTATTCGCCCTATTACGGTTACGCACCGGGCTATTCCGATTATCCCCGCCCGCACGCGCATCTGCCGACCTTGCATGCGCCCCGTGGCTACAGGTCGGTCCGTTACGCCAACCGCGTACAGTTCGTGCAGCCCGCCGCATTCGACCCTTCGCGCAAATAAACGTTAATCGAGAACCGCGCTTTCCCGGTCTTTCCGGAACCTTGCACTGTGCTACGCTGTTAGCGCGGCGGATCGCTCGTCTCTTGTTCCTGTAACTGCGTGGGAGTGCATCATGCGCAAGTCGTTACCGATCGTTTTCGCGGCGGCCGTTGCCGCAGTTGTCGTTACTACCCCTGAAAAAGCCAAGGCCGGTTGCTGGGAATGCTGGGCGGGCGGCGCCGTGGTCGCCGGGGCGGTCATCGCCGGGAGCGCCTATGCGCACGGCTACGGTGCGAGCTACTACGGCCCGCACTACGGCTATGGGCACTACGCCCCTCCGCGTCGCGCAGCGACGTATGGTTACTATTCGCCGCCCTATTACGATTACGGCGACGACTACTATCGCCCCGTGCGCTACGTGAAAAAAGTGCGCTACGTGCGACAGGAATACGTTGAGCCGGTCTATTACGAGCCGCCACAACGCGTCTATTACCAGCAGCCCGAACGTGTGCAGTATCGGAAAGCACCCCAGCAGAACTGGGTACGCGTCAGAAACTGATTTCGATGCATTCGAAGAAACGGCGTGGCGCAAGCCGCGCCGTTTTTCTGTTCAGTGCCGCGTCAGGCGCTCCGCGATGGATTTGCCCGAGGGCGCGATGCCGGTGCGTTCGGCTTTCAGGTCGAGATTCCAGAATGCGTTCTGGATGAAATGCACGCCGATGTATCTGAAAGGCTCGATTTCCCAGTTGGGCGAGCGGTGATTGACGCAAGGGAGCCGGGTGATCTCGCTCTGCTTGCCGAGGATCAGGTCGGAGAGCACCCTGCCCGCGAGATTGGTCGTGGCGACGCCATTGCCGACATAGCCCCGGGCACTGGCGACACCCTGCCCCGGATCGAACATCATCGTCGGCATGAAATCGCGCGGCGCGCCGAGCGGCCCGCCCCATGCGTGGGTAAAGCGCACGTCCTTCAGCATGGGAAACCAGTGGCGGACGCTGTCCTGAAACATCGCGATGGTCGGCGCGTGGCGGTCGTATTCGTCTTCGATCCGGGAGCCGAAATGATACGGCGCGCCGCGCCCGCCGAATAAAATACGTCCGTCGCCGGTCTTCGCCATGTATTCGATCGTGAGGCGGCAGCTGTCGACGCATTCGCGATTGTTCCAGCCGATCTGCGCCCAGTCGGACGCGGACAAGGGTTCGGTCAGCGTCATCAGCGAATAGACCGGGATCAGTACACGACGGGTTTTCGGCAGTTGCGAGAGGTACGCCTCGCCCGCGAGCACCAGGGTTTTCGCGCGCACATCGCCACACGGCGTGTGCAGCGCGGGTTTCGATCCGGTGCTGAAATCCGTCACCGGCGTCTGTTCGTAGATTTTTGCGCCCTTCTTCTCCACCGCCCGCGCCAGTCCGCGCACGAGGCGGCCCGGATGAATGTTGGCGGCATCCTTGTAGAAGACAGCGCCCCGCACGCCCTCGATCTTCACCCGCGCATCGGCCTGCCCCTTGCTGAGCAACGCCACGCGATCACCCAGACCAAGTCCGGCAAACTCCTCATAGCCCGCCTGCACGGAGGGCAATTGCTGCGGCCCCCTCGCGACCGTCATGCTCCCCCCGCGCATGAAATGGATGTCGATATTCTCGGCTTTCGCGGCGCGCTCCACTTCGTCCACCGAGGCCGCCATCGCGCGATACAGCGCCACCGCCTGCTCGCGGCCGTGATGCTCGGCGATCATCCCGAGGCTCGTCGGAAAATGCGCCGTGCACCAGGAACCGTTGCGGCCCGAGGCACCGAAGCCCGCGATTTCCTTTTCGACAATGGCGATTTTCAGCGACGGATTCTTCGCGAGCAGATAGTAGGCGGTCCACAGGCCCGTATAACCCGCGCCAAGGATCGCCACATCCACGTCGATGGATCCATCCAGCGGTGCGCGCGGCGTGAGATCGTCGCCGCAGGTTTCCAGCCAGAAACTGTAGGATTTATAGTCTTTCATGCGCGGCTGTTGTTCCTATTTTTCGCGGCCCTGTGCGCCGTGAACGATCGAAACAATTACAATCTCGTTGCGTGCTTCATATACCTTGTAGACGATGATGTAAGGCAATTCGAGGAGTTCACGCGTGTCCTCAACTACTCCGGGCCTGCCCATGTGTGCGAGACAGTCCAACTCCAGCAGATTGATCCGGCCGCGAATGCGCGACAGCATATCCGCCGCTGCAGATGGGCTATCTTTCACAATCCATGAAAAAATACGATCCAGATCATCTTCCGCAGCCTGCCGGAAGATGACCTTCATACACCGTAGCGGCTGCGAAGACGCTCATTGAATTCAGCGAGCGTCAGTGTCTCCGGATCGCTTTCCGAAAGCCTACGCCGTACTTCGGCGGCCTGCTCATCGGTCAGCCGCAACGAGCTGTTGTCCTGTTCTTCCATAAGCTGCACGACATGCGCGACATCGGCCTGACGCTCCGGGGGCCAGGTCAGCACACGATCGAGTATCTTCTTCACTTGTGCCTTCGTCATACCGTCTAATATAGCACATCTGCCCTTCTCCAATACGAGCTTTCGCGGAGCTGCGCGGAGAGAAACCGGCGCGGCAAAAAAAGGCGCCATCGCTGGCGCCCTGAAAGTGGGTATTTGGGAGACTTCACTTCGCAGTCACTTCCTTCGAAAACTGAGGTGGCCGGCGGTGGTCGGTTCGAGGAGGCCTCTCTATGCCGTCCGCCCGCCGGCCGAACCCCACGGACCCAGGAGATGCGGCGGACCTGAGCGAACCGCAGGGTAATCTTCGAACCAAAAATTGCCGGCTCGATTTCGGTTTCGGTTTCGACGCTACGGATGCGAAGCGCGCGCTGCAATGAAAAAGGGCCGCGAGCGGCCCCCGATCTGCAAACGGCGTGAACTTATAACCTTAAATTTGAAAGTTAAGCGCGATGCTTAATCGGGGGCCCAATCCGCCTCATCAAGCGCCGGCTGATTCAATCCGTCACCCTGAGGTGCGAGCGAAGCGAGCCTCGAAGGGCGACAGCCCCGGCCGTTCATCCTTCGAGGGCCGCTAGCGCGGCCACCTCAGGATGACGGGATAAACAAAAGCTGAATTTACGCGGCGTTGGCGACCACGCGATTGCGTCCATCGCGCTTCGCGCGATAAAGCGCTTCGTCGGCGCGTTTCAGGATTATCTGCGCGTCGTCGTCCGGCGAAACCCGCGCGGCGATGCCGATGGAGATCGTGACTTCGATCGAGCGCGCACCGCGGTTGACCGGGAACGGCTCGCCCGCGATGCGGCGGCGGATGCGCTCGGCCACGGTCGCGGCGACCCCAAGATCGGTGTCCGGCATCACGACGACAAATTCCTCGCCGCCATAGCGGCAGGCGAGATCGATGCCACGGATTGAAGACTTTAATCGCTCCGCGAATTCGCGCAGCACGTCGTCGCCGGCGTCATGGCCATAAGAATCGTTGATCGACTTGAAGTAGTCGATGTCGAGGATCAGCACCGAAAGCGACTTTCCGCGCGAGGCGGAGCGCTCCACCAGCGTGCCCACATGGCTTTCCATGTAGCGGCGATTGTAAAGGCTCGTGAGCGCATCGGTGACGGCCAGTTCCATCGAGTTCTGCACGTTATCGCGCAGCTTCTCGGTATAGCGCTTGCGGCGCACCTGCGTGCGAACGCGCGCGATCATTTCGTTCTTGTCGCCCGAGCGCTGGATGTAGTCGTTGGCGCCGAGATCGAGGCCGCGCATCAGGCGGGCGTCGTTGCCCGGCTCGGTGAGCAGCAGCACCGGCAGATGCCGTGTACGGTCGAGCGAACGCACCTGCCCCACCAACCTTAGAGAATCGAAGCTGCGCAGGTCGAGCGAGAGCATCAGGAGATCGTAATTGCCTTCGGCGGCGCGGAACAGCGCCTGGGTCGGATCGGTTTCGACGTCCACCGTGTGCTGGCGGCCCACCGCCTCGTCGATGCGCTCCACCGTGGAAGTACGATCGTCCACGACGAGCACGCGTCCGTTCAGGCCGCTGTCGCTGGCGGCGGCAAAAACCTGGTCGCTGAGGTTGATCTCGCCGGACGTCACGGCGCGCATGCGGAGTTCGTCGGTGACCATCTTCAGGCGCACGAGCGAACGCACGCGCGTAATCAGCGCGAGATCGTTCACGGGCTTCGTCAGAAAATCGTCGGCACCCGCTTCCAGTCCCTTCACACGGTCGGCGGGCTGGTCGAGGGCCGTGACCATGATGATCGGGATGTGGTGCGTGGCCGGGCCCGCCTTCAGGCGGCGCGCAACCTCGAAGCCGTCCATGCCCGGCATCATCACGTCGAGCAGGATGATGTCCACCTGCCCGCGCTCGCAAATTTCGAGCGCTTGCGGGCCGTTGGAAGCGCTGATGACTTCGAAATATTCCGCGCTAAGACGGACCTCCAGGAGCTTGAGGTTCGCCCGCACGTCGTCGACGACAAGGACCCGAGCACTCACGTCAGTTATCCTTCACAAAATGACGGACGGTTTCCAGAAACTTGGAAACGGAAATCGGCTTCGAGAGATACGCCTCGCAGCCACCCTCGCGGATGCGTTCCTCATCGCCCTTCATGGCGAAAGCGGTGACGGCGACCACGGGGATCGAGCGAAGCTCTTCATCATCCTTGATCCACTTCGTCACTTCGAGGCCCGAGACTTCGGGCAACTGGATATCCATCAGAATGAGATCGGGGCGATGCTTGCGCGCAAGATCGAGCGCCTCGATCCCGTTGCGGGTCTCGATCGTCGCATACCCGTGCGCTTCCAAGAGATCGTGAAAGAGCTTCATATTCAGCTCGTTGTCCTCCACGATCAGGACAGTTTTCGCCATTCGCTCCGTCCCGGTCCGTTTACGCCCCAAGGCAGCCCGCGCTCGCGTCCGATGATCCTGCGATTCGCGCTTGCCGCCGATTGTTTTTTCTCGCCGGCCCCCTAGGGTTCGGCCGGGATTGCTTCTTCGGCAACCTCCGGCAATCTACGCCGCATTCCTTACAGAAAGGGTAATGCCGGTGAGGACTCGCAGCCCTGAACCGTCCCAAGACGAGGCGGAAACCATTGCCGTTCAGTCCTTGAATTGGTTGGCAACGGATTTTGAACGCCTAGGGCGTTTTATGGGCGAGACCGGACTTTCGCCCGAAACCATGCGGAGAGCGGCCGCAGACCCGGCTTTCCTCGCCTGCGTGCTCGAATATCTAATCAAGAACGAGACCATCCTGATCGAGTTCGCGTCGGAACTGGGGCTGGAGCCCATGCAGGTTGCAACGGCACACGCCCGCCTCACGCCGGCGGGCTAAAGAGGGCCTTATCGGGCCACTCGCCCGCGGATCAGCACGTCGAAGGTGGAGTTCCGCCAGTTACTGTAGTCGAAGCCGCTGACCTCGCCGATCTTTTCCGGCTTCAGGCCGAGGGCCGCCGCCCGTTCGGCGAAGGCAGACCGCTGGCGGCTCTCGACGAAGGCAACCCGGCATTCATCCGGCTTCAGGAAATCCGCCGCCCCTTCCGCTGACGCAAGCAGTGTATTGGTCCCGCCATAGAAAATGAGATTGGGCTCCGCATATCCAGCCGCCGCAACGCGCGGCAGCACGCAAGGCGCGGCCCGCGATGCAGCCACAAGCTCACGCGCAATCGCAAGTCCCTTCATCTGCGGGAGCGCGGTGTATAGCGCCGTCGAACTGCCGATGGCCGCAAGCAGCGAGAGCACAAACGCGGTTTCGGACTGTCCACGCAGGAACTGCCATGCAGCAAAGCTGGCAAGGCCGACTGCGAACACCACCGCGCCAAAGAACTCTAGCTCGAGCGGGCCATCGAACTTGAACGCCAGATATCCGATTGCGAGTGCAAGCGCCGCTGCAAAAGCTGGCCATAGCAGGCCAACGAACTGTGCTCGCCTCTCGACCACTACATGTCGATCCAGCATCAATGCGATCAAAATGGCGATGCCGGGATAGAGCGGCAGTACATAATGCGGCAGCTTGGTCACCACGAGTTCGAACATGATCCATGCCGGAACAATCCATGCGATCAGGAAGAATACGCAGCGGTCGGAACGGTTGATCCATGCAAAGGCTGTCGCCTGCGGCGCAAGGATCGCGGCCGGCCAGAAACTGACCCAGAACAGCAGCCAGAAATATCCGGGCGGCCCCCAATGGCCTTCCGCCGGCTGCAGCAGGCGGCTCATCAGGTCGCCGCTCACCGAACGCGTGAAGAAGGCGCCTTTGGTTTGCAGGTAGATCGCGAGATACCAGGGCGCGATCAGCACCGCGATCCACAGAACCCCCGCAAGCGGCTTCAAGCGCATCAGCCAACGTGCGGAGCGCTCGCGAACCACGAGGGCGGCAATCGCAAGACCCAAGATGGTGATAATAATCGGCCCCTTCAGCAGCAGCGAACAGCCGACTCCGGTCCAAAATATTCCGGCGAGGCCCCATGCCGTAAGCTTCGATGACACAGTTCTATCGTGATGCAGATAAATATAGGCCAGCGCACCGAATGAAGCCGTGGACGCAAGCATCATCGATGCATCGATGGTCGCGATCCGCGCCTCTACCCCGACCAGACTCGATGCGCCAAGCGCAAGGCCCGCGAGCAATGCGTTCCGGCGCGAAACAAATGCGAGCGCGATCCAGTAGGTCAGCAGCACCGAACCGATCGCCGCGAACAGCGACGGCAAACGGTAAATTTCAATGCGGTTCCGGGCATTCTCAACGCCGAGCGCTTCCGCTGCCTTCACTGCACCCGCCTGCAACCAATACACGCCAACCGGCTTCCGGTAGCGCGTCGCTCCCTGCAAGCGAATGTCCACGTAATCGGCTGTCTCCACCATCTGCTTCGCGGGCTGAGCGAAGCGGCTCTCGTCGCGACTCGTGACCGGCAGCGAAGAAAAGCCTTGCAGGAAGAAAAACAGGGACGCGATCAGCAGCACCGATGCGGCGCGAAAATGCGTGGCTGTGATCCAGTCAAGAATTTCGCCGATTTTCTCGGGCAGACTGACGACACCAGCAGTCCGCGAAGGGATGTTTCCTTCCGCTCCTGCAATTGCCACCGCGGGGAAGAGCAACAGACGCGCAAGAAACACGAGTCCGCTCGCCAGCATGAGGATCGGCCAGTGGATTTCATGCATCAGCCAAGGTTTCAGCTGGTGGCTTTCGATCACAACCCCTTCGAGCGTCTCGATCGTGAAGAAGAGAATGCCGACCAGCGCGATCGGTGCCGCTTCCCGCTGGAGTACAGCGCTCCACGAAAACCGGTTCGGTGGAGCAATCCAAAGCGAAAAACTCGGGAAGAACGCAGGCACCTTCGTTGCGCGCATTAATGCTGGGGCGTCGAGTGTTGCGGATAGTAGCTCGTCGTCGAGCGCAATCCGGTGCCGATAGTAGATAGCGGCAGTGATGGCAGCGAGGAAGGTGAACAGAGCGCTCTTGAACAACAGCACGAGCGAAAGAAAGATCAGCACGTTCGCCAGATAGAGCGGATACCGGACAACGGAATGGATGCCGCTTTGTAACCGCTCGGACTTGCCATCAGGGAGCGTATATCCCGCATCCAAAACGCGGATCAGAAGCCCCGCAATCGCAAGGCTAAGGCAGAACAGATCCCAGATCTCCTCGCCGAAGTCGCCGATTGCGCCGGTCATCCATCCGGAGTGCACGAATGCATAAATCGCAAACGGCAAAAGAAGAAGGCTGAACCAGAAACGCATCCGGCCTAGCGAGAGCTCGCCGCCGTCAACTCCACTACGCGTCATCACAATTTCCCGGCCGAAAGATCCTTTTGTGGGTCTAGACCCCGCCCCGAATGCAAACAAGACAAACTGCCCGATAGCGGCAACTGGGCGCAGAGGGATTTACGCCATTTTTATTCAGCAGGTCGAATTGCAGGCGTTCGGGAGAACCGGTTGCAAGAAAGCTATTTCTTGCAGGGTGCCGCCTTCAGGAACTCGACGCTCTTCAGTTCGCCCTTCAGAGCGAAGCCGCCGTAGTCGAGCTTGAGCGCACGGCTGACACCGTTTTCATAAAGGTCGAAGCCAAGCACATAGGCCGGCGTGCGCTCACCGGCACCCTGCTCGAAATAACTCACCGTCACCGGATAGCGCTTGATGGCGCTCAATTCGGGTTTCTTCGCGGGGTCTTCCTCAGGAGCGGCATTGGTACCGGCTCCGATAATGGAAAGCGTGTCATAGACCTTCTTGCCGTCCGGTGAACCGTCATAGACCTTGGCTTCGAGGATGGTCTGACCAGCACTGCCCGCCTCGATCAATTTCTTCAGGTGCTCGGTCGGCAACAGGATGGGTCCCTTCAACGGGAATGGATTGGATTTTGGCTTCGCGAGCCGCACCTGAAAACCGCCGTCCTTTGCCCGCTCGACTGAGCCGTCCACATCGTCCTTCAGATCCTGATTGACAAAATTCTGCGTCTTGAAGCGGAAGGATTTGGCGTCGCCGCCCTCCCAGGTGATGCTCCGAAGATCGCTCATCGTCTCCCGGCCCTCGCCGGAATCGAGACGCGTCACCTGCCGGAGCGTGATCGCATAGCCCTGACACGCATTGCCCGTGATCTCGAACGCGATTCTTCCCTGTGCGCGGTCGATCTTGCTACCGGACTTGCCGGGGTCGATCGAGAGTTCGTAGACGGCCCGATGGGGCACCAGCACCGGCTGTGCTTGAGCGGCCGGCGCGGCAGGCAGGATCGCGGCAAGCGCGGCCGCGGACAGAAACAGCACTCTGGGCAGATTGCGCGGGAGCATTACGATTCCTTTGGGAGGCAATGGAAACAATAAAACCGGGACGAGGAATGCACAACCGATCCTGCCGTCACGAAATGGCGATAAAACGGCCAGTTGCGGGTGCGGGGCCAATCGTCCAAGACTGAAGGAAACAAGGGAGAAAGACATGGCGGGCAAGATCGATGCGCGGCTGGCGGAACTTGGAATTGTCTTGCCCTCGCCGCCTTCCCCGGCCGCCAATTACGTGCCGACGGTGCGAACCGGCTCGCTGCTGGTCTGCTCCGGACAGGTCTCCGCCGCTCCCGGCGGCCAGGCCGTGAAGGGCAAGCTCGGCGCCGAATTGACGCTCGAACAGGGGCAGGAAGCCGCCCGCATCTGCGCGATCAATCTGATCGCACAGGCGAAGGCCGCGCTTGGCGACCTCGACAAGATCAAGCGCTGCGTGCGTCTTGGCGGCTTCATCAATTCAACGCCCACCTTCGCGCAACTTCCCTTGGTTATGAACGGCGCCTCGGACCTGATGGTCGAAATCTTCGGCGATGCCGGCCGCCATGCCCGCACGACCGTGGGCGTGGCCGAGCTTCCCTCCGATGCAGCAGTGGAAGTGGAAGCGATCTTTGAAGTCAGTTAACCCGGTTTTCTACACCCTCGACTGGCTCGTCGAAAAACCCCTCGCACATCGGGGCCTGCACGGCAACGGCCTGATCGAGAACACGCTGGCTGCGGCGCGCGCCGCCGTCGCCGGAAATTACGGCATCGAATGCGACGTGCTGCTGTCGAAAGACGGGGAAATTTTCGTCTTTCACGACAACACGCTCGACCGGCTGACCGGAGAGAAGGGACCTTTCTCCGCGCGCACGGCCCCAGAACTGAAGCGCATTTCCCTCAAGGGCAGCGATGAGAAAATCCCGACCCTGAAGCAATTGCTCGATACGGTCGCCGGACGCGTGCCGCTGGTGATCGAGCTGAAGAGCGACTGGGATGGCAGCGAATTGCTCGCCGCAAAACTAGCCGAACAACTCGTGCACTATGCGGGCCCGGTCGCGGCGATGTCGTTCGATCCGGTTCTCGTGAACGCACTGCGCAAGGTGGCGCCCGGCCTTCCGCGCGGGATTGTCGCCGAATGGAAATACAAAGACTCCGAATGGCCGGGACTTTCCTGGGGATCGCGGTGGAAGCTCGCCTATCTTCTGCACATCCTCACCACCAAGCCGCATTTCGTCTCGTACAGCGTGAACGACCTGCCCGCGATCGCCCCGCTGATCGCCAAACACGGGCTCGGCATGAAGCTCCTTTGCTGGACCGTGCGAAGCGAGAAGCAACGGAAGCGAGCTTTGTGGTGGGCAGACCAGATCACGTTCGAGAATTTCCGGCCTTAAATTCGGTGCGGATTTCTGGTTTGCTTGCTTCCAGACATGACCGGCAAGCCTGACCTGCGCGTTCGCATCGTACCCTCCATCCGGGAAATTCCGGCTGAAGCCTGGGACGCCTGCGCCTTTCCGGCAGCGACCGGCGGAATCAAAATCTCAACGAAAAACGCCGTGCCTTGCGGGGATCGCAACAGGGCTGATTCAGTTTCTCATGCCTATGCATCAGAACATGAAGCAGTTGAATCATTACTTGAAGAAGCCGCCGCGGGCGCAGAAGACCCGCGAAACCCCTTTATTTCCCATGCTTTTCTGGCCGCCCTGGAAGAAAGCGGCAGCGTGAGTGCCCGCACCGGCTGGATGCCTCAGCATCTCCTGGTGGAGGGTACCGATGGCACCCTCCTCGCGGCCATGCCCTGCTACCTGAAGAGCCACTCCCAAGGCGAATACGTGTTCGATCACGGCTGGGCCGACGCCTATGAGCGTGCGGGCGGCAATTACTATCCCAAACTACAAGTCTCGGTGCCGTTCACACCGGTGACCGGCGCGCGCCTGCTCGTGCGCAGCGGCCCGCATGAGAGCGGCGCAAGGGAGGCGCTGGTCGCAGGCGCAATCGAGCTATGCCGGATGCGCGGAGCGTCCTCGATCCATCTGACCTTTGTGCTGGAGCGCGAGTGGAAGTTTCTCACCGGGCTTGGATTGCTCGCGCGCCACGACAAGCAGTTTCATTGGATGAATGAGGGCTACAAGACCTTCGATGATTTCGCCGCCGCCCTCGCCTCGCGCAAGCGCAAGCAGTTGCTGCGCGAGCGCCGCGAGGCGCAGGATGGAGTCGAGATCGTCCATCTCACCGGCGATGCGCTGATGGAAAAAACCTGGGACTCGTTCTTCGAGTTCTACGTGGATACCGGTTCGCGGAAATGGGGGCATCCCTATCTGAACCGGAAATTCTTTTCCCTCATCGGCAATAGCATGGGCGAGCGGATCGTGCTGATCATGGCGAAGCGCGACGGCCGTTCCATCGCGGGCGCGCTGAACTTCGTCGGCCAGAACACGATCTACGGCCGCTACTGGGGGGCGCTTGAACAGCGGCCGTTCCTGCATTTCGAACTTTGCTACTATCAGGCGATCGACTACGCGATCGCGCACGGGCTCGTCCGCGTCGAGGCCGGAGCGCAGGGCCAGCACAAGCTTGCCCGCGGTTACATGCCGGCGACCACCTATTCCGCGCACTACATCCGCGATACGGGCCTGCGCAGCGCGGTGGCCGATTATCTCAAGCGCGAGCGCATTCATGTGCGCATGCAAGGCGAGGCGCTTGCGGCACTGGCGCCCTTCCGCAAGGATGGAGAGAAATAGTATTCCTGTCATGCGTGGGCTTGACCCGCGCATCCCGCTTGGGGTGGCAGGGCCGTGCCTTCCCAAGCGAGATGGCGGGGCAGGCAAGCTTGCGCAGCCTGCCTAAAGTTGGCTGCGGGCCCGGCCATGACGATCATGAATCAGACGGAGGATTGAATGGCCGCCTACGACGATAAAAACATCTTCGCGAAAATCCTTCGCGGCGAACTGCCGGCCTACAAGGTCTATGAGGACGACAAGTCCTACGCCTTCCTCGACATCATGCCGCGTGCCCACGGCCACACGCTGGTCATTCCGAAAGCGCCCGCGCGCAACATCCTCGACTGCCCGCCGGAATATCTGGCGCATGTGATCCAGGTCGCGCAGAAGATCGCCAAGGCGCAAAAGATCGCCTTCGGTGCCAGCGGCGTCACCGTGCAGCAGTTCAACGAGAGATCAGGCGGACAGGTGGTCTTCCACCTCCACTTCCACATCATTCCGCGCCACGACGGCGTGGCGCTGAAAGCGCCTGCGAGCGTGCAGGAAAAGGCGGAAGTGCTCGGGGCGAATGCGGAGAAGCTGCGGAACGCGCTTGCGGGGAAATAAGCCGTCACCCTGAGGTGCGAGCGAACGGAGTGAGCGAGCCTCGAAGGGTGGCTCCGTCATCCTTCGAGGCTCGGCGCTTTCACGCCTCGCACCTCAGGATGACGATTGCCCGTACCACGCACCCGCGATGATGAGGGCTTCCCCGGCAAGAATGCCGAGGAACACCGAACGCCGCGCCAGCAGGAATACTGCAAAGCCCAAGGCAACCGCGCCGACGCGCAGCGCGAGTGGCAGCGACAAGAGATCGCCGGAAGGAAACAGAACAAGCCGTGCGATCACAGCGGCAAGCAAGGCCGTCGCCACGCCGCGCACGAAAATCAGAATTTCGGAATCCTCGTCCAGCCCGCGCGCGAAAAACACCGCGAGCGAGCGGAAGATTTCCGTCGGCAGGAAGCCCGCGAGGATGACGAGGAGATAGGGCCAGAGCGGACCTTCGAGGAGGCTCATTTTTTCCTCCTCTTCAAAATCCGGTGCAGCAGCCAGGCCGCGCTGCCGCCGGCCAGTCCCGTCCAGAGCATGTCGAGCTGGCCGCCGATTTCCGCAAAGACGGGTGCGAACCCGAGACCGAAAGCCAGCGCCGCCTTGTCCACGATGTCGCGCGCGTTGCTCGACATCTGCAGCAGGAACGAAATCGGCGTCAGAAACAGAAGGCCGGTCGCCAGCGCGTGCGGCAACGTTCCAGCGAGTTCATAGCCAACGAGCGTCGATACCGTCGACAGGCCTACCAGCGCCATGCCCATGCCGAAGAAGAAGGGAACACGCCGGTCCTTGTGCATGTGGGGAAGCCGCTTGCTCCCCTCGACCCATGCGGTGACGGCCACGAAATGCGCAGCCAGCAACTGGACGAACACGCCTCCCCGCTTCGGCCGCAGATAGGGCATGAGCGATGCCGTCATCGGAAACATGCGGACCGAGGAAAGCCCGACCGCGAGCGCGATGACGGCGGCCGCGTTGCCCGCCGCCCAGCCGCTGACCAGCAGAACCTGTGCCGGCATCGCCCAGATCAGAAAGGTGGAAAGCACCGCGGCACCCAGAGGAAAGTTCAGATCGCGGATCAGACCGCCGAAGCCGATGAAGGTCGCAAACAGCACCCAGCCCTGGATGGACGTCGCCGCGACCATTGTACCGCGCACGAATTGCCGCCGGCCCTCGCCGGGCGGCAGTTCATGCTCGTGTTCGTTCTGGCGGGAACCCTTCGGAGAATCTTTCACGGGCGAGACTATAACCACGCGCGCGCGCGAATGCGCGAGGGGTCGGCCTGAATATCAGCCTTGCGGGAAACGCAGCCGTAACGCGAGCAATTTCGCGTTCAGCGTACGTACGAATACAGGATCATAAAAATTCCGGCCGTGGCGACCGTCCAGATCACCGATCGGACGAAGAAAATCCCCGAAGCATATGCAAACAGATAAGCGATCCGTGCGCCGAGATAGAGATAGGCTCCCCACAGCGACCAGTCGCTCGTGCGCTGCGCAACGACCACCATCAGCACCGCGGCGGCAAAGAACGGAAACGTCTCCATGAAATTGCGGCTCGCCCGCTCCAGCCGGCCGCCGACCCCTGTCAGCGGGGGCACCGGCTCGTCGCGCGCGCTCGCATTCCAGCGATAGCCGCGCTGCATCGTCGCCGCGCGAGCCTGCGCCATGATGTGGACAAAGCCGAGCACGATGGAAAGCGCCAGAACGTGCAATTCCGTCATGAACTGACCATGGAGAACGGGTGAGGCTTCAGGCGCGAACCAGCGGCAGCTTCGGCACGCCGGAGCCGGGCTTCGACGGACCACCGCCGTCGTCATCGTCGTCTCCGCCATCCGGCTTCTTCGCCTTCGGGCGCGGCGGACGCTTCGGTTTGCCGCCGCCCTCTTCCGGCTCCGCCTTCGGCGTGACGACACCTTCCACATATTCGAAGCCGAGCACCTTGCGGCCCTCGTCGTCGGTGCGGACAATCACGCGTACATGGCCGCCGGTCTTGAGCTTGCCGAACAGCAACTCGTCGGACAGCGGCTTCTTGATGTGTTCCTGAATCTGCCGGGCCATCGGCCGGGCGCCCATCTGCTCGTCGTAGCCCTTGTCCACGAGCCAGGCGGTCGCCTCTTCGGAGAGCTCGATGGTGACGGCGCGATCGGCAAGCTGCGCCTCAAGCTGCATCACGAACTTCTCGACGACCTTCTTGATCGTCTCGGAATTCAGATGCGCGAAGGTGATCACCGCATCGAGACGGTTGCGGAATTCCGGCGTGAACAGCCGGTTGATCGCCTCGGTATCCTCGCCCTCGCGCTTGGTGCGCGTGAAACCGTAAGCCGACTTCGCCATTTCGGAGGCGCCGGCGTTGGTGGTCATGATCAGAATGACGTTGCGGAAGTCGACCTGTTTGCCGTTGTGATCGGTGAGCCGGCCGTGATCCATCACTTGCAGCAGAATGTTGAAGAGATCCGGGTGCGCTTTCTCGATTTCGTCGAGCAGGAGCACGCAATGCGGCGTCTGATCGACGGAGTCGGTGAGCAAGCCGCCCTGATCGAAGCCGACATAGCCGGGAGGAGCACCAATCAGGCGCGACACCGTATGCCGCTCCATATATTCGGACATATCGAAACGATGGATCGGCACGCCCAATGAGGCGGCGAGCTGGCGCGCGACTTCGGTTTTGCCGACGCCGGTGGGACCGGAGAAGAGATAGGAGCCGATCGGCTTTTCCGGCTCGCGCAGGCCCGCGCGCGCGAGCTTGATCGCGGACGAGAGCGCCGTGATCGCCTGATCCTGTCCGTACACGACCTGATGCAGCGTCGCCTCAAGATTGGCGAGCACTTCGGCGTCGTCCTTGGAAACCGTCCTCGGCGGGACGCGCGCCATCGTCGCGATGGTCGCCTCGATCTCCTTCACGCCAATGGTCTTCTTGCGCTTGGCTTCCGGCAAGAGCATCTGCGCCGCCCCCGACTCGTCGATCACGTCGATCGCCTTGTCCGGCAGCTTGCGGTCATTGATGTAGCGCACGGAAAGATCGACCGCCGCCTTGATCGCGTCGTTCGTGTATTTCAGGCGGTGATAATCCTCGAAATAGGGCTTCAGGCCCTTGAGAATCTCGATTGCATCATCCGGCGTCGGCTCGGCCACGTCGATCTTCTGGAACCGGCGCACGAGTGCCCGGTCCTTCTCGAAGTACTGGCGGTATTCCTTGTATGTCGTCGAGCCGATGCAGCGCAGATTGCCCGAGGCAAGGGCCGGCTTCAGCAGATTCGACGCATCCATGGCGCCGCCCGATGTAGCGCCCGCACCGATCACCGTATGAATTTCGTCAATGAACACGATGGAATTCGGGAACGCTTCCAGTTCCTTGATGACCTGCTTGAGCCGCTCCTCGAAGTCGCCGCGATAGCGCGTACCCGCGAGCAGCGTACCCATGTCGAGGGCGAACACGGTCGAAGTCTTCAGTACGTCCGGCACGTCGCCCATCACGATGCGGCGGGCGAGGCCCTCGGCGATGGCGGTCTTGCCGACGCCCGGGTCGCCCACAAAGAGCGGATTGTTCTTCTGGCGGCGGCACAAAATCTGAATGGTACGAGCGATTTCCGTCTCGCGGCCGATCAAAGGGTCGATCTTTCCGTCCCGCGCCTTCTTGTTGAGGTTGACGCAGTAAGCGTCCAGCGCGTCGGCTTTCTTCTTGCCGTCGCCGTCCGGCTTTGTATCGGTTTCATCTTCAACGCCACGCACCGGGCGGCTCTCGGTCATGCCGGGGCGCTTGGCGATGCCGTGGCTGATGTAGTTCACCGCGTCGTAGCGGGTCATGTCCTGCTCCTGCAGGAAATAGGCGGCGTGGCTCTCGCGCTCGGCGAAGATCGCGACCAGCACATTCGCGCCGGTGACTTCTTCCCTGCCCGACGACTGCACATGGATGACCGCGCGCTGGATCACACGCTGGAAACCTGCAGTTGGCTTGGAATCGTCGTTGGCGTCGACGATGAGGTTCTCGAGTTCGCCGTCGATGTAATCGGTGAGGCTGCGCTTGAGGCGCTCGATATCCACGTTGCAGGCGCGCATCACAGCGGATGCGTCCTGATCCTCGATCAGCGCCAGCAGCAGGTGTTCGAGCGTTGCGTATTCGTGGTGGCGCTCATTGGCGAGCGCCAGGGCGCGGTGGAGCGATTGTTCCAGACTACGCGAGAACGTCGGCATCGAATTCCCTTGTCCCCAACACCCCGATCATTTCTTTTCCATCACGCATTGTAAAGGATGTTGATGTTTGCGGGCGAAATCCATCACTTGCGTGACCTTCGTCTCTGCAACCTCATACGTGAAAACGCCACATTCGCCGACGCCGTGCTGATGCACATGCAACATGATTCGGCTGGCTTCTTCCCGTCCCTTGCTGAAGAACCGTTCCAGGACGTGAACGACAAACTCCATCGGGGTGTAGTCGTCGTTCAGCAGCAACACACGGTAGAGATTGGGCCGCTTGGTCTGCGGCTTGGCCTTGGCGAGGACCGAGGTTCCCGCCCCCTCGCCGTCGCCCTTGCGTGTGCGGTCGTCCTTACCCATCCCGTGCACCGTCATATGGGTGCGGGTATTCAATAAATCGAGTGGTGATGGTTGAGGCCGATACACGTTTTTGCAATCCAGTTCGACTAGCGCCGGGGCCGAGCGCAAGGCGTCCGCTGCTGGCAGCATTTTAGGGCATGCGAAAGCCGCCTATCCAGCAGACTGAGCCGTCAATCGCTCAAATTCTAACGATCCCGCTAGCCTTGGTTAACCTCGACAGTGGGACGGAGCCGGATACCGAAAAAAATCGCCTATCCGGCAAGATTCAGTCAATGCCCTTGGCCTAGTGTGACAACACCAGTTTTGGGAGTCTGTCATGCGCAGTTTCGGTTCCCTGCACCGCTTCTTGCCCGCACAAAGGGGCAATGTAGGCATCATCTTCGCCCTCGCCATGATCCCCGTGATCGGGGGCATGGGCGCGGCCATCGATTACAGCATGGCCAACGCCTACCGCACCGACATGCAAAAGGCGCTGGACTCCACCGCCCTCGCCCTGACGCGCCTGATGCCGACAAATCAGGGGAACCTGGACACCAAGGGCCTGCAGTATTTCAACGCCAGCATGGGGCCGCACAGCAAGCTTACGGGCTTGCAGCTGACCATCACGCCGGACACCGGCATCCTCAGGCTTGCGGCGAAGGGCTATTACGAACCGAGCGTCGCCGGCGTGCTCGGCATCACCAACTTTGAAGTGGGCGCCCGCTCCGAAGCGAAGTGGGGCATCGGCAAGGTCGAGGTCGCACTGGCGCTCGACAACACCGGCTCGATGGCATCCAGCGGAAAGCTGACGCAGCTAAAGGCCGCCGCGCACAATCTGCTCGACGTGCTGGAGGCCGCCGCGAAGAACCCTGGCGACGCCAAGGTCAGCATCGTTCCCTTCGGCGTGCATGTCAGGGTCGATGCCTCAGCCTACATGAATTCCAACCTGTTGCGCTGGGACAGTGAGGTGGGTGAGTGCAGCAGGTCACAATATCTGACCAAGAGCGGCTGCCAGTCCAACGGGGGTTCATGGACTTCGGCCACGACGTCCAACTGGGCGGGCTGCATCGCCGACCGCGACAAGGACACCAATCTTAATTACGACGTGAACGACACTGCTCCTTCATCGTCCACCAACAACACCAAATTCCCCCGCACGGTCGGCTGCGGCTCGCTCGCCACCGTGATGCCGCTCAATTACAGCTGGGGAACGAGCTCCAGCACAGACCCGAACACCCTGCATGGCAAAATCAACTCCATGCAGGCGGTCGGCAACACCAACGTGACCATCGGACTGGTGTGGGCGTGGCATCTGCTGTCGCCCACGGCAATGTTCACGGAAGGCGTTGCTTATGGAACGGCCAATCTTCAGAAGTTCATTATTCTGCTGACGGACGGCGACAACACGGAGAGCCGTTTCTCCAGCAGCCAGTCGACGATCAACGCCCGCACGACGGCGACCTGCAACAACATCAAGGCGCTGAAAAACGCGAACGGCGACCCGTACATCAAGATCTATACGATCCGTGTGATCAACGGGAACGCAGATCTGCTTCGCAACTGCGCGACCGAAACGAGCATGTACTACGACGTGCAGAATGCAGATCAGCTCTCGGGTGTCTTCAGCGCGATCGGCTCCGAGATCGCGAACCTGCATCTCGCGAAGTAAAAAGGAACGATCCAACCGATCAATCGCTTCACGACTGATACACAGGGATTGCCGTCCGTCGGAGAACCGCCGGACGGTAATTCGTTTGTAGGGGAAGGATCGTGGTAACGCGATGGAAACCATCGCGGGGGAATAGATCGAAAACACACGATAATTCCCGTAAAATTCGAGCTAAATCAACGAAGGATCAAGCAAGCCAGCATATCTCATGGGCATTAACGCGGCAATTGGAGGCCGCCCATGATCGAACGCAGGACCACTCCGCGGCAGAAGACATTCCTGAAAGGCGTCATCCTGTTCAACAACAGGAAGTCGAGCGCCGATTGCGTGATCCGTGATCTCACCGATCACGGCGCGCGGCTGCAATTTTCCTCTTCAATCATCACGCCCGATGTCATCGAGCTTGAGATTCCGAACAAGGACCAGATCCTTCCGGCGCATATACGCTGGCGCAAGGGTGAAGAGGCCGGCATCTCCTTCGATCACGTAAAACCGAAAGAAACCGCGACCCCCGCTGAGACCGCAGGCGACGTTTCTCATCGCGTGGAACAACTGGAAGCCGAAGTCGCGAAAATGCACCGCCAGATGGTCGAGCTTCGCAACGAGATGCGCAGAATTCGCGGCGATTGACCTGTCGTCTTTCTTTCATATAGACCCGGCTTGACCAGCCCTTTTACCGCCAGGACGGCCCAGACAGCGGCGTATTGGTGTTCGCGCGTCGTTCGTGCAGCCCGTCAAAACAGAATCCCATCAGCCTTACGCCGACGGCGGTGTTGTATTCGCCGGCATGATCCCGGGCAGACCCGACAAACACAAAGCCCGGCCACTGGGCCGGGCTTCACTAAGTCAAAACCCCGTGCCGGATGGCTTACTTCGCGACTTTCGCGAAAGCGCCTTCGATCGGCTTGTAGGATTCCTTCGCGATGTCGGCATAGAGTTCGCCGATCTTGGTCGCCTTCGAGACAAACCCTTCGTACGCGGTCTTGTAGAAGTCCGTCTGCACTTCGAGCGCCTTGTCGAGCGTCTTGACGCCGAAAAGCTTTTCGAGAGCGGCGGTGCCGTCTTCGAACGATTTCTTCTGGAAGTCCGCTACTTCCGTGGCGATCGCCTGGAAGCCCTTGGAAGCGACACCGAAGCTCTTCATCGCAACGTCGGTGTTTTCTTTGCTGATCTTTTGCAGAGATTCAAAATTCTCAAACATGGTCATTCCCCTCTTTGCCGGCCCAAGGCCAGCGGGTGGCCTCAACTAAACTGAGCGTCTTGCGAACTGCTTGATCGCTCTGTTACCCAAATAGTGCACTGCAACATAAGAGTCAATTGAAATTTTGCCGCGCCACATGGTTAATAACAAGTTACTGAAATATATACAGAATTTCTGCCCATGATTTAGGCCCTGAAAGTTTGCATTGCAGCGGACTCGCTCCAAAAGCATGGGCCGCGTGGAACTTTCAAGCTTTACCCAATGCTAACGGCGTTTCCCTAGTCTCGCTGTTCAAGCAACGGGGGTTCGCGGAACGGAGGCGTACGCGGGCCAGGATCAGGGACAGTTTTTGTGATGTTGCGTAGGCGTAAGGGGACGCCGCCCCGTTCGATGACGGCGTTGGCGACCGTGATTGCGGCCGTCGCATTCAGCCACTTCTTCGCCTTCGATGCCGAAGCGCGTCCGCGCTCGCGTATGCCGGGCGGCGACTGGCACGCCGGCTTTTCTACCATTGTTGTCGATGGCAAGACCGGCGAAGTAATCGACGCTACCAAGGCGGACGAACTGCGCCATCCGGCTTCGCTGACGAAGATCATGACGCTCTACATGCTCTTCTCGGAGATCGAAGCCGGACGCCTCAAGCTAAACACCAAGATTAAGGTTTCCGGCGAGGCCGCCGCCCAGCCCCCCAGCAAACTCGGCATCAAGCCGGGCGACACGATCGAGGTCGAGCAGGCGATCAAGGCGCTGATCACCCGATCCGCCAACGATGTCGCGGTGGCGGTGGCCGAAGTGATCGCCGGTGACGAGGACACGTTTGCGTCGCTGATGACCCGGCGCGCGCGCCTGCTCGGCATGAAGCAGACGGTGTTCAAGAACGCATCCGGCCTTCCCGACCGCGAACAGGTCACGACCGCGCGCGAAATGGCGCTGCTGTCGCTCGCGATGCAAGACCGCTTCCCGAAACTCTATCCCTATTTCTCGACGCGAAGCTTTTCTTGGAAAGGTGCCGCGATCGGCAACCACAATCGCCTGCTCGGCAGCGTCGATGGCGTGGACGGCATCAAGACCGGCTACACCAACGCGTCCGGTTTCAACCTCGTCACCAACGTAAAGCGCGGCGAACGCCACATCGTCGGGGTCGTATTGGGCGGCCGCACCGGTGCGGCGCGCGACGAGATGATGCGCGACATGATCTCCGACAACATCAAATACGCCCATAACGGGCCGCGCACGGCGCCGCGTTTCGTCGAACGGCATCCGGTACCCGCGCCTAAAATCGCTTCCGTTCAGCCGGCGCCCGGTTCTGGCGAAGCGATGCGTCCGAGCCCGGTCCGCAGCGTTCCGATCGGCCGCAATGCCGACATCGACAACAACGACGAAGAACACGCGCGACCGCAGCTGACGGCAGCGCCCATGCAGATTTCCCCCATTGCCACAACACCCTCGACGGCCGTGGCGCTGGCACCGAACGGCAAGCGCGTGACGTTCGCCACACCGCCCTCTTCCAGCACGTCGGCATCCGCCGGCGCGCAGAATTCCCCGGAAGTCACCCGCACGAGCTATGCCTCGAATGCGCCGTTTAAAACGCTGCAACCGGCGGCGCCAGGTACGCTGAATGCGCAAGCCCAGGCGCTGGCGCTTAATGAAGCTCCGCGGCAGGCCGGTTCGTTTGTGAAGGACGCCGAAGCAGAGACGCTGAAAGTCCCGGCCCGCACGCAGGTCGCTTCCCTCGACAATTCCCCGGAGCAAACCGCTTCCGTGAGAGGTTCCTGGATCATCCAGATCGGCGCCTACGGCAAGGAAGAAGAAGCCAAGGAAAGGCTCGGCACCGCACGCGAACGCGCGTCCGCGATCCTCGGCAAGGCCAAGGCTTTCACCGAAAAAACCGCAAGAGGAACAAGCCAATTTTTCCGCGCCCGCTTCGCCGGTCTGAACGAAGCAAGCGCCAAACGCGCTTGCGAAACACTGAAGCAAAAAGAGTTCGAGTGTTTCGCAACGAAAAACTGAGAACGGAGAGCGTCGCCCCGCAACAGTAATGCGTAGCGCACGGAGTTAGGTATGGCGGCGAAGCAGAACTTCCCTGGCCTCGTTCACACGGGCCGCGAGATACGTCGAGCCCCCCTGGTCGGGGTGCAGTTTCTTCATGAGCGACCGGTGCGCGCGTCCTATCTCGAAGGCGCTCGCTCCCTGTTCAAGACCGAGGATCTGGTACGCCTCTTCCTCGGTCATCGGGCCGACGCGCGGCGCCTCACGCGGCCCCGCACCCGCATCTTCCTGGACGTGTTCACGCCAGGTGGGGTCCCGGCGGTCGAGATAAGCTTCGAGTAGCGCACGGCTCTCCGGGTCGAAAACGGAGAGCTGCGAGAGAAGCGCTGCAAGATCGAGCGCGTCGAGCGGCACGTTTTCATATTGGCCGGCGAGAATTTTTCCGCGCATCGCACCGGTGTCGTGGTCCAGTTCCATTTCCACGAATTGCGATTTGACTTTCGACACCTGCCCCGGCGTGCGTTTCATGCGGGCACCGATACTCGCCGGCCCCGGCAGCCAGTCGAGCAGGCTCAGCCCGAGGAAGAATAGCGGCAGGCCCGCATAGAAATTGCCGCGCACCGTGAGGAACACGGCGCCGCCGAGTGCTGCGAAGCCGCCGCCCTTGCGGACGATGTCCGCCATCTTGTGCGGATCGGCTTTGGCGAAATAGTTGGCCGCGATCAGAAAAAGGATCAGCGCGCCGATACCGAGAAGGAGGGTCATGATTCGATCTTAGAGCACCTCCCCCTGCAAGGGGGAGATCGGCGCGAAGCGCCGGGTGGGGGTCAATTCCAATTCTGCTTGGACCCCTTGCCTAGCCCTCCCCCTTTTAGGGGGAGGGAAAAAATAAAATCTCATACAATTGATCATTTCATCTGCCCGAGCAGCTTTACTGCTCCCGCCCCGCCCTTGCGCCTGGAGAGGTCCGCAAGTGCCGTGTGGCCGCCCGCCGCATAGGCCGCAGCGGCGCGGAGCAGTTCCCTGAGCTGCGCCGATGCACCCGCATCGAACGGGCACCAAGCACCTTTGGTAAGCCGCGCGATCTCGCGGAACGCCTGTTCGGCGATTGCGTCGTTGTTTTCCTGAAACATGAAGGCCGGCACACCGAGCAGCCCAAGTTCTCCGGCCGCGGCGCAAAGATCGTCCACGGATTCCTCCATCGCATCGCCGACGAAGACGAGCGCGTCCACCTTCCGGATTTTGCTCTCCTTGCGGACGTGTTCCAGCACGCGGCCGATTTGCGTGTGGCCACCGACCACGGAGATCGACTCCATCAATCCCGCAAGACGCTTGGGATCGGACACCCATTTGGAGGCGCGGCATTCGGCAAGCCCGCGATAATAGATGAGCTGCACATCCAGCCCGCCGATGGCCGCCGTCTCCGCGAACATCTCCGCCTGCAGGGCGCAAGCAAGGTCCCACATCGGCTGCCGGCTCATGGTGGCATCGAGGGCGAACACCAGCCGCCCGCGCTTGCCGTCGGTACGCGGACCCAGCGTGCGGGCGCGCTGCACGAAGGATTCGATTTCCTTGGCGTTTGAGATAGGCTTGGAAAGGGGTTTATCGGTCATGGGTGCGCGTCAGGGGGTTGGGCTGCCTGTTCGTATATATGTACCGCGAATAACGGCGGTATGGCTGGCTGCGATCTTTTTTGTTTGGTGCGTAAATCCACTGGCCGCCGATGATTCCGATCTCGAAGGGATCGCTCCCGCCTTGATGACCCGCCAGATGTGGGAAGCGGAACCATCGCTCGACGGAGCGTGGCCGCACAAGCCGAAGGGCATCGTGATCCACCACACTGGCGTCGGGCGGAATCTGCTATCGACGCTGCAACAAAAAATGAAAGGCTTGCAGCATTTCTCCCAGCGCATGCAGCATCCCTCGCCATACGGCCGGACGATCTGGTTGGACGCGCCGTATCATTTTTACATCGACGCCAAGGGCGACCTCGCCGAAGGCCGCGACGCCAACGTCGCGTCCGACAGCAACACGTTTTACGACACCTACGGGCTGTTGCAGGTGGTGGTGGAAGGCAATTTCCAGCGTGAGCAGCCTGACCCGCGGCAGATGGAAATGCTGCGCAAGACGCTCGTCTGGCTCTCGCTGAAATGGAACATCGATCCCGACAATATCGTCTGGCACCGCGCAAAGGCGCCGACGAACTGCCCCGGCAGGAATTTGCTGAACCAGCTGGTGCCGCTGAGCATCGAGGTCAGCCAGTCGCGGCAGAAGGCGATTGAAGAAATCTGCGCGAAGGCGCCGTCACCGAAATTTGCGGAAGCTTACTGCGGCACGCCTGCCGAGAACCACGCCGGCGTGGATTAATCGATGACGATTTCGTTGCTTTCCAGCGGCTTGGCGCTGGAGCGCACCCATTCGGCGCGGGCGGCAGCCCGGCGCTTGCCGCGCTCGTCGATCGGCAGCCGCAGCCCGTCGATCAGGTTGCGCACTTCCTGCCGGGCCGCCAAATGCGAAAGGTTAGGCTTGGCGCCGAGCGTGTCCTCGTGGAGCGTATCCAGCACCGTAAGCCCGCGCGGAAACATCTCGCGATAGATCACGCGCTCGGAGAAACCGTCCGACACGCGGAAATTCAGCCGCTTGGCGAGATCGGCAAGGCCTTCCGCGATGTTGCGGCCGTTACGCGAATCGAACTGTCCGACACGGTTGCGCATCACGATCCAGTCGGTCTCTTCTTCCTCCACGATGCGGCGCTGACGGCGGGCTTCCCGCACCACTTCGGCATAATGGCTGGTGCCGGTAATTTCGAAACTCTCCGGATCGATGCTCGCCAGCACGTCGAAATCGACAAAGCTATCGTTGAGCGGCGTGATCAGCGTATCCGCCATCGCGTGCGCAAGCCGCATCAGGTAGCTGTCGGTCGCGGGCGTATCGACGACCACAAAATCGTAGGAACTTTCGGCGGCGTTCACAGCAGCAGCAAAGGCGGCGAATTCGGTGGCCTCGTTTTCGTCCACGCTCGGGCCATTCGCCCGTTCGATCGTGTGAATGAACGGCATTTCGAGTGCCGCGCCGGTTTTCTTGGCCCAGATACCGCGATTGCGGATGTAGTGGCTGAGGCTTTTCTGGCGGCTGTCGACGTCGATGGCGGCGACTTTTTGGCCTGCTTTCAGCAGGGAAACGACGACATGCATCGCCGTGGTGGTTTTGCCCGAACCGCCCTTTTCGTTGGCGAGCACAATGACATGAGCCGTCCGGGCCTGGCCGGATGCGGCGGACGCACCGTTGCCGATGGTACTCTCGATACGCATTGATCCCAACCCGCGGGGCCGCCACTCCCCGTTCATTGATTGTCGAAGCAGCCGCAAGTTTGGTCAAGCGGAGTCTTTCGGCATGTGCCGTCTAAGTTAATGTCAAACCTAATCTTCTTGCCGCATGGCGGAACTCACAGAAGTTGGTAATTTCCGCCGCCACCGACGGATTGTGTCATGCCCGCTCCCAAGATCGCCCGCACGATAAACGCGCAGCGCAAGCAACTTGGCCAGTGGAGGCGCAAGGGAAACAGCATCGCGCTGGTGCCGACGATGGGCGCGCTGCACGCCGGGCATCTGTCGCTCGTCCGGCTCGCACACCGGAAGGCGGACAGGGTCGCCGTTTCGATTTTCGTCAATCCGGGCCAGTTTGCTCCGCACGAGGACTTCGGCCGTTACCCGCGCACCTGGAAAGCCGATCTGGCTATGCTCACCAAGGAAAAAACCGATCTTATCTTCGCGCCCGAGGTGAAGGAAATCTATCCGGCTGGATTCACCACCAAGATCACGCTCGACGGCCCCGCACTCGGCCTTGAGACCGATTTCCGTCCGCATTTCTTCGGTGGTGTGGCGACGATTGTTGCCAAGCTACTGATCGAAGCCATGCCTGACGTGGCGATCTTCGGCGAAAAAGACTATCAGCAACTGCTCGTGATCCGCCGCATGGCGCGCGATCTGGATTTGCCGATCAGGATTCTGGGTGCGCCGATTGTCCGGGAAAAGGACGGCCTCGCCCTCTCCTCCCGGAACATTTATCTGTCGCCCGGCGATCGCAAGACCGCGACCACGCTCTATCGGGTGCTATCGGAAAGCGCTTCAGCCATTGCCAAGGGCGAAAAGATCGAGCCTATCCTCGCGCTCGGACGCGAGAAAATCCAGACCGCGGGCTTCAAGCTCGATTATCTGGAAGCGCGCAACGCCGACACGCTCGAACAGGCCGAAAGCGCAAAGGACGGACCCTTGCGCCTTCTGGTCGCTGCCCGCATCGGTGGCACGCGGCTGATCGACAATGTCGCTGTGAAGCGGATTTAGACCGAAAAACTCATACCCACGACATGTAATAGGCTGCGAACATGAAGACGATGGCGAGTGCGGTACCTGCCATCAGCACCTTGGCCATATTGCCTTTATTTTCGCCCTGCCGGGCCATATTGGTCGGCAGCGTCACCGGATCGCGCATGCGGGAAACGTCGGTATCGGGTTTTTCGTAGTCGGAACTGTTTCTGACCGCCATTGGGAATCTCCCTAAAAAAACTGTCAGGAGCTAACGCGCGAACCGGCCAAACCGTTGCAATCGCTAAAGCAGCCCCAATTCCCGCAGTTCGCGGCGCATTTCCTCAGGCAGCTTGGTCAGGCCCTTGCCCTGCCGCGTGAGATCGGGCGGCGTGTCCTGGTCCTTCAAATAACGCCAGCCCTGAAACGGCCCACGCGGGCGCGGACTCAGGGGCACGAGTTTCAGATCGAGTACCAGCTGGCAGCGCTTGATGCCGTCCTTGCCCTTGGTCTGGCGGATATCGAGGAGTTTTTGCCGCGCGGCGATCGAACCTTTAATGACCCAGTAGAGCGAGCCGCCTTCCAGCAATTCCTCGGCGCGCGTCGGAAACATCCTTGTCGTATGGATGTGTTCGAGCGGGAGTTTTTTCTTTTTCTTCTGCGCGATGCGCTCCTCGATCCAGTCCTGCAGATCGCGGATGGAATCGGCACCGACGCAAAGCTTGATGAGATGGAGAGCCATACCTTGTTTCTAGACAACTGGGCCGGGCGCTTCACCTGTTCCGGCCCCTGCATCCACAGGCAATGCTTCACTTTTCCGGAACTGTCGCCAGGGTGAATTCCACCAAGAGAAGCCTTGCACCTTCCTTGACCTGATCGCCCGCAAGCACGGAGACTTCGGCCACTGTTCCATCGGCGGGCGCTGTGAGCGCGTGTTCCATCTTCATCGCCTCGACCACCGCGAGTACCTGCCCCTTTTTCACCGCTTCGCCCTTGCGGACCGGAAGAGAAAGCAGCTTGCCGTGCATGGGGGCGAGGATCACGCCATCGGATTGAGCCTGGTCGTCCTGCGCACTTTCCGCGGGCTCGAGTTTCACGGTTGTCTGATGGCCTTCGATAACGGCCACGATCGAACCGTCCATATCGACTAGCAGACAATCGGCGGCGGATTTGCCGCCGACACTGGCGCGGACACCGCCCGGCCCGAAAGTAACCCGTGCTTTCGTCTTTTCTCCGTTGATCCTGACCGCGATCTCCGTTTCACGCGCACCCGAAAAACCGAACGCGTCCGTCTGATCCCACGGCGAGACCGGCTCGCTTGAACGCCTGCGGGCGCGCTGTCGCAAACGCTCTCCTTCCCGGCGGACGAGTTCTTCGACCGCAAAGGCGGCCGCGCTGAAATCGGGCGCATGGGCGGGCGCGAGATTTGCAATGTCGCGCTCGATATAGCCGGTATCCACTTCACCCTTGCGCATGGCTTGCGACGCGACGAGCGCCGACAAAAACGCCAGATTTGTCTTTGGCCCCGCGGCAAGCGTCTTCTTCAATGCATGACCGAGACGGTCGAAGGCTTCGTCGCGCGTGGAGGCGTGGGCGACGATCTTCGCGATCATCGGATCGTAGAACTGCGTAACTTCGCTGCCCTGCTCCACGCCGGTATCGACACGAATGCCGTCTCCGGAGGGAAATTGCAGCGCCACCAGTTTGCCGGTGGATGGCAGGAATCCGCGTTCCGGCTCCTCGGCGTAGAGCCGCGCTTCGACCGCATGGCCGGAAAGCTTGATCCCGTTCTGCGTCAGCGCGATCGGCTCGCCGGCAGCCACGCGGAACTGCCATTCCACGAGATCGATCCCGGTGACAGCTTCCGTCACCGGATGCTCGACCTGAAGGCGCGTATTCATTTCCAGAAACCAGAATCCGTCGGGCCGAAGACCGCGCTTGCCATCGGCGATGAACTCCACGGTGCCCGCACCCGCGTAATTCGCAGCACGCGCGGCTTCCACCGCGGCTTTTGTCATCGCGGCGCGCGTTTCCTCGTTCATGCCGGGGGCCGGCGACTCCTCGATTACTTTTTGATGCCTCCGCTGGGCCGAGCAGTCGCGCTCAAAGAGATGCAAAACATTGCCGTGGGTGTCGGCGAAAATCTGCACTTCGATATGGCGCGGGCTCTCGATCCATTTTTCGATGAGCACGCGCTTGTCGCCGAAAGCGGCTTCCGCTTCGCGGCTCGCGGCTGCGAGAGCCGGATCGAAATCGAGCGCTTTTTCCACGCGGCGCATGCCCTTGCCGCCGCCGCCCGCCGCCGCCTTGATCGCGACCGGATAGCCAAGCTCGTAGGCTTTCTGTTTCAGGAACGCTCCGTCCTGCCGCTCGCCGTGATAGCCGGGCACAACCGGCACGCCGGCTTTCTGCATCAAGGTCTTTGCCGCAGACTTGTCGCCCATCGCGCGGATGGCTGCCGGTGACGGCCCGACGAACACAACCCCCGCCGCCTTGCACGCTTCCGCAAGTTCAGCCCGTTCGGAGAGAAACCCGTAGCCGGGATGCAGGCACGAAGCCTTGGTAGCGCGCGCGGTTTCGATCAGCCGCATGATGTCGAGATAGCTGTCGCGCGCGGGCGATGGTCCGATGAAATGCGCCTCATCCGCGAGCCGCGCATGAGGAGCATCGCGGTCGGCCTCGGAGAACACCGCGATGGTGCGAATGCCGAGCGCCTTCGCCGTGCGAATGATGCGCACGGCGATCTCGCCGCGATTGGCGATCAGCACGGACTCGAATGGAGGCTTGGTTTTGCCGGCCGGACTCATGCGCCAATCCTAGCGGGCACCACGCCGTTCCCAAACCGGCGATCGGGGACTAGGGATTCATGATCACGCCGGAAGGCGTCAGCGTTTCCCGCGGTTCGTTCGGATCGGGACGGAGATAATCGCCGGGTACAAGCCGCGGCAGACCGGCCACGGGCTCATTGCCCTTGCCCCTGTAAAGCTCGCCCTTGGTCTTCGGCGCGCCTACGGCGGACTTCTGCTTTTCAGAAGCCTTCGGCTGCTCGGCCTTTGGCTCGGATTTGGGCGCGGCTTTTTTCTGGCCCTTCTCGTCGGCGGGATCGACCATGATCGGGCGTGCAGGCATAGCAGCCGGAGCGGCCGGACGGACCGGGACGGAAACCGGCGTAAAGGGGTTGGCATCGGGTGGTGTCTGCACGCGCGCCGGTGCGGCGGGTGCGGCTTCCGTTCCCTTCGCGCGCGGCGGTCCGCCGACCGTCGGCGGCGGCATCACATCGGGCCGTGTTGCCGCTGCGGGTGGGGTCGTGTGTGGACCGGGGATCGGCCCGGACGGCATCGGATTGCCGCGCGGCACCGGATCGAAGAGCGCGGGCGGTCCGGTATCGAGCGGAATGAGGTTTCTCGGCTTGTCGCCGATCGCGACACCCGGAAGCACGGTGTCGCTGCCCGGTTTTTTGTCTTCCGGCAGCGGCTCTCCGCGCCAGACGCCCGCGTATTTGGCCATGTAGGCTTCATAGCGCCGGCTGCGGATGTTTTCCTTCACGCGTTCCGGATTGTCGAGAATCTGAAACTTGTCGCACAGATCGGCCATGCAGTTGTAGCTGCTCGCCAAGACGAATCCGACAAAGCCGTAAGGATCGGATTCGATCACGCGCCGTAGCGGCGCAATGCGCGTGGCGTAATCCCGATCGCGCGTGGATGCAAAACGCACAGCGTCTATCAGGTAGCCCACGCGCTGCGAAGTAATGGTGATTGCCGTGGCGACCCGGTGCGGCTCGGCAAACAGCGTGCGTTCGCAGGCATCTTGCATCGCTGGAGAAGGAGAGCCATCCATGCAGGCATAAACGGAGCCAGGCTGGATTGTCTGGTTGAACAACGCACTGGCACGCTCCTCGAGGAGCTTGCGCTGGTTCATGTTTTCATATTCCCGGAAAGCGAAGTAGCCCACGGCTACAAGCACCACCGCAAGGCCATAGGTAAAGGCGAAACGGACCAGCCGGCGGATACCGGCGATCCAGATCAGAATCAGCAGCATGAACAGCACGACCAGCGCCGCCACGGCCGCCATCCACGGCGGCACAGGAAGCGCGGGGATAGCCGGTAGTGCCGGCAACAAGCTCAACAACTGTTCCATCCGGGACATTTTAGCCTATCTGCACCACGCATAGAACGGCCTGCCAGCCGTCCCTGCGGCCCTGTCCCATACCGGACGGGCTGAATCACACCGAAACCTGTGTTCCGATTTCCACCACCCGTTCCGAAGGAATGTGGAAATAAGTTGTCGCGTCGTCCGCGGTCTTCGCGAGCTTGATGAAAAGCCGGTCCTGCCAGAGCGGCATGCCGGAATTCGGCGATGGCTTCAGCGAACGGCGGGAGAGAAAGAACGACGTGGACATGATGTCAAACTGCCAGCCCTTGCGGCGGGCAATGGCGAGCGCCTTTGGCACGTTGGGCGTCTCCATATAGCCGAATTTCAGCTCGATCCGGTGGAAACGCGGTGAAATCTCCGCGATTTTCACACGTTCCGACTCATCGACACGCGGCATGTCCACCGTCACCACGGTCAGGATCACATTGTGCTCGTGCAGGACCTTGTTGTGCTTGAGGTTGTGCAAGAGTGCCGTGGGCGCGAAATCGGGGTCACTGGTGAGGAAGACGGCGGTGCCGGGCACGATATGCGGCGGTTTTTTCTCGAGGCTGTTCACCAGCGGCTCGAACGGAATCTCGATGCGCCGGGTTTTCTGGACAAGAAACTGCGTGCCGCGCCGCCAGGTCATCATCGCCAGGATCAGGAAGCCGCCGAACGCCACGGGCACCCAGGCGCCATCAAGAACTTTCAGCGACGCGGCTGCGATGAATACCGTGTCGATCACGATAAAGGGGAGCATCAGCGCGAGGGCCGCCCAGAACGACCACTGCCACTGCCGCCAGATCACGATGAAGCCCAGTGCCGAAGCGGCCCAAACCGTCGCGGATACCGCAAGCACATAGGCGCCCGCCAGATCGCTGGACGACCGGAACATCAGCACCAGCAGCACCACGCCGATCAGCAGCGCCGTATTCACGCGCGGCATGTAGATCTGGCCGAATTGTTCCGCCGAGGTGTGGCGGATTTCGAAGCGCGGCAACAAGCCAAGCTGGATCGCCTGCCGTGTCAGCGAATAGGCACCCGTAATGACGGCCTGGCTCGCGATCACCGTTGCCATCGTGGCAAGGACAACCATCGGCAGGAGCATCGATTCCGGTACGAGTTTGTAGAACGGATCGGCAATCGCCGCCGGATCGGAAAGCACGAGCGCGCCCTGGCCGAAGTAATTGAGAAGCAGAGCCGGCAGCACGAGACCAAACCACGCAAACTGGATCGGCTTGCGGCCAAAGTGACCAAGGTCGGCGTAGAGCGCTTCCGATCCGGTCACCACCAGAAAAACCGCGCCTAGCGTAATCAGTCCAATCATGCCGTTTCCGGCAAGAAACTTTACCGCATAATACGGATTCACCGCGGCCAGCACGCCCAGGTCGTCGGCGATGTGCAGCAGGCCGTTAATGGATATCACCACGAACCAGAGCACGGTGATCGGGCCAAAAAATACCGATACTTTCGCGGTACCGCGTGACTGCACCGCGAACAATGCGATTAAAATAAAAATAGTGACCGGCAGGACGAAGGGTTCGAATTGCGGCGTTAAATATTTGACGCCTTCCACCGCCGACAGGACCGAAAGTGCCGGAGTGATCAGCGAAGACCCGTAGAACATCGCCGCGCCGAACGCACCGAGAATAATGACGCCGCTGGAGCGCCTGCCTAATGCGCGAAAGGCCAAAGCAGTCAGCGAGAGCGTGCCGCCCTCCCCGTTGTTGTCGGCGCGCAGCAGGATCACGACATATTTCAGCGTGACAACAATGATCAGCGACCAGACGATCAGCGACAGCACACCCAACACGATGTCGCGCGTGACTTCCCCGCCCGCAGCCGCCGCGGTCACCGCTTCGCGGAACGCGTAGAGCGGGCTCGTGCCGATGTCGCCATAGACGACGCCGACACTGCCGATCGTGAGAGCCCAGAACCCCGTTTGGGGCCGATGCTCTCCGTTCCCATTCGCCGGGGCCTCGGTTCCCGGCGAACGGGGCCCGGCCGTGGATTGGACCATCTGTCTGAATGCCGTTATTGCGCTGCGTCAATCGCAGAGGGCGCGGCAATAGCATGCGCCTAGAGGACTGTCATCCGCATGGCCGCGGCCCCGTAAAAACGCTTACGGAGCCGCTACTTGGCAAGGGAGTGCAGAATTCAGACCGCGACTTGCGTTCCGATCTCCACCACCCGCTCCGACGGGATCCGGAAATAGGCGGTGGCATCGTTGGCGTTGCGAGCAAGCGAGATGAAGAGCTTGTCCTGCCAGTACGCCATGGCCGACTGCGCTAGCTTTCCTGGAATCGTTCCGGTCTGCACGCCGCGACAAGATGGCTGCGAACGGAATCATCCGGCGCGGCTATAATTGCCGCATTCCAAAGCGAAGCAAACGGCCAATTCGGATCGGGGAGACGTTGATGCGATTGTTATTCGGAATTGTGCTGGGCGCCGCGCTCACTGTGACAGCGGCTTATATTCACGACTCGATGCAGGAAGGCACCCCGGGCCGCACATTGGTCAACTGGGATGTGGCGAGCCAAGTCGCGAACAACACCACTCGTTCCATGCGCGAGCAGGTCGACAAGCTCACGAAATAATAATCAGCTAATCAGCAATCGTTCGGTGCGGGAGCGCCCGCGAAGCGCTCGGCCATCCAGTCCGCAACGGCCGGTGCCGCACGCTTCTGCGTGTTGGTATGACTGCCGCCGAGTACGCTCAGGATACGCACCGCCGTGCGCTGCTTGCAGACGCGCTGAATGAAGCGCGCGGTATTGGCGGGTTTGATCACGAAATCCGCCGTTCCCTGCGCGACCAGGATCGGCGCCCGGATCGGCGTCCTGCCCGGCGTGTTCTCCTCGATCAGCCGCGAGAACACCACGCCCTTCATCACGTCGCCCTTGAGGAAGCCTTCGCGCTCCAGGGGTTGCGCGGCATTGAGCAGGCGCGCGAGGCCGGAAGGGCCGTCGTTGCAGAACTTCGCTAGCCGCTCAAACACCAGGGGCGCGGTCGGCACGATCACGCTGTTGAGCGGAATGCCGTACAGCTTGGTCCATGACCATACGGCAAAGGTGCCGAGCATCTTGCCGATCGGATTGCTCGCATCGGCACCGAACAGCCCGCGCAATTCGGTGGCGGGAGAAGCGACCGCGACACCGGCGAGGCGGAGGTCAGGCGCGTAGCTGTGCGCGAACTGGCCCGCAAACAAGGCCGCGTGCGCGCCCTGCGAATGACCCCAGACGGCGTAATGATTACCCGCGCGCGCGGGCGCGAAATTCCGCGCGGCACGCACCGAGTCGAGCACCGACTTCGCGGCGCTGCTGCCGATGAGATACGGATGCACGCCCGGTCCGCCGAGCCCTTCATAGTCGGTGGCGGCGACGACATAGCCGCGCGCAAGCATCAGTTCGAGACCCGGAATCCAGCTCGGCGCCTGCGGATAGGACGAAGGCGCGCAATGCCGCGCGACACCAATGGTGTCATGCGCCCAGGCGACGACCTTGCGGCCGCCCGCAGGCGGCGGCGTATCCGGCACGATGATGAGGCCGGAGACGGCGATGGGCTGGCCGCGCAGGCCGGTGGAGCGATAAAGCACGCGGTAGGCCGTGCCGCTGGTGCCAATGCCGTCAAAAGGCTCCGCGCGGATGATCGTGCCCGGTGCGCCCGCGATCTCGCCCGGTGAAGGATTGTAGAAAGACTGCGCCAACGCCCTGCCGCCGGCGAAGACCAGCAATACGCACGCCGTAAACGCCACTAACCACCGCCGGAAAACCGGCCGATCAAACCGCATCACACTCTCATTTGCCGAAAAACCGCTACGCCCGGCAGGTAACAATCTAGGGCGCTGTACGTTTCCATATTGTTACAGGAGTATTGCGCCCAATTCAGGGGCTTCCCGCCTGTCCACAGGTCATTGGATGCGCCTGAAAGCCGCGTCCAAGAGGCGATGGAACTCGCACCGGGCGAAGCGCGTTAAGCCGTGGAAGCAACACTGGGGAATTGCCATGCCAATCGGAATCATTTTCGGCGTCCTTCTCACGATCCTTGCCGCCTATATTCACGACTCGATGGTGACCGGCCCGGCCGTCACCGGCCAGACCACAACGCAGAGCCGGATGCTCGTGAACTGGGATGTGGCCGGACAGAAGTGGACCTCCGTCAAGCAGAGCGTTCAAGCCGGTTGGTACAGCCTGCAGAACTCCACCTCCAAGCTCTGAACGGCACGATTGAATTGAGTTAAGCTTCGCCGTCCGCTTCCGAGCGGGCGGCGAATTCGTTTTGGATCGATCGCGATGCATCCCTTCATCCGGCGGCTGATCGGGGCGCTGGCCATTCCCGTGATCGGTTTTGTAGTGCTGATGCTGGCCTGGATCGTCCTGAACCCGCGCATCTGACGAGATGGAATAACGACGCAAGAAAAAAGCCCGGCGAAGCCGGGCTTTTTGTTTGTGCGACGCCTAGTTCGTGCCCGGCTTCCATTCGCGCTTGGCCTCATGGCTCGATTTCTTCAGGTGGATGCTCGTGTCCACCTTATCGACCCAGGCAATCGGAATGAAGTGATGCAGCCCGTCCGCGTCCTCGTCGCCCTTGGTCAGCTTGATCCGGTCCTTGCCTTCCAGGTGATCGACAGTGCCGACGTGCTGGCCGTCGGAACCGAGGACTTCCATGTGCTCCTTGATGAGTTCTGCGTGTTGCATGGGGTACCTCCTCTGTTTGAGGGGGATAACGACCGATTGTTAAAGTAGTTCCTAGGAATGCCTTACTGCGTGAGCATCGAGAAATTCATTTAGTTGCTTCTCAATAGAATCAGCGACCAAATGTGAGAGCTTTCCATTAAAAGCTCCGGCTTTGGCAACCGCCCACGATTCTATAATTGCAGCCGTCGCCCAATCCGGATCATTGTAGTCGTTGGCACCGCGCGCTAAAGCATCGTGTCTCTCTTCTTTCGCTTTCTCAGCAATAGAAACGAGTGTCTGATATTTCATATTAGAGTCGTTAGTCTGAGAAATGAACTCGTAAACATACATCTTGCTAAAGACTTTGCCTGCAATTTCCTTTTGCTGATTAAGGGCGAGCTTTTTCACTGCTCCTATAGTTTGCATAAACTCGTCCTGCCAAAACGAAGATGCGATCTCACGATGCGGCTTTAATCGCAATAGATAAATCAAATATTTAATCGGGTAATACGAAAACCAAACAAGTAATGCTAAAGAAATAAAAATTACCGCATTGGTCAATGTCATACGAAAATCTCCCAGCCTCTACATCCTGAACACGCCAAATTTGGTTTCTGAAATCGGCGCGTTCAGCGCCGCACTGAACGCCAGCCCCAAAACTCTCCGGGTTTCCGACGGCGCGATGATGCCGTCGTCCCACAGCCGCGCGGTGGCGAAATAGGGATTGCCCTCGCGCTCGTACTGCTCGCGGATCGGGCGCTTGAACTCCTCTTCCTCCGCGGCCGCCCAGCGCTTGCCGTCCGCCTCGATGTTGTCGCGCTTCACGGTCGCGAGCACCGAGGCCGCCTGCTCGCCGCCCATCACCGAAATGCGCGCGTTCGGCCAGGTGAACAGGAAACGCGGGCTGTAGGCGCGGCCGCACATGCCGTAATTGCCGGCTCCGAACGAGCCGCCGACGATCACCGTGATCTTCGGCACATTCGCGCAGGCCACCGCCATCACCATCTTGGCGCCGTCCTTGGCGATGCCGCCCGCCTCGTAATCCTTGCCCACCATGAAACCGGAAATATTCTGCAGGAACAGCAGCGGAACATTCCGCTTGCAGCAAAGCTCAACGAAGTGCGCGGCCTTCAAGGCGCTCTCGCTGTAGAGGATGCCGTTGTTGGCGATGATGCCGACGGGAATTCCATGAATGCGCGCGAAGCCGGTGACGAGTGTCGTGCCGTAAAGCGCCTTGAACTCGTCCAGCTCGGAAGCATCGACCAGCCGCGCGATCAGCTCGCGCGCGTCGTATTGTTTCTTGAGGTCGTTCGGGACGATGCCGTCGAGTTCCTTGGCGTCATAGGCCGGGTCCGCCGGGTCCTGATATTCGAGATCGACGCGCTTGGGTTTATTCAAATTCGCGACGATGCGGCGCGCGATCGCGAGCGCATGCGGATCGTCGTTCGCCATGTGATCGGCGACACCGGATTTTTTCGCGTGCACTTCCGCGCCGCCGAGTTCTTCTGCGCTCACCACTTCGCCGGTCGCGGCCTTCACCAGCGGCGGCCCCGCCAGAAAAATAGTGCCCTGCCCCTTCACGATGATGGTTTCGTCCGACATCGCCGGCACATAGGCGCCGCCCGCAGTGCATGAACCCATGACCACGGCGATCTGCGCGATGCCCGCCGCCGACATCCGCGCCTGATTGTAAAAAATGCGCCCGAAATGCTCGCGGTCGGGGAAGACTTCCGTCTGGTGCGGCAGATTGGCGCCGCCGGAGTCCACCAAATACAGACAAGGCAGGTTGTTCTCGTCCGCGATCTCCTGCGCGCGGACATGCTTCTTCACGGTCATCGGGAAATAGGTGCCGCCCTTGATCGTGCTGTCGTTGGCCACGATCATGCATTCGCGGCCCTCCACGCGGCCGATGCCGGTGATGATGCCCGCGCCATGGATCGCGTCGTCGTACAGGCCGTTCGCCGCGAGCGGGCTCAGCTCCAGAAACGGCGAGCCGGGATCGATCAGGCGCATGACGCGGTCGCGCGGCAGCAGCTTGCCGCGCTCGATATGTTTCGCCCGCGCCTTCTCCGAACCGCCAAGGGCTGCTTCCGCGCGGCGGCGCTGCAATTCCTCCACGAGCGCCTGCATCGCCTTGGCGTTCGCCTGGAATTCCTTGGACTTGGGATCGATGGTTGAAGCGATGGCGGACATGGATTCTCCCCCGCGAAGGGTGCCGCGAGCGCCCGCCAAAGGCAATCGCTAGGCGCGGTCGATCCTCACATCCGCGAATACCGGCAGATGGTCCGACACCGACCGCCCCTCCCGATCGACGAATCCTCCGACCAGCGACTGCGCGGGGCGGCAGTAAATGCGGTCGAGGCGCAATAGCGGGAAGAACGAAGGGAACGTCCGGAAACGCGTGCGGCCGGGCAGCGCGCCACGCAATACGTTTCGGACCGAGCCGGCCCAGATCCAGTCGTTGAAATCGCCGAGCATGACGGTGGTGTCCGCCGTCTTGCCGACGAGATCGAGCAGCGTGCGGAGCTGCGCGTTCCGCTCCCGCGCGCTCAAGCCAAGATGCGTTGCGATCAGACTCAGCATTCCGGCCGGCGTTTCGATGGAAGTGCGGATGGCGCGGCGCGGCTCGCGCTCCGGATGAGAAATATCCACGATCTCTGTATTGCTCATCGGAAACCGCGAGATCAGCATCTGGCCGTATTCGCCATCGGCGGCAGAGATCGACTTTGCGCCGATGCCGTGCTTTCCGAGTTCACGCTGGAGATAGCTGAACGGATCGTCGCTAACTTCCGCGCGCGGACGGCGAGAGTCGACTTCCTGTAGGGCAACGATGTCGGGGTCGTTGCGGCGGATGATCTCCACGACGCGCGAAAGATCGTAACGCCGGTTGCGGCCTAGGGTGCCGTGGATGTTCCAGGTCATCACCCGGACGGCGCGATCCGTGGTTCGCTTCAAGCGCGCACGCTCCAGAAACGCGCGATAAAAATCTGCACGAGCAAGGTCACCGCGATCCAGACGCCGACCGCTGCACCGAACAGTACGATGGAGGCAGGCGTCGGTTCCGAAAGAATGTGCAAGATCTGGCTGCCGAGCACCGACAACACAACAAGTCCCGGCGCAAGACCGATCAGGCTGCCGGCGAGATAATCGAACGGCCTGATCCTGCTCGCACCCGCAGCGAGATTGACCATGGTGAACGGCGCGATGGGCACGAGCCGGATCGCGGCGATCGCGAGCACGCCACGCTTGGCGATCTGCTTTTTCACGCGGATCAGTCTTGCTCCCAGCAGCTGTTCCAGGCTGCGGCTGCCAAGACGCGCGCCAATTCCGTAGGTCACGAACGCGCTCAGCATCGCGCCGGCGGTGGCATAGAGAAGGCCGAGCCAGGGCCCGAACGCCGCCGCCGTCGCCGCGATCAGAATCGTCACCGGGAATACGATCAAGCCCGCCAGTACGAATACGCCGAGGACGAGGAACGGCGCCCAGTACGAATCCGCAAAATCCGCGAAGTGATCCTGCACGAAATCGAGGTTGGCGAATTTGGCAAGCGGCGTGAGGTGCCACGCGAGCAACAACAGACCGAGAACCAGCGCGGCCCCGATCAATTTTACCGCCGGTGTAATCCGGCCTTCCCGCTGCGGCATTTCCAGTACTCCGCCGCCAAAGGCAAGACGCCCAAGCGGTTTTTCGGGATCGGCGATGGTGCCGATATATTTGGCGAGGTCACTTGCGTCTGGCTCGCCATCCTCGACCGGCAGCAGCCGGCGTTCGTTCTTGCCCATCACGTCCGCCGCCGCGACCAGCGAACCGGCCGTGGCGATTTCGCGCGCTGCCTCCTCCGCGGACAGTCCGCAATGCTCGCCGATCAGCGTATCGCGAATCCGCGTGATCGCTGCACGTTCGCTCGGTCGCGAGCCTTCGATCAAAAGGTCGCATTCGGTATCGGTGGCCATTGAGCGGTTGTTGAGATTGGCCGAGCCGATCCGCAGCAGCCAGTCGTCCACGACCATGACCTTGGAGTGGATCATGGTATCGACCTGCTGGCCGTTGTGACCGATCGCCGGAAACCGGATGCGGACGCGGTCTATCACGCCTGCCTCCTCCAGGCATTTCGTGAAGCGGATGCGGCCGTTGCGCATCGAACGCGCCTCGACCCAGGACTCCGCGCGCTGCGGCGAAACGATCAACACCTCCAGCTTCGGATTTTCTTTCATCCGTTTCGCCAGCCGCTGTGCGACGGAAGCGCAGGTGAGAAACTGGTTCTCGATATAGATCGACCGCTCCGCGGCATCGATAGAGTCGAAAAACATCTGCTCCACCTCGCGGATATCTTCCTGTCCTTCATAGGCCGGCTGCGTGCGTGAGATCGCGACCGCGACATGCTGGAAATCCGGCTTGGTGGAATCCGGCCAAGCGTCGTGTTCCAAGGACACACATGCGGGCGCATCAACGCCCTCGGCGCATTCCCAGCGCGCACGAGCGATTTCGCCGATGGCCTTTGCCGCCGGTCCGTCGACCACCGCCTGTACATCGTGAAACGGCCGGTATGGATTGCCCGCGGGATCAACCCGCAACGGATTGCCGGGATCGTGCTCGGGCGTGTCCCAGCGCCGGATGGTGATATCGAGACCGCCGGAAAACGCCACCGAGTCATCCACGACGACGAGTTTCTGGTGCTGCGCCGCGCCGAACGGAATCGCGCGGTCGAGCCGGAAACGCACGCGATCGGGAGTCTTCCAGCCGAGCGTCCAGTGCGGCAGCGGCTCACGCTCGACCGCATAGAGCATTGCAAAGTCCCAGAGCAGAAGATTGACGACGAGGTTCGGCTTTCGCTCAACTAACGCGGTCATGAAATCGCGGAAATGGATGGGAAACCCGTCTTCCGCCTTGCCGGTGGCTCCAACGAGTGGCGTCTGGCTATGGATGTCCCAGCCGACAATGAACACACACCGCTCCGCTTTCAGCAGCGCTTCGCGCACGGCGAGAAAATAGTTGGCGGCATCAATCAAGACCGCCGCGCGGGCTGCCTTCTCGATACGCCAGACATTGTGCTTGGGCTGAAACAGCATTCCCGCTCCTGAAGACCAGCAATTGGCCCTTGCGGCGCACTAACGCGCGAAGCGGGATTTGGTGGCATGGAGGCCTGGAAGCAGTTCTCCGAATAAAACCGGCGCTGTGGATGGAAATTCTGCATATCCGGCACACGGCGCGACGGTCTTGGGAGAACGATCTGAGAATCGCAATCTGGCATCCAAAATGAATTTTCGGAGTTTTGTCCGCTTCTGACTAACCAGACTTCGGAGCTTCGCCGACGGTCGGCGCAATACGCCGGGTCGCGGCAAGACCGGCGAGAGCAAGGGCGGTGAATGCCGCCCCAGCGAGGAAAGTGGCTTGAGACCCGATGCTGTCCCAAAGCGCTCCGGCGAGAACGCTCGCGACAAGCAGTGCCAGTCCGACCAGCAGGTTGAAAATGCCAAAGGCCGTTCCGCGCAACTCCGGCGGAGCCGTGTCAGCGATAAGGGTTGCGAGCAGCCCTTGCGTGAACCCCATATGCAATCCCCACAACGCCACACCGACGGCAACGCCAGCGATTCCTCCGGTGAACGCGAGAACAAGGTCGGCAGCGACCAAGAGACCGAAGCCAACGCCAAGAACGGTGATGCGGTTGGTGTTGTCTGACAACACTCCGGCAGGATACGCAGCAATCGCATAAACGAAATTCATCAGCACCAGAACCAACGGCACCAGCACCAGCGGAAGTCCTACCGCCTGCGCCCGCAGGATCAGGAAGGCTTCGCTGAACCGCGCAATTGAGAACACGACCGCTATACCGACCACCCACCAGTAGGCCGGGCCGAGGCGTTTCAACTCGGCCCGGCTCAAAGGCGAGCGCACCTTCCGCAGCCCGGGAGGGCGTTCTGGTTCGTGAACAGCAAAAAGCAGCAGTCCGACGGCCAGAAATGCCGGAATGACCGCGAACCAAAACACTGTCTGAAAATTATTGGCCGTCAGCCACATCAAGCCAACTGCCAGTGCTGGTCCCAGAAATGCACCAACGGTATCCAGCGACTGTCGCAGTCCGAAGCTCGCGCCGCGCAGGTGCGTGGGAGCGATATCCGCTAGCAACGCATCGCGGGGCGCTCCCCGGATGCCTTTGCCGATACGGTCGATGAAGCGCGCCGCAACCAGCCAGCTTACGGACGATGCAAGGGGGAAGATCGGCTTGGTGAAAGCCGCGAGCCCATAGCCGAGGACAGCAAGAAACTTGCGCTTGCCCAACCAGTCCGACAGCGCACCGGAAAACACTTTCGTAATGGAGGCCGTAGCTTCGGCAATTCCTTCGATGAAGCCAACGGTGAGCATGGACGCGCCGAGCACCGTCACCAGATAGACCGGCAGTAGCGCGTGAATAATCTCGGACGAAATATCCATCAGTAGCGATACGAAGCCGAGAGCCCACACGGCCGGTGGAATTTGTCGGAGCCGGGAAAATCGGGACGTATTTTCGTTCATGCCTAGCTAATGCAGCAGCCGATGCCGCCGTCCTCCCGGCCGTGAAGCCAGACCGCGATGGCCGTAACGACCTCATCGGCCAAATCGCTCGCGACCGATATATTCAAATAGGTCAGGCGATGGCGTCCGTGGCGGCGTGCCGCCATTTCTCGTTCATCGCCGCATCGTACCATTTGCGGAACGCTGGCAGCGCGTAGATCGCATCCACATAAGCCGCCGAAACCGCATCGACCGGTATTTCATAGGATCGGATACGCGTAGCCACCGGCGCGTACATGCAATCCGCCGCCGAGAACGCACCAAACAGAAAATCTCCACCGGTTCCATGCTGCTTGCGCGCATCGTTCCAGATTTCCGTGACGCGCGTCACGTCTGCTTCCACCTCCGGCGTGAGCGCCGTTTTCTTCCGGCGGCGAAGGTTCATCGGGCAATGCCGGCGCAGATGAGAGAAGCCGGAATGCATCTCGCAGGAAATCGAACGCGCATGGGCGCGGGCCGGGAATTCCTTTGGCCATAAATCAAATTCAGGAAAGCGCTCGCCGAGATGCGCCAAAATCGCAATCGATTCCCAGACCTTCGCATCCCCATCGATCAGGATCGGCACTTTGCCCGCTGGCGAATACTCCAGTATCCGCGCGCGCGTATCAGGCTGGTCAAGCGGAACGAAGACTTCCTCGAAGGTAACATCATGATGGGCGAGCGCGAGCCAGGGCCGCAGCGACCACGAGGAATAATTCTTGGAGCCGATGACAAGTTTCAGCATGGAACTTTGATGGAAGGCATTAAGTGATTGTTCGGGTGGACCCGCTCTCCTAGAATGAAATCGAATCTCCGTCCATCGGGTTGGGGGCGTTATGCCGAAATTGCATCGGGGCGTATCGATTTTGCTCGCAGCGGCCTTGCTCGTGGCCGTCGCCTCACCCTCGTCCGCGGCCACCCCGAGCCGCAAGGATTTCGGCCAGATTTCGCAGCTTGTGCTGAATTCCTACAACCTGATCGTAAACGAAAAGGACATGGCGGCAGCAAGAGCCGAGTGCGAGAAAGCCCGGGCGCTCAGCGAAAAGTTCAACGACCCGTTCATCCTGGCGACTGTTGAAGTCTGTTTCGGCGATGTGGACGACTACGAGAACAAGTCCAAGTCCGCCTGCCAGCATTTCGACGCTGCACTGAAGCTGTTCAAGACCACGCCGGAGAAACATCCGGCGCGGCGTTCGCTCAACAACCAGATCAAGGCTGTCGAGGGAAAGCGCTTCCAGCTTTCCTGTTGATTACTTTTTTCCGCCCGGCTCGGTCGGCCCGCCGGCATCCTTCCAGCCCTTGAAGCCCTTGGCCATGTGCGCGACCGGCTTCAGCCCCATCTTGTGCGCGGTATGGGCCGCCAGCGCCGAGCGCATGCCGCCCGCACAGAAGAACACGAACTTCTTGTCTTCGGCGAAGATCGGCTTGTGGTACGGCGAGTCCGGATCGATCCAGAATTCCAGCATGCCGCGCGTGCAGTGGAACGCACCCGGCACCTTGCCGTCGCGCTCCTGTTCGCGCGGGTCGCGGATGTCAACGAGCACCACATCCTCCCGTCCATGCAGCTTCAAGGCTTCTGCTGCCGGGATCGTCTCTATTTCCCGTTCGGCGTCCTCGACAAGCTTCTTGTGTCCAAGCGTGATTTTTTGCGGCATGATTAATTCTCCGGGCGCGCACATTCGAGCAGCGCACCCCCTGCGTCAACCCTGAACGCCGGAGGAAACGATGAAGATCGACGCGGTGGTATTCGACGCCTATGGAACCCTTTACGACGTGCAATCCGTTGCAGCGGTCACGGAAGAAGCATTCCCCGGCTACGGCAGCACCATCACGCAAATCTGGCGGATGAAGCAGCTTGAATACACATGGCTGCGCTCGCTGATGCAGCGTTACGAGAGTTTCTGGGACGTCACGCGCGAATCCCTTAAATTCACCCTCGACGGGCTTGGCCTGCAATACAGCGAAGCGGCCTTCGCGAAGATCGTGGACAAATATCGCTGGCTCGATCTCTACCCGGACGCGAAGGAAGCGCTCGCCAGCTTGAGCCATCTAAAACTTGCGATTCTGTCGAACGGCAGCCAGGACATGCTCGATGCGCTGGTGCGCAACACGGGCGTGGACAAAATGCTTGCGGCGAACATCAGTGTGGAGAGCAAACGGATCTTCAAGCCGTCCCCCGCCGCCTACGACCTGATCGAGGAGAACATCGGCGTGAAGCCGGCGAACGTGCTGTTCGTTTCCTCAAACGGTTTCGATGCCTGCGGCGGTAAAAGTTACGGGCTCAACGTCGCGTGGATCGAGCGCGTGAGCGTGGCGGCGCTCCATAAGGAAGTCCGCGATCCGAAGACAATCGGGCCGGTGACCCTCTTCAAAGCGATGCGCATGAGAATGGAAGCGCTCAGCCTCGATCCCGATTTCAGGATCGGGTCGCTTGCGGAATTGCCCGCACTGATCGGCCGCCGGAATTAAAACGGGCGGCGCCCCTAGCGCCGCCCGCAAATCTTGGTGGCATCAGGCCTCGTCAGCCAGCCATATAGAACGCCAGCACGGCGACCACCGCAATGGCGCCAGCGGCCCAGGCGAATGTCATCATGGGGCTTTCTTGCTGCGGAGTATCCATGGGGTATGACCTCCTCTATCCGGACGTCTTCCCGAAACAGACCCGGAAGGCGACCCGGACTGAATCAGCGGGATTTAATCCCGCCTTGGAGCCAAGCTACAACGAAGAGAGGGCTGATTCAACTTTTGTATTAATCCCTTTGGATATAATGCTGGAACTATATTAGAATATAAATTCTATATCACCCTCAATCCCAATCCGGTGCCCATGCAGGGTTGAGGCCCCGTCCAAGAGGCCCAGCCAGTCCTCGTATTTCAGCCATCTCGGGGGCTGTCAGTTCAAAATCGAAAATCTCGAAATTCTCCGTCAGCCGCTCAACCTTGCTGGTGCGGGGAATGACAATGATCCCCTGCTGCACGAGATAGCGCAGGCAGGCCTGCGCGGCGGATTTTCCGTGCGCGGCACCGATGCGCGCGAGCACTTCGTCGCCCTTCACCTTGCCTCGTGCGATCGGGCTGTAGGCGGTAATGGAAATGCCATGCTTGCGGCAGGCGTCGATCACTTTTTGCTGCTCGATGTAGGGATGCAATTCGATCTGGTTCGTCACCAGCGGCTCGCCGCTCCGTGAAACCGCTTCCTCGATCAGTTTCACCGTGAAATTCGAGACGCCAATATGCCGCGTGAGGCCTTCACGCTTGACGTTGCAGAGTGCGGAGATCGTATCCGAAAGCGGCACAGAGGAATTGGGCCAATGCAGCAGAAGCAAATCGATATAGTGCAGGCGGAGCTTCGCGAGGCTTTCCGCAGCCGACCGCTCCAGCGCGCCCGGCGCAAAGTGCGTCCACCAGACTTTCGTTGTGATAAAAATCCGCTCGCGCGGAATGGCGCAAGCGCGCACCCCCTCGCCCACTTCGCGCTCGTTGTCGTAAATCTGCGCGGTGTCGATGTGGCGATAACCCAGACGAAGCGACTGCTCGACGATGCGGGCGCACACGCGGCCGCGCAGGTCCCAGGTTCCGAGCCCGAGGATCGGGATGGATGCGCCGTTGGACTGAACCGTCTGCATGGCACCTCCGTTTGTGGAGTTACTTCTTCCCCGCCCTGAACGCCGCGTAACGGGCTTTCGTTTCATCGTTCGGTGGATAGAGGCCGGGCAGTTTCGCGCCCTTCATGACTTCATCCGCCGCCCAGCTCTCGAACAGCTCCTGCTCAACCGCTTCCTTCGCAACATCCTCGATCAGTGCCTTGGGTACGACGACCACGCCGTCATTGTCGCAAACGATGAGATCAGCCGGGAAAATCGCGACTCCGCCGCAGCCGATCGGCTGCTGCCAGCCGACAAATGTCAGCCCCGCCACCGAAGGAGGTGCGGCTACATCCGAGCACCAGGTCGGCAGCTTGCTCGCCTTCACGCCGTCGGCATCGCGGACGGAACCGTCCGTGACCAGTGCCGTCACCTTTCGCATATACATGCGTGCCGCGAGGATGTCGCCGAAGATGCCGGCGTCGCGTACACCCATCGCGTCGGCGACACAGATGCAGCCTTCCGGCATTTCCTCGATCGCAGCGCGGGTGGAGATCGGCGAGGCCCAGCTTGCCGGCGTCGCCAGGTCTTCCCGCGTCGGCACGAAACGCAGCGTAAAAGCCTCGCCGAACAGACGGCCTTGATCAGGGATCAATGGTTTGGGCCCGCTCATGAAGGTGCGACGGATGCCCTTCTTGAGAAGAACCGTCGTGAGGGTGGCGGTGGAAACCCTGGAATAGGCTTCTTTCAGCGCAGGAGTGAGGCTCATTGCTAACCCGGATCAGCACGGGGAATTCCGCGGGCCGGACCATACCCGCTCCGGCCGTCAGCGAGAAGCAACCGCCGTCCCCTTCTGCACGGCGGCCCTTGCCTTCCACTCTTGGTAGCCTTTGGCCCGCAGCTGGCAGGCGGGACACGCGCCGCATCCATAGCCCCAGTCATGCTTGCGTGAACGATCGCCGAGATAGCAACTGTGGGTTTCCTCGACGATGAGATCGAACAGCGGCTGTCCGCCCAGTTTTTGCGAGAGCGCGAATGTGTCCGCCTTGTCGATCCCCATCAGCGGCGTATGCAATTCGAAATGCCGGTCCATGCCGAGACCGAGCGCCAGCTGCATCGCCTGGATCGTGTCGTGACGGCAGTCGGGATAGCCCGAGTAGTCGGTCTCGCACATGCCGGCAACGATGTGCTGAATGCCGCGCCGGTAGGCGAGCGCGCCCGCGAACGCCAGGAAGATCAGATTGCGGCCCGGCACGAAACTCGTCGGCAGCCCGTTCTCGCCCATTTCGATGGCCATTTCGCGCGTCAGCGATGTTTGGGAAATTTCCCCCAGCGCATCCAGCCGGATCCTATGATCGTCTCCGAGCCGCGCTTTCCATTCCGGCGAAAGTGCGGAGATTTTCTCGCGAATGGGCAAGCGAACTTCGAGTTCAACGGCATGGCGCTGGCCATAATCGAAGCCGACTGTCTCCACCCGGCTGTAACGCTCCAGCGCCCACGCGAGACAGACCGTGGAATCCTGGCCCCCGGAAAAAAGGACGAGCGCGGAATTCGAATCGACAGAAGCAGCCATGAAAAAACTTACGCTGTCTTTCCGAACAATTCCCGCCCAATTAACAGGCGGCGGATTTCGCTGGTGCCGGCACCGATTTCGTAGAGCTTGGCGTCGCGCAAGAGCCGGCCGGTCGGGAATTCGTTGATATAGCCGTTGCCGCCGAGAAGCTGGATCGCATCGAGTGCGACTTGTGTCGCCTTCTCCGCCGCGAACAGGATCGCGCCCGCCGCGTCCTCGCGCGTGGTCTCGCCGCGATCACAGGCGCGCGCCACCGTATACACATAGGCACGCGACGCATTCATGTTGACGTACATGTCCGCGAGTTTTCCCTGCACCATCTGGAACGTGCCGATCGGCTCGCCGAACTGATGGCGCTCGTGCACATACGGCAGCACCACATCAATCGCCGCCTGCATGATGCCGAGCGGCCCGGCCGCGAGCACCGCGCGCTCATAGTCGAGACCCGACATCAGGATGCGCACGCCCTCGCCCGGCTTGCCCATCACGTTCTCCGCGGGCACTTCGCAATCCTGGAACACGAGTTCGCAGGTGTCGGACCCGCGCATGCCGAGCTTGTCGAGCTTCTGCGCGGTCGAAAAACCCTTCATGCCCTTTTCGATGAGAAAAGCGGTGATGCCGCGCGGCCCGGCGCTCGGATCGGTCTTGGCATAGACGATGAGCGTCTCGGCCTGCGGTCCATTCGTGATCCACATTTTCGAGCCGTTGAGAATGTAGCGGTCGCCCTTCTTCTCGGCGCGCGTCTTCATGGAGACGACGTCCGAGCCCGATCCCGGCTCGGACATGGCGAGCGCGCCCACATGCTCGCCGGAAATGAGTTTGGGCAGATATTTGCGTTTCTGCTCTTCGTTGCCGTTGCGGCGGATCTGGTTGACCGCGAGATTGGACTGCACGCCGTACGAGAGACCCACGGACGCCGATCCGCGGCTGATTTCCTCCATCGCGACGCAGTTCTCGAGATAGCCGAGTCCCGAGCCGCCATATTCCTCCTCGCAGGTGATGCCGTGCAGGCCAAGCGCGCCCATCTTCGGCCAGAGGTCGCGAGGAAACTCGTTGCTGCGGTCGATTTCGTCCGCGCGCGGCAGGATTTCATTGTCCGTGAACGAACGCACGGTATCGCGGATCATGTCCGCGGTTTCACCAAGATCGAAATTCAGACCGCGCCAGCTGTTTGATACCATCGTCTATTCCTTCGGCGTATCCGCTTTGCCCGCGAGACAGAACATGGTGGCAAGCATTTTCGCGGTCGTCACCCTTGCCGCGCCCTGCTCCGCGATCACTTCCGCTTCCACGATGGTGACCGTCTTACCGGGTTTCAGCACATGACCGCGTGCAAGAAATTTCCCGCCGGCACCCGGCGCCATCAGATTGACCTTGAACTCCACGGTCAAGACCGACGAGCCGGGCGGCATCAGCGAAAACGCGGCATAGCCCGCCGCCGTGTCCGCGATCATGGTGGTGTAGCCGGCGTGCAGATAGCCGTGCTGCTGACAAAGGTCGCGGCGATACGGCAACTCGATCTCGCAATGGCCTGGACGAAGCACGACAAGTCTCGCACCGATTGACGCCATGGCACTCTGCCGGGCGAAACTCTCGCGTGCTTTCGTCTCCCAGTCCGGGTCGCGCGGTTTGAATTCGCTCATGGCTTGTTCTCGCGGATATCGGAAACGCCTTGCATGCACATCATGGTGGTGAGCATCCGGGACAGGATTTTTTCGCTCCCCTTCGAGATCGCCACCACGTCCGCCTCGGCGATGTAAAGGGTGCGGCCCGGCTTGACGACCCTGCCACGGGCAATAAAGCGCTCTCCTTCTCCCGGCTCCATGAGATTGATCTTGTATTCGACGCCGAGCACGGAGGAATTCGGCGGCATCAGTGTCAGCGCCGCGTAACCGGCCGCATTGGCCGCGATGCCGGTGGAAATGCCGCCGTGCAGGTAACCGTTCTGCTGGCAAAGCTCCGGCCGGAACGGGATTTCGATATCGCAGTATCCGGGTGTCAGGACGGAAATCTTTCCGTCAATCGTTTTCATGAAGGTCTGGCGCGCGAAACTTTCCCGCACCTTGCGGTCCCAATCGGGATCGCGCGCCTCGAATTTCTGCTCCACGGACATGCAAACGCTCCCACCCGCCACGTTACGTGCGGCGGCACGCAGGTCAATCCTGGAATGGATACTGGATCAGGCGGTGAGCAGACGGGGCTTCTGGTCGCTGGGTGTTTCGCGGCGCATCATGTCTTCGATCTTCTGCGGATCGACCGGCGGCGAGAACAGATAGCCCTGCACCTGGTGGCAACCGACCGCCCGCACGAAACGGTGCTGTTCGCCGGTTTCTACACCTTCCGCCGTCACCGCCAGACCAAGCGCGCGGCCAAGGCGGGCGACGCATTCCACGATCGCGGCGGCATCCTCGGTGATGCCCAGATTTTGCACGAAGGATTTGTCGATCTTGATCTTGTCGACCGGAAAACGGCGGAGATAGCCAAGCGAGGAGTAACCCGTGCCAAAGTCGTCAAGTGCAATGCGAATGCCAAGACGGCGCATTTCCGAAAGCTCGCCGAGAATGTCGGCATTGGCGCCAAGCAGCATCGTCTCGGTGATCTCAATCTCCAGGCGGTGCGGGTCGAAACCGGTATCCACGAGCACGCGATTGAGTCGCTCGGCGACATTCGGTGTTCGGAAATTCGACGGCGACAGGTTCACGGCCAGCGAAAGCCCCGGCCATTGCACCGCGTGTTCACAGGCGCGGCGCAGGACCCAATCGTCAACGCGGGAAATCAGGCCTGACTGTTCTGCAACCGGGACAAATTCAGACGGCGGGATCACGCCGCGCTCAGGATGATTCCACCGCACAAGCGCTTCGATGCCGACCATACGCTCGCCATTGGCGGCATAAAGCGGCTGGAATTTCACCGCAAGCTGTCCGGCGTCAATCGCATGGGCAAGTTCGCGCTCGATCTGGCTGCGCTTCTGAAGCGCTTCCTCGAAGCTGGTATCGAACTGGCGGCAGCTTCCCCGGCCATCCGCCTTCGCACGATAGAGTGCGATGTCGGCGCGGCGGAGAAACTGCTCCGGCTCATGGGCATCCTCGGGCGCCACGGCGACCCCGAGCGTCGCGCCGACAACAAGATGCTGGCCGCCGGCGAACACCGGATTGCGCACGCTATCGGAGACACGCCGGGCAATCGATTCAACATCGCTCCTGCCTTCACCGACCGGCATCAGCAGCGCGAACTCATCGCCGCCGTAACGAACCGCAAGACCAGCATCGCCGGCGGCATCCTTCATGCGCTCGCCGATGGCGAAGAGGACTTCGTCTCCGACCGGATGCCCGAGCGTGTCGTTGATGTCCTTGAAGCCGTCGATGTCGATCAGGAACAGCGCAAGACGGTTATCAGCACGCGCGTCGGCTAGGCCGGTGGCAAGGGAGTCGAGCAGTTGAACGCGGTTCGCAAGTCCGGTCAGCACGTCGCGATAGGCAAGTTCGGTCGCGCGCCGTTCGCTTAGCGTCAGCCGCTCGGTAGTGCGCCGGATGACAAAAAGCACGAGCATGGTGATCACGCCGATCAGCGCCGCGATCAGCACGAGACCCGGCAGCAGGCGCATCAACATGGCCTCGCCCGGCCGGCGGGGCTTCCAGGTCAGCGAGGCGGCTTCCTCATCGGCGCCAAGCGGAATGTCGAGGAATACATTTCCTTCAACCGGCGGCGCATTCGGCGTCGGCATCTGGTGCAAGGTGACGTCGTCGATCGCGAGCGAGTTCGCAAACTCGCGCAGCAGCGGAGCATCCAGAAACGCCACGGCGATCGCAACGGCGGGTTTGTCCGAGGGGAGCGAGCTGCGGCTGATATTCGGCACGATGGTGATGGCGCCGAGCAAGGCGGGACGGCCTTCGATGCGGCGGAAGGCGGCGACAAATTTCGGTTCCGGCGGCGGTTCCAGTTCGCCGGCCTCTTTCCATGCGGCATGCAGGGCAGCTTCCTTCGCGAAGGAGAGCCGTACCTGTTCGACGTACGGATCGACGGTGGCGCGGATGCGTTCGTAGAAATTCTCCACGACCAGCGTGCCGTTCACGGAGGCGTAGACCGGCTTGCCCGCCGGCGAGAGAATGAACGAACGGTCGTAGCCGCTCGTCGCATGCAGCCGCACGCCAAAATGCCGATGGATCCAGTTCTGGTCGAGCGTGCGCGAGGTGCGGTCCACCGCTTCGTCCCAGTGCGCGAAGGTCGAGAGGTCGTGGCGGATTTTCACCTTCAGCATCACAAGACCGCCGCGGCCGAGCTCAAGCTCGCGCTGGGTGCTGTCGAGATCGACGCGCTTGGAGACAAGTACGGCGAAACCGAGCAAAGCCGCAACGGCCACGCCCACGAGCAGGCCAATGGCCAGCAGCGCGTGATCGCCGATCCGGTCTCGCCGCAATAGCTTGCGCATGGGCCTCCCGCCCTTCTTGCTGGGAGCACCCTAGGTGCGACCGATTAACCCGGCTTTGCAGGGAGATGGCCAAAATCCGCGAGGGTGAATCGGAAATGAATCAAATTCATCCGATTTGAGTCAGTGGAACGGAAGGCCTGTTTTCTTGGTGGAAAATTACCGATTAGCCGGCGGCCGCGTTAGGAAGTGGTCAACCTTGTTGGCAAGTCGCCCTTGAGCGCCCGGACTTCCGCTGCATTCGCGGGCCTGAAAACGCCAACGGCGGCCGAAGGGCCGCCGTCCGCGCATCGATCCGTTTTTGAGAAGTCTGGTGCGGCCGAGAGGACTCGAACCTCCAAGGGTTGCCCCGCTAGCACCTCAAGCTAGTGTGTCTACCAATTCCACCACGGCCGCGTTGAAGATTTGCTGGCACCAAGTGCCCGCCGACGTCCCGTAAACCGGGCCGCATGTAACAAGTAAATGCCCGTGGCTCAAGCCTTTCTCAGCGGAGGGTCGTCGGACGCGGCAAAAGGCGGCTGATCGAGACGCCGATCCGGTTCGCCATGACCATCACATTGCCCTTGGCGACCGGCATGTTATTGGCGAGAATTGTGACCTCGTCTTCTTCGCCGGCTTCCAGTTCGATGATGGCGCCGCGGCCGAGCCGCAAAAGCTGATGGATCGGCATGGCGGTCGAGCCGAGAACCACGGAAATATCGCAATGAACTTCGTCGATCGTGGCCATTCTCGCTCCCCGGTAAGGCTGCCGCGCCGCTGCCTAAGTCCCCGTCAGGACAGCACGAACATGGTTAGCGAGACGTTAACGGCGGGCTTCCTCGCCTTAACCGGGCTGCTTCTGGTGGCCATGCCCGCCCGCACACAGTCATGAAGAACGCCCGCGACAGCCTCGCAACACTTTCCCGCCCGGAACATGCACGGGCGCTGGAGTGGAGCACAGGCGTGGCGGCGGTGGGTTATCGGGAAGCCCTCGCCGCGATGGAAAGCCGTGTAGAGGAGATCATCGCCGGGCGCGCGCCCGAACTCGTCTGGCTGCTCGAACATCCGCCGCTGCTCACGACCGGCACCGCGACCCGCGCCGACGATCTCGCCGGCAGCGGAAATTTTCCGCTGTTCGAGACGGGCCGCGGCGGCCGCCTCACCTATCACGGTCCCGGCCAGCGCATCGCCTATGTGATGCTCGATCTGAAGCCGCGCGGTGCCGACTTGCGACGGTATGTAGCTTCGCTGGAAGAATGGATCATTCGCACGCTGGCGGAATTTGATGTCGCCGGAGAACGCCGCGAGGATCGCGTCGGCGTCTGGGTGGCGCGACCGGACAAGGGCGAAGGGTTCGAGGACAAGATCGCCGCCATCGGCGTGCGCGTGAAAAAATGGGTCACGATGCACGGCATCTCGCTCAACGTCTCGCCCGATCTTTCCCACTACAAGGGCATCGTGCCCTGTGGGGTCAACGATCCGCGCTGGGGCGTCACCAGTCTCGCCGACCTTGGCGTCGGGGCAACGATGGACAAAGTGGACGCCGCGCTGAAAAAACATTTCGGCGTTCTGTTCGGCTAGATTCGGTTGTCAAACAGCGCCCGTCACCCTGAGGTGGCGGCCGCCGGCCGCCCTCGAAGGGTGACCCATCGGCTGTCATCCTTCGAGGCTCGTGGCTACGCCGCTCGCACCTCAGGATGACGGTTATCGTTCGCGCGATGCGATCGCATCCGCGTCATCGTCATTCGCCACTCGGCGACCCCTCGAAAACGAGGGCGGCGCGGAGCGCCGGAGACTGCCGGTCCCCACGGTGCTGTGCCGAAAGAAAGACACAGCAGGCCTTCCGCGAGGTGCCGGAAATCTTCCGGCGCTCCGCGCGCGGTGTTTATAGGCTTGCTCCGCCTGAACCCCGGTGGACGTACCGCAACCGGCTACGAACCGGCGCACGCTCTATCCACCGCTGGCGGGCCTCCCCGGTCGTTCGCCGCTGACGCATGGCAGCGCGCGGCGAGGACCGCCATGAGAGGCCCTGTGCCGTGCGGCAGGCACGGCGGGCACCAGACGGCTTGGGCCGTTCCGTGGACGGATGCGTTACGTCCGTCCACAAAACCACCGCTCCCGGTCCGCACATGAGAACGCTGCGCATGCGCCCCTTGATGGATCGAGACGGCGTGAATGTAAGCGCGCGAGTGATGGTGGGGATAAGTATTTTTTGGCGCTGATTTTGTTGAGGAATTTTTTCCTACTGTCTGGAGAGAGTCTCAGGGGACTTAAGGCAACTCTGCGTTTATCTGCCTGAAGACGTGGATGCCCGGCACCCGGCCGGGCATGACGATAATCCTCCCTCTCCCTGCTGGCGGAGGAAAACGCGGCGGAGAATCCGAAACCAGACGATCAAGCCTCATCCGTATTTTTGTAAGCGGGCTTGCGTTCGCACGGATCGCCGCCACCCGGCTGCTCGCGCGCATGGCCCGGCAACCGCTCGTCGATACGGGCGTCGTCGCGCTCGCCGCTGCCCGGTTCGCCCGTATCGATCTCGGTCTTGACCACGCGATCCTCGATGCTGCGGCGTTTCACTTCGCCGGAGGGATCGGGCATTTTGCGTTTTGGACTAGCCATCGGTTTCACCCGCTAAAAGACAGGCGGCGGAAAACGTATGCACCGGCCTGAGGGTTCCTTCACACCGTGGGCAGCGTCGAAAACCGCTCGCCCGCAAGCACCATTTTGAGTTCGCTGGCCGGCGCATCGGCCATCTCGATTTTCTCAACGCGGGAGGCCGGCGGGCCTTTCCTGCAGGAAGCGAGCATGGCTTCGACCTGCTCCGGCGTGCCCGCGAACACCGCCTCGACGTTGCCATCCCGCCGGTTGCGCACCCAGCCATGGATGCCGATTTTCAGCGCCTCGCGTTCCACAAAATAACGGAAGCCGACACCCTGCACGCGGCCGGTGACGATCACACGCAGGATTTTCTCAGCGCTCATGCGGCGATTAAAGCACGCTCAAGACTGGAGACGTAATCTTCCGGGAGTTTCCATCCGCGGGCCGCGTTCACCACCATCTCGCGGTATTTCATCGTGCAACGTCCCTGCCGCGCATCGCTGGCGACGTAGACCAGCGCCCGCAACAGCTTGTTCTCGAATTTCACCGGCATCACCGCGGGCTGATAGAGGCCATCGCCCACAGCCTCATAGGCGTCGAGCGCGCCGCGGTCGCGCGCGGAGATTTTCCAGAGAACGCCCTTCACGGAGGCGAGACGCTTGCGGCCGATCGAGCCATAGCCGCCGTGCGAAATAAAAAACGCATGGTGGTCGATGTGAGCCACACCGAGCGGCTCGGCCTGCGGGCACATTTTCTTCATGTGCTCGCGGTCCATGTTCGAGCCGTAGGCGAAGTAGAAGCGCACGCCTATTCAAACTCCAGGATCACCGCATCGACCGCCACGCTGTCGCCGGGCTTGACCTTAACCTCTTTGATTTTGCCGTCGCGCTCGGCGCGCAACACGTTTTCCATCTTCATTGCTTCAACGACGGCGAGCGTCTCGCCGCCCTTGATCTCCTGCCCGGCTTTCACCGCCACCGAAAGCACGAGGCCCGGCATCGGACACCGGACCGACTTTCCGGACGCGGCGGCGGTCTGCTTCGGCATCAGGCGCGCGAGTGCCGCCTCACGTTCGGTGTAGGAATAGAATTTATCGCGGATGCCGGCGTGGGATAGTTCAAACCCGTTTGGCACCGGCTTCACATGCACGGCGATTTCTTCCCCGTCGAACGTGCCGCGCCAGACCGGCTCCCCTGGCAGCCAGTGCGACTGGAGCACATGCACCTGCTTCGGGGGTTTTCCCGCAAAGCGCACGGCAACCGCATAGCCCTGCCGCATCACCTCCAGCGCGATTTCCTGTCCGCCGACGCGCACGACGCGATGCTTGTCGGTCTGGAAATCGCGGCCGATCAGACGGCCTGAAATCTTTTGCTTGCGCTGGTCGAGGATGAATTCCATGGCACTGGCGACCGCCGCCAGCTTTCGCGCGGCTTCTTCGGAGAGAAGCGCGCCCTGAAAGCCCTGCGGATATTCTTCCGCGATGAAGCCCGTGGAGAGCTTTCCCTCGCGCCAGCGGGGATGCTGCATGAGGGCCGCGAGGAACGGGATGTTGTGCTCCACACCCTCAATGGCGAAAGCATCGAGCGCGTCGCCCATCGCCTCGATGGCCTTTGCCCGCGAAGACGCATGGGTTACGAGCTTTGCGATCATCGGATCGTAGAACAGGGAAATCTCGCCGCCTTCCTTGACACCGGTATCGACGCGCACGGTCACGCCGTTTCCCATACTCTCTTTTGGAGCGCGATAGGTTTTCAGGCGTCCGATCGAAGGCAGGAATCCGCGATAGGGATCTTCGGCATAAATGCGGGACTCCACGGCCCAGCCGTTGCGCTTCACGTCGCTCTGCTTGATCGCAAGCTTCTCGCCCGCCGCAACGCGGATCATCTGCTCGACGAGATCGATGCCGGTGATCAGTTCGGTCACCGGATGCTCGACCTGCAGCCGCGTGTTCATTTCCAGAAAATAGAAGCTGCGGTCCTGACCCGCGACGAACTCCACCGTGCCCGCGGAGTCGTAACCGACCGCCTTTGCCAGCGCGACCGCCTGCGAACCCATCTTCTCGCGCGTAGCATCGTCCAGCAGCGGCGACGGCGCTTCTTCAATGACTTTCTGGTTGCGCCGCTGGATCGAACACTCGCGCTCGTTCAGATGAATGACGTTGCCATGCTTGTCGCCCAGCACCTGGATTTCAATGTGGCGGGGATTGACGATGAATTTCTCGATGAACACGCGATCGTCGCCGAACGAAGATTTCGCTTCGGATTTCGCGCGGGCGAATCCTTCCGCGACTTCGCTTTCGTTGGCGGCGATGCGCATGCCCTTACCGCCGCCGCCGGCCGACGCCTTGATCATCACCGGATAGCCGATCTCGGCGGCGATCTTTTTCGCGTGGCTGTCATCCTCGATGACACCCAGAAATCCGGGAACGGTGGAAACGTTGGCCGCCGCCGCGAATTTCTTGGATTCGATCTTGTCGCCCATCGCCTCGATGGCGTGCACGTTCGGGCCGATGAAGACGATCCCCGCTTTCTTCAGCGCCTCGGCGAAAGCCGCCCGCTCCGACAGAAAGCCGTACCCGGGGTGTACCGCTTCCGCGCCGGTCTGCTTGCTGGCGGCGAGCACATTCTCGATGACGAGATAGGATTGCGCGGCGGGTGGCGGCCCGACGAGGACCGCCTCGTCCGCCATTTCCACATGCAGCGCGTTGCGGTCGGCCTCGGAATAGATGGCGACCGTGGCGATGCCCATGCGCCGCGCGGTCTTGATGACGCGGCATGCGATTTCGCCGCGATTGGCAATCAGGATTTTCTTGAACATGCCCCGGACTACTCGTACGCCCGGGACGATTTGCGGGGTGCCGGGGGCGGTTGTCAATCATCCGCTCAGCTAGCGGACGTGGACCTTGATGCGAACCAGCGTGCAACTGGCGATTATCTCATCGGAACCGCAGACCGTGAAGGCATAGGCGTCCCTGCCTTTATAATTGGGGTTCGAACGATACATGGTGCCGAGTGTGCCGTTGGCCTTGGCGCCGCCATAGGAGGGGGGCTCCACGATCTCGATTTTTTCGACCTCGAATTCCTTGAGATACTTTCCCGGCGTGAGCTTCACCGCACAGTCCTTGCCGCTGCGCACGTTCATGTAGGCGCTGGAGTCGGAGCCGAGCATGAAACGGAATTGCAGGATTTCGCAAACCGTCGCTTGCGCAGGCCGGACGAAATCCGAAATCGATAAAACCAGCCCGGTTAAAACCGCGAGAAAAACGCGCACGGTTCCGATGCGTTCAGGCCGCATGATCGAGAAACCGCCGCAGCGACGGGTCGGTGCTGTTGCGTTCCTGCGCGAAGAGACGAAGCAATGCGTATTCCGCCACCGTCGGGCGGCCGTCGCGCATCACGCGGCTTGCAAGCCAGGCGACTTCATCCGCCCCAAGCTCCGTCGAATCGGTGCTGCCTTTCGGCAGGCGAAAGCCCGCTTCAACCGGTTCATGTCCCTTGCCGAACACGCTGCGCCATTCGGCGATGCGCGGATCGGGCGACAGCACTTCGCGGCGCGGCGCTACATGGTGACCGGACGACGCCGTCAGGTGATTGGCGATGGCCTTGAAAAAGAGATCGTCGAAGCTCGCGTGGTTCATGCCCTCGGCCACCGCATCGTGCAGGTCGAACAGCGCCTCCGCTTCTTCACGGCTGACCGGATGGCCTTCCAGCCCTCCCGCCGCTTCCAGAATGCGCGCGAGCAGCACCACATCCTCCGCATCGATGTCGCGGCTGAAATGCGGGCGCTTTCCGATCGCCGGTCCCTCGCCGAGCACGATCGCAAGACGAAGCTGCGAGATCGCAAACGCTGCCAGCGCTGCCGGCGGCAGTTCGGCGGTTTCCAGAAGCCGCATGACCGTCGCAAAGCCGGCGGCAGTCGCGACCCGTTCGTGCCCTGTAAGATGCACGATCAGCCAGTCCACGTTGTCCTGATTCAATTTCCCTTCGGGGAGCTGACACCGTAAAAAATGATCGCTCAGCGTCTGCGCGAAGAAATCGCGCCATGCGGGAGTCGCTTGCGTCAGCGAGCGATCGAATGCAATCAGCGCCGCGGCGTCCGCACGCGATTGCAGCCCGCCTGCGTACATTTCCCGCAGCAGCGAAATGACATCGGCCGCATCGATATTGCGGCCCTGCGAGAGCGCGAGCGCCGCGCTCCCCGTCTGTACCTGACCCATTGCCTGAACCCCCGCACGCACGCGAATTGCCAGCGTTGAAGGTGCGGCTTGGCCAGTTACCAACTCCCTAATGGCAGCCGTGCATGACGCGCAAAGCTCGACCATTGCGGTTTTCCGGCAACACCCCACGTCGGGACCATGAACAACAGCACAGGCATTCATCACATCACTGCCATCGCCGGTAACGCCCGGCGTCACGTTGCCTTTTATCGAGGCACGCTCGGACTTCGCATGGTCAAGAAGACCGTCAATTTCGACGCACCGGACACCTGGCATCTTTATTACGGCGACGAGACCGGCTCGCCCGGTTCGGCTTTGACTTTCTTCATCTGGGAAGACCTCCCGCGCGGCCAGCATGGCAGTGGCGAAGCCCAGGAGATCGCTTTTTCCGTACCCGCAGCGTCGCTGGATTTCTGGAAGCAGCGGCTCAAGGCGAAGGGCGTGAATTTCATCGAACCTGCCCCGCGCTTCGGCGAAAAGGTGATCGCCTTCGAGGATCCCGACGGCTTGAAGCTGGAACTGGTGGGCGACGTTGAAGCGGCTTCCATTCCCGGATCGCACAACGGCGACGTGCCGTCGGAATACGCGATCCGCGGTTTCCACGGCATTACACTCGAAGTCCGCGATCCGGCAAAAAGCGCGGAGGTGCTGACGCAGGTGTTCGGCTTCAAGCCGGCGAGCGTCGAGGAAAATCGCTATCGCTTTCTATCGGAGCCGGGACCGCTCGGCCGCGTGATCGACCTGCGCCAGACGCCGGGCCTCGCGCGCGCCACGCAAGGTACGGGCAGCGTGCATCATGTCGCGTTCCGCGCCGACGGAGACGCAAGCGAACTTGCCATGCGCGAGAAAGCCCTGGAACTTGGCCTGCATGCCACGGAGCAAATCGCCCGGCTTTATTTCCGCTCGGTTTATTTCCGCGAGCGGAACGGCATCCTGTTCGAGATCGCCACCGACGATCCGGGCTTCGCGACGGATGAGACGAAGGAGACGCTCGGCGGCAAGCTGCAATTGCCTCCCTGGCACGAACCGCTGCGGCAGCAGATCGAAGCGGTATTGCCGCCGCTGGAATAACCCAACGAAAAGAGCGGGACGCTGATGCGCCCCGCCCTTTTTCGTTTCAGCTCTTACGGCTTGATCAGCTTTGCGAGTCGCACGAGGTTCACGAATTCGGTACGATAGCCAAACGCGTCCTCGCCCTTGGCGCCGCTCGCAAGTCCAACCACATCGTCATAACCGAATTTCTTGAGATACGGCTCGCCGCGCAGGAGTTGTCCGAACGCGGCGACAGCGGCCGAGAAGCGCACTTCGGTCGAAGCCTGATTCAGCGGCTTCAGATCGCCGATGCGCACGGGCAGCTCGATCAGCTTGCTGTCCTCCTCATTCGGCAGCTTGTAGCGCAACTTTACGAACGCCACTTCCGAAGTTTCGCTGACGGATGCGGGACGAACCTCGCCCTTCGCCTTCGAATAACGCAAATCGTCCACCGCGCGCGGGGCACCCGCCGGCGTGATCTCGTAGATCGCCGTGACCGCATGGCCCGAGCCGATCTCACCCGCATCGACCCTGTCGTTATTGAAATCCTCGCGGCGCAGCGCGCGGGTCTCGTATCCGATCAGCCGATATTCGGAGACGGCCGCCGGATTGAACTCAACCTGGATTTTCACGTCCTTGGCGATCGGAAACAGCATCGAGGAGGATTCCTCCGCGAGCACTTTCCGCGCTTCGTTGAGCGTGTCGATATAGGCGGCGGTGCCGTTGCCGTTCTGGGCGAGTGCCTGCATCAAGGCGTCGTTGTAGTTGCCGCGCCCGACGCCGAGGATCGATAGAAAAATCCCGTTCTCGCGCTTGCGCTCGATAAAGCTCTTCAGTTCCTCACGGTTGGTGATGCCGACATTGAAGTCGCCATCGGTACCGAGGATGATGCGGTTCACTGCGGCCTTGTCGTAAACCGACTCGGCGAGGCGATAGGCATCGGCGACGCCCGCAGCACCCGCGGTCGATCCGCCCGCCTGCAGCCGGTCAATGGCGGCAAGGATTTTACCCTTGTCCGAAACCTTCGTCGGCTCCAGGGCAACGCTCGACGCCCCCGCGTAGGTCACGATCCCGATAGTGTCTTCCGGCTTCAGCGTATCGACCAAGAGCTTGAAGGAATTCTTCAGGAGCGGAAGCCGGTCCTCCGGCGCCATCGACCCGGACGTATCGATCAGCAACACGAGGTTCGCGCGCGGGCGTTGCGCGGCGACCACGTCATAGCCCTTGATCGCGATATGCAGGAGCTGGTTCGACGAATTCCACGGCGACGGCATCAGCGTGACCGTCGGCTCGAACGGCTTTGAGCGGTCCTTCGGCAGCGGATAATTGTAGGGGAAGTAATTCACCATCTCCTCGACCCGCACCGCGTTCTTCTGCGGGAGGCGTCCGCCCGTGATCGCGCGGCGCACGAAGGAATAGGACGCGGTGTCCACGTCGATGGAGAATGTAGACACCGGCTCGTTCGCGACACTCTTGACCGGGTTGGCAGGAACATCCGCGAACTGGTCGCGGCCCTGGTCTTCACGCGCCGTCGGAACCTGATCGCCCGGCTTGACAACCCCGACCGCGGGATCGGCCCGCAAGCGAGACGCCCGCTCAAGTTCACGCATCGCGGAAGGCGGTGCGACCGGCGCCGCCGACATCGTCATCGTTCGCACCCGGCTGTCCTTCAGCGCTTCCGCTCTACCCGCCGGCGCCGGCAGGGCAGCGGTCTGCTGCTGACCGCTTGCGACAGGCGGGGAAACCTGATCCCCGACGATCGGGACCTGCGACAGCATCGAATTCAGCGCGTGCTGCGAATGCAGCGGAGGAATCGGGCTTGCAGGATTCAGAACATTCGCCGGCGATGGTGGACTCGCCACGATCTTCGGCGCCGCCCATTCGCCGCTGTAATTCTGCATGTAGTGGATCGTCGCCGGCACGCCGATGGCACAAACCAACAGCGATGCCGCGATCGCCATTTTCGGGATCGAACGCATCATCGGAATTCTCCGCGCTTGAGGGGAAGCAACCCTCCGACGCGCCTCCGATGATTTTCCTTGGGCGAATGCATCAAGCGATGCGCTCAACGCCTGCGACCGCGCTTCTTCGCGCGCTGCCGGAACCGGCAGGTCTCTCAAGAACTTCAAATCGTTTTCCGTCATGGTCAGCCCACTTCTTGCAGTCGCATCTTCAGCCGCTTTCTTGCTTCGTGCAGATGCCACGAGACGGTTTTCTCGCTGCATCCCATGATTGCGGCTGCGTCCGCGTGCGTCATGTCCTCCGCGTAGACGAGCAGGACGGCGTCCCGCTGCTGCCCCGGAAGGTTTCGGACCTCCTCCCAGAGCTCTCCCCCAATGACGTTGGCTTCCGGGGAATCCCCGGTCCTGTCCCTGAACAGCACCACCACTTCCGGCTCGTGATTGCGGCGGCTGCGCTTGCGCGCGCGCATGAAGTCGAGCGTCGCGTTGTAGGTGAGCCGGTACAGCCAGGTGGAGAACTCGGCATCGCCTCGAAACGAGCGGATCGCATGGCCAAGCTTGATGCAGACTTCCTGCGCGACATCTTCGGCATCCTCGCGCGAGCCCAGCCATCGCCACGCCATCCGGTAGATCCCGTCGTAATGACGGCGGATGAGAGCTGCGAAGGCATCCGCATTGCCCCCCGCCGCCCGTCCGGCCAAATCTGGTTCGACGAGATCGTTCAAACCGCTCCCCGATAGACATTTCGCCCAGTCGGACGCCCTGCCCGGGCAAATCCTTGGGGTGCTCACGGACTCGTGAACACTCCACAACAGGCCGAAAACCCGTTCAGAACGGGGCTATCGCAACAAGGAAGCGCGATTGCGGCGGGGATTATGGTTTCGAACGGAGATCGACCACGCGCCTCGCCTTGCCCGCGGACCGCTCGATCTTGCCGGGATCGGCGACGTCGACTTCCACACCAATCCCGATGCTGTTGCGGATATGCGCCATCAGCATCTGCGCACTGCCTTCACGTACGGAGTCATCCGTGGCCTCCGGCCGCGCTTCCACCAGCAGCTTCACAACGTCGAGACGGCCATCGCGGCGAAGCTCAATCTGGTAATGCGGGCTGAGGCCTGAGCAACGCAAAATCTGTTCCTCGATCTGTGTCGGGAATACATTGACCCCCCGCACGATCATCATGTCGTCGGTACGGCCGATGACTTTTTCCATTCGTCTCATGCTGCGCGCCGTACCCGGCAACAGGCGCGACAGATCACGCGTGCGATAGCGCATCACCGGCATGCCCTCCTTCGTCAGCGAGGTGAACACGAGTTCGCCCTGCTCGCCGTCCGGCAGCACCTCGCCCGACACCGGATCGATGATCTCCGGATAGAAATGATCTTCCCAGATGTGCAGTCCGTCCTTGGTCTCGATGCATTCGCTCGCAACACCGGGGCCGATTACTTCCGACAGTCCATAGGTGTCGGCGGCGTGAATACCGAACGCCTGCTCGATTTCGTCGCGCATCGCATAGGTCCAGGACTCGGCACCGCAAACCGCGATCTTGAGCGACGTCGATTTCGGATCGATGCCGCGCGCCTTGAACTCGTCCAGGATCACGAGAAGATAAGAAGGTGTTGCGAGAATAACGTCCGGCTTGAAATCCAGAATAAGTTGCACCTGCCGCTTGGTCATTCCGCCGGAAACCGGCACCACCGTGCAGCCGAGCCGTTCCGCGCCGTAGTGCATCCCGAGACCGCCGGTGAAGAGGCCGTATCCGAAGGCGATATGCACGAGCATGCCCGGACGCACGCCGCAGCTATAAAGATTGCGCGCGATGACGTTCGCCCAAGTGTCGATGTCAGCCTTGGTGTAGCCGACCACGGTCGGCTGCCCGGTCGTGCCGGACGAAGCATGAATGCGCGCAAGTTTCTCGCGCGGCACGGCGAACAGGCCGAACGGATAATTTTCGCGAAGATCGGCTTTCGACGTGAATGGAAATTTCGCAAGATCCCCGAGCGTGCGAAAATCGGAAGGCTTCACACCCGCTTCGTCGAATTTACGCCTGTAAGCGGGCACATGCGCGTAGACGCGCTCCAGCGTTTGGCGGAGCCTTTCGGCCTGCAATATCCCGATCTCGGCCCGTGACGCCACCTCGATCGGGTCGTAATAGTTTCGCTCGTACATCTGATCCGCTGCCGGTTTGGGGCCGGATGATCTATGGTATCAGGGCTTCCCGCAACGGGCAGTGCTGAAAGGGTTTTGCGCGTGAACAGAACGTTTGCAGCCCCCTCAAAAGAAGCCGCGACCCTGATCGCTGGCGGCATTACAGCCGATCGGGCCAGCGCGTTTGTGTCATCCGATCCAGCCATCAACGGCGACTTTGCGAATGACAGCAGGAGCTTCAGAAATTTTTGGGAAACCGGCGCATGGCTGCGCGGACAACTGCCGGCAAAACCGGAAAGAAACGGCGAACAGGCCGCGGCCAGCGAATTGATCCACGCCCGCGAGCGGGCGGCGCGCGAACGATTCCTGTCCGCGCATATCGAAACTCTCTACGGGAAACTGACATCGAACTACCGGAATTTCCTGCGCGTCGGCCCGCTCGTCGAAGCGGTGGCGAAAGCGGTGCCGGGCCTTACCCCCTCACCCGAGACGCTCGCTGCCGAGGCTGCGCGCCCATTGAAAGACAAGGACGGCGCCGAAATCGATCAGGGCATTTTCCTCAGCCACGTGCTGGCCCAATCAAAGTGCGGCACGCATCTCCTGCAGGCGATGCTGCTGCCGAACGCCGCGACCAAGGAGAAATTCGCGGAATTCATGAAATCCGGGAGCATCGATCTTGGTGCCGCATTCGTCTCACGGCGCGGCAAGGCCGTGGTCGTGGAAATGCGCAATCCGCGTTTTCTGAATGCGATCGACGACAGCACCGTGGACACCATCGACATCGCGACCGACCTTGCGATCCTCGATCCCGACACCGAGCTCGCCGTCCTGCGCGGCGGCGTGGTCGAGCATCCGCGCTACAGGGACCGCAGGATTTTCTCGGCAGGACTCAATCTTTCGCATCTCTATCACGGCAAGATTTCCTTCCTGTTTTATTTTCACCACATCATCGGCTTCGAGCACAAGATCCTGCGCGGGCTCGCGCAAACGGACCAAGCGCCGGACGACATCTTCGGAAGAACGAAGGAGAAGCCTTGGGCCGCCTGCGTCGAGACATTCGCCATCGGTGGCGGCTGCCAGCATCTGCTGGCGATGGACTATGTGCTGGCCGCATCCGACGCGTACCTTACGCTGCCTGCGCGCAAGGAAGGCATCATTCCGGGTGCCGCCAATCTCCGGCTTCCCCGTTTCGTCGGCATGAGTGCGGCCCGACAGGCGATCATGTATGGCCGCCGCTTCGACTGCGACAGCCCGGAAGGCCGCATGATCTGCGACGAGATCGTGCCGCCCGGCGAAATGGATTCGGCCCTGGACAAACTCATCGCGGGCTTCACCGACTCCGGCATGGTCAGTGCCGTCGGCAACCGCCGGCATTTCCGCATCGGGCAGGAAACGCTCGACGAATTCCGCCGCTACATGGCGCTGTTCGCGCGCGAACAGGCCTATTGCCATTTCAGTCCCGCCCTCGTCGCCAATCTCGAACAGCACTGGAACGCGAAAGAACGGCGGCTCTGACGCATCGCTGAATTTGACCGTCACCCTCCCCACGCTAATGTGCAAAAAACGGGAGAGAAACGATGGACGTGCGTGCGGCGGTTGCGGTTGCGGCGGGAAAACCTCTCGAAGTCACGACGGTACAACTTGAGGGCCCCAAGGCTGGAGAAGTGCTGGTCGAGATCAAGGCCACCGGCATCTGCCACACCGACGAGTTCACGCTCTCCGGGGCCGACCCCGAAGGCCTCTTCCCCGCCGTGCTCGGCCATGAGGGTGCGGGCGTTATCGTGGATGTCGGTCCCGGGGTCACCACGGTGAAGCAGGGCGATCACGTCATTCCGCTCTACACGCCGGAATGCCGCCAGTGCCCTTCCTGCCTCTCGCGCAAGACCAATCTCTGCACCGCGATCCGCGCCACACAGGGACAAGGCTTGATGCCCGACGGCAGTTCGCGCTTTTCCATCGGCGGCAAGAAGCTGCATCACTACATGGGCACGTCCACCTTCGCGAATTTCACGGTGCTGCCGGAAATCGCGGTCGCGAAAGTCCGCGAGGACGCTCCCTTCGACAAGATTTGTTACATCGGCTGCGGTGTCACGACCGGCATCGGCGCCGTGATGAACACGGCCAAGGTGCAGGCGGGCGCTACCGCCATCGTGTTCGGCCTCGGCGGCATCGGTCTCAATGTCATTCAGGGATTGCGGCTGGTCGGCGCCGACATGATCATCGGCGTCGACATCAACAACGACAAGAAGAAGTGGGGCGAACGCTTTGGCATGACTCATTTCGTCAACGCTAACGACGCCGGCAAGGACCTCGTGGCGCATCTCGTCAATTTAACGAAGCGCGGTGCCGACCAGATTGGCGGCGCGGACTACACTTTCGACTGCACCGGCAATGTGAACGTCATGCGCCAGGCGCTCGAAGCCTGCCACCGCGGCTGGGGCGAGAGCGTCATCATCGGTGTCGCCGGCGCCGGTCAGGAAATCGCCGCCCGCCCGTTCCAGCTGGTCACGGGCCGTGTCTGGAAGGGCTCCGCCTTCGGCGGCGCCAGAGGCCGCACCGACGTGCCGAAAATCGTGGACTGGTACATGGAGAAGAAAATCGAGATCGACCCCATGATCACCCACACAATGCCGCTCGCGGACATCAACAAGGGCTTCGATCTGATGCACGCGGGTAAATCGATCCGGAGCGTGGTGGTGTTTTAGCCCGCTCTACGAACTGGCGAAATCGTGAAGTGACGCACTAGGTGCGGCGTATTTAGTAAATCCTTCTTGTTTCTTGAGGAAGGATTCGCATGTACGCTTTGGACAGTCACCTTGCCAATAAATATGGCGATCTCACCAATCTGGCCGGCCGGCTACTGATGGGCGCGGTATTCATTCCCAGCGGCTTGAATAAGCTGATGGCGGTCGGAGGCTTTACCGCGCGGATGGAATCGGCGGGCGTGCCGATAGCTTCTGTGTTGGCGCCGCTGGGCGCGGCGATCGAATTTTTTGCGGGTGTGGCCGTCGTGCTTGGTTTTCAGACTCGCATTTCCGCGCTCTTGATGATCGCATTTACGCTCGCCGCTTCATTCATCGGCCACCGCTACTGGGAGTTCACCGATCCCGCGCAGCAGCGTATGCAGTATTCAGCCTTCATGAAGAACATGGGCCTGATCGGTGGATTTTTGTTCCTGTTCATGGCGGGTGCGGGCAAATACAGCCTTGACCGCTGGTTCGGCCAAAAGAACTAGGCCGTCTTCGGCGCGGTGTTCCAGTTCACGAGAAACACACCGGCGACACAGATCGCCATCCCGACCAGAGCGAGCGGGGTAAGCCGCTCGCCGAACATTCCCCACGCCATCAGTGCCGTCACCGGCGGCACGAGATAGAACAGGCTCGCGACGCGCGTGGCGGCCGACCGGCGGATCATAAACAGCAACAGGAAGATCGCGCCGCAGGAGAGTACGAACACGAGCCAGACCACGGCGAAGATGAATTCCCCGGTCCACTGGATGACACCGGTTTCGAACAGGGCGGCTCCAATTCCGCAGAACAACGCCGCGGTCGCGTATTGCACGACCATCGAGGAACGCAGATCGACTTTGCCCGCGTACTGCTTCTGGTAGAGCGTGCCGATGGTAATGCCGATCAGCGCGGCCACGCTCATGCCGAGCGCGAACACCGTCGCCTCGCCGGTGCCGATCCGGTCCTGCACGACAAGCACAAGCCCGATCAGTCCGAGTACGAGCCCGGTCCACTGCCGCACCGTCACCCTCTCGCCGAGCAGGCCGTTCGCGATCGTCGATGTGAGGAGCGGCTGTAACCCGACGATCAGCGCGGAGATTCCCGCAGGCATACCGCGATGAAGGGAAATGAACACGCCGCCGAGATAAACGCCCTGCACCAAGAGGCCCGTCACGACATTGTGGAAGATGCCCGCGCGGTCGGGGACGGGGGCCCGCGTGATCCATGCGAACAGGACGACCACGACTAGCACCGCCAGGAATCGCACATAGAGGAACGTCAGCGGCTCGGCATAGGGCAGCCCGAATTTCGCGCCGATGAAGCCGGTGCTCCACAGCAGCACGAACAGCGCCGGCGCCGCCGCGATGGTAATTTCTTCCAGCCGGGATTTTTGCACTGCCATGAAACCGGACCGAGAGGGGCCGCTATTGATAGTCGAAATGGCGTCCACCGCCAGCCCGCCGCCGCGCATGGCTACCTTGCGCGCAATCGACAGAAGGGCTGCCACACGCTAGAAAATTCCCCCGCCTTGAGGAATTTGCATGATTGATCTTTACACCTGGACCACGCCCAACGGGCGCAAGGTATCCATCGCGCTCGAAGAACTGGGCCTGGCCTATAACGTTCATGCAATCGACATCAACAAGGATGAACAGTTCGCGCCGGCATTCCTCAAGATCAGCCCTAACAACCGCATCCCCGCCATTGTCGATCAGGACAACGGCATGTCGCTGATGGAGTCCGGCGCGATCCTGATCTATCTTGCCGAGAAGACCGGCAAGCTGATGCCGAAGGACCCGGAAGGGCGCTACCGCACCATCGAATGGCTGATGTGGCAGATGGGCGGCATCGGCCCCATGCTCGGGCAGGTGCACCACTTCCTGAAATACAACAGAGGTAAGGCACCCTACGCCGAGGAACGTTATTCGAAGGAAGCCAAGCGCCTCTACGGCGTGCTGGACCGCCGTCTTGAGAGCCGCGAGTTCATGGCGGGCGATTACTCGATTGCGGACATCGCAACCTGGCCTTGGATCTCCCGCTTCGAGTGGCAGGAAATCGACCTGAACGAGTTTGCCAACGTCAGGCGCTGGTACACGGCGATTGCAAAACGCCCTGCCGTGCAGCGCGGCTATCAGGTGCCGAAAAATATGGGCGATATCCCGATGCCGAAGTGAGGAGAGATCACGCCTGAATGGCGCGCATCTCTTCCGCGAAGGCAGCCACGCGATGCCTGATCTTTTCGGTCTGACCCGATACGGACATGGCGGACGCGCGAAGCTGATGGGCGGCGGCGGCCGTGTTGTTAGCGATTTCCTCGATCTCGTTGATCGCATGCGAAACGTTATCCACGCCCGTGGCGGCCGCATTGACGTTGCCGGCAATCTCCTTCGCGGCACTCGCCTGCTGCTCCACCGCGGCGGCGATACGGGCGGAGAACTCATCCAGTTCCCGGATCGTGCCGGAGATCGACTGGATGGCGCTCACCGAGCGGTTGGTCGTGTTCTGCATCGCATCGATGCGTGATGCGATTTCCTGCGTTGCCTTCGCAGTCTGCGCGGCAAGCGCCTTTACTTCCTGCGCGACGACGGCAAAGCCCCTGCCCGCATCGCCGGCCCGCGCCGCTTCAATGGTCGCATTGAGCGCCAATAGATTTGTCTGCCCCGCGATCGAGCTGATCAGCTCGGTCACCTTGCTGATCTCATTCGCAACGCTCGCCATCTCGTCGATGGTGCGGTTGGTCGTTTCCGCTTCGCTCACGGCGGCGGCTGCCGCCCGCGAGGATTGCGCCGCGTTCGCGCCGACATCCGAAATCGTCTGGGCGAGTTCTTCTCCCGCCGCCGCGGCGGAACTGACCTTCGCGGCGGTTTCTTCCGATGCGCTCACGGCATTCGAGGACTGTTCGTTCGCCCGGGCTGCAGCGCCGGAGAGACCATCGGCATTGCTCTGGAGGTCCTTTGCGGCACCGTGCAGCAATTCGGTCGACTCCGCGATCTCGCGCTTGAAACGCTCAAGCATTTCTCCGAGTTGATCGGCCCTCATCCGGGTGGCCGAAAGATCCTTCTCGCGGCGGCTTCCGGCTTTTTCCAGTTCGGCGACCGCGCGCTCGGACTCATGGCGTGCTTCGTCCGCGGCCTCGAACGCCGCACGGATCGTCTGACCGATGGCAATCAGCATGATGGTTTCGGCGACAACGACCGCCGCGTGCAGGAGAACACGCGCCAGATTTCCACCGCCCGGATACAGCGCTTCCGGCATCAGCCAGTTCAGCGACAGGTGCTGAATCACGATCAGGGCAGCCGCGAGGGTCAGCGCGCGCCATCCGACGAAGCCCGAGAGCATCGCGAGGATCGCGAAATAATAGAAATGCATCTCGACCTGCCAAGGATGTCCGCTAAATGCGTAGATCAGCAGGGAGGCCTGCCCGATCAGCGCCACCGAGAGCGACATGGCGATCAGTGCAATCGGACGTTTGGTAAAGAGAAACACCACTGGCGCTGCGGCCAGCAAAGCGCCCGCCGCCATGATGAGCCAAAGGTCCTGATCCAAACCCCATGCGACGGCGGCCAGAATGGGCACATGCAGGACGGCCAGTGCGGCGAGCGTGTTTGCTACCTTGATCTGAAATGCGATCAGGCCGAGGGGACTTTTCTTCATCGGATTTTCCTTCCTGCCGCTTCCAGACAGGCAGCGATTGCCTTGGGGTCGGCGACCAGCCATGCGCCGGCGGAATTCACGCGGGCGAGGTCGCCGTGGCCTTCAGGCATCACGATGGCGATGAAGGGCATTCCGCCAAAGCGCACGAAGCGCGCGCCGGTTTCCGCCGCTTTCAGAAAAGTCGTTTCTGCGCTCGACCACGGCGCAAACACCAGCGCCAGGCCCGCCGAGGGATCGCGCGGTTTCAACGCAAGCTGCGCACTGACGGCAAGGCTGAAAACGGCCGGTACCACGATGAGCATCGTGTCAAAAAACAAGCGGAATGAAAACGATTTCACGGGAATGCCAGTCAATAGAAACCTGGCTATCTTTGTACCGGCACAGCGTTAACGGGACATTGTCGCCGGCCTACTTTGCGTGCGCGTACCAGCCGGAATCGGAGAGGTTGCGGCGCCCTTCAGTGAAGTTTCTTGGTGTAAATGAATTTCGGCATTTCCCAGTTGTTGCGGATCGCGAGCAGCCGCAAGGTCATTCCTGCCGCGAACGTGGCAAGAATCACCAGATCGTGGTTCAGCCCCTGCCCCAGCGCCAGTACATAGATGCAACCGGTAACCACCGAGACGCTCGCATATAGCTCGCTGCGGAATAGTAACGGCACGTCGTTGCAAAGCACGTCGCGCATCACGCCGCCCGCGCATCCCGTGATCATGCCGGCAACGATGATGATCGCAAAGGACTGGTTCATCTCCATCGCGACATTGCAGCCGGCGATGGTGAACGCGACCAGTCCTACCGCATCGAGAAACAGGAATACCAGCCGCAGATGATGCACGAAGCGCGCGATGGCGATCGTCGCAAGGGCTGCACCGCCTGCAAGACCCAGATACCAGGGCTGCTCCACCCAGCTCAGCGGGTGGTGCCCAAGCAGCACATCGCGCAAAGAGCCGCCGCCGAGTGCCGTGACGCAACCGAGCAGCGCGACCCCAACCCAATCCATGCGGCGCCGGCCGGCGGCGAGTGCCGCGGTCATCGCCTCGGCGGCAAGCGCCAACAGGAACATCCCCTGCAGCATCAATGCGGATTGCATATCCCCTCCCGAATCGAACTGAACCTATCCGATTCATGCCCGGTACCGGCGACCACTCCGGCTCCAGGCAACTAAGCGGTCACATACAAATAAAAACCCCGGCCACGAGGCCGGGGTTTTTCCTATTGCTTAGCGTTCAGCGCCCGAAGCCGTTCAGCTTCATCCAGGAACTCATCGGCATCCCGGCGAAATTCTCCGCCGGAGCGGACACCTGCTTCGCGCCGTTCATGGTGCGCAAAATGCCGACATAATGCTCCGGGAGCAGGAAGCCGCCGATCGGCGCTTTCAATCCCATTGACTGCGCAACCTCGCCCGCGAACGTATTGCAGTTCTTTGTCGGAGCGTGCCACGTCGGCGATGTGGCTTGCAGGTTCTTGATGAAAGCCGACACCTTCTTGAATTCGGCTTCGGTCAACACGACACAATAGCGGGCGGTGAGATATTGTTCGTCGAGATCGCCATCGCTGGCGCCCGTTTCCGATTCCACGGGTACGGCGTGTCCCTTCATGTAAACGCCCGGATCGTCACCCTTCGGATGCAGGCCGGCTACCTCGAACTTGCCGAACTTGTTTCCGGTGCCGAGCTTTCCGAAGAACAAGAACGTGTGACCGTAGCTCGCAGCCGTCCGCGAGCGGAATTCGACGAAGTAGGGCTTTCCCTTTTCGGGCGTGCACCCCGTGGCAGTGACCTTTGAACCATCGGCACTGCCGGCGGCTTTCTTGCTTTCCTTTTTAGACGTCTGCGCCGACGCGCCGACGGACAGCGCACCAACGACGAGCGCGATGGAAAGCACACGGACGAACGGCATCAGCTGCATGGCCAACTCCCTGGCTCCTAGCGTAGCACGACGACCTGCGTGCCGTAATGCACCCGGTCGAACAGATCCTCGATGTCGTGATTGTACATGCGGATGCAGCCATAGGACACGAAGCCGCCAACGGAACCGGGGGCGTTGGTACCGTGGATTGCATATTCCCCGCCGCCACTCAGCGTGAGGGCAGCCACACCCATCGGATTTTGCGGTGAGCCGCCCGGGATCACGTCCGGCAGACGCGGATTGTCCCGCTTCACCACCGCAGGCGGCGACCAGGCCGGCTTGCGGAATTTGCCGTTGATATAGGCCGTTCCGGACCAGGCTTTACCGGCGCGGCCGACACCGACCGTGTAGCGGATCGCGCGGCCTCCGCCGAGAACGTAGTAAAGCGCCCGTTCGCTCGTTTTCACGACGATCGTCCCGCGCGAATAGTCGTCGCGGAAGCCGACTTCCTGGCGCGCTTCAGCCGGTAGGGCGGAAAGCGACAGGGTGAATGCGAAAGCGAGAACGGATGTGATGGCTCGAATCGAAAAGTGCATGGCGTAGGTGCAGCCCAAATTGAACGGGTTCGCGAGAGGCGGAATTTAGCCGCTGGCTATACAGGCGAATAGTGATTCCGCGCATCACTTTTCGTCCATGCGTAACGGAACCCCAAAAAAGAAAGAGGCCGGCACAAAGGCCGGCCCTTCCGGTACGCAAACTGGATATAAGTTAGTACTTGGACGAAACCGGAGCCTTGCCAATCGGGGCCTTGCCCGCAGTGACGCAGCCGGCGGTCGCCATGGCCAAAGTCGCGGCCACTGCAACGATAAGAACTTTCTTCATTAGTGCCCCCAAAGGAGAGAGAGAGACAGTTCGGGTTTATACAATTCGGGCAGATACCCCACTAGTGCTGGAAAGCCACACCCCACAGCCGAGTGAATTTCACCCACATTTTAAGGGTCTTAAATGGGTCAGCGCGACTTACGTATAAGGGGGAACATCCCACTAGGGGGGCCTATCCCCATTGCCGAAATGGCACTACCCCGAATTTTCTTGTCCTGTTTGGGCCGCTGATTCCCTTCTGCCAGGCAAAATAATTCCTCCCAGCCTCCTTGTGGTCATTCCCGCCATCACCACCTGCGCACGCTGTGCAGGCGCGATCCGCGCCTTGCGGGAGGGGAGCATGGAAACAAGCCGGAATGTGTTCGAGGAATCGGTCACGCTGAAGCAAGCGAAGAAACTCGTTCAGTGCATGGCGCACGAACAGAGCTTTCTCCTCGTTTCGGCACCCGGCGTCGGCAAGTCTGAAATGGTGTATCAGGCCGCAGAAGAAGCCGGACTGCCCTGCCGCTCCCTCCTTGGCACTCAGATCGCACCTGAAGATGTCAGCGGCATTCCCCGTATCGTTGGCGAGCGCTCGGTGTTCTGCCCGCCCCGCCTGCTGCTTCCCGAAAAGCCGGAGCCGTTTTGCCTGTTTCTGGACGAACTTCCCGCCTGCGCGCCGGATATTCAGAAAGCTTTCTATTCCCTGCTGCTTGAGCGGCGTCTCGGCGAACACGCTTTGCCCACGGGCACCTGGGTGGTCGCCGCCGGTAACCGCACGGTCGATCGCGCGCTCGTGCGTGCGATGAGTTCGGCGCTCGTCAACCGCGTCACCATCCTGCATCTGCGCGTCGATCCCGACGAATGGCAGGCCTGGGCCGCAAAGAACAAGATTCGTGCCGACGTCCGCAACTTCGTCGCCCACATGCCGGATGCGCTGATGCGCCCCGTTCCGTCCGAGCCGGTGCCCTTCTCCACCCCGCGCGCCTGGTCGCTGTTCTCCCGCGCCCTCGACATGGCGGAAGCCTCCGGCATCCTGAACCGCGAGACGCGCCGTGCTCTCGCTTTTGGCCGTCTCACCGCTGAAGACGCGGCCGTATTCTGCGCGCTGGCCGAAGAGCGGATCGGCGCGATGCGGGCGATCGAGGACTATGTCGAAACGCCCGATCTCCTGCCGAAAACCGACGCCGCGCGCTGGTTCGTGCTGAACTGCATCCGCCAGCACGTCCGCGACGGCCGTCTCATTCATGTCAAACCCCGCACCATCAACAAATTCCTCCGCAGCCTGCCTGCCGAGAGCCAGCTTACGCTGGTCACAGACCTCGTGGATAAATGGGGTGCGCTCGGTGCCGACAAGGCGATGCTGGAATTGCTGAAGAAGGTCACCGACCTGTGAGCGCTCCATCCCCGCGCGAGACCATGGCGCGGATCGAGAAGGGCCTGCGGCTGGTCACGGTGCCGCTGCCTCACCTCGCCGGCCTTGCCGCCGCCGTCCGCGTGAACCTCGATGGGCGCGTGCCGACCATGGGCGTGTTCGCGTCCGGCCGCATGGTCGCGAACCCGGCTTTTGTCGCGAAGCTGAAGGACAACGAACTTCAATTCGTGCTCGCGCACGAGCTGCTGCATCTGGCGTTACGCACCCACGACCGCGCCAAGGGTGCGGGACTGCTCGAGTTCAATTACGCGCACGACTACATCATCAACGACATCCTGCGCGTGGAGCTTGGTTTCACGCATGTGCCCGCGGGCGGACTCGACATGCCGGGTGCCCGCGAAAAATCCGCCGAGCAGATCGTGCTGGAAATGCGCCGCAAGGCCGAGCAGGAGCCGACCAAATCCCAGGTCTGGCAGGGCGAGCAGATCACTATGCGCCGCCTCCTGGAGAACAATCGTCCCGGCCAGCCGGGCGAGAACAATCAAGCCGGCGACGTGCTCGACGACGCAAAGGAGCGAGAGTTGTTCCCAGAGGAGGCCGCCGAACAGGCCGCCCGCGCCAAGGCAATGGAGGAACTGGCCGCCCGCAGTCTCGCCCTCGCCAGGGCAATGAAGGCAATGCGCGGAATGGGTGAGAGCAAGGGCGATGCGATGGTGTCGGCGCTGCGCGGAATCTACCGCACGCCGTGGGAACAGGCCTTGCAGAAATGGATGGAGTCCGTCGCGCCCGGCGCACGCACATTCGCCCGTCCCTCCCGCCGCACGCATCAGCAGGGCGACATCGTGCTGCCCGGCCGCCAGCGGCATTCGTGGATGCTGAACGTGGTGCTGGATACGTCCGGCTCGATGACCGACGCCATTCCCCGCGCGCTCGGCGCCATCGCGGATTTCTGCGAAGCCATGGCGGTGGACGACATCCGGCTCGTGCAATGCGACACCGCGGTCGCGAGCGATGAAGTGCTCTCTCCTTCGGCATTGGCCGAATACAAGGTGAGCGGCTTCGGCGGCAGCGACCTGTCGCCAGGGATGCTGGCGCTCGCGGACGACCCGCGAGTCACCGCAGCCGCCGTCATCACCGACGGCGACACGCTCTACCCTGAGGCGCCGATGCCCTACGACGTGCTCTGGATTCTCCCGGAGCATGGCAATCCGAATTTCCGTCCGGCCTATGGACGGATCATCACCATGGGAGGCCACGCATGAAGGCCGTGCAGGAATTGGTAGCCTATTTCGACCGCAAGGGCGCGCTCAGCAAGGCGCAGATTCACAAGCTGCTGGATCAGGGGCTGCTCGCTGCGGAAGCGCCGCAGAATATGCTGGGCCTGATCGATCCGGTGGGTGCCTCGTATTATTTCCGGGTGCGCGGCGAAGCCGAAGGCCCGCTCTGGGGCACCGACACCTACACCGGCGACTCGCATCTCGGGATCGCCGCCGTCCATGCCGGGCTCGTGAAGGTCGGCGAGAGTGCGGTGATCAAGGTGACGGTCGTGCCGCCGCTCAACTCCTATCAGGGCTCGGTGCGCAACGGGGTCATGAGCCACGACTTCGCGCGCTACGGCTCGGCCTACACGCTGTCCGCGATCTGAATCACGCCGCACGCGCAGCCTCCGCCGGGGAACGCTGCAAAACATTTTTATCTCCGCCGCAAATGATCGAACTGTTTTTCTTCCTGCGTCATCGTCTCCCAGTCGCGGTAGCGGAACATGACGCCCTTCTCGACGCCGACCGACGCCGCCGGCACTTCGGACAGCGCGCAGCGCGCCTCGGAGCGGTCGAGCTTGGTAAACTGCTCGTTCTTCTCGCGTCCGTGCACGCAGAGGGAAATGTTGTTGGCGCTGCCCGCGAGAATTTTCGTGCAGGTGATGGTGGCCGTACCACCCTTGTAGGGCAGGAAGCAGCTCACCGTGCATTCGGCGTCCTTCGGCGACGGATTGCTCACCGACACCGCCACAAAACGTCGATCGGCGGACAATTCGCAGCGATGCGCGATCACGGGCTGCGCCTGCATCGGCTGGCCCGGCAGCGGCTGCTGGGCCGGCGCCCCGGTAGCGGCCAGCAATCCGGTGATCAGCACAAGAGAACGCACGCGCATCCCAAAGCCCGTCAAATCTGTCATGCTGCCAAGCCTAGCATGGCGCGAAAGCAGGTGAATATGTTCCCGATCCCCAAACGCGTGTTCCTGACCGGCGGTGTCGGCGTGCACAGGCACCAGCTCACCGCCTTCGAATATGCGCTGCGCGACGCCGACATCGAGCAGCAGAACCTCGTCACCGTGTCCTCGATCCTGCCGCCCGGCTGCCGGATGATCGGGCGCAAGGCCGGCGTGAAGACGCTCTCCCCCGGCGAGATCACCTTTTGCGTGATGGCGCGCGCCGAGACCAACGAGCCCGGCCGCCGCATCAATGCCAGCATCGGCTTCGCGCGCCCGGTGGACCAGAAAATGTATGGCTACATTTCCGAGCACCATGGCTACGGCATGACGAGGAAGCAGAGCGGCGACTATGCCGAGGACCTCGCCGCCACCATGCTCGCCTCCACGCTCGGCATCGAGTTCGACGCCGACGCCGCCTGGAACGAGCGCAAGCGCGTCTATGAGCACAGCCGCCTGATCATCGACTCGCTCTCCAAGACGGCCGCCGCCGAAGGCGACGCGCAAGGCCGCTGGACCTGTGCCGTGGCGGTGGCGGTGTTCCGGTTTGATTGAGGTTCTCCTCTCTTGTTGTCATTGCCGGTCAAAAGGAGCGAAGCGCCGTCTTCGCGCCTAAAGTCCCGACAATCCATGTTTCCGCGCTCATCCTTCGAGACGCCCGCCGATTGCCACGCTCTCTGCCTCATCCTGAGGAGGCCCGAAGGGCCGTCTCGAAGGATGGGCGGCGGGCTCCTCAGGATGAGGCGCGATAGTGAATGCGTTTCGAACCAAGACACACTCCTCCGTTCGCGCGGGCGGATTTCGCCCCGCGTCATGATCCCTCCCCGGTTTCAGTCCCGCGTAACGTGCGGGGAACGGAGCGCCGAAAGGCGCAAGGTCTTCCAGTCTCACGCTCCTGCGCGGAGCGTGCGCCGCCTTCCGGCGCGCCGTCGCGGCGGCTTTTGGTTCCCCGGGACCATGCTTCCGGGACCAGGCTGCACGGGGGTTGTCTTCGCACCCGTTTCGTTGCGCTTTCACGCAACGCGCCCGGTCCCCATTCCAGCCATTGAAGGCAGCGGGGCGTAGTGCCCGCGGATGGTGACCCGAGGCCTCCCGGTGCCACGCTTGCGAGGCATGACAGCAGGCGCCGCCTCCCGCTCCGCTCTAATGACGCCTCATGAAAGCGCCCCGTGCGAGCGGGAGTGGGTGGAGTTTAAGGGAGGTTTTGAGGGTGGGGATAAGAGTGGCTAAGCGAATGAAATAATTGGCAGTCATGGCCGGGCTTGTCCCGGCCATCCCGATTTCAAAGGCACTGCCTCCCTAAGCGGGATGCCCGGCACAAGGCCGGGCATGACAGGATGCAGGCGCCGCCTCCCGCTCCGCTACTCACGACGCCTCATGAAAGCGCCCCAATGAGCGGGAGTGGGTGGAGTTTAAGGGAGGTTTTGAGGGCGGGGATAAGAGTGGCTAAGCGAATGAAATAATTGGCAGTCATGGCCGGGCTTGTCCCGGCCATCCCGATTTCAAGGGCACTGCCTCCCTAAGCGGGATGCCCGGCACAAGGCCGGGCATGACAGGATGCAGGCACCGCCTCCCGCTTCGCTCCACTGGCCTGCACCCGGTTTCGTTGACACCCGCCTAAGCTAATCCTGCCTTCTGCTCGAACTCCATCGGGCTCAGATATCCGATCGTAGAGTGTC